>Ga0070684_100004738_pt1 | contig 10389 bp, 16 predicted proteins | sample KBSC723LmetaG_FD_65653 | JGI IMG/M metagenome (GOLD analysis project Ga0070684, IMG submission 65653) | Corn rhizosphere microbial communities from Kellogg Biological Station, Michigan, USA - KBS C7.2-3L metaG | ecosystem: Host-associated > Plants > Roots > Rhizosphere ...
CCCCAAAACCCCAAAACCCCAAAAAGAGTCGCTTTTCAGGATAGCAAATCAAAGAAATGAGAAATAGCTACAGAAATCTGCAAATAAGACATGTCCCTGAAATCTAAAATAAATAGCTTTGCAGTCATTATCAGTATATCATAATTAAAGAATTATCCAAAAGGGTCGCTTTTCAGGATAGCAGATTAATGATTAAATTTAAAAGAGTTAGCAAATTAATATCAACAAACTTAATCAAACTGGTATATTGCAATACGCGTCAAATCAGTGTGTTCTCATAGTTATCATAGCTGACAAGCCTCAAAAACCGAGCTTGCAGAATTTAGTCTCCAGAGAAGGAAAGACAGGAGTATCGGTTCTTCCTGGAGCAGCATAAGCAGGAATCATTTTGTCGTGAAGCTTCAAGTGTTTGGGTGTGTCCATGTCAACAATGTCTTCAATGAACACATTCTGGACTAGTTAGTCAGCTTTTTCGTGGTGAGCAAAAAAATCAATAGCAGCTTTTAGTTCACTTTTTAGCATCCCTTTGGCATTTTTAACTTCTTCTGGATCGGAGTCAACATCGTGCTCATAAGCACTGAGACTCAACTTGGCCAGACGTTTTTTCTTCTACCATGTTCTAAGGCGGTCAGTTTCGTTTAGAATAGTGAACTAAACTTCTTCTCCTTCTCTATAATTTAAGCTTACCAAGTTGCCTGTAATCAACGTATCTTCCATCAAACGTTATTGAGTGTCAATTACGGCAGGTGGGGAGGGAGAGGGTGGGAGAGAGGGATCTGTGACAGCGACAGGACGTATCCCCATCTTTCTACAGGCATTTCGCCTTCTTTTGGTAAAAGCCTTCCTTGCTTTCACTCCTAAGTTGCTTGAGATATAAGCCGAATATCTTGGGCAATCAGCAGGTTGCGCTGCAATAAATTGAATGAAAGCATTGTGGAAGTTGAAGCCTTCTTCGCAAAGTCTAAGTCGTGTAAATTCGTTGAAAGCCCTGTTGAATCTTTAAGACAAAATTCTGAAGTCTCCATCAATTGGAGCGCATACTTCTTCATCCTCGTCTTCATCGTCAGAAGACATGACCAGACGGAGGGATCTTTAGTTTTTCACAAAGTTAGTAATTTTTACGCGAATTTACTCTCGGGTTTATGGGATATTGTATAAAGTCCAGCTTTCTTTGGAATTGCTCTGGGACTCATACCACTTGCTGAACAAGTGCCAAGCAAGGTCGCCAGTACCACATTCGCTAAAATGTATACCAGAAGCAAATTTAACAAGTTCGGGAAGAGGCACACGAGGCTTCATGAGATAAGCAGCGCTTATGTTGATTTCCCTACTTTCGTCAGCGGTCAACAACTCACCCACTTTTGCCTTTTGCAAAATCTTTCTGAGATGGCCTGTTTAATTGAAACTGAATCTTTCCAACCCCAACAAGACTCGCTCACAAGCGGTTAGGTTTGAAAGGGCTTCATTGTAGAATGCCAAAGAGCCTTATCGAGGGGCAAATGTTCTTTTTCTGAGCGTATTGTTGTGCATGAATTCAATTGTTATTATTTATTTGTATAAAATTACCCCTTTTATAGGCAAAATCAGCCCAAATCAATTACGTAAATGTTTTAAAAGGAAAGATATTCCATGGAACTAACAGATCACTGTATAAATAACGCATATTTTATAGATTCGCCGGTAGAAACAAAACACATGTCAAAATCCTCAAGAAGAAAAAACTTACCGTGCATTTGTTTTCATATAGCCATCAGCTTCTTGAGTTTTAAGATAGTCCCATTTTAATAAACAGAAGAATATTTGTGTAATTCTAGGCGACCTTTTGTTTTAATACATATTAAATAAGCAAAGTTAAAATAAAATAAATTAAATACGGTAATTAACATGGATTTTAACGCAATATGCCAAGATTTTACCACTCCTTAAGAAAGATAAAACGACGAACAAAACGACACAATCGAGTCCGAAACAGTGGAAATACTGAGCGAAATTACTGCTTTAGATACAGACCCTGCAAAAGAAAGAATTTTCAAGATCAAACGTATGTGTTTGATTGTGCTTGTTATTATACTGCTGTTTTAGCTAACAAGTTGTGCCGTAAGCCTGCTGACAAATAAAATCGAGCGAGCATCACTCCACATAATGAACAGAGTGATAGAAGGGAAAATGAGTAATATTGTGAATAATTTAAATAGAATTTAATTTCAAAACTAACAAGAAGAGCTGTGACGTTCTTTTATTTCACATCCAAAATCTACCGATTCTGTCCACGGAATGTCGTTTATGGTGCTGGTTGATGTTGTATAATAACAGCCAATAATTGCACTCTTGTCCAACCATTCTTCGCACTAGGTTGCAGTCGTTAATTTGATAGGGCGCATTTTCTTCTTTCGACAGCACCGTATTTTGTTTAACATAATTATTAAAAATTAATAAATCAAAGTTAAGAGGGATTAAACAACTTCTTTCTTTTCTTGCCAGAAGATCCCCTAAGTTTTGCTTCATTATAGTTTTCATAATCATCATTTTGTCGTTATTCCCACAGTTCTTTAAGATGCGCTGAATGTAATATCGTCCTTTCTGCCAATATATTGCCTTTGTGTTATAAAATCTGCGTTGCCTACTGTATGTCATTTGAGCTAGTATCTATTTGTACGACGTCAGCGTTTTTTGGTGATAATATATAAGTAGCAGCACCAGCCACAGCACCAACGGCAGCAGCACCAGCAGCGATCAGTGTAGAATAATTATAATCAAAATAACCTCCTCCAGTTGTTGGCTTTTCCACTTCAGGTTTCAATTCAGGCGGTCTCTCTCGAGTTTCATACGAGAACTTTGTAGGATCGATCACAGCACCATATTTGTCTAACACTAAAGGAGGGAGCATCAACGATTCAGCAATTTCTTATTATAAAGTGGCTACCCTGGTCTCCTCTTCAGGTTGTCTCTCTCGAGTTTCATACGCAAAATCTGTATAATCGATCACATTACCTTATTCGTCTAACATTATATGAGGGGGCATCACCGATTCAATAATTTCTTGTTTCTTCTCTTAAATAATTTCTTATTTTTTCTTCGGTAAAAAAAATTCTTCTTTTTAAGGAACTACTCTTGTCTCCTCAACCTCCTTTTATAAGGTAAAAGGCACACCCTTTGAGGGCAGAACGTGCTATGGACCAACATGACGCGAAGCTTCAGCGTGCCCTTCAGCGTGCCCTAATTCTGGATGGTTTCTCATATGCGCGTGCTCCAATCTCTCTATATCCCTCGCCAGTTCTGATTCATACGAGCCGATCTAGTCATCTCCCTCAATAAGCTCTTTATATGTAATTGTTCCAGCTACTATACGCTCTTGTCGGATAGCATACTCGTCATTTGTCCTTGTTTTTCTTCCCATATTAGGGAGAGCTACCATTTCTGTTTCCATTTTTTTAGCATCATACGCCTCAACCAAAGCTTGTTTATACAACCTTTTTTTAGCCAAAGCCATAGTTGCTGGACTCATGTCACCATCTTCTATGGCCAGAAATAACTATTATTCACTTACTCCAACTTCATCGTCCGCTCCAGTTATTGTTGTTGTTGAAGTAGGTACAACATCAGGATTTGGTATAGCAACAGAAGAAAATCCTATATTTCTAATGAGCAGGGAATATTGTATGACAGTTCCGGCACCACCTCCCATCATTGTATATGTCTGATACGGAACATTGGTAGGTTAAGTTACACCCAAAACTTAAGCTTCCAAATCAATAGAAGTAGAATTGCTTGGTGTATAAACAGCGTTCATATAAGTAATTGTCGCGAACAGATCCATGGGCTGTTTGGGAACATTGGTTTGAGGAGTTGACGTAAATGTTGTGGTAAAAGTTTAGTCGCAAAACACTTGAGCAGCAGGAGCTTTCAAAAGAGCGGCATCGTAAGTTAGACCATTTATTGCGATATCGTAGCTTTTTACGGTATAAGACTTCATCCAAGCTCCTTGACTATTACCAAGTTAATCGGTAAACTGAATAGTAAATATTGGTGTAGTGAAAATTCCATTGAACGATGAAAAGATGTACTTTATATTATACGAGCTTTTTACATTATATTTGTTAGGGTACAGGACAACAGTGACTGAAATTAGGTAATTGCCGACCAAAAATTTAGGGGCTGTGCTTACCAAAACCATCATATCAACTGCCAAAGTAGAAGTACCTTATTTAGAGTCCGAAGTGGTGAATTGCGTCATGTCGGTTGTGAATTTGTTTATCATAACATAATCAAAAGACGCAAGTTAAGTTCCGCCAGTAGTTGAAAGACTCCCAGCTGCTAAACTATATTAAAGCCCCGCCATAGAAAAGTTGAGCGTGGTGGGGGGAATGTATCCGACTACATATGCATTAATTCTTAAAACGACTGCATATTTATTCATGTTTAATTAATTAATTATAAAATAGTAATAAATCAGTCTTTTTTAATCGGCCTTTTCTTTAATTTTAGTTTTCTACGCAAAGTTTTTTTCTTTTTAATGGTTCTTTTCTTAATTTTTGGATAATTCGATGTCTTTTGTTTTCCAGAAAGCTGTGAAACGAGGGCTTGGATCGACTAGGAAAGTTGTTTCATACCTCCTCCACCGCCGCCTCCGCCTCCTCCGCCACCGCCTCCTCCACCACCGCCACCGCCTTAACTAATATATTGAGGAATAATGTACTAAATTTATTAGGGTTAAATTGTCGGCGTTTCTTCATACATTGGTGTGTTTTCTCGCAGTTTTGCATCAATTTTCATGGCTTATTTTTGATCTTCGGATGCAGGCGTTGGAGTATAAGTGACATTTTCTGCAATTAAGTCTCGTGCAAATTCTTTGATGTTTTGTTTGACGACATCCACCAAATCTTCAGTATCTTTCACGCCATTATTAATGAAAGTAGCGTAATTGCCGTGTAATTTTGCCCTTTCTGCTTTTATTACTTCTTAATCCAATACAGCTTATTCTCTGTGTTTTTATTACATCTTCATCCTACTTTTAGTTTCTTCTGGCAATGCATCATAGACATCCTATTTCTTTTATTTTGCTGCTTTTGCTTTTGTTTGCCCAGTAAAGTATCCAATAGTTTCTCCCAAAACTGAAGACGCTATTTTATTCACAACTGTCCCTTGATTTTCGTAAGTTTTGTCCAGAAATTCTTCTTTGTCTGTGTATAAACCATAACCCGCTACTCCAATTGCAGCAGCTGATGTAACTATAGAAAGAATCTAATCAGTAGTCATTGATGGAGAAGTAGAGTTAGTTGCAGTCAGATAATCAAAAGCAAATCCCAAAGTTTTGTTTACCACCTCTTCTCTTTTTGCCACCTCGATAATCTTTTGCTTTAGGCCATGGACAATCTCCCCATCTTTAACAGCAAGTTTTGCCGCTTCTTTACCGAGAAACTTAGTAGCATTAACCGCTGGACGAATAGCCCATCCAAAGTAGTTCATTATTGTGTTGTATGTCGCTGCGATGGAAGTACCACTTGCACCAAGAAATATCAAAATTCCGCGGGACCAAGGACCCAGGTATCTTTCAAGTTTCAAAATTCCTTCAACTTCATCCCAGTCTGTTGGATCGGGCTTGAATGGTCCACCACCACCGCCACCTCCACCACCGCCGCCTCCGCCTCCGCCACCGCCTCCGCCGCCGCCGCCGCCTCCGCCGCCGTTTCCGTTTCCATTACCCAGCTATGCTTTTATTTCCTCTACAAGTTATCTAATTTCCCTGACTTCTATACGTACACCGTTGTCGCCAGCCATAACAGAAGCCCTTTATTCAGGGACTACTTAAGCCAAAAATTCTTCAGCAAGTCGTCCCACATTGGCATCATTTATTTAAAGTTGTTCGGAAGGACGTATCATAAGTGCTTCACTTGCTTACATTATAGGGTCTTCTATTTAGACATTGTTATATATAACGTTGCCAAGCACAGCTTCACCCACTAGTATATCGTATTAGAAGTCAGCAACAGGGTTAATTTAAATCTGATCACCGTTTGACAATTCTATCTATAGCGCGGCTGCTGCTTTATCAGCTGCTATTCGATCAGCCTTTTGTTTATTCCGGAACTCTCTCCCTTTTTTACGCTTCTCTACCTGTAAAGCATGTGACCAATTACGGTACTGATCATAAAAGTTCTGGTCCCACATCTCGTGACCACTTGACATGTTTGCATACCTTTCGTTGTTCGTATCACCTTCAACGAAATTGTAAACGATGTTTTAATTTATTTCCTTTTCTTCTTCAGGCTGAATTGGGGCATTTTATTTGGATTCTTCAGGCTGCATTACGGCATCTTCAGGCTGTATTACGGCATCTTCAGGTTGGTATTCAATTGCTTATATAGCGTTGCGTTATTGCCTTTCATACTCGAATTGAAAATTTTAAATTGAAACTGACGCCAGAGCTTCATTCACAGCCATATTAAAAGTAGCTTATTATCGCTGACGTAAATCTTAACCAATAGAATTTTAAATTTCCCAAGTTCGATCAACGTATGCTTGTGCTTCGCTTATTTGATCAACTACGGTATTATATGCATTATGTGCAGAGAAACCTGCAGCAGCAACTCCTATTGCCAACCGAGCAGGGGCTAAAGCCGGAACAAACATCGATGCAATATTCAAACCAGTTGATAAATAACTGACAGCACTCTCTACTGGATTTGCAACTAAATCGAGTCGCAGCGGTTCATTCATAACCAGTGTCTGAAATCCTCTGTCCATCGCGTTAGAAAATGCACCTCTGCCAGCATTTCTAGGCACATTATTCAGTATATTTGATTAAAATTTAGGCACAAGCGAACTGTCTATCATGTCAGGTATTATGCTTCGCGGAATAATAGAACTAGGTACAACAGCACTAGAAAGCCCCTCGACATACGATTGAGCCAGGTCTATAGCATCTTTATGACTAAACCCTTGAGCCATCTTACTGTTGTGTAAAATAAGATCACTACCAGCAACACGCTGAGCTCTTGAGATAAACTCAATATTTCCAACATTTTCAGGTAGTATCTAGGTTGGTGTCTTGCTAGTCAGTGCGTAAAACGTTAATCCCAACAGAGTTAATGCGATATTCTTTGGATCTGTAACAGTGTTAACAATTGCCTCTTTAGAAATACTTGCTAGCTGATTAACAATTTATTATGTTCTGGATTGAGCATCATAGAATTGGGTTTTTAATTAGTTCAACATACCGGCTTCGGAATGTGGGATATCGTATGTGTTTCCATATGCCCTAGCCTTTCTTAGATTATAAAATTCAGTAAAATCTTTGAACAGTTGAGCATAAAGATGTTGAGGGTTATCACTTCTCAAGTCAGCAAAATATTTTTGTTTTTAGAGGGTACTATAGCCCAAGTCATCCATGGCTTGATTTATTAAATGCTTTACATGTTCAATATCATCTTCTCCTTTATGCTCTACATCTGTGATTGTGTTTTCAAAAAGGGGGTATTATTTTGTGTAGATTTCTTCTTCTTCTTCAAAAGTTTTTCCGTATTCATGCAGTTCAGTTGTGCCGTAGTATTCTTTTGTCCTAGTTGAAAGCCATTTAAACCGTCGTCCTTCTGATATGGCTTTCTGTAGAAAATGCATTTCACTCTTTAGAAATACAAGCATGTGCTTTAGTTTTGCGTCAACCCTACTTACAACACCAAAAGATATATACATCACAATAAAATTATTGACATCATATGTAGGTCCGTCGATATAATAAGCCTTGGTTACGCCAGGATCGTTGATATGGTCCAGAATACCTTAATTATACAGTGGTTAAAATAGATCCAAGTCAAATGATTCGACGTCGCCTTAACACTAACACCTCATTCTACCACTTTTAATATAACTAAATGGCAGCTCTTACATTACTTCTGATCTTTTAAACACTCTCGTCGAGTACTTGGCTTAGGGCCAAATATACGAAGGTTCGTACCACCTCGGTTCAAATTCTTCAAATACCATCGCATATGCACCAGTAAATCTAAAATAGGCAACTGCTTAACTTATGAGCACGTTGTTTACTAAAAGAGTTTAGTCTTGTTGAAATTTGAGATGGCATTCAACTTATACTGCTAAAGAAGGCCAAGGATTCCATGTAAATTCTTGACCTTACTAATCTCGCGAAACATCAGGTTTTATCCAATTAGGCGATCTGTTCGATTCGTATTCTCCAATTATTTCTATCGTGATCACTGCTTTCAGATCAGCATCTGATATTTCAAGTGCTAAAATTTTGCTCGCTTCATAAGCTCTTATCATCTTGGCCGGTTATATAAGGGTAATTGTCTTTATTATAGAAGCCTCGTGGGGTCTGAAATAAAGAACCCATGTTTCATCGTAAGACATATTATTTATTATAAGTTAAGTTAAATTAAATTAAATTTAGTTAAATCAACCTTGGTCATTTGAGGCTGGATCACCTTGTAGCTCTCCCGTTAATGCAGTGTTCAGATCTCTAAGACTTCCAAACTTCAGATTTGGGTTAAACTCAATAGTGTTTATAAAGTTTTGTCTCACTCCACTGTATAAAGCAGCATCTGTCAATGTCGAACCACCAAAAGGTGCCAATCTTGTTAACTGAAACACTTTCTACATTGTAAGGAGAGGGTCTATGTTTATGTCTGGTCTGTTTAAGTCAGCAATCGGTTTTGCAGCTTTATTTGGTATCATATTAAACCTTCGTGTAATCGTCAGTCTGAATCCATTTTGGCTCTTTGTCATCCCTTTCCAATAAATGGCAATGCAAGGAGCTGCTGTTTAAACTTTCAAAAACCGAGGTTCTGTGGTGTCTGTTGCAGGCTTTTAGAAAATCTTTTCAAATCCGTACATGCTTTGAGACGGGACTCTTGCTCCTAATGTTGCCGAATCACTTGGTGATGTGAAAAATAGTTCAAAATCACTTTAGACTGTCGGCTACCATACCATTCTCAAACCTTCGTTTGGTTTTGACTTAACAGAAAACTGTCCCATATCTATATCCGATGTTGTAATTTCATCTATAGGCATGTCTTCAACGTGTGATGCTGCTATGTAACCAGATTCAAAATCAAATCTTCCCACATATTCTAGAGATATTGAAGCACCTACCAAAGCAGCTTTGTCATAATTAGTAGAGTAGTTTTAGTATCCAAGCCCTGTCCATCCAGATACAGTTGTGCCAGCAGCACTACTGTTTGAAGAGGTAAGTAATTACGATCCCAACAGTCCAGTATCAGTAAATTTAAAAGCACCTGTCGCATAAGGTATCGCACCATTTAAAGCCCAAGGAGCCGTAGGTGATACAAATAGTGTAGTGGCAAAATTGGCATTATTCCCTGTTACCCCTTTATATGAGCCCACCTACGCAAATATTGTTGTCAAATCGGGTAAAATCTAATCAAAATTGTGGTTTAAAGAGGTTTGATTACTTAAAGGTGCTGCATTGAGTAAAGTATTTAGGTTGTTTAACGATACGAGATCATATGGAACTATAAGACTGTCCTTTTAAACTGTTCCTGGTGTGATGGGTGATCCATTTATGAAATCTAAAATCATGGGGTGTGTAGAAATGTTGTCTATGGGATGACTAAATAAGACCCTCGAGAATAATTGCGGTGCAATAGCATTAACAGCAGTGACAGTTGGATCTCCACAAGATGCCAATAACGCTGCACTATAATCTTAAGTAGAAAGTACTGGTCTTGAAGTAACAAGGTATGTGTTTTGAGCTATACCAATTGCCGTTCCGCCTTTCGTATAAGTTCCATTCCCTGCAGCACCAGTGGCAGCAGCTAGATTCCATTAATATATATAGATTGAACCGATGCCACCCGTCGTATCGGGTAAATATTAATAAATACACGGCCCTGTTGTTACTTTTGGGAAAAAAAAAAGCATCCCAGAGCCATCAGCCCCTGTACTTACATCTACTTCCTCCATGTGTGTAACAACTGCAGTGCTTGAATTGTTTAGAGAATACGGAATTCTCGCTTTGTAGAGCTCTGGATAAAATACTGTTTTTATAAATTTCATTCCCATTGGACCATTAAGGTCCTTTTTTAACCGCTGAATAAGTTATTCCACCTTTGCTTTGTCGTTTATCGGTGCATATCGTTAATTGATGGCCGAAACTCTGCTTTCTGTTAAGTTTCTTGTTGATAGGGTCTTTCCTTTTGCTCTTGATTTATTTCCTCTTTTCATTGATATTCAAATTTAATGAGCTATTTTAATGTATTATATAATGCATAATTAGCATTATTGATTAGGATGTCTGTGTTTATTTATTATTTTTTTGAGATATGTGATTTTATGTGTAAATCTTGTTTTATTCTGTTAATGTTATACGACTATCCTGAAAAGCGACTCTTTTGGGGTTTTGGGGTTTTGGGG
>Ga0070684_100004739_pt1 | contig 10389 bp, 8 predicted proteins | sample KBSC723LmetaG_FD_65653 | JGI IMG/M metagenome (GOLD analysis project Ga0070684, IMG submission 65653) | Corn rhizosphere microbial communities from Kellogg Biological Station, Michigan, USA - KBS C7.2-3L metaG | ecosystem: Host-associated > Plants > Roots > Rhizosphere ...
CCGGCCAGCCCTGCGCGGCTGGCGCAGTGGTGTGCGCTGCCGACCGGCCACGCGCGGCTGCTCAATACGTACGGGAGCACCGAGACCACGCTCATCACGCACGCGGTCGACCTGCACGGGCCGGCCGCCGACCCGTGTGCGGGCACTCCCATCGGTCGGCCGCTGCCGCACGTACACGAAAAACTCAGCGAAGACGGGGAACTGCTGATCGGTGGTCCGGCCCTGGCCCTCGGGTATCACCGGCTGCCGGACGCAACCGCGGCCCGGTTCGTCGAGGTCGACGGGGACCGGTTCTTCCGCACCGGCGACCGCGTCAGCCGGCGACCCGACGGCTGCCTGCTGCACGAAGGGCGGCTGGACGGCGAGCTGAAGATCCGCGGTATCCGGGTCAACCCGGCCGAGGTCGAGGCGAACATCGCCGCGCACCCGTCGATCAGCGGGGTGGCGGTGGTCGGCGTGCCGCTGGCCGGCCACACCGTCCTGGCCGCGTACCTGGTGCCGCAGCCCGGTGTCGACGCCGACGGGCTCGACACCGACGTCCGCCGGTTCCTGCGCGAGCGGGCCCCGGCCCACCTGATCCCCGCCCGGATTTCCATTGTCAGCGCGCTCGCCTACACCGCGAGCGGAAAGGTTGACCGCGCCGGCTCGCATCGCCGATTCGCCGCCGCGGTCGGGCAGGAGGAACGATGAGCGTCGACGTGATCGTCGATATCTACCGCCGGGTTCTCGAGATCGACGACCTCGGCCCGTGGTCCGACTTCTTCGCCGCGGGCGGGGATTCTCTGCTGGCCACCCGGATCCTCAGCGCGCTCGCGCGCACCTACGGTGTCGAGCTGTCCTACGAGGACTTCCTGCTCGCGCCGACGCCCGCGGCGCTGGCCGAGCGGGTCACCGCGGCGGGCGTGCTCCGATGAAGGTCGTCGTCGTCGGGGCCGGGCTCGCCGGCCTGGTCGCGGCCACCGACCTGGCCGAGGCCGGGGCCGACGTCACGGTGCTGGAGGCGCGGTCGCGGGTCGGCGGCCGGACCTTCGGCATCGAGGTCGCGCCGGGCGCCTGGGTCGACGCCGGCGCGGCCTACCTCGGCGAGCGGCACACCGCGCTCGTCACGCTGCTCGACGAGCTGGGCTGCAAGACGGTGCCCACCACCGTCGAGGGGCACAGCCGGTTTGCCCTCGGCGACGGCGTGCAGACCCGCGCCGGACGGTTCCCGCCGCTGTCGGCGGTCGCCCTGGGCACCCTCTTCGACCTGCTCGACGAGGTGACCAGCCAGGTGCGGCCGGACGCGCCGTGGCTCAGCCCGAACGCGGCCGCGCTGGACGAGCTCACCGTCGCCGAGTGGCTGGATGAGCGGTTGACCCACCCGGACGCGCGGCTGTTCCTGCCACTGTTCCTCGGCGAGATGATGGCCGCCGACCCGACCGCCGTCTCGGTCCTGCACATGGCGTTCTACCTGCGCTCCGGCGGAGGGCTGCGCTACCTCAACGCGTTCGCCGGCGGAGCCCAGGACAGCCGCGTCGCCGGCGGCGCGCACGAGGTCTGCGTACGCCTCGCGGAGGGGCTGACCGGCCGGGTCCACCTCGGCGAACCGGTCCACGCGATCGTGCAGGACGAGACCGGCGCGACCGTGCACGGTCGCGCCGGGCCGGTCCGCGCCGACGCCGTCGTGGTCGCCGTGCCGCCGCTGCTGGCCGACACCATCGACTACCGGCCCGGGCTGCCGGGAGCGCGCGCGGGGAGCCGGACGGTCCCCGGCTGTGCGGTGAAAGTACACCTCATCTATCCCCGGCCGGTGTGGCGCGAACAGGAACTGTCCGGCTGGTCCATGAGCGCCGACGGCCCTCTTCTGTCCACTGTAGACGACTCCCCGCCGGACGCCGCGATCGGCGTGTTGACCGGCTTCGTCACCGGCCGGGAGGCGCACCGCTTCGCCGCCCTGCCCGGCGCGCAGCGCCGCGCCGCGGTGCTCGCCCAAGCCCACCGGCTCTTCCCGGGGCTGCCCGAACCGATCCGCGTCGAGGTGACCGACTGGATCAACGACCCGTACAGCCGCGGCTGCTACGCCGCCCTCATGGGCCCCGGCGACTGGCGACGGCTCGGCCCGCAGCTGACCACCCCGCACGGCCGCGTGCACTGGGCCGGCACCGAGACCAGCACCGCGTTCTTCGGGCTCATGGAAGGCGCGATCCGCTCCGGGCACCGGGCGGCCGCCGAAATCGTAGGGAGACCACGATGACCGACACCCTCACCACCTCGATCGCCCCACTGTCCGTGCGCGAGCGGTTCATGACCGAGCCCGACCTCGGCGCCGGCAACTTTCTGCAGTACGCGCTGGAGCACAACCCCCATCGGGACGCGCCGTTCGTCTACACCCACTCCCTCGACCACCGCGGCGAGGTCGTGCTGCGCAGCCTGAGCATGGTCGAGCTCGCCGCGGAGCGCGACCGGTATGCGAAGTGGTACTGGTCAAACGGGATCCGGCCGGGTGAGCCGGTCGCCGTGGTCGTCGCCGAAGGCCTCGAGCCGCTCCTGCACTACCTCGCCCTCACGGCGCTCGGCGCGATCCCGGCGATGGTCAACGACGCCATGCGGCCGGAAATCATGGTGCGCTACCTCGACCACGTCGGGGTGGTCGGCGTGGTCGCCGACGACACGACAAGGCTGGCCGCCGCCTACCGGGCCAACCCGCAGCGGCGGCCCCGGTTCCTGGCACTCACCGCCGAGGTCCGCGCCTTCGATGGCACGACAGCGCCGCTGCCCGAGGTGTACCCGTATAAGCACGCCCATGACGACGTGGTGGCGCTGATCCACTCGTCGGGCACGACCGGCGTCCCGAAGTCGACGATGCTGGCCCACCGGCAGTTCTGGGACGGCAAGCAGCCGCGCATGCTCCGCTTCCCGGCGCAGCCGTACGACCGGCTGATGTCGCTCATGCCGCACACCCACGCCGGCGGGCTGAGCTATTTCCTCACCGCCACCCTGCTCGGCCTGCCGACCGTGGTGATGGGGGACTGGCGGCGCTCCGTCGTCGAGCCGGTGATGGAGGCCTTCCAGCCGACCATGGTCGCCTCCTTCCCGCGTACCTTCGTCGAACTGGCCACCGGGGACCTGCCGGTCGCCGGCGCCGCGAAGGTGCACTCGTGGTTCAACACCGGCGACTCCGCCCACTACGGCCACATCCGCCGGCTGGTCACGCTCGGCGAACGCCCGGCCGGCCTGATCAAGCCCTGGCTGCTGCCCAGCGAGGCGGCCGACGAGGACCCGCTGCCCGGCTCACAGTTCATCGACGGCCTCGGCTCCTCGGAGATGGGCATGGCGCTCTTCGGCGGGATCACCACCCCGGAGACCCCGCGCGACGACCGGAACGTCGGCAAGCCCACCGAGGTCGTCATCGACGCCGCCGTCCTCGACCTCGACGGCACCTCGGTACCTGACGGGACGGTCGGGCTGCTGGCCGTGAAGAGCCCCTCGATCACCCCCGGGTACTGGCACGACGAACGGCTGACCACCACGTTCAAGCTCAACGGCTACTGGTTGACCGGCGACGTCGCCCGACGCGACCGGGAGGGCAACTTCTACCACCTGGACCGAACTGTGGACGTCATCGACACCCTGACCGGCCCCGTCTACAGCCTGCCGATCGAGGAGATCCTGCTGGCCGACTGCGCCGACGTCGTGCAGGACTGCTCGGTCATCGGCATCCCCGCCCCCGACGGCGGCCAGGCCCCGATCGCGGTGGTCCGCCTGCAGGCCGACGCCGGTGAGTGGACCGCCGAGACCATCCTCGAGAAGGCCAACAAGGAGCTGGCCCGGGTCGGGCTGGCCGCGCTGGCCGCCGTCGTCGTCTCAACCGGCTCGGACGACTTCCCGCTCGGCCCGACCGGCAAGGTCCTCAAGCGCGAGCTGCGCACCAAGTTCGCGAACCTGCTGGCCGGTCGATGATCCGCACGCCGTACCGCTACGGTCGGGCCTGCCTGGTGGAGCCCGACTGGCGGCGGCTGCCCGGCTGGCGGGACGTGACCGAGGCACAGTGGCGCAGCGCGCAGTGGCAACGCGCGCACTGCATCCAGAACGTGCGGCAGCTGCGGGCGGTGGTCGGCGACCGGCTCTCCGACGACGTGTTCGAGGACCTGTCCGCCGACGCCCGCCGGTACGCGACCATGCCCATGCTGGTGACGCCGCACATCCTCAACACCATGTCCCTGGCGGACTTCAACGACGACCCGGTGCGGCGCTACGTGCTGCCGCTCGCCGCCGATCGGCATCCGAAGTGGCCCAGCCACCCCGTGGCCCAGCGGGACTCGCTGCACGAGGCCGAGATGTGGATGGTCGAGGGGCTGACCCACCGGTACCCGACGAAGGTGCTCGTCGAGCTGGTGGCGACCTGCCCCCAGTACTGCGGGCACTGCACCCGGATGGACCTGGTCGGCACGTCCACCCCGCAGGTCGCCAAGACCCGCTTCACGCTGGCTCCGGCGACCCGGCAGGAGCTGATGCTGGACTACCTCAAGCGCACGCCCGGCGTACGTGACGTGGTGGTCTCCGGCGGGGACGTGGCCAACGTGCCGTGGCCGCGGCTGGAGTCGTTCCTCCTGCAGCTGCTGGAGCTCGACTCGATCCGCGACATCAGGCTGGCCACCAAGGCCCTCGTCGGGCTGCCCCAGCACTGGCTGCAGCCGGCCGTCCTCGAAGGGGTCGCCCGGGTGGCCGCTCGGGCCCGGCGGCAGGGCGTGAACCTGGCCGTGCACACCCACGCCAACACCGTCCGGTCGGTCACCCCGCTGGTCGCCGAGGCGGCCCGGGCACTGCTCGACGCCGGCATCCGGGACGTGCGCAACCAGGGCGTGCTGCTGCGCGGCGTCAACACGACCGCGGCCGACCTGCTCGACCTGTGCTTCGCGCTGCAGGACGAGGCCGGCATCCTGCCGTACTACTTCTACCTCTGCGACCTGATCCCGCACGCCGAGCACTGGCGGATCCCGCTGCACGAGGCGCAGGACCTGCAGGACGCAATCATGGGCTACCTGCCCGGCTTCGCCACCCCGCGCCTCGTCTGCGATGTGCCGTACCTGGGCAAGCGCTGGGTGCACCAGGTCGTCGCGTACGACCGGGAGCGCGGCATCTCCTCGTGGGGGACCGACCCCCGTTACCGCTACTACGACCCGTTGCCCACGCTGCCTTCGTCGGGCCGTGACTGGTGGGCTTCGCATCAAGACGGGAGAACGTCATGACCAGCACCCTGCGCCGCATGTGCTGGGTCTTCCCGGACCGGGAGTCGACCCAGACCGGCGCGATGTGGAACCACTACTTCTGGCAGATGTACGCCGACATCGCCGCCGAACTCGGGATGCGCTGGACCCGCAACACGCCCGAGTCGGTCACCGTGGACGGCTGGGAGCATGGCAAGCCCCGCGTCTACGTCGACGACGAGCCGGTCACCCCCGAGGACACGCTGTTCATCACCGCGCTGTACTCGCTGCCGTACCAGTCGATGGACATCTTCAACCAGTACGCGCTGTATGCGGTGCTCGAGCAGAGCGGCTTCTACCTGCCGTTCCCGGCCTGGCTGTCGCCGATCGCCAACGACAAGCTCGCCTCCCTGCTCTTCTTCAAGGACTCGCCGGCCCCGCCGATCCCGACGATCCGCATCGGCACCGGCCGCGACGTCGGCAAACACGTCTACGAGGTGGGTCTGGACCAGCTCACCTACCCGGCGATCGTCAAACCGGCCGGCTGGTGCGGCGGCGGCGGGCTGAACCTCGCTCGCAGCGCCGAGGACGTGCGCGGGATGGCGTCGCTGGCCCAGGGCGGCGACACCACCCTGGTGGCCCAGCCGTACCTCGGCGACGGGACGGTCGACTACCGCGTGTACGTGGTCGACGGCCGCCCGCACGAGATGGTCCTGACCCGGACCCCGCACCCCGGCTCGCCGGCCTCCAACGCCAGCCGCGGCGGCATCATGAGGTACGTCCCGGCCCCGAGCGAGCTCGTCGAGGCGACCGCGTACTTCGCCGAAAAGCTGCCGATCCCGTTTTTCTGCGCCGACTTCCTGTTCGACGGCGAGAAGTTCTGGTTCTCCGAACTCGAACCCGACGGGGTGATCGCCCCGGACTTCGAAGACCCTCATCGCGCGATCCAGCGCGAGATCACGCGCGCCCGGTTCATCGCGTATCGGGACGCCCACGCCCGGTGGATGGTGACGTCATGACCGACTCGTTCTCGCTCCCGCCGATCGCGGCCGAGCCCAGCCTGCACGTCGCGCAGCGCTCGCTCACGCTGCTCAAGACCGTGCCGGCGCTGGCTTCCCGGTACGCGGAAAACCACAAGGTGCTCACGCTGGACGACGTCGCCGCATTGCCGCCGCTGGTCAAGGACGACCTCAACGTGGCGCTGGCGCACCTGAAGCCGAAGGCGGAGACCGGCGCCACATGGCTCTTCCAGAGCGGGGGCAGCACCGGCGCACCGAAGGTCGGCTACGCACCTACCGGCTTCTACATGACCGGCGTCTACGACCAATGGCGGCCGCTGGACCGTGACGACGTGTTCGTCAACGCGTGGGGCGCCGGGCGCATGTGGGGCGCCCACTTCCTGGCCGCCGCGTTCGCCGACCTGTCCGGCTGCGGGGTCATCGCGGTCGGCTCGGTCACCCGCGACGAGATCGGCGACTGGCTGGAGTTCTTCGCCACCCGCGAGGTGACCGCCATCGGCGGCACGCCGAGCGTGCTGCGCCTGTGGTTCGCGCACGCCCGGGCGCAGGGGCGGCAGCTGCCGGCCCTGCGCAAGGTCCTGTGGCTCGGCGAGGCCTGGCACGGCCAGCTCGACGAGGACATGGCCGCGGTCGCCCCGGACGCCCGCCGCTGGGGGATGTTCGGCAGCACCGAAACCTGGGTCGTGGGCACCAACACGCCGCAGTGCCCGGCCGACATGTTCCACATCCTGCCCGAACAGCTCGTCCACGTGGACGACGACGAGCTGCTCGACTTCACCACGCTCAACCCGGACATGCTCAACCCGGTGCTGCGGTATCGGACCGGCGATGCCGGCCGGTTCGTCACGTGTCCCTGCGGGAACGGCGGCGCTTCCAGTGTCATGCAGATTCTGGGCCGCCGGGACAGCGTCGTGCAGGTGCGCGGGCTGGGCCTGCACGTCGATGACATCATCGCGCAGGTCGAGCGCGACCCGGCCGTCTCGCAGGCCCAGATCCTCATCACCTCGCTCGACGGGCGAGTGTCCACCGTGGAGGTCCTGCTGTTGCCGGCCAGCGGGGCCGGCCCGGACGACGCCGAGCGCATCCGTCGCGAGCTCGCCTCCACCACGTTCACGATCAGCACGGCCTTCCTGCACGATCCGGAATCTTTCCGCGTACGGCTGGTGGACGCGCTGATCAGCAACGACCGCACCGGCAAGACGGCCAATTTCGTCATGCGGGACCAGCCGTGATGCGGTTGGGGCGCTCGTTCAACCTGTTCTGGGCCGGGCAGGCGGTCAGCAATGTCGGCGACCGGATCACCATCTTCGTCGTGCCGACCGTGATGATCTTCCTGCTGCACGCGTCCCCGCTGCAGGTCGGCATCGTGGCGATGGCCCAGTACCTCGGCATCCCGCTGATCGGGCCGATCGCCGGCATGCTGGTCGACCGCTGGGACAACCGCCTGACCCTGGTGATGTGCGACCTCATCCGGCTGCTTGCGGTCGCCGCCCTGCCGATCGCGTACTGGCTGGGCGTGCTGTCCACGCCGCTGCTGTTCATCTGCGTCGCCTTCGTCAGCGGCTGCTCGATCGTGTTCACCGTCGGCTACCTCGTGGCCGTCCCGACGACGGTCGACCAGCAGCATCTCGTCCGCGCGTACTCGCGCCTGGAAGGCACCCGTTCGGTCGCCGAGGTGTCCGGGCCGTCGATCGCGGCTGCGCTGTATCACGCACTCGGCATCGCCGCGCTGGTCGTGGACGCGGCCAGCTTCCTGGTCTCGGCCGTGTGCATCCGGTTCATGCAGCCGTTCGGCGAGAAGACGGTCGCGACCGGCTCGGTGTGGTCGCGGCTGTCGCTCGGGTTCCGGCTCAACTGGGCCGACCCGGTGCTGCGCCGGGTGAGCGCGGCGGCGGTGATCCTCAACTCGGGCGGCCCGATCTTCGTCACCGTCATGCCGGTGCTCGCGTACCGCGGGCTCGGCATGTCGGTCGGCCTGCTGGGCGCTGCGATGTCGGCCGGGGCCGGCGGTGCGGTGATCGGCGCGCTGGTCGCCCCGAAGATCAGCGAGCGGCTCGGCACCGGCCGCCTGATGGGCTGGGCGCTGCTGCTGCACTGCCTGGTCGGGCTCGGCATCCTGGCCGCACCGACCTTGCCGCCCGGTGCGGTGATCGCGGTGACGCTGGCGTTCTACGGCTTCTTCATGTCGTGCATCAACGTCTGCAGCGCGCCGATCCGGCAGTCGCGGATGTCGGCCGAGAACCAGGGCGCCATGCACGCCGCCTTCCGGACCGCGACGTGGGGCGTGATCCCGCTGGCCGCCCTCGTCGGCGGCTTCGCCGTCACGCTGCTCACCGGGCCGCTGGGGATCCTCGACGCGACCCGCGTCGTGATGGTCGGCGGCACCCTGCTCGCCGCGCTGTCGTTCATCCCGGCGATCCGGGTCCAGCCGCTGCTGGACGCCTCCAAGCGGGAAAAGGTTCTCCTGGAGAGCGTGTCGTGAAGACGGTGCTGATCACCGGTACGTCATCGGGCATCGGCCTGGCCACCGCGGTCGCCGCCGCGCGGGCCGGGTGGACGGTCGTGGCGACGATGCGCGACCTCGAGCGGGCCGGCCCGCTGCGGGACGCCGACGTTCCGCTGGACATCCGCCGCCTCGACGTCACCGACGCCGCCTCGATCGCCGACTGCCTCGACGGCGTGATGGCCACGCACGGGCGGCTGGACGCGGTCGTCAACAACGCCGGCATCTCCAACTTCGACCCGACGCTCGAGATGTCCACGATGGACGCCCTGCGGGCCAACCTCGAGGTCAACTTCTTCGGGGTCGTCGCGGTGAGCCGGCTGGCCATGCCGATGCTGCGCGCCTCCCGGGGGCGGCTGCTCACCATCGGCAGCGTCCACGGCGTGGTCGGCCAGCCGTTCAATGAGGCCTACTGCGCGGCCAAGTTCGCCGTCGAGGGCTTCATGGAGGCCCTGGCGCCGGTCGCATTGGAGCACGGCGTCGCGGTGTCGATCGTCGTGCCGGGTTTCGTGCCCGGCACGTCGTTCGGCCGGTTCCCGGACATCAACCGCCGGACGATCCAGGCCGCCTCCGGCCCCTACGCGCCCACGTTCGCCGCGTACTTCGACTGGGTCGCCACTCAGGGCTGGGAGGCGGCCGGGCAGAAGGCGGACGAGGTCGCCGAGGTCATCGTGCAGACGCTCGGCGTCGAGCGGCCGCCGCTGCGGGTGCCGACCAACGACTGGGTCGCCGCGTACCTGGACCAGAAGCTGGCCGACCGCGACGGCTCGGCCATCCAGACCCTCGCCCGGACCTGGATCGGGGCTGTGTAGAAAGGACCGCGGACCATGCCCGCAAAGGCACTGCAGGACCTCGTCGACTTTGCCCGTACCCACTCGCCGTTCTACGCCGAGCTCTACCGGGACGTGCCACCGACGATCTCGCACCTCACCCAGCTGCCACTGGTTGATCAGGCGGCGTTCACGGAGGCGAACACCTGGCCGGACAACCGGATCCTGACCGGGCCGCTCGTCGACGCCGGCGTCTACAAGTCCGGCGGCACGTCGGGCGCGCCGAAGTTCTCGCCGTGGACGCGCTCCGAGCACGCCGACTCGGTTACCGCGTTCGGCGCCGGCCTCGTGCAGGCCGGGCTGAAGCCCGGTCACAAGGTGGCCAACCTGTTCCGCTCCGGGGAGCTGTACTCCGGGCTGCTGTACATCGAGCACGCGCTGCACCACGCGCCGGTCGACAACGTGCGGCTGGCCGTCGGGCACGCGAGCAGCGAGTACGTCGCCGACCTGATCGCCCACTTCGGGGTGAACGTGCTGGCCGGCGAGCCGATGAAGCTCAGCGGGGTGGCCGAGTTCGTGAGCGAGCGCGGGCAGGCCACCGACTCTGTCGAGCTGGTGCTCTTCGCCGCCGACATCCTCTTCGAGGACCTGCGGCCGATCCTGGCGCGGGCGTTCCCGAAGGCGACGATCGCCTCGCTCGGGTACGCGTCGGTCGACGCCGGGCTGGTCGGCGCGCCGGTAGCGGGTGCTGACGTCCGGGTGCACGAGGCGTTCCCCAACCGGACCGTCGTGGAACTGGTCGACGAGGTGACCGGGGAGCCGATCCCGACCCCGGGCGTGCCGGGCCGGCTGGTGGTCACCAACCTGTTCCGGACGCTGATGCCGATCATCCGGTACCCGGTCGGCGACCG
>Ga0070684_100004740_pt1 | contig 10387 bp, 14 predicted proteins | sample KBSC723LmetaG_FD_65653 | JGI IMG/M metagenome (GOLD analysis project Ga0070684, IMG submission 65653) | Corn rhizosphere microbial communities from Kellogg Biological Station, Michigan, USA - KBS C7.2-3L metaG | ecosystem: Host-associated > Plants > Roots > Rhizosphere ...
CTGCATCGCCTATGTCAATAGTTTTGTGTCAGAAGTTGATTGATTGAATTCAATCAGTACCAATATCCGAAAACCGTCCAGTAAGTTTTTTTGAAATCCAAAGTCCAAAGAGAAACCAAATCCAATATCAATCAACTTCTTTCTTTCCTATCCTTTGAAACGACAAAAAATCCGTTCCTTCCTTTGAATTACCGGTTATGAAACCATGGCCGTTTTGCTAACCAGAAACACCCTACGACTATGTGTGTATTGAAAGAAGAGGTTTCAAAAAGAATCCTCATTGTTGATGATGACGTTGATCTTGTAATGCTCCTCGAACGCCAATTAAAAATGGAAGGCTACGAAACAGAAACTGCAGTAAGCCTTACAGAGGCCGAGCAATTGGTAGTCTATTTTGATCCGCATCTCGTCCTTTTAGATATTAATGTAAGGGGAGAAGACGGCCGGCAACTCTGTTGGAAATTAAAGCATCAACCTGTTTACCGTATTGCCAAAGTGCTGATCATTTCGGGATTTGATTACAGTTTTGCCCGGGCCATACTTTTCGGTGCCGACGACATTTTACCAAAGCCTTTTGAAACGCAGTATCTTTTGGATCGCATTAGCGAGTTAACGTCCGATGCTGTAATTGAATGATTATCCTTAGCATTCAATTAAACAAACCCGGTTCGTCATAACGAAGAATGCCATCGGCAACTGATGCAGGTTTTGTAAATGGATGTTCAGTGGATTTTGCAATATCCATAATATGCATTACTGTCCATCCTTTCCATTTCAGGTAATCGGAAACCAAAGCCCTATGGCAACTCCACCATACGGCTTCAGAACACATGTACGCGGTTGGTTGTTTTTCTCCTATTGTTTCCAGCTTATCAATGCCTTTTTTAAATTCCTTTGTTTCCATGTAATCTGCATAACCTCTAAAAGCCTCATTGCGCCATGCAGTATTTGTTGAACCTTCAACTGGTTTTCTTCGACCGCCCAATTCTTTTAAATGTATATACTGAATGTTATGTGCCGGCAAAGAAACTTCCAAAGCTTCTTTATTAAAATGGGGATAACGGCGAGAACCAGGATAATTTCTGACATCCACCAACATTTTTATCTCGAAAGAATGAAGCAATGCTACAAATTGTTCCAACGTTCGTGTGGAATGTCCAATTGTCCAAATCGTTCGATGATTCATTTTCTATAGTATGGTGAGCAAACTACATTCCAGTTTGACTGTTGATAAATGTACTTTTGAATCACAAGTAATAATCAATGAAACCGGTCTTTTTTTTAATTGGATTTTCTTTTTTCTTAGTTAATGGCTTCTGCCAAAAAATAACTACTGAGCAGTTTCGGGAAGATTTTAATTATTTGTGGAACACCATCAAAACAGATTATTGTTATTGGGATAAAAAGAAAACTGATTGGGATGCAGCTAAAACAATTTTTGCAAAAGACCTGGATACAATTACAAGCAGAAACAGCTTTGTGATGTTGTTAGAAAAAATGTTTTACGAGTTATATGACCATCATGCTTCTTTAAATACAAATACACCCGAATCTCAAAGATTGGTGCCAAGCGGGGCCGATCTTTGGGCCGAGTATGTAAACGATAAAGCGGTGGTAATCGAAGTAAGAAAAAATTTTAATGCTGAAAACTCGGGTATTCGAGCCGGTATGCAAATCACTGCAATAAACAACGTTGCAATAGATAAGGCAATTGAAGCATTCCTTCCAAAATCATTCAAGTCAGTTGACTACGAAGCGAAAAATTATGCTTTAAGAGTTGTTCTAGCTGGTAATCATTCCGAGCCAAGAAAAATTACGGTTGTTGATAAAGGGAAGAAAACAGATTTTTATCCTGATCAATCCGGAACTATTGATATCCACGACTATGAATCGTCTATCGAATCTAAAATGTTGCCGAACACCATAGGCTATATTCGCATTAATAATTGTTTGGGGGATAATGCACTGATTAATGATTTCGATTCTGTTTTAAATCGGTTCATGAGAACCAAAGCGTTGATCCTGGATTTGAGAGAAACGCCAAGTGGCGGCAACACCACGGTAGCAAGAGCCATCATCGGACGTTTTATTAAAAATGAAGGGTTTTATCAGAAGCATGAATTACCAGCCGAGCAAGTGGCTACTGGTATCAAAAGGAGCTGGGTCGAAATTGTGTCGCCAAGAAACCCAATGTACTCCAAGCCAGTTGTATTACTCGTTGATCATTGGACGGGCAGTGTAAGTGAAGGCATTGTTGTAGGCTTTGATGCTTTTAAACGAGTAACCACAATAGGAACAAAAATGGCAGCATTAAATGGTGCAATTTACTCCTATCAAATGCCCAATACTAAAATAGGTTTCAGCTTTCCGGTGGAGAAACTTTACCACATCAATGGCATCCCGAGAGAATTGTTTACTCCGAAAATTGTAGTTGATCAAACCAATCAAAAAGTTAATGAAGACAGGGTGCTTGAAACAGCGCTTGGTTATCTTAACAAAATCAATAAATAAGTCTTGCCTCTAATCCAGCTTGCAACGGTTTATGCTGCTGATGTACCGATATTCCACAAATTTGAAACTGGTGAAGCCTTCCTTTCCCATGATTGAACATTGGCTTGTCCTGGTTTTACCGAACGCACAAGCACTGGTTGTCTTTGTTTTCGTCTTCTTTTATTTGATTCATTTCTCGATTCCATGTTCACAGTTTTACTGGTAAGAGTTTGAAAACCGTGCCAGAATTTTTTCGACACAATTGGGGAATCTTATATTGACAAAACTTCAATGGTTTTTATCTTTATAACTAAGCCAACTTAGCTCAGTTGGTAGAGCAGCACCCTCGTAATGTGCAGGTCGTCGGTTCGATTCCGATAGTTGGCTCTTATTTGTTATCATTAAAGTGTATGAATATTGTTTCCATTAAAGAAACCTGTATATACGTCAACGACCTTGAAAGAACACGGGATTTTTATAACAATAAGCTTGGGTTGCCTCTCCTTTCCTTTGTTAAAAACAGGCATGTTTTTTTTAAAGCAGGCAGTTCTGTATTGCTTTGTTTTATAGCCGAAGAAACACAAAAACGCAATGAAGTTCCATCGCATGGAGCAAAAGGCAGTATTCATTTTGCGTTCGAAGTGTTTAAGGAAGATTATGATGATGCTTTAACACAAATAAAAACTGCTGGTATTCCTATTTTACACGAGCATGTATGGAATGAAGACATTCGATCCTTTTACTTCCACGACCCGATTATAATCTCGTTGAGATAATTGAACAAAATCTTTGGGAAGCATAACACCTACCTGATCAGTTACCTGTTGCAAGTAATTCGACGATTCATCAGGCATAGTTTGTGTGTTTTATTTACCGTTAACAAATTATTGATCAAAATTTAAACGTTATGGCAGAACTACATGTGCAAGCAAAAAAAAATAATTCCACTCCTGCATGGATCTGGATTGTAGCAGTGGTTTTGATTGCTGCAGCAGTTATTTATTTCCTGATGAACAGAAATAATAATAACGGTCAAAATAATCCGCAGAATCAAACGAACACAACATCTGCTGTTGAATTGCCGCAGCAATTTACAGGTAACAATTATGCAATAGCTCATATTGCATAATTCTAGTCATTTATTGAATAACAAAAAAAGATCAATATGGATAGCATGAAACATAGGCGTCTCCAGGAAATGGACCGCTCTGATTTTGAAATTGTAAAAGGCGAACCAGATATACGTGGCTGGGATGTAAAAAATTCCACAGGTCAAAAAGTTGGTGAAGTGGAAGAATTGATTGTAGATGCTCAAAAGAAAAAGGTGCGTTATATGGTAGTTGATTTAGATGATAATGACCTAAAGCTTGATCATCGCAAGGTGCTAATACCAATTGGATTGGCGCAATTGGATAGAGAGGATGACGATGTTATACTTCCCAATGTACAGGCCGAACATTTTCGTTCGTTGCCAGATTACGATAAGAATAACCTGAGCCCTGAAATTGAAAGAAGAGTGTGTAGCACATTAGGTAGGGTGTCAGACTCATCGTCTACGACAAGTGCAGAAGAACACACCGACAGTTTTTATAAACACGATTATTTCAACGATGATAATTTGTATAAACATCGCTTGCATGAAGCTCAAAACGTACAAAAGGATTCGGAATATGACCGGGGCCTAAGACTTTGGGAGAAAAGAAGCCAGGGTGGAATTCTGCCTGGTAACTCCGGAAATAGAGATAATTACCGGGAGGATGAAGTAGAAGAAAATGCAAGAATGGAAATGGTACGAAACAGAAGAAGCGCATACGAACAACGTAGAGGCGGTGGCTTTGGTAGAGACAACTATCGCAGACATGACGGCAGTGTGGAAGGTCGAATAAGAGACGAGGGTTTGCGTGACGCTTAATAGAAAATAAAAGGCAGTTATGAAAACTGCCTTTTATTTTGCAGATATTTTATTGAATGAATTTATTGACTGTATCGGGCCTCAGTAAAAAAGAAAGAGAAAATCATGTATTAAAAAATATCAACTTCATACAGGAGCCTGGACAAAAAATTGCCATTGCCGGTGAAACCGGTTCAGGTAAATCAACATTATTACGGCTCATCGCGGGTTTGGTTCAACCCGATGACGGCCAGGTGTTATTTGAAGGGATTAGGGTAAAAGGTCCATCTGAAAAATTATTAGCAGGCCATCCACAAATAGCTTATCTCTCACAAACCTTCGAACTAAGAAATCATTACAGGGTGGAAGAATTGCTGCAAATGGCCTGCAAGGTTTCTGATAATGATGCCAAATCTATTTACAGTATTTGCAAGATTGATTATTTATTAAACAGATGGTCTGATGAATTATCCGGAGGGGAGCGACAACGTGTGGCTTTTGCGAAGACCTTAGTGAGTGCACCGAAACTTTTATTGCTCGACGAGCCATTTTCTAATTTAGATGCGATTCACAGAACCGTTCTTAAAGCTATTATTGCTGAAATTGAAGAACGATTGAAGACGACTATCATTCTTGTGTCTCATGATCCTGTTGATTTGTTGTCGTGGGCACACGAAATTATTGTTTTAGATCGCGGAAAAATGATTCAAAAAGGCACACCACAGGAAATATATAAATATCCCCTGAACGAGTATGTAGCAGGTTTGTTTGGAACGTATTCTATTATTTCACCAAAACTTATTGAATTGTTTCCGTTGCTTGGTGAGGACAGACGAAGATTTGTTCGTCCAAATGATTTTGTTTTGAGTTTAAATAAAAACTATGGTGTGGCTGCGGAAGTAGAAGATATACAGTTTATGGGAAGTTATTTTCAAACTACTGTGAGCTATAACGGAAACAAACTCATCATCACAACCAGCAGGGCTTTCGAAAAGGGAGCTATTGCATTTGTTCGTCTTAGATGGCATATTGAACAGCGTCATCATTTGGAATAATTTTTGTTGTGGTTGGTTGGTGTTTACGACGAACCTAAGCCGCTGCTGACTGTCTTTTTTAACTGCATGGACTATATTGAGCACTAACCACTTTAAATCCAAGTCCATGCGCCTATCAAACTCTGCTGCTAAATTGGTTTTTACAAGTATTGCTATTGTGTTGCTCGCTATTTCTTATGTTTTATACGAACAAATTCAATTATTACTTCGGGCACAAGATCAGTTGAATGAAACCAATGTGGTAAAACTTAAACTGGGGCAAACCATTTCGGCTTTAAATGATGCCGAATCTGCACAAAGGGGTTTTCTACTGACCAAAGACTCTGTTTTCCTCGCGCCATATCGCGGCGCTTTTTATAAAGCAAAGACATTGACATCGCAAATCAGGGAACTGATAAAATCCAGTGATCAGCAGAAAGATCTGGCAGCTTTACAGGGCTTTATAGATCTCAGGTTTAAAACCTTCAACCATGTGATTGATCAGTACAATAACCCAACATTAAATGCCAAAAGCAGGCAGATGTACCTCTTAATGAGCAAATCTGTAATGGATAGTATAAATTTTCATGCACAAAATATTGAGAGAAGAGAGGACAACATGGTGCTTCAAAAAGAGCAGGCCAAAAAAAGGTACTCTTTTCTTACTCCTTTATTCGCAGTTCTATTAATGATCATTGCAGTAGGCATACTGGTTTTTTCGTACGGCAAAATCATTGAGCATTTAAACAGGTTGAAGAAAGTTTTTTCGCAATTAAAACAATTAAACAATGAGCTGAAGCAGAAAAATTATAAACTGGAACAGTATAATAAAGAACTTGATTCATTTACTTATGTGGCCAGTCATGATTTGAAAGAACCATTACGTAAAATCCTGACGTATAGCAACCAGATGGAATTAGAAGTGCATGATAAATTATCAGATGCGAATAAAACGCACTTAAACAGGATCAGGCATTCTGCTCAACGAATGCAGAATTTGTTGAATGACCTGCTCCTGTATTCTCATGTTAGCATGAGTGAAAAATCGTTTGAAGAGGTGGACCTTAATAAAATTGTTAATGATGTCATTTATAACCTACATGAAGAAATTATAGAAACGTCTACCCAAATCAATGCAGATAATCTTCCGGTTATAAAAGGAATGCCTTTTCAAATTAAACAACTATTTGAAAACCTAATCAGCAATTCAATAAAATACAAACAGGACCATTTACCTCCGAAAATTATTATTGGAGGTTGTGTTGTTCATGAAAAAGACGTTGATGAAATACACTACCGGGATAGTGATCGGTATTATAAGTTGTTTATCAGAGATAATGGAGTTGGATTTGAGCAGGCGTACGCAGAAAAGATATTTAAATTATTTCAGCGCCTTCATGCAAGAACGAATAAACCTGGAACAGGGATAGGACTCACGATTTGCAAAAAAATTGTTGATAATCACAACGGTTTTATCAAAGCCACCAGTGAAGTAAATAAGGGCACTACGTTTGAAATTTATCTTCCTGTAAACTGATCAGCGCACTGAATTGTAAAAGTTGAAAAAAATCCTCTCGTTATGAGAGGATTTCTTTTATTTCTTACTCCTTGCTTTCAATGCTGATTCACTAACGTAAATCTTTTTACCCTTTCCGTTGATCCAGTAATATTTTCCAAGATCATCAATGTAAATCGTTTGTCCTTCAGGTCCAACCCATGCATCTGACTTCTTATCGCTCACTCTGGCTATTCCTTTTTTAGTTGCTTGTGCTGTATTGTCGCCAATTTCTCTCGCTCCCTTCTTTGTACCTTCCCATCCCTTGGTGGCGCCCTTTTTTACGGCATGTGCTGCCTTATCTGTTTTGCTTTGTGCAAAAGAAGGAGCCGAAAATCCCAACAAAGCAACAACAGCAATTCCAAAAACTTTTTTCATAGTGATCGTTTTGTTTCACTTATCTATTATCTAAAACAATGCCAGCACATAAGTTGTTAAGCAATCACATCAGAACTTGTAGTTAAAACAAAAAGTGCACCTTTATCATTTATAGATTAGTTATGATTTTTACATTCATATTTATTTTATTGATCGTTGTTGGGTTGTACATTTTTATGCAGCATCCACAATTTGGTGGAAAACCTTCCTCTCAAGAGCTTAAAATGATTGAAGCGTCAAACAATTATAAAAAAGGACAATTTCGAAACCTGAGCAATACGCCTCAACTAACAAGTGATGCCAGCATATTTAAAATAATGAGGAAATTCTTTTTTAATAAGGACAAAACAAATACTCCTCCCTTTATTTTGCCTTCTAAAAAAGCTAATCTTTTTGAACTTGATGTGAAAGATGATGTGATCGTGTGGTTTGGTCATTCGTCTTATTTCATGCAATTGAGTGGAAAAACAATTTTGATTGACCCGGTATTTAGTGGGCATGCGTCTCCAGTAAGATTTACTACCAAAAGCTTTAAAGGAAGTGATGTTTATAAAACAGAAGATATTCCATCAATTGATTTTCTTTTGATTACTCACGACCACTATGATCATTTAGATTATGAAACAATCATAAGATTAAGACCTAAAATTTGTACGGTTATTACAGGGCTTGGCGTAGGTGCACATTTTAAACGTTGGGGGTACGATGAGAAAATTATTTTTGAAAAGGACTGGAACGAAGAAATAAATTTTGATCTCCTGACTTTTATAACAACACCTGCAAGGCATTTTTCGGGGCGGAACTTTAAAAGAAATACTTCTCTTTGGCTGTCATTTGTGATTATTACACCAGACAAAAAAGTGTTCGTTGGCGGCGACTCCGGATACGACACTCATTTTAGAACCATTGGCGAAAAATTTGGTCCATTTGATCTTGTGATTTTAGAAAATGGTCAGTACAACCAATACTGGAAATACATTCATATGATGCCTGAAGAAGTAGTGCAAGCCGCGATGGATCTCAAAGCAAAAAAATTACTTCCGGTTCATTGGGGAAAATTCTCACTTTCGCTTCACGCCTGGGACGAACCGATTCGTCGGACTATAAGTGAAGCAAAAGGTAAGAACCTGGTGGTACTTCATCCAATGATTGGGGAGGCAGTTGCACTTGATGCAAATAGTACATTGACCCAATGGTGGGATTAATAGATTTCTCAAACGTTTACTTATGCAATTGTGACGATGCTTTATATATCCAGGCGAATAAACCATCAATAGTATTTGTATTGCCACTTAAAGCATTACTTGGTGTTTCATTATGACTGCAAAAAATTATATGACAGTTATCCCATCAAATGATACTTCCTCCTATCTTCGCCGCCAATTAATTTAGCCATGGCATTATTAGAAAATCAGCTTGTAGTAAAACGTTCAACCATACCCAATTCAGGTAAAGGACTGTTCACAAAAAAATTTATACCTAAGGGTACCCGCATTGTTGAATACAAAGGGAGAGTGAGCACATGGAAGCAAGTGGATATTGACGAAGGCCGCAACGGCTATATTTATTACATTAACCGCAACCATGTAATCAATGCGCAACCTTTCCCTAAATACCTCGGCCGATACGCCAACGATGCACAAGGTATGAGTAGGATAAAGGGCATAACGAATAATTCACGGTACATAGCGGACATGCAAACCATGCGTGTATATATTGAAGCCATCAAAGACATTCCCGCAGGTAGTGAAATTTTGGTACAGTACGGAAAAGAATATTGGGATGTAATCAAGCACAATCTCAGGATTGACGAAAGGGAAAAGGCAAAGACGGAAAGGCAAAAACTACAAACCAAAAAATTGAAAAAGAAAACATCCAAAAAGACCACATCCAGCAAAAAAAGATCCAGCGCTAAAGTGTAAGCCGATCCCATTGACGACGATAATCATACTGAAGATCCTCGTGCATAGTTGAAATAGCCGCATCAATTTTTTTTAACTGCGCTTTATATAGGTTGATAAGTGCGGTGCTTTTCTGCCAGTTAAGATTCATTCCTTTAAAATTCGTAAGATAGTGAAGTAAAATTTCGACTTCTGCAATTTTATTGTTGGTATAACGGATATGTTTATTAGCAATGCGTAAAACCTTACGGATAGTTTTCTTGGCAAAATAGACGTTTGAAGTATTCACTTGAAGGAAGCCTTCATCGATTTCTTCCTTTACATTTTTTATATAGCCGGGTAAGTCGTCTTCTTCGAATAATAAATACGTAAGTAATTCCTTATTTTCTTTTTTAAATCGCGCCAGTCTCTGGCAGATTTCAATAAGTGCAGTTTTATCAGTTTCCTTTAATTTCTTTTTGATTTCATTTACCGAAGCGGGCTTCATCATACTAATATTTCTGTAAACTCTTTAGCTGGTCTTTGTTGTTTCGATTTCGGCTTCCATTAATTTATAGTGCATGGCATGCGGTAGCGGTTTGATGGGATAACCATTATTGGCTCCCCAACATTTTGTATAAGCAGCACCGTAGTATAGTATTAATGCTGAATAAAATACAAACAGTAGCAACAAAACAATGGATGCTGAAGTTCCATAAACAGTATTAATATTACTGTAGGATAGCATCCAGTGTAAAATGATTTTACCAATGTTAAACAGAATGGCAGTAAGAAATCCTCCGGCAAAAGCTACTCTCCACTCTGGCTTACCATCAGGCAGGTAACGAAATACAACAGTAAACCACAGTGTAACAATTATTATTGAGGTGATATAATTCAGGGCTGACTTGAAATAAAACGACAAAACAGGCGACAGATCAAAAATATACTTACCAAGAAAAGCCTGTACACCTTCAGCCAATAAACCAATAACAAATAACAAGCCCGCAATAAGAATTACAGCAATTGCTTGCAACCTGGAACCCATGGTTTTTGCGAGGCTTTGTCTATGGACAGGTCGCATCTTCCAAACCTGGTTGATCGAGCTTTTAATAATCTTGAAAAGTGTTGTAGCAACGAATAACAGGAAAACGAAGCC
>Ga0070684_100004744_pt1 | contig 10386 bp, 7 predicted proteins | sample KBSC723LmetaG_FD_65653 | JGI IMG/M metagenome (GOLD analysis project Ga0070684, IMG submission 65653) | Corn rhizosphere microbial communities from Kellogg Biological Station, Michigan, USA - KBS C7.2-3L metaG | ecosystem: Host-associated > Plants > Roots > Rhizosphere ...
GAACTGTTTTACATTCCTCTAAAGAACACGGCAGGTGAAACGTATGCCGTTGTAAATGTGATGCACGATGTTAGTGATTATGTGTTGAGTACACAGGCATTGAATCTTTTAAATAAAAAACTGGAAAGTAAAAATGCAGAGCTGGAGCAAAAGAATGAAGAAATCACATCTTTCGCTTTTGTTGCTTCGCATGATATGAAAGAACCTCTGCGTAAAATACACACCTTATCGGACTGGTTGATGCAAAAGGAAATGGGTGAACTTTCAGAAACAGGAAAAAAACTTGTTGAAAAGATCAATTCTTCTGTGCATCGAATGGAAACACTGATTGATGATATTTTGGTACTCACCAAAATTCATTCCGATACGCACAAGGCAGACGATGTTGAGTTAAACAACACAATTAAAAAGGTGCTTGATGACATGAAGGAAGAGATCTCACAAACGCAAACAAGCATCAGTGCAAAAAAATTACCTGTGATCAAGGGTAATTCGAACCAGCTGTTTTATCTCTTCAAAAATTTGATCAGCAATGCCATTAAGTTCCAAAAACCCGGAAGCATACCGCAGGTAACCATTAGCTCCGAAATTTCAACCGGAACTGTGTTTGGTATTAATGATAGCGACGAAGAATACATAAAAATTTCATTTACGGATAATGGCTTTGGTTTTGATCAGCGCTATACAAAAAAAATTTTCCAGGTATTTCAGCGGTTGCATAGCAAGTATGAATTTGAAGGCACCGGTATTGGTCTTGCTATTTGCAAAAAAATCATGGAGAACCACGGTGGAATTATTACTGTGCAGAGCGAACCAGGACAGGGATCTGTATTTAATTGTTTTTTTCCACTACATTAGAGTAACGCTAACGATTGCTTGAATAGAGGGGTCCCGCCTTTGCGCGGGATTTCTTGTTTTAATTCAAGCTAATTCCTTGACTGTGGAGGCTAACTAAATTGAGATTTGAGAATTCCTACAGTATATTCAGAATGACATAGTTCAGGAACCTGGTTGCCTTGACAAAACGAACCTCGTGGTGTCCATACAGGTCACAAGTACACCGGCTATTTTATCATCTTCAGCAAATGCAGGACTATAGGTAAATGTCCAGTAAATGTCTTCTACGCGACCATTACGATAAAAAGGTACTAACTGGTCCTCAAAAGTTACTGGCTGACCTGTTACCAACACTTTTTGCAGGAGCGGGCCGATAATGTGCCATATTTCGCCCCATACGATAATGGCCTTCCTTCCAATTGCAGGGTGTTTTCCGTCCGTTCCAAGACTGGGTTTGAAAGCCTCGTTATAAAAGCATAGAAATTCATCTCCCCAGAATAAAAACATCGGGAAGCCTGAATGCAAAGTATTATAGAGCGTAATCTTAAGACTTAATGGCCAGTTTTCAATTTCGCCAAGCGAGGTGCGGGACCAGTCAAAATTTACGATCAGGTCACCTATTTCACCCGTGTTTTTTAAAAAAGGAAAATGGCTGATATTTCTGCCAGAAGTTTTTAATAATGTAGCTGAAGTCATTGGGTTGCAATTTACTATTTATTTGCGCCAAGGTTGAGTTAATAAGGCCTATAAATTGCTTCCGCAGCATGTGAATTACCGCTGTGAGGGCAATCACTTACCAGGATTTAAAATAGATAAATGAAGAGTCGGAAATCAGTTCGTCCCGGTAATTTAAGAACATCAAATGTGAAGTAAAACTAGTCTTCACCTGTTTTCTTTTTCCCTAGAGGGATAAATTGGTTCAATGCTGAAGGCATTGCGTCCATACAAAATACGAACGTAGCAGCCTGGGCAAGTTTTGAATGTTTTTTAATCATTTCCTGTTTTTCTTCCTCAACTATGGAAGCTCCGAGAACGCTATTCAGCAAAACTTCGGAAATGAAAACTTCATCGATCTGCTGCTCTTCCAAAAACATTCTTAAATATGGCATGACATCGGTTTAATGATGAACGCACAGTCATCCCTGGTATCGCATTCAAGATGTACAAGCTAAAGGGATTAAAAAAAGAGAAAAGTTTTGATGGTAAGTTAGAAGGTAAATAATGAATACTTTTTAAAGGTAGGGTATTCTAAATCAAAAAAGACGGGTCTAAATTTTAAAAAGAAAACACCTGCTTCCAGGCGCTTCATCTTTTTAATGAAGGGTTTGTTCAGAACTGTTTACGCTAAAGCCATTACTCATACCTTCCATCCAACTATAACTGGTGGGTCAGTAATGAATGGTTGGTATCAATATCCAGGTTAATTACAATACAAAAAAACCTCCTGGATAAACAGGAAGTAAAACCAAACTTATGAGAACCCTACTTGTTACTTTGTACCCTTATCATCTAAATTTTTTTCAAGCATGTCGATGTATTTTTTGGCATCTGTATTTTCCGGATCCACCTGCAATACTTTTTCAAAGTAGTTCACGGCCTCTGCGTAATCTTTTTGTGTGTTGGTTTCATAGGCGGCTAAATACGCATAAGCTTCAACGATCCATTTTTTAAAATTGGCATCGTTGGGATTTTTTTCCAATACTTCAACCAATTTTTGATAGGCTTCAACAGCCAATCCCTGCGACATATCCTTATCCTGCAAAGCCCTGCTCTTTGCCTGCCAGTAGTAACCAAAACTTTGATCGGGGTATTTAGAAATATAGATACCAAATACTGAGTCTGCTGCTGCAAATTGTTCTGCCCTGTAATACGCAAGTGCTAATTTAAATAAATCAATATTGGTTGTTTTTTTACTTGCATTGTAATACCTAGCCAACCATTTCGCCTGTTCGCTGAAATTTTTGTTGTCCGCCGCCAAATCAGAAAATTGTTTATAATACTTCACCAACTCGGAAGAATCCTTTTCCATTGCTACAGCTTTATCGAAATAGCTAAAAGCCAGTGAGTCATTTTTCCTTACTGAAGCATATAAATTTCCCATCAGCAAATAGTCTTTCGCAACCTTATTGCTATCTGCTTCTTTGGCAAAATACTGTTGCATGTAGTCAAACGCTTTTGCAGAATCTTTTTGTTCGGCGTAACTATAGCTTATCAACTTAAATAAGCGAGGCTGAACTTTTTCGCCCTGGTCCTTTATTATGATATTGGCTTTTTGAATGGCCTGGTCGTATTTTTTGTTGAGATAAAAAAGATCGGCAAGATCGTATTGGTTTTCCACGGATACATCTGACTTTGACTGGTAATCCCTATAGTATTCCATGGCTTTGGCCGGGTTACGGCTGAATTCATAAACATAAAGCCTGTAGATAGACGGCGCATAATTTGGATCAGCAGCTATCGCTTTCTGAAAATAACTCACATACATCTCGGGATTTTTCTGGGTCACGAATATTTCTGCCAATTTGTGATATGCAGAAGCGTATCTATTATCTATTTCAGTTGCCTGCTGGTAGGCTTTGAAAGCTTCTGAACCATTTGTCGATTTCATGTAGGCATCTCCGAGCAATACATATAACGATGCATTTTTCTTATCCCTTTTTATGGCCTTGTTCAATAAGTCAATAGCATAATTTGCATCACCGGTTTTAGATTGTATTTGTGCATCGGCTACCGCTGCCAAAATTGCTGCATCTTTTTCCCTGGTATCTTTTATTGCATCATTGAAAAAACCCGAGGCTTCTGCTTTTTTACCCTCTTGGAGGAGCAAAGCTCCATATGCGACTTTATACCATGGATCTGCTTTTACATCAGCTGGCGCCAATTGAATACTGTCCATTGCTTTATCCAGGCTGTCTTCTAACAAATAATCTTTAGCCAGGTAATACCACGCCGCGCTATTGTTGGAATTTCCCTGTAACACCTGGTGAAATGTATTTTCCGCAGTTTGATAACGTTCATAATATAGCTGTTGAATACCTTGGTCCAACGTTTGTGCCGGAACGGCAAGCATTCCTCCAATGGATATGAATAAAAGGATGATATGTTTCATGTTTTTTATTTTAAATTTTCAATTCACCGATGGTTGCACAGCCAAAACCTGCATTTTGGAATGTGCGGGTAATACATCCGCAATATGTCCATTCAACCAGCGCAATTGTGTTTCTTTTTTTGGACTCACTAATAAAATATCAGCATTATTCTTTTCGGCATAATGCAGAATTGATTTTGCTTTATTATCGCCATGCAAAACTGCATACTTCACCGGGCAGCGGAGTTTAGCCTTAAGGCCCTGGTACATTTTCAACAACGCAGAAGCAGCAATATCCGGTAAAACATTTTTGTCATTCACAAAAGTGACCAGGTGGATATCTAACCTTGTTTTTTTACATAGCAATTCCAATGCGTTCATTTTCATTTCCGATATTTCATCTGTCACTGACACAATCACCGTTTTTGCACGATTATGCAATGCGCCGGGTTTCACTGTTAATACCGGAATGCCTGTAGATGATGCCAATCGCATGGGTAATACCGTTTTCAAAAACGGTAACATGTAATGAGTTGATGTTTGACCTATAACGATAAGATCGGCGCCAATTTCCTTTCCTTTTGTTTTGATGGCTTTTTGTACAGACAGCGATTGAACAATGTATGTTTGGACGGAGATCAGGGGATCGTAATCTGCAATGGTTTCTTTCCATTGCCTTAATTTTTTTTCAAGTTCTGAGTCCGTACCGCCGGCAAATGAACCGTACTTCTTTGTGTGAAGCAGGTGAACAGTTGAATTCTGATCTATCAGTTCCAGTGTTTTGCTAATAGCCACTTCTGTGTTGAGCGTGAAATCAACTGGTATCAATATGTTTTTGAATGATGACAACAATCAATGATTTAATACGAACTTACATCCCGGATATTAGTATGTAATTAAGCAGGAATTAGAATTGCATTAGAAAAAGAGTTATAACGAAACATTGATTCTATTGGTTTTGAAGTTTGTTAATTTGCCTTATGGACCAACGTAAGATTTTATTGGTAGAAGATGAACAAAAGATTGCCGATGCGCTCAAAATGGGTCTTACAGAAAATGGCTATAATGTAGAAACAGCCTATGATGGAAACATTGGATGGAAATTATTTGAGCAATATAGTTTTGATTTGATTATCCTGGATATTAACCTGCCTGGAATTACCGGGTATGAACTCTGCAAAAGAATACGAAGCCGAAATGCCCAGGTACCTGTTATTATGCTGACTGCCTTGAATTCATTAAATGATAAAATTGAAGGTTATGATGCCGGCGCCGACGATTATATCATCAAGCCTTTTGAATTTAAAGAATTATTAATGAAGATCAGGGTACTGTTAAAAAGGACATCTCATCACAATGTACCGGTCGGCACCATCTTAAAAGCTGCTGATCTTGAAATGAATCTCGATAACAAAGAAGTTAAAAGACAAGAAACCGTTATTAATTTAACAGCGAAGGAGTTCCAGTTACTCGAATACCTCATGCGGAATAAAAATCGGGTGGTGTCCCGCAGTGATATTGCCATTAACGTGTGGGATATTGATTTTGATACCAACACCAATGTGATTGATGTGTACATCAATTATGTTCGCAATAAAGTAGATAAAAAGTTCGATCGTAAATTAATTTACACACAAGTGGGAATGGGCTATATTTTAAAAGACAATCCCTAACCGATGCCTGTACGTATCCGCATTACGTTGTTATTTTCACTCCTGGTCTTTGTCATCTTAAGCCTTGTTTGTATTGGAATTTATTATTTTTCCTACGAAGCAAGGATCAACAATATTAAAGTCCGTTTAACTAACAGAGCCATTACCACCGGCCGACTATTGAGCCAAAGAGAAATTTTTGATAGAAATTTAATTCAACGTATTGATTCATCAACCACCCTTTCTTTTAATAAGAAATTGGTCCAGGCGTATAACTATCAAAACCGCAGAATTTATAATTATATCGAATTGCCAGGTGATACACTGCACATCGATGCCAAAGTCCTGGATAATGCAAGAGTAAAGGGCAGCCTTTATTTTACCGAAGGAGAGAGGGAAGTAGTCGCCTACCATTACACGGATAATAATTCAAGATTTGTGATGGTGGTTGCGGGAACGGATGTGCAGGGTAAAGAAAGCCTGCGAACCCTATCGAGGATCCTTTTGTTGAGCTTTTTAGTCGGGAATATTTTTGTATTGATCAGCGGCTTTTTCTTTTCAAAAGGGCTTTTGCAGCCCATTAAAAATATTTCAACAGATGTTGCCGAAATTTCAGCTCATAATCTTACCCGCCGGATAAAAACTGGTAAATCAAAAGATGAATGGTACCAGCTTTCTGTAACATTTAATGAGCTGCTCAACCGACTACAGGAAAGCTTTGATATGCAACGACGTTTTATCTCCAATGCATCGCATGAGTTATCAACGCCTTTGACTGCTATCTTAAGCCAGCTTGAAGTTTGTTTGCAGAGAGAGCGGTCCGCTGAAGAATACCGGCATGTTCTTACATCCATTCACCAGGATGTACAGCATCTTGCCAAACTAACACAAACCTTATTGGAATTTGCCAAGGCATCAGGTAACCCCGGGGGCCTGGAAATCGACCTGGTGAGGATGGATGAAATTATTTTAAGTCTCCCGGCCGCAGTTTCCAAAATCAATTCAGCGTACAATGTGAAAATGGATTTCAGTAATCTTCCGGAAGAGGAAGAAAGTCTTCTTGTGTTTGGAAATGAAGCCTTGCTATTTACAGCCATCAATAATATTGTTATTAATGCCTGCAAATACTCTGATGATCACCAGGCACAAGTGAGCCTTCAGGTTATGGACAACATCATTTCTATTTATGTAACAGACCAGGGAAAAGGAATTGAAAGCTCAGAACTTGAAAAAATATTTCAGCCATTTTACAGGACAGAAGAGGCAAGGAATGAAGGGGGATTTGGTTTAGGGCTTTCGCTGGCAAACCGTATCATTAAAATACACAAAGGAACAATTGAGGTTACATCCGGATTGGGAACAGGCACTACCTTTCAAATTCAACTTCCTTCTGCAAAATCACTCGAAGGCATCGCCAAATTCTAATGTTTTTCTAATGGCAAATTAAGGGGACTCTTATGCGCATTTAGCAAATTGCAGACGATGCGGAGGGGCAGGGTACAAATAAAAATCATTTTTTTCGTTTTGTTTGTATGTTTTGTGGTGCTGTGCACGATCTCGGCGTTTTTATACCAGGAAAATAAAACATATCAATACGAAAACCGCAGGCTCATACTGGTGAATGACTCTGTTTTATCGGAAAACTTAGAGTTAAAAAACACCTTGCTCCAAAAACCATCTTCGGCTTTAATAAAAAACGGCCGCGAAAATTTTCAAAACGAGGGAAATTGAATGAATGGTTATAAGATAAATCGTGTTTTAGTACCTGTTGATTTGAGCGAAAGTTCATTAAATGCACTGGACGCTGCTGTAGCTATTGCCAAAAAAAACAAGGCTTCTCTTTACGTCTTGCATGTAGATGAAAACAATTTTCAAACCATTGAGGATGTAGGCACACGTTATTTTTTAAATACAATGAATTCCGCAGATGTTATTACTGCATTGGTAGGAGCTATACAGCATACTCATACAATTAAACCAATTGTACTAATGGAAGAAGGCAATGTTGCTGAAATGATAATGAAAACATCCTTTCTTCAGCAGGCTGATTTGATTGTAATAGGAACACACGGTGCATCTGGCTACAGGGATGGCTTTATTGGCAATAATACCTATAATGTTATTAAGTATGCAGGTTGTCCCGTTTTATCCGTGCCCCAAAAAAAATCGTTGAACAACTTAAGAAAAATATTATTTCCAGTGAGGCCGGTAACAGGTGCATTAATGCCTTATGAAATTGTTAGTCATTTCACAAATCCAGGTACTATAATGGAAGTAATGGGTCTATCCTATAACAGGGTCGTTGACACCGGAAGTTCTGTGTTAGGTTCCATCATCAACGAAATAAGTAACCAGTTGAAGGAGGACCAGGTTACTGTAAAACCATTGTGGAATGAAGGACCCGGTATTGCGGAGGAAATTGTAAAATATACCAGTACTTCGAGTCCCGACCTTGTAGTAATTACATCGGTGTTGGATGTAACAAGCAAACCAAAATACATTGGTCCGCATACACAAAAAATCATTCATTGTTCGAAAGCGCCTGTGCTTACTATTAAAAAAATGGTAGTGCCTGCGGCTGTCTAATTTGCTCACAGTTCTACAAAAGAAGGTTCCTAAGAATAGGAACCTTTTGTTCTGCGTAGAGAAAACTAATTCTACTTATGAAATTACAATGAAACACAACTTGCCGAATTAGAATTTGATTAAAAAGCGGAAACAGTTACTAACTGTGTTAAGATCAGTTCTTAAACTATTGACATGAAATTGAACCTGGCTTTAATTATTGCAATCATTGTAGCAGTTGGACTTGTAGCTTTAGGATTTACAGCTTTTCAAATATCATCTGAGAAAGAAAAACTGTATAGCGAACTTCAATCAAGGACGATCCGCAATGGAGATGAGTTTTTTCTTCGGCATTTGAAATCATTAACCACTGATGATAGCTTGTCGTTAACCGATACAGACAGTTTAATCAGCCAGTTTTCTTTTAAAGGTGTCACTATTTATTACAATTCTGATAGTATTGAGCCACTGAATAATACCGCATATACTTTAATAGCGCCTTCATCTGATTTCGTAAAACAGGCCCTTTCGGCAGATACCTCAGCCACTCATTTTATTAAAGCAAATGGCAAGCTTTTATTTGAGTACATACGCATTGTAAAAAGAGACAGCTTGCCCTCGGCTGCTGTTGTTTTTTACTCGGATCCGGGTTATGTCCGAAACATTATCAATAGTATTTGGATGCGAAATTTTATTCGCTGGTTTTTACAGGCGTTGGTAATATCGTTTGTTACTTTAATGATTGTGCGTTGGGGGATTTTGTCTCCTATAAACAGGGTTATTATTTGGTTGAAGGCTGCGCGGGCAGGTAATCCTGATCATTTTAAAACCACGCCAAGTGTTCGCTTTCTGCAACCTTTATACAAGGAAATTACAAGTATGGCCCAGGCTATGCATGAAGCCAAGGCTATTGCCCAGGAAGAAGCAAGGCTTCGCACCGCCGCAGAATCTATATGGACACCGGAACGATTGAATGAAGAAATGAAAATGCTTTTGCAAAATAAAAAACTGATTGTTGTTTCCAACCGTGAACCATACATGCATATACGTTCCGGAAAACAGATTGAATGCATTATGCCGGCAAGTGGAATGGTAACCGCATTAGAGCCCATACTTAAAGCATGCGGGGGTTTGTGGATTGCATCAGGTAGCGGGGACGCCGACAAAGAAACGGTGGACCAAAACGACAAAGTTCTTGTGCCACCATTTGAAAATAAATACACGTTGCGCAGAATTTGGATGACAAAGGAACAGGAAAACCGTTTTTATTATGGTTTTTCCAATGAGGGTTTATGGCCACTCTGCCATATCGCTCATACGCGTCCCGTGTTTCGAAAAGAAGATTGGGATGCCTATTGTGAAGTGAATGAAATTTATGCCAAAGCGGTTTTGGAGGAAATTAAAAATGAGGAAGAGCCTTTCATATTGGTGCAGGATTATCATTTTGCCCTACTTCCGCGGTTTATTAAACAAAAACGGCCGGACGCGAAAGTCGCCATCTTCTGGCATATTCCCTGGCCCAATCCTGAATCGTTTGGCATATGTCCCTGGCAAAAAGAATTGTTACTTGGAATGTTAGGTGCCGATCTTGTTGGATTTCATACACAATATCATTGCAATAACTTTTTAGAAACCGTAAATAATGTGTTAGAATCAAGAGTTATTTGGGAAAGTCATTCAATTAAAATCGGGAGTCAATTTACACTGGTAAAACCATTTCCAATCAGTATTGCATTTACCTTGAAAGACTACGAACAGCCGAACTTAAAAGCCCCTGACGCATCTGAATTATTGAAGCATCATGGAATTGTTGGGAAGAGCTTTGGAATTGGCGTGGACAGGATCGATTATACGAAAGGTCTTACCGAAAAATTTTTGGCCATAGAACGGTTCTTCGAAAAATACAAGCAGTATCAGGGTAAGTTTAGCTTTGTTCAGATTGGCGGCCCGAGCCGGTCACTTTTAAAAACGTACTCAGATACCATTAATGCTGTAGATACTGAAGTGAACCGGATCAACTGGAAATTTAAAACAAAGAACTGGCAACCCATTTTGTTTTTAAAGAAACATCATAGTCATGAAGAGATCATTCCTTTTTACCAGTCAGCAAGTTTTTGTATGGTAACCTCGCTGCACGATGGAATGAACCTTGTTGCAAAGGAATATATTGCTGCCAGAAATAATAATGATGGCGTTTTGATACTTAGCCAGTTTGCAGGTGCGTCGCAGGAACTGCACAGTGCC
>Ga0070684_100004746_pt1 | contig 10385 bp, 10 predicted proteins | sample KBSC723LmetaG_FD_65653 | JGI IMG/M metagenome (GOLD analysis project Ga0070684, IMG submission 65653) | Corn rhizosphere microbial communities from Kellogg Biological Station, Michigan, USA - KBS C7.2-3L metaG | ecosystem: Host-associated > Plants > Roots > Rhizosphere ...
CATCTTCAATCAGCAAAACGCGCATGCCAGTTCCCCATAGTCGCCGCTCCGGGCGTCAGGTCGGCCGCGAACTTGCGGCACTCAAAACGCCTTTGAACAACTGATTCGGATCCTGACGGGTCATGGTTAACAAAATCTGATTCTGTTTCGCAAGGCCTCGGGATGCAATTTTTGTCGAATCGCCCTAAGATATTGCGGGTAACCAGCTTTTCCTAACCCGTACTCCTTCAGGTTCCACTTTAAGAGACGGGACTAACCGACTCTCTCGACTCGCCGTTCCTTCTGGACAGGCGAGGGTCTTCAGTCACCAAAGACGGTGACGCAATGATTAATGATGCGGGTAAACACCAAGTTAAGCTTCGCCGCGAAATGCGCCGAAACTTAAGGTTTTCGCAATGAAGGGCGCAGAATGAAGGCCACAGGATGAAGGCCAGAGAATGAAAGCCCTGGCCGAACAAATCAGCGATATCGACGGCGTCAATATTTACGGCCGCGTGGTCGGCGTTCGTGGCCTCATGGTGGAGATCGCCGGCCCCATTCACGCCATGTCGGTGGGAGCGCGCATCGTAATCGACACCGGCGGAGGCCGCTTCATCCCCTGCGAGGTGATCGGCTTCTCCGGCAACAATGCCGTCGTGATGCCGTTCGCGGGCCTCGAAGGCGTGCGCCGTGGCTGCCGCGCGGTCATCGCCAATGCCGCAAGCCGGGTGCGGCCCTCGCCGGCGTGGCTCGGCCGGGTGCTCAACGCGATGGGGGAACCGATCGACGGCAAGGGGCCGCTGGTGCAGGGCGCTTCGCCCATGCCGTTCCGCAATCAGCCGCCGCCGGCACATTCGCGCCGGCGCCTCGGCGCCCCGCTCGACCTCGGCGTACGCGCGCTCAACACGTTCCTCACCTGCTGCCGCGGCCAGCGCATGGGTATCTTCGCCGGTTCCGGTGTCGGTAAATCGGTGCTGCTGTCGATGTTGGCGCGCAACGTCGACGCCGCCATCACCGTCATCGGTCTCGTCGGCGAACGCGGCCGCGAGGTGCAGGAATTCTTGCAGGACGATCTGGGCGAGGCGGGCCTCGCGCGCTCCGTGGTCGTGGTCGCCACCTCCGACGAGCCGGCGCTGATGCGCAGGCAGGCGGCGTATCTGACGCTTGCGGTCGCGGAATATTTCCGCGACTCGGACAGAGACGTTTTGTGCCTGATGGACTCGGTGACGCGCTTTGCCATGGCGCAGCGCGAGATCGGGCTTTCAGCCGGCGAGCCGCCGACGGCCAAGGGCTATACACCGACCGTGTTCACGGAATTGCCGAAACTTTTGGAGCGCGCCGGTCCCGGGGTGGGGCAGGGCACGATTACCGGCATTTTCACCGTGCTCGTCGATGGCGACGATCATAATGAGCCGATCGCGGATGCCGTGCGCGGTATTCTCGACGGCCATATCATGATGGAGCGCTCGATCGCCGAGCGCGGCCGCTATCCCGCCATCAACATCCTCAAATCGGTGTCCCGCACCATGCCGAAATCGGCCGATCCGGCGTTCTGGCCGGTGATCCAGCGGGCTCGGCGGGTGATGGCGACCTATGCCGACATGGAGGAACTGATCCGGCTCGGCGCCTACCGTCAGGGCTCGAGCGCCGAGGTCGACGAGGCGATCACCCTCCATGAGCCGCTGGAGGCGTTTCTTCGCCAGGCCAAGGACGAGGTCTCCAATTTAGGCGAAGGCTACGGGCTGCTCGAGCAAATCGTGGGGCGCTTGGAAACGGAACGCTAACTTTGTCACGCCATGATCCCCGAACCAATTTAGAGACGCCGGCGGGGCCCCTTGAGGGGAGCCGGCTTTGTCCCGCGCGTCACACGGGACTTCTGGGGAGTATGAGTCGATGAAGTCACGCGAAACGCTAATCCGTCTGAAGAAGTTTCAGGTCGACGAGAAGCGCCGAAGGGTCAGCCAGATCGAAGGCATGATTGCCGACTTCCAGCGGATGTCGGTCGATCTCGAGCGCGAGATCCAGGCCGAGCAGGAGCGCGCCGGCATCAACGATCCCTCGCACTTCGCCTATCCGACCTATGCCAAGGCCGCGATCCAGCGCCGGGAGAACCTGACCCGCTCCGCCGACGAGCTGCGGGTCCAGCTCGAGGACGCCAAGGCGCTGCTCTCGGACGCCTACGAGGAACTGAAGAAGGTCGAGCTGCTCGACGAGCGCGACCAGGCGCGCGAGCGCGCCGAGGAGAACGCCCGCGAGCAGGCCGATCTCGACAGCATCGGCTTGATGCGCGCCCGCCTCGGCGTGATCGCTTAAACAAGCTCAGAAGCCATCTCAGCACCGTGGAAAGCCCGGGCCGCAAGGTCCGGGCTTTTCTTGCGTCGATGGCGGAGCGGTGCGGCGATCTGGCAGTCGCGCTCCGATTTCCCCAAATGTTACGGGACGGAAAGGGGTATTTGGCGACCTCCCTTGCGCAGGATATGCTACTGCAAGGTCCGACTGCTCCGGGTGCGAGGTGCGCGATGGGGGATCGCGATTTGGGGAAGGCTGAATGCTGACGCCGGCTGAGCTGGTCTGGCTGATTGCGGCGGTTGCGAAAGGTGACGAGGCCGCGTTCGAGCGACTCTACGCGGCGACGCGCGCGAAACTCTATGGCGTGGTCCTGCGTATCTTGCGCAGACAGGATCTCGCGGAGGAGGTCATTCAGGAGACCTACGTCAAGATCTGGAACAGCGCCGGACAATTCAATCCCGGCTTGTCGTCCCCCATTACGTGGATGGCATCGATCGCCCGCAATCGGGCCATCGATCTCGTTCGCAAGCGGAGCGAATCATCGATCGAGGAAGAGCCGGCGGCGATGGAAGTCGCGGCCGATAGCCCGGACCCCTTGGCTCGCCGGGAAATGACGGAAGAACTGAAGCGCTTGCTCGAATGCGTCGGCCGGCTCGAGCCGGATCGCCAGAAGCTCGTGCTGCTTGCTTACTACAACGGCTGGAGCCGGGAGCAGCTGGCGGCGAAGTTCGAGGTGCCGCTGAACACGGTGAAGACCTGGCTTCGCCGCAGCATGATGGACATCCGCGAGTGTCTTGGTCTCTAGAGCATGATCCGGAAAAGTGGAAGCCGGTTTTCCGAAAAGATCATGCTCCAAACAAAGGTTTGGCACTGAGGTAAATGGAATACAACGAAGACCATATCGCGCTCGCCGCTGAATATGCGCTTGGCACGCTCGATGCCGACGAGCGCGCGCAGGTCGAGACCCTCATGGCGACCGACAACGCGTTCGCGGCGATGGTGCACGCCTGGGAGTTCAGGCTCGGCGTGTTGAACCAGATGGTCGGTTCGGTCGAGCCGCGCCCCGAACTGTGGGAACGCATCCGCACCGCTGTCGGAATATCCGGAGAGCAGCAGGCGCCGATCGTGCTGCCGGAAACTCCGCCGCCGGTCGCGCCTATATTGTTGCAGGACTCAGTATTTCAGGACTTGGAGCCCGGCGCGCCGTCGTCTCCGCCGGTCGTCGATACGTCCAATGTCGTCCGGCTCACGGAGCGCGTCAGGGCCTACCGCAATATTGCGGCAGCGATGACCGCGATCGCGGCGGTCCTGCTCGCGCTGATCGGCGTGCAGATCGTCTCTCCCGGCTCGCTGCCCGGTCTTGGCGGCAAGCCGCAAACGCAGGTGGCCGAGGTCAAGCCGACGCCGACGCCCGCGCCGTCACCCACGCTCGCGCCGTCGGCGCAATACGTCGCGCTGCTGCAGGGCGCGGCGGGCGGGCCCGCCTTCATCCTCACTGTCGACGGCGCCACGCGGAATTTCACCGTGCGCAAGGTCGGCGCCCCGCCGATCGACCCGAGCAAGAGCTACGAGCTCTGGCTGATCTCGGACAAGCTGCAGAACCGGCCGCGTTCGCTTGGCGTGATCGGCGCGAGCGACTTCACCGCCCGTGCGGTGCTCGCCGGCTATGATGCCGACGTCGTCAATGGCGGTACCTACGCGGTGACGGTCGAGCAGTCCGGCGGATCGCCCGACGGCGCCCCGCACTCGCAGCCCGTGTTCATCGGCAGGCTGATCGAGACCGTGCCGGCGTCGCCTGTGCAGAACCGCTAGCGAGCCGCAGTGTCGGTGCACCTTCTCCCGCAAGGGGAGAAGGAAGATTCCGAGCGATCACCCCACAAAAAGAAAACGCCCGTGGGGAGCGGGCGTTTTCCTAGTAGTCGACTTGGGGGTAGTTGGGGTCTTCTACATATCCACGTGGCGACTTTGGGGGGCTGGTAAAGAGCCACGCGAATTCCGTTAAACTCTCCTATCGAACTGTGCTGACACCGGAGCTTGTAACCACGACCGGCTGGCCGGCCTTGATCACGTGCGCGGTCTGTGTGTAATCGTCCGAATTGCTGCGGGCGGAGATGGCGAGGCCGGCCACCGCGATGCCAGCCACGAGCGCGACGACCACAATCTTCAGATGGGTCGTGCGATCTGCGCTGTAGATCGAGTGGTTCATGGAAGCCCTCCTGCCGTCTTCCGCACTGTCTAGATGGGTCGGTTTCCCGAGCCCGCCGGTTCAACTGCCACACGCAAACAAACGTAGAGATTCGGCCCTTGGTTTCGAAGGGGCGATCACAAGTCAGTGAAAAGACTTGATAGCCCGCGATCTAAAATGTTCGCTTGTGACGAAATAGCGCAGTTAAAGCAGCTGGTTACACGGCAGGCTGGTGCCGCAGCGCAGTAAATCCGTCAGGTGAATCAATATTAAGAAATCAGTTGCCTGTGGCGAAAAAGCACGAGCGAAGCAGGTCGCCTAAGTGCTTCGTTTTATTGGCGCATACGCCTCCTTCGGAGGGCCGGTTCTTACCCGCTCCACGTGTGGAACGTTCCCTCTGCCGCGCTAGCCGCTAGACGCTGCCGACGGTTTTGAGCCGCGCCCGCGGATGGATTTCGGCCTGCGACAGCACCGTGGTCTGCTGGCGGAACCGCTCCACCAGCGAGCGCACAAAGGGCCGGATCGCCGCTGACGTGACCAGCACCGGCGCCTCGCCCTCGCGCGCGGCGCGCTCGAAGGCGTCGCGGACGGCCGCCATGAACTCCGACAGCTTTGACGGCTGCATCGCGAGGCTCTTCTCCTCGCCGGTGCCCACGATCGATTCCGCGAAGGCCTGCTCCCATTTCGCCGACAGCGCGACCAGCGGCAGATAGCCGTTGTGGCTGGTGTTCTGCGCGCAGATCTGGCGCGCCAGCCGAGCACGCACATGCTCGACCATGGTGGAGGGATTGCGCGAGAAGGCCAGCGCATCCGCAATGCCTTCGAGGATGGTGGAGAGATCGCGAATCGAAATCCGCTCGGCGAGCAGGAGCTGCAGTACGCGCTGGATGCCGGAGATCGTTAAGTGCGCCGGCACGATGTCCTTGACCAGCTCGCTCTGCTCCTTCGGCAATTCCTTGAGCAGCTTCTGCACCTCGCCATAGGAGAGCAGGTCGCTCATGTTGTTCTTGAGAAGCTCGGTGAGATGGGTCGACAGCACGGTCGCGGCGTCGACCACGGTATAGCCCTTGAGCGCGGCCTCTTCCTTCAGCGCGGCGTCGACCCAGGTTGCCGGCAAGCCGAAGGTCGGCTCGGTGGTGTGGATGCCGGGCACCGCGACCTGGCCGCCCGCGGGATCCATGACCATGAACTGGCTCGGCCAGATCTTGCCCTGGCCGGCGTCGACCTCCTTGATCTTGATGATGTAGGTGTTGGCCTCGAGCTGGACGTTGTCGAGGATGCGCACCGCCGGCATCACAAAGCCCATTTCGATCGCGAGCGACTTGCGCAGCGCCTTGATCTGCTCGGTCAGCCGGTCCTGGCCGTCGGGGCCGTTGACCAGCGGCAGCAGGGCGTAACCGAGCTCGATCTTGAGATCGTCGATCTTGAGCGCCGCCGCGATCGGCTCTTCGGCGGCTGCCGCGCCTGCGGCAGCGGCGGCCGGCACGGCAGCCGCCTTGGCGTCCTCGAGCGCCCTGGCGTGCTTGAGCTTGCGCGCCTGCCAGGCCATCGCGGCCGCACCGCTGCCGAGCGCCAGGAAGGGGATGGTCGGAATTCCCGGCAACAGCGCCAGCACGCACATCACGGCAGCCGCCATGCCGAGCGCCTGCGGATAGCCGGAGAATTGCTTGATCAGCGCCTTGTCGGCCGCACCCGAGACGCCGGCCTTCGACACCAGCAGGCCCGCCGCGGTCGAGACGATCAGCGCGGGGATTTGGGTGACGAGGCCGTCGCCGACGGTGAGCAGCGTGTAGGTTTGCGCCGCTTCGCTGAACGAGAGTCCCTGCTGGGCGACGCCGATGACGATGCCGCCGATGATGTTGATGAACACGACGAGCAGCCCCGCCACCGCGTCGCCGCGCACGAATTTCGAGGCGCCGTCCATGGCGCCGAAGAAGCCGCTTTCGTCCTCCAGCGCCTTGCGGCGCTCGCGCGCCGCCTTCTCGTCGATCAGGCCGGCATTGAGGTCGGCGTCGATCGCCATCTGCTTGCCCGGCATGGCGTCCAAATGGAAGCGCGCCGCGACTTCGGCGATGCGGCCCGAGCCCTTGGTGATGACGACGAAGTTCACGGTGACCAGGATCGCGAACACGATGATCCCGATCACGAAATTGCCGCCCATCACGAAATTGCCGAAGGCCTGGATGACGTGGCCCGCGGCATCGGTGCCCTCGTGGCCGCGCGAGAGGATCAACCGCGTCGAAGCGAGGTTGAGAGACAGCCGCAGCATGGTCGAGATCAGCAGCGTGGTCGGAAATGACGAGAATTCCAGTGGCGCCTGGATGAACAGCGCCGTCATCAGGATCAGGATCGAGAGCGTGATCGAGATCGCCAGGAACAGGTCGAGGATGACCGAGGGTAGCGGAAGGATCAGCACCACCAGGATGGTGAGGATGCCGAGCGCGAGCGCGATGTCGCCGCGCCGGATCATGCTGCCGATTTCGCTGAGCGATGGGAAGCCGCCGGTCGTCCCCGAACCCTGACCCGCCGTCACGTCGACCATATTCGCAGCTTCCCCCCGCGCATGCCGTTCACGGGCCCCAAGCGACTTCGCGGCGGCCGTAGGGCCACCGGTTCGAAACTGAGGCACCGCACTGGCATCCACGGAGGTCTCCCCCGTTCAACCGCGATCGACGACACTCAACTTCACTCGGCAATTTTTGCCCGGTGTATGGTTAGCAAAGGGTTAATTGCGCTCGTGATTCCAGGGCGCGACCAAGCCGCGAGCCCGGAATGACGGTTCCCTGGCTTTGCATGCCTAATCCCGCGCCATTGTGGGTTGACCTTTGGGCACGCGGTGGCGACTCTCCCGCGGTGCACGCCCCCGCCGGACAGACCCCCGAATCCGCCGCTTTTAGCCCTGACTCCAGTCAGGCCTGGATGCGGCTCGTGCTGGCGCTCCTGATCAGCTCGGTGGGGGCGGTCGGCGTGTGGTCGCTTGTGGTCGTGATGCCGACCGTGCAGGCGGATTTTTCAGCGACCCGCGGCGCGGTGTCGCTGGCCAGCACCATGGTCTTTATGGGCTTTGGCCTCGGCGGCGTCGTCACCGGCAAGATCACCGACCGCTTCGGCATCGTGGTGGCAATGGCGCTCAGCATCGCGCTGCTCGGCATTGCCTTTGTCCTCACGGGCCTCGCCGGCACGCTGTGGCAATTCAACGCCGCCTATTTTCTGATCGGGCTCGGCACCTCGGTGACCTTTGCGCCGCTGATGGCGGAAGCCTCGCACTGGTTCGAGCGCTATCGCGGGCTTGCGGTCGCCATCGTCGCCAGCGGCAACTATGTCGCCGGCACGATCTGGCCACCGCTGGTCAATTGGGGCGTGCAGTCCATAGGCTGGCGCTCGACCCATATTGCGATCGGCATTTTCTGCGCCATCTCCATGGCCGTCCTGCTCCTTGTGCTGCGCGCGATCATGGGCAGCGGCGGGGCGCGTGACCACGCCGATGCGCCGCCGCCGCACGTCGACCTCAACCTCTCGGCCAACACGCTGACCGTGCTGCTGTCGATTGCCGCCGTCGCCTGCTGTGTCGCGATGGCGATGCCGCAGGTCCATATCGTCGCCTATTGCGGCGACCTCGGCTATGGCGTGGCACGCGGCGCCGAGATGCTGTCGATGATGATGGGCTTCGGCATCATCAGCCGTATCGGCTCGGGCTTTCTCGCCGATCGCATTGGTGGCATCCGCACGCTGCTGATCGGCTCGATCGCGCAGGGTTTCGCACTTCTGTTCTACCTTTTCTTCGACAGCCTGACTTCGCTTTACCTGATCTCGGCCATGTTCGGCCTGTTCCAGGGTGGCATCGTGCCGAGCTACGCCATCATCATTCGTGAGACCATGCCGGCGCGCGAAGCCGCCACCCGCGTCGGCACCGTGATCTTTGCTTCCGTGTTCGGCATGTCCTTTGGCGGCTGGGTTTCCGGCGTGATCTTCGACGCCACCGGCTCCTATGCCGCCGCCTTCGCCAACGGGCTCGCCTGGAACCTTCTCAACATGTCGATCGTAGTGGGACTGTTGATCCGCTCGCGCGGCCGCGGCCGGCTGGCGATGGCGTGACGGCGGGTGGTCGGCCGCCGGCGGATAGCGGCACCTTGCGGCGACAAATGTGTCAGGATTGACGACCAACTTCAATTGGCCCGGCCATGCTCAAACTCGCTCCGCCATTATGGACGCTGATCTATCTGGTTCTCTGCGCGGTGCTGAGCTGGTTGCTGCATTGGCCTGTAATTCCCGGCCTGCCGTTTCCGCGCCTGGCAATGGCCTTGGTGGTGCTGGCGTTCATCCCGCCCGTCTGGGCTTTCCTCCTGTTCCAGCGCGAAGGCACTGAAATCGACCCGGTGTCGCCAACCAACCGCGCGCTTGTCATTCGCGGTCCCTATCGGCTCAGCCGCAACCCGATGTACCTCGGCCTGGTGACGATCTCGCTCGGCGTCGCCATATGGATTGGCGCCTGGCCGATGTTCATCGCGCCGCTCGCGATCTTCGCCACTGTCAATTGGGTCCACGTTCCCTTCGAGGAGGCCAAGATGCGCCGCCAGTTTGGCGCGGCCTACGACGACTATGTCGCGCGGGTACGGCGCTGGGTGTGAAAGGAGTGTCGTTATCGCGGGCGCGGAGCAAGAACAGGCGGCCGCTCATCATCGCGGCCAATCACGCCTTGCGCCGCGCCCCAAGCACCGTCACGCCGTCGCCTCATAAATCCTTTCGACATGAAATGATTTGGCGGTGATGCGCCAGTCGCCATCGATCAGGTGCCAGGCGAGGTGATCGAGATATTGCTGCGTATCGATCCGCACTCTCACCTTGACCATGGCTTGCGTCGGCGAGGCGAAGTCGACCAGCAGCACTTCCTGGAGCCTGGGCGCGTTCTTCGATTGCGGCGAGGGCCTCGCTTCGAGGCGTTTCCGGTAATCCGCGGCAGGGATCAGTTGCAATTGCCCGTCGCGCAGCCCGTGCAGCTGTGCGCTCGGTGGCGGCATGTTCGTTCATGGGGGGCACTCCGTTTTTGAGGGCCCGACCATCTCACCAAGGGAGGCGGCAGGTCCTTGCGAAATGCGCTAATATGGATGCCGCTGGCGCAATAGTGCGCCTCGGCGAGCCTTCCGGATTCCCCTTTATGCCAAAATATGAGATTGATGCGATCGATCGCCGCATCGTCACGGAACTGCAGATCAACGCCCGGCTGAGCAATATCGAGCTCGCCGAAAAGGTCGGCCTGTCGCCGTCGCCTTGTCTCAGGCGGGTGAAACGGCTCGAGCGCGAGGGTTACATCGACGGCTACCGCGCATCGCTCGGGCGCGCCCGCGTCGGCCTCGGCTTCTCGGTGTTCCTGGGCGTGAAGATCAGCGTCCACGCCAACGAAGAAGCGCAGCGCTTCGAGCAGGCGGTGGTCGAAATGCCGGAAGTCGTCGCCTGCCACCTCGTTTCCGGCGAGGCTGACTACATTGTCGAGGTCGTCGTGCCCGACCTTGAAGACTATCAGCGCTTCCTGGTCGGCAAGCTGCTCAATCTGCCGATCGTGCGCGAGGTCAGAAGCAACGTCGCGATCCAGACCTTGAAGGCCGGCGCGCCGCTGCCGCTGTCGCATCTCGCCTGAAGGGGATCGCCATGAACCGAATGACCCTCGACTATTCGGATGGTGCGGCTGCGCTCAAGGGGCTCCTCTTCAGCGATGCATCCCAGGCCGGCCAAAGGGCGGGCCTCGTGCTGTTTCCAGATGCGCGCGGCATTGGCGATCATGCGATCGCATGTGCGGAACGGCTGGCTGAACTCAAATTCGTGGTGCTGGTGGCCGACCTCTATGGCGAGGGCCGCAAGGCGGTCGATGTCGCGCAGGCGCGCGAATGGATGACCGAACTGCGCTCGGATATCGTGCGTTGGCGCGCGCGGGCGG
>Ga0070684_100004747_pt1 | contig 10385 bp, 10 predicted proteins | sample KBSC723LmetaG_FD_65653 | JGI IMG/M metagenome (GOLD analysis project Ga0070684, IMG submission 65653) | Corn rhizosphere microbial communities from Kellogg Biological Station, Michigan, USA - KBS C7.2-3L metaG | ecosystem: Host-associated > Plants > Roots > Rhizosphere ...
CGGCACCCGTATCAACGCGATGCTGCGCCAGATCGCTCTCCGTTTCGACGGCACCAACGAGCAAGACGTCGCCGCCTGGTTCGCCGACACCTACGGCATCAGCCCGTCGGCCGAGCCGGCCAACTTCTTCAGCGCCTACCTGTCCGACGCCGAGTGCGCGGAGGTGCGATCGGGGGTGCGACGGATCAAACCCGGACACCTCGATGACGTGCTCGACACGACCGACGGGCCCGCGATCGTCCTGCGCGACGGCCGATCGCTGGCGATCCCCGCCGGCAGCTGGGTCGTGAACTGCACCGGCTACCTCGCCCAACCGCGACGCCCGTACGAACCCTTCGTCTCTGGCACCGGCAACGTGCTGTCGATCCAGCTGCGATCGAGCGTCACCGGGCCCTTCACGTCGTTCGCCGGCTACCACCTGACGCACCTCATGTTCCGCGACAGGCTCCGGGCCGCGCAACTGTACGAGCTCGACGTCGAGGACCTCGCCACGAAATCGCGGTCCGCGATCATCTGGGCCTCGATCACGCTGTCGATGTACAACCTCGGCCGCATCGCCCGCACGCTTCCACCCAAAGTCATGATCGACTGCGGCCTGGATTTCGACCGCTGGTACCCGGGGCCCCGGCGCATGGCCGGAGCCGCCGCGTTCCTCGCAACCCAACCCAGGGACGCTTCCCGCTACCGCAAGACCCTCGACACGCTTGGCGAGCGATTCGACGTGCAGGTCGGTCCGGCGCACCGCCAGTAGGGCAGCGTGCACGAGAACCGACCTGACGTCTAGCCGCGCCGGCGGTAGCGCAAGTACACGGTCGCGCCGAACGTGCGGGTCTCGACCAGCTCGAGGTGGATGTGCACGTCCGGCGGAAAGTACGGCGTGCCGCCACCGACCACGATCGGGATGACGAACAGCTCGAATTCGTCGATCAGACCGCGCCGCATGCATTCCGCCGCAAGGCCGGCGCCGCCGACCGCGATCCTCCGGTCCCCGAGCGCGGCGATCTCCTCCTCGAGCGATCCCGTGGCCAGGCGGTTGCTGCCCTCAACGCTCGTCAGCGTGGTCGAGAACACGATCTTCTCGAGCGGGCACCAGATCTCGGCGAACTCCACCATCGTGGGGTCGGAGAACTCCTCGGTGTCCCACACGAGCATCGTCTCGTAGAGGCGCCGGCCGAGCAGTTGTGCGTCGATCGCAGCGACCCGCTCGTTGTGGAACCGGTGCAGCTCCTGGCTGGGCGTCGCCCAGTCGAAGCTTCCGTCGGGTCCGGCGATGTAGCCGTCGGCCGACAGGCTCATGGAATAGGTGATCACGAGGACATAGTGAACCGCTTCGAGCCGATGGCCTTGCCGGCCACCCCGCCGCAGCTATACCGAGGAAGCCGCCACGACCGAGACATCGTCGTGGGCGATCGCCCCGCGCTTCTGAGCCCGTGCCGTCACCAGCGCCGGCCTGCGGCTCGCGGGGGCCATGTCGAGCACGAACTCTGCTCGCCGCCGCGACCGCTCGATTGAAGTCTGTCGCCAGTCAAAACCTCTCTGCGCCGGTCATTATGTATGTCACACCGTGCCGGTTGACGTCCTCTCTGAAATCGAGATCGCTCGGCCTCGGAATCAGGTCGCGGCGTATGCGTGTGACCCCGACCGTGCCACGGAGTGGTACGAGAACATCGAGGCGGTCGAGTGGGTGACGCCGAGGGGTGTTGTGGCGGTCGGGGCCCGTTTCTCCTTCGTCGCGCGATTCCTCGGTCGTCGCCTCGCCTATACCTATGAGGTTCGGGAGCTGACTCCCGGCGAGCGTTTCGTGATGAGTACAGCGGAAGGGTCGTTTCCGATGGAGACGACCTACACCTGGGCGGACACGGCAAGCAGTGGAACGCGGATGGCCCTGCGCAACCGGGGAGAGCCGTCCGGTTTCGCCAGGATGGCGCGACCGCTCACGAAGGCAGCAATTCGACGGGCCAACCGCAAGGACCTGCGGCGGTTGAAACAAATCCTCGAGACTTAGTGACTACCGTCTAGTCGCAGGAGCTTGCGCATGGTGATCGCTCAGATACCGCCGCTTGCTCAAAGGTCGCCATCTCGCCGAGCACTCCTGCCGCAGCCTGTACGACCGGTACTGCCATGCAGGCTCCGGTGCCCTCGCCAAGCCGCAGCGCGAAGTCGAGAACTGGCACCAGCTCCAGCTGCTCGAGTACGACCGCGGCGCCGGGCTCGGTCGAGAGATGCCCGGCGATGCAGCGTGCCGCGACCCCCGGCGCCAGCGCGTCCGCGACGACCAGGGCCCCACCGGTGATCACACCGTCGACGAGCACCGGGATGCCAGCGGCCGCACCGCCGACGATGAATCCGGCGAGAGCGGCGATCTCAAGCCCCCCCACCTCCGAGAGGACCGAGACGGGGTCGAGCCAGCCGCGCGTTCGGCCGGCAGCCTCCTCGACGATCCTCGTCTTCACCGCCAGCATCTCGTCGTCGATTCCGGTACCGCGGCCGGTGACCGCGCTCCCGCTCCTGCCGGTGAGCGCCGCGATCAGGGCTGCCGAGGGAGTCGTGTTGCCGATCCCCATGTCGCCAGCGACCAGCAACCGGTTGCCCTCCGCCACGAGCTCGGCCGCGACCGAGGCGCCTGCGTCGAGCGCCGCCCGTGCCTCGGCGACGCTCATCGCGGGACCAATTGAGAGGTCCGCGGTACCGCGGCGCACGTTGCGCCGGATCACCCCGTCGAGGCCGGTCAGGTCGGTGCAAACACCCACGTCGACGACATGGACGCTCGCTCCGACCTGGCGGGCGATCGCGTTGATCGCGGCGCCGCCTGCGAGGAAGTTGGCGACCATCTGGGCCGTCACCTCCTGCGGCCACGGCGTGACGCCGGACGCGGCTACCCCGTGGTCGCCCGCGAACACCGCGACCGCGGCAGGCTCGGGGCGCGGCGGAGGACACTCGCCGGCGATCGCCGCAAGCTGGACGCCGAGCTCCTCCAGGCGCCCGAGCGACCCGGCTGGCTTCGTCAGGCGGCCGTGGCGCGCCCGCGCCGCGCTTGCAGCCTCCTCGTTGAGTGGAGCGACGCGCCGGCACGCCTCGGCAAAGGGGCCCGAGCGCGCATGGTCGAAGCGCTCGATCGCCTCGGCCACGCCGCGGTCGACTGCGACGAACTCGACTCCGGCCGCAGCGGCGGCGGCCCGATCCACCGACGCGTTGCCGACGTAGACGGACCTCTCCGCCACCGCCCCAAGCCGGCGCAGCGCCTCGGTCAGAGATGCCGGGTCGGGCTTCTCCGCGCCGACGTCGGTCGAGGTCACGACCACCTCGAGCAGCCCGTCCAGACCGACGGGGTCCAGCAGCTCGCGCACCTCGGCCTCACGCATCGCGGCTGTGTCGGTGACCGCGGCGATGCGATGGTTCTCCGCCAGCCGGCGCAGAGTCTCGATCGCTCCCGGGCGAAGCTCCGCCTTCAGCTCGGCAACCGGCGTCCCGGGTGGCGCCTCGTCGACCAGCGTGCCGCCGACGTCGAAGAGGAACGCGTCGATGCCGTCAAATCGATTCATGGAATGCCCTCCGAGTGTGTTTGCGAGTTTTCGAGGCCGCTGCGATCTGCATCACCGCCCTCCCACCAGAGCGACGGCAGCCACGAGCAGCGCCACCTCGGCCAGCTCGACGGCGGCGCCGAGCGCGTCGCCGGTGACGCCGCCGAGCCAGCGAGCGAAGGCGGCGCCAAGAGAGGCTGTGACAAGTGCCGCGAAGGCGGCGAGAGCAAGCCCGTCGAGGCCGGTGGCCAGCGCGGCGATCAGGGTCGCGACGGCGGCCGCGGCGGCAGCTCGGCCCCAGGCGCTCCCCGCGAGCGAGCGCGCCAGCCCTTCTCCGGGCCGGGCGTACGGCAGCGCCGCCGCAAGCGGCACCGGGACCGCTCGCGAGAGCGCCCCGGCGGCGATTGCGAAGGGCAGGACGCGGCCGTCGCGGGCGAGCGCCGCGAGGGCGACGGCCTTGACCAGCAGGTCGAGAGCGATCGCGACGGCTCCGTAGGCGCCGATCGTGTGGTCGCGCATGATCTCCAGCGCCCGCTCGCGCGAGTGGGCGCCGAGAGCGTCGGCTGTGTCGGCGAGCGCATCGAGGTGCAGCGCCCCGGTCAGAAGGGTCCCGGTGGCAAGCGCGACCGCTGCGGCCAGGGACGGCGAGAGCGACGCAGCGAGGCTCGCGGCGATCCCTCCAACCACGGCGCCAAGGCCGGCGCCGACCAGCGGGAAGGCCGGCCCCGCCCGCGCGACATCGCCGCCGTCGAGCGCAAGCCGGCGACCCACCGGCACGCGGGTGAGGAACGCGAGCGCGGCGAGCGCGGCGCGTAGCTCCAGCCAGCGACGGGGCGGGACGATCCCTTCGCGAGTCGTGCTCACCGCAGGCCCTCGGCGAGTGAATCGGTGCTCTCCAGGGCAAGCGCCCGCCCGGCGACGAGGAGGAAGGCGCGATCCGCCGCCTCGGCCCAGATCGCGTTCACTCGTCCGAGCAGGTCGCGGTAGGACCGCCCCAGGGGGCTGTCGGGGACGAGCCCAAGCCCCACCTCGTTCGTGACGACGATCGTCGCCCCCGTCCGTGCGGCGGCGCTGGCGGCCGCGGCGGCTGCCCGGACCTCGGCATCCTCGGCCCCGAACCGCTCGAGAGCGTTCGCCGTCCACAGCGTCAGGCAGTCGACGATCAGGCAGTGGCCACCGTCCGCTTCTTCGATTGCCTCCCGCAGGCGAAGCGGCTCCTCGATCGTCCGCCAGAAGCCGTGGCGCTCGTCCCTGTGCCGCGCGATCCGCGCCTCCATCTCCTCGTCGCGCGCCTGCGCGGTGGCGAGGAAGACGACTGGCGCGCCCTGCTCGGAGGCGAGCCGCAGCGCCAGCGCCGACTTGCCGCTGCGCGCGCCGCCGGTCAGTAGGACGAGGGCCATCAGAAGTCGAGCCCCCGCCGGGCGCGAACTCCACGGTCGTAGGCGTGGCGGATCTTGACCATCTCGGTCGCCGTGTCGGCTACCTCGATCAGTCGGGCGGGCGCGTCGCGCCCGGTGGCGACGATGTTCACCTGGGGCGGGCGGACGCGAATCGCCTCCAGTACCGCCTCCGAATCGATCCAGCCCCAGTTCATCGGGTAGGTGATCTCGTCGAGGACGACCAGCTGGTGCTCGCCGGCGGCGATGGTCGCTGCGGCAAGCTGCCAGGCGGCCGCGGCGCGGCCCTCGCTCTTGTCGAGGTCCGGCGACTCCCAGGTGAAGCCGTCGCCGCCCTTCAGCCACTCGACGCCGAGCTGAACCGCGACCTTCTCCTCGCCGACCTTCCACTTGTCGGACTTGATGAACTGGATCACGGCCACGCGCCAGCCGCGTGCCACGGCGCGCATCACCACACCGAAGGCCGCGGTCGACTTGCCCTTGCCCTCGCCGGTGTTGACGAGAACCAGCGAGCGCGGGCGCTGCTTCGGAGCGGGCGGCGGCTGCGGTGGCCGGGTGCCGGGCTTGCGCGACTCGCTCACCCGATCCCTCCTCGCCGCAGAAGGGCCTCGAGGTCGATGTGCTCCTCGACCGCGTCGGCCAGTCCCTCGAAGGCCCGCTCCAGCGAACATGCCGGGACCGCCCCGAAGAGGGCGGCGAGGAGCTCGGGCTGCTCGAAGAGCCCGTGCGGGTAGACGCCGAGCACCGGGCCCCTGGCGAACCCGAGTCCGCCGGGCAGTGCCTCGACGACGGGCCCGGTCGCAGCGCTTTGGCCGTGGCGGACCTCATAGCCGACGAGCGCCTTGCAGCTGAGCGCCGCCCATGGCGCGGCGAGCGTCGCGAACCGCGTCGCGATCCTCTCCGCTCGCTTCGTGCGGGCGAAGGTCGTCGCGATCGGCAGCAGTCCCAGGCCCTGCGCCGAGCCGTCGACGCCGTCCCCGGCCTCGATCCGCTCGCCGAGCATCTGCATGCCGCCACAGATGCCGAGCACGGGCAGGCCGGCGGCCACCCGGTCGCGGACGGCGGCCGCGAGGCCGCTCCGAGCGAGCCAGGCGAGGTCGGCGGCGACGTGCTTGGAGCCCGGCAGCACAACGAGATCGGCACCGTCGATCTCCCTCGATGTTCCCGCCCAGCGCACCTTCGCCACCTGCTCGAGCGCCTTGAACTCGTCCAGGTTCGAGGCGGTGGGGTAGCGGACGACCGCGACCGATCTTCCACCTTCGAAGCGCCGGGGCATCGCCGCGCCGTCCTCGTCGGGCAGGCCATGGTCGAGCCAGGGCAGCACCCCGAGCGTCGGCACCCCGGTCAGTTGCTGGAGTCGCTCGGGCCCTGGCGGCAGCAGCGTTGGGTCGCCGCGGAACTTGTTGAGCACGAAACCGGCGATCCGCGACCGCTCGTCGGCACGCAGCAGCGCGAAGGTCCCGTAGAGGTGGGCGAAGGCGCCGCCGCGGTCGATGTCGACGACGAGGAGGACCTGCGCCCCGGCGAGCTTCGCGGTCCGCATGTTGGCGAGGTCGGTGTCGCGCAGGTTGATCTCGGCGGGGCTGCCGGCGCCCTCGATCAGGACCAGCTCGTGCTCGGCGAGGAGGTCGCGCAGGGCCGGCTCGATCGCGCGCCAGAGGCGCTCGCGCCGGCGGCGCCACGCCATCTTGCTCAGCTCGAGGTCGGGGCTGCCGAGCACTACGACCTGGCTGCGGTCGTCCCCCTCGGGCTTGATGAGGACGGGGTTCATCCGCACCTCGGGCTCGACTCTCGCGGCGAGGGCCTGCAGGTACTGCGCCGTGCCGATCTCGCCGCCACGGACGACGCGGGCGTTGTTGGACATGTTCTGCGCCTTGAACGGCACCACGTCGATGCCGCGCCGCCGCAGCGCCCGTGCCAGGGCAGTGGCGATCAGGCTCTTGCCGGCCGAGCTCGAGGCGCCCTGGACCGCCAGGGCGCTCATACCCGCACCTCCCGCCGCGGCAGCACGAAGATGGCGCCGTCCTCCCGCAGGACGCGAACGCTGGCACCGTAGTGGGTGGCGATGCTCTGCTCGGAGAGCACCTCGGGCGCAGGGCCGTCGGCGACGAGGTGGCCGCGATCGAGCAGGAGGAGGCGATCGGCGAACTGGCCGGCAAGGCTCAGGTCGTGCATCGCCGAGATCACCGTCAGCGCCTCTTCGTGGCGCAGCCAGTCGATCAGCTCCAGCGCCTGCTGCTGAGCGCCGAGGTCGAGCGCGCTGGTCGGCTCGTCGAGCAGCAGCAGGGGCGCTTCCTGGGCGAGCGCACGGGCGAGCGCCGCGCGCTGACGCTCGCCGCCGCTCAGCGAGCCGAGCCGGCGCGAGGCGAAAGGGCGCAGTCCGAGCCGAACGATCGCCCGCTCAGCGGCGAGGCGGTCGGATCGCCCCTCGCTGCCCAGGTGGCCGATGTGCGGTGTGCGCCCGAGCAGCACGTACTCGGCGACGGTCAGCTCGGCGGGCATCCGCGGGCTCTGGGGGACGAGGGCGACGCGGCGGGCGGTCTCGCGCCGCGTCCCCGAGCCGAGCGGGCGCTCGTCGAGGACCACTTCGCCGGCGAAGGAGAGGAGGCCGGCGAGGGCCAGCAGGATCGTCGTCTTACCGGCCCCGTTGGGGCCGATCAGCCCCACCCACTCGCCGCGAGTGATCGTGGCCGATACCTCGTGGACGACCCGGGTGGCACCGAGCCTCACCGAGACCTCCTTCAGCTCCGCAGCCTTCAACAATTGACCCTCCGCGTGGTGCGCAGGACGGCGGCGAAGAAGGGCGCGCCGAAGAAGGCGGTGATGACCCCGATCGGCAGCTCCGCAGGGGACAGCGCGGCGCGCGCGATCAGGTCCGCGAGTACGAGGAAGCCAGCGCCGAGGAGCAGCGAGAGTGGCACGATCGCCCGGTAGCTCGAGGAAACGAGCAGCCGGATCGTGTGGGGCACGATGATGCCGACGAAGCCGATCAGCCCGCTCACCGCGACGGCGGCCGCGGTCCCGGCCGTCGCCGCGGCGACGATCGCCAGGCGCGCCCGCCGCACGTTCAGCCCCAGCGCCCCGGCCTCCTCGTCACCGAGGCTGAGCACGTCGAGGACGCGCCGGTGGGCGAGGATGACCGCCGAGCTGATCACGACATAGGGGGCGACGAGGGCGACCTCGTGCCAGTCGGCGCCGCCGAAACCGCCGAGCAGCCAGGCGTAGACCTGGCGCAGGGTTTCCACGTGCTGCTGCTGCACGAAGGTCTGCGCCGCCGTCATCAAGGCCGCGACGGCGACGCCGGCCAGGATCAGCGCACCGGCGCTGCCGCTGCCGCCCGCCGAGCGACCGAGCGCGTACGCGCCGGCCACGCCGACGATCGCCCCGGCGAAGGCAGCCAGGGGCAAAAGCTCGCCGGTGCCCGCGCCGGCGTATGCGATCGCAAGCGTCGCGCCGAGCCCGGCCCCCGCCGCCACCCCCAGCAGGTAGGGGTCGGCAAGCGGGTTGCGGAAGACGCCCTGGTAGGCGGAGCCGGCGATCGCAAGCATGCCGCCGACCAGGGCGGCCAGCACCACACGCGGAGCGCGCACCTGCCAGAGGATCGCTTCCTCGATCGCGTCCAGGGGCGAGTGCACGTCGAGTAGGGGCAGGTGTGAGAGCGCCGATATCGCGACCTGACCCGCCCCAATGCCGACCGGACCGATCGCCAGGCCGAGAAGGATCGCGCCCACCAGGAAGGCGACTGCGCACACTCGCCACACGAGCGAGACCCCGCGCGCCCGCACGGCGGCGTGGGGAATCGCCTTCGCCCACTGGCTGCCGTGGCGTTGCGGTGCCTTCCCGTCCGGTGCGTCGGTTCCCTGGCTCTGGCGCGCGAAGGCGCTGAGGCATGAGGGGCAGAGACAATCGTCGGCCAGCCCGCGGATCTGGGCGAGCGTCTCGCGGTCCAGCTCGACCGACTCGCACCAGCAGCCCGGCTCGCCCTGGCGGCAGCCGAAGGCCCGGCCGCAGAGGGCGCAACGCTTGGGGCGCTGCGGCGCCGCCGGATCGTCCCGTGCCGCGATGTCGAGCGAGCGAGGCGTCATCCCGACGTTCGCTCGAGCCCCTTCACCGCGTCCGCCACCTTCTTGACGAACAGGAGGATGCGTGGCCCCCACTGCGAGGCGATCGAGTCGTCGACCGAAACCACCTCGCCGTGGCGGACCGCCGCGATCTCCTCCCAGCCGGGCCTGGCGGCGACCGTCGCGGCGCTCTGCTTGCAGCAAACCGTGTCGGCGAGCACGATCAGGTCTGGGTTGCTGGCGATCACGTACTCCGCCGAAAGCTGCGGGTATTCGCCCGAGCCCTTCGCCTTATCGGCGATGTTCGTCAGGCCGAGCAGCTTGTAGATCTGGCCGATGAAGGTGTGCGAGGTCGCCGAGTAGTAGGTCTGGTCGAGCTCGTGGTAGACGCTGAGCGGCTCGCGGGGCTTGGGCACCGAGGCCACGGCCCTGGCGATCTGGCGCTTCAACTTGGCGATGGCACGGCGCGCCCCGGCGGGGTGGCCGGTCGCCTCGCCGAGCTGTTCGATCTCCCCGTAAGCGGTCTTCAGGTCGCTCGCCGGCGGCTCGACCAGCACTGGGACTCCCAGCTTGCCCAGCTGGGCGACGATGCGATTCGTGTCTTCGGCGACAACCACCAGGTCGGGCCGGTAGCCGGCGATCGCTTCGATATTGGGTTCGTAGCCGGAGAGCTTCGTGCGCGGAGCCCTGGGCGGATAGGTCGAGTAGGAGTCGACGGCGACAACCCGACCTCCCGCTCCCGCGGCGTAGAGGTCCTCGGTCGCCGTCGCCGAGAGCGAGACGACCCGCCGCGGTCGCCGGGGGATTTTCACCGGGCCGTTCGCGGTCGCCACCGTCGTGGGAAAGCCGGCTTCACCCGCCGCGGTTGAGGCGCTTTGATCGTGGCCTCCTCCGCAGGCGCTGAGCGCAACCGCGACGATGGCAAGCAGGAGCCAACATACGGCTCTCGATCTGGTCATAAAAAAACCTCCGCGTTAGCGGAGGGGGTCGGGTCGGGCGGCGGCGCCGCACGAACCGCCCTTCCTCCGAGGGCTTTGTTCGTTCGGTGCAGGGCAGGCGGCCTGGCTCATCCCCTAATGGGGCATCACAGTTGCGGGACAGCACCGGAATCTCACCGGTTTCGCTGCGTCTGCACCGGCCGGGGAAATATGTGCCCGGCGCGGGCAGCCTAGCGCCCGGGCAGGCCGCCGTGCAAGGTCGCTACCGAGCGGGCGCTGCGGCGAGCGGCAGCTCCGCGTAGGGAAGCCCGGGATCGGCGGCGGCCTCGGGGTGAAGCAGGTGGGCGAGCTGGCGCACGCCGTCGGCGACCCGCGGCGCCGGTCGGGAGAAGTGGGCGTCGCCGTCGACGACGACGGTCCGCACCGGCAGGCGCAGCTCACCGCATCGCTCCAGCGCCTGCGCGAGGC
>Ga0070684_100004750_pt1 | contig 10382 bp, 5 predicted proteins | sample KBSC723LmetaG_FD_65653 | JGI IMG/M metagenome (GOLD analysis project Ga0070684, IMG submission 65653) | Corn rhizosphere microbial communities from Kellogg Biological Station, Michigan, USA - KBS C7.2-3L metaG | ecosystem: Host-associated > Plants > Roots > Rhizosphere ...
GGCGTTGACGGGAGAGGAAGACTTCGTCTGCGACGCTGCCGACAGCCCGCTGGCCGCGATCGAGAAGTGCCTCGACAACGGCGTCGGCGCCTGCCTGGTGGTCGATGGTCGCCACTATCTCGGCCGCGTCTCGCTCGACGAGCTCGGCCGTGCCGCCCTGACGGGCGCACTGCTGGCGCCGACGCTCGGCCAGCATCTGCGCGAGCTCGGGCGCCATCGCTCGAACGCATCGCCCACCGACATCCTGCAGCCCGATCTCGATCCCGCCGGCAACCTGATCGGCGTTACCGTCGATCGTTCGGCGCAGCGCTTGCAGATCGCGCGGCCCGACATGAGCCATTGCGAGTTTCGCGCGATGTTCGACGCGTTCCTGTCGTCGTGGATCTCGAGCAAGGGCCCGTATGTCGAGAAGTTCGAGGAAGGCTTCGCCCGCTTCTCCGGCGCGCGGCACGGCATCGCCGTCTCCAACGGCACCGTCGCCCTGCACCTCGCGCTGGTCGCGCTCGGCATCGGGCCGGGCGACGAGGTGATCGTGCCCGACCTCACCTTCGCCGCGACCATCAACGCCGTGCTCTACTGCGGCGCCACGCCGGTGATCGTCGATGTCGACGAGCGCACCTGGTGCTTGTCGCTGGCGACCGTCGAGGCCGCCTGCACACCGCGCACCAAGGCGATCATTCCGGTGCATCTCTACGGCCGGCCCGCCGAGATGGGTCCGATCTGCGCCTTCGCCGCGCGCCGCGGCATCGCAGTGGTCGAGGATTGCGCCGAGGCGCCGGGCGCCTGCTATGCCGGCAAGCCGGTCGGCCATTTCGGCGACGTCTCCTGCTTTTCGTTCTACGCCAACAAGATCGTCACGACCGGCGAAGGCGGCATGTGTCTCACCAATTCGCCCGAGCTCGCACGCTCGCTGCGGGTGCTGCGCGACCATGGCATGACACCCCAGCGCGCCTACTGGCACGACCGGATCGGCTTCAACTATCGCCTGACCAACATCCAGGCCGCGATCGGCCACGCCCAGCTGGCGCGCGCTTCGGAGACGCTCCGGCGCAACCATGCCATCGTCGAGGCCTACCGCACGGCGTTGCACGGCATCCCCGGCGTGCGCTTCCCGCCTGACATGGACGAGTTCTGCAAGCCGGTCGTGTGGCTCGCTTCGGTACTGGTGCCGGCCGAGCGTCGGAACGCGCTGCTGGCCGCCGCGTCGCGCGCCGATATCGAGCTGCGTCCGTTCTTCCATTCGCTGTCGACCCTGCCGCCCTACCAGCTCTATGCGCAGCATTGCCCGAACAGCCTCGAACTCTCCGCCACCGGCGTGAACCTTCCGACGTCGCGCGCCGTTGATTCGAGAGCCATCGATCGCGTTGCTGAGGTGTTTCGTAATGTCCTGGCGTGAACGGCCGCGTACCCCTGTCCTCCTCTCCAGCGTGATCATCGGCGGTGGCCCCGGTGGCCTCGGCCCCCTGGTGTGGGCATCCCAGCATGGCCACCTGCCGGACTGGCTCGACGAGGGAGTAGCGATCGTCGAGCGCAGCGGACGGCTGGGCGGCAGCCTCGGCCGCTACGGCATCAATTCCGATTCGCTCGGCGGCTCGTACCTCGAATGCCTCCAACCCGACGTCATTCCCGACCCGCTGCGGCGCGTACGCGACGAGGCGGTGACGCGCGAGATGACACTCTACCGCGACGCCTATCCGCCGCTGCGGCTGGTCGATCGCTACATGAGCCGAATCGGCATCGCGATGACCGAGATCCTCGACGAGCATCCGGCGTCGGCCCTGCACCTGCACACCGAGGCGCGCTCGGTCCATCTCAGGTCCGACGGCAGCGTCGCGGTGTTCGTGCATACCCCCGAGGGCCGAGCGCGCACCCTGATCGCGCAGTCGGCCGTGGTCGCGGTCGGCGGTCACCAGCCGTGGCGGGACCAGAGCCTGCTCGGCCTGCGCTTCGCCGACTGCAAGACACGGCTGATGCCCTCCAACGAGCTCCTGAGCCATGCCGGCCTCGCCGAGGCCAACGGCATCATCGGCACCGCCGGCGATCGGCAGATCGTCATCCTCGGCGGCTCGCACAGCGCCTATGCCGTCGCCTGGGCGCTGCTCGAGCTACCCGCGTCAGCGCGCTTGAGGGCAGGGCAGCTCGTGATCGTGCAGCGCCGGCCGCCGCGCGTGTTCTATCCCAACCAGGCCGAGGCCGATGCCGACGCCTACCCGGTGCATCCGGGCGACCTGTGCCCGCGCACCGGCCGGGTCAACCGCATGGGCGGTCTGCGCGGCCACGGTCGCGACATCTGGCGCCGCATCATGGCCCGACCCGGTTGCGAGCCCGAGACGCGCATCGCCATCGTCGACGTGGCGGATTTCGACACCGAGGAGTTGCGCACGCTGATGGACGAGGCCGCCCTGGTCGCGCCCTGCCTCGGCTACCGGTCGGCGACGTTGCCGATCATCGACCAGGCCGGCCACCGCCTCGCACTGCGTGCCGATGCCAACGGCGACGCGGTCGGCGACGACTGCCGCCTGGTGCTGGCCGACGGCTCGGTGCTGCCCAACGTCTACGGCATTGGTCTCGGCTCGGGCTTCCGCCCCAGCCGGGGGATGGGTTGCGAGCCGAACTTCAGCGGTCAGGCCAACAGCCTGTGGCTCTATCAGAACGACATCGGCGGCACGATTTACAGCGGCATCCATGAGAGAAAGGCGGCGCCTGCGGACACCGTTGTCCAGACGCGTCCACGGAATCCCGCCGCGGGCTGGACACCTCCGATGCCGATTCCATAAGGATTTCAGCCCGGTCCGCGCCCGACGCCGCTTCCACAAGCTTTTTGCCGGGTCGGCTGCCCCGCAGACCTAAATCGGCCTTTCCTCACATAGTGTGCGTTTTCTCACGGACGCCTGCAGGTCGCCCGCCTATGCTGCGCGAAACTACCCACGGCTGAACCGGAGGTAGCAAAGCGGGGAAAAGATGACCAAGCATGTGCCAGTCAGCGTGACCGAGGTCATGGCCGAGGAATTCAATCGACTGCACGACGGCAACCTCGATCCCAAGACGACGAAGCCTGAAGATCTGTTCCAGGCCATCCATGACCTGCCGGCAGAGGATCGTCGCGCGGCACTGTGCCTGTCGGGCGGCGGCATTCGCAGCGCCTCGTTCGCGCTCGGTATCCTGCAGGGATTGGCCGGCGCGAAGGTCCTGCGCCATTTCCACTATCTGTCGACGGTGTCGGGTGGAGGCTACATCGGCGCCTGGCTGTCGGTGTGGCGGACCGAGATCAAGGACGACAAGAAGCTGATGAAGATGCTGAGTCGGCGACGCCGCTGCGAGGCGGAGCATCTGCGGAAGGTCGAGAAGGAGGTCGGCGCACCGCCGGCGGAGCACTATCAACACGAGGATGCCTACAAGGAGCCCGTGGAGCTCTCAGTATTGCGGGCGCACAGCAACTTCCTGACGCCGAAGCTGGGCGCCATGTCCGCCGACACCTGGAGCCTCATCGCGCTGTATATGCGCAACCTCCTCCTGAACTGGACAGTCTATCTGCCGCTGATCTTCGCGGTGGTGCTCGTACCGGTCATCTCCCATGCCGTATTGGGCGCGACGCAATACTCGTCGGTCGAATTCCATCACTTCGTTCTGGGCGCCGCCGTCGTCCTGTTCATCATCGCGGTGTTCACCTCCGTGCGCGGCAGGTTGGCCAAGGACAAGCGTTACCGCGTCGACCAGACGACATTCCTCACGCTCGAACTGGCGCCGATCTACATCGCGTCCATGCTGGTCTGCATCTACGCCGTCGGCTCCTGCAACACCGACGGCACCTCACGCGAATGCTGGACCCACCGGATTGGCCCGGTCATCGCGGCCGGCGCCGGCGCCGCGATCTATTTCCTCGGCTGGCTCGGAGCCTTCCTGCGCTTCGGCGATCTCGCGAATTTCTTCCGCCGGCCCGAGCGCGGCGATCCCATCACGCCGCTGGTTTCTCTGCTGCTCTGGGCGCTCTCGGGCGCGGCGGCCGGTGCGTTGGTCGGGGTCGGGCTGGATCTGGTCAAGTATAATCTTATCAAGAATGATCATGCCCACTTGGAGCTGATCACAGTGCTCGGCGTCGGCTGGATCGCCGTCTCGATCTTCCTGGCCAACGCGATCTACCTCGCACTCACCAACCTTTCCGTCCTGGGCGATCTCGAGCGTGAATGGCTGGCGCGCTCCTCCGGCTGGTTCGTCGCCATGACGGTGGTTTGGGCCGGCTTTTCGGCGCTGGTCCTCTATGTCGATTCTATCTTTGGCGGCATCGACCACTGGACCCAGGCCATCACGCTGGCGGCGGGCGGTGGCATTGGCGGCGCCGCCGCCCTGATCGGCAAGAGCGCAACGACGCTCGCCAGCCTGACCGGCACCAAGAGCGCCCGTCTGCCGATGTCGACCATCCTGGCTGCCGGTTCGATGATCTTCCTGGTGACCCTGGTCGTCGCGTTTGCGTACCTGGCGTCCCCTCTGCTCGGCCTGCTGGAACGCCACGTGCTGGCGTGGGGCACGCACCGGACGCTGACGCCTGCAACCACGGCCGTCGGCTGCCTGATCTTCGTCGTCATCGTGGCGTACTTCGTGAACGTCAATCGCTTCTCGGCGCACAGCCTGTACCGCAACCGGTTGATCCGCGCCTTCCTCGGCTCGGCGCGCGGCCCAATCGGACAGTTCAGCGCCACGCGCGATCCCTTCACTGGATTCGACACCGGCGACAATGCTTTCGTTCGCGACCTTGTTCACCCCGTAGACCGGCCGCGGCTCTTCCCCGTCATCAACATGGCCCTCAACACGGTCGCCGGCGCCAACAACGCATGGCAGGAGCGCAAGGCCGAATCGTTCAGCGTGACGCCGCTCCATTCCGGCAACGAGTGGGTGAAATACTGGCCGACCGGCAACTACGGCAGCTACAAGAACGGGCTCAGCCTCGGCACGGCGATCGCGATCTCGGGCGCCGCCGCCAGCCCCAACATGGGCTACCACTCATCGCCGCTGGTCGGCCTGGTCATGACGCTTTTCAACGTCCGCCTGGGATGGTGGCTCGGCAACCCGTCGCAGCCGCGCACCGCGCCGCAGGAGAGTCCGCCCTTCGGCATGGTTCAGTTCCTGTCGGAGCTGTTCGGCCTCACCAATGACAGGAGCCGGTATGTCTACCTGTCGGATGGCGGGCATTTCGAGAATCTCGGCCTCTACGAGATGGTTCGGCGGCGCTGCCACTTCATCATGGTAAGCGACGCCGGCTGCGATCGCGACTGCGCCTTCGCCGACCTCGGCAACGCAATGCGCAAGATCTGGATCGACCTCGGCGTGAAGATCACGTTCGAGAAGCTGAACATCGTCAAGCGCGGGGATGCGCCCAAGAAGGACGAAGGCGTCTACTGCGCGGTCGGAACGATCGTCTATCCCGAGCGCCCCGATCAGCCGGGTCATATCGTGTATCTCAAGCCATGCTACCTCGGTACCGAACCAGCCGATGTTCGCGCCTATGCTGCCGGGAGCCCCGATTTCCCGCACGAAACCACGGCTGACCAGTTCTTCACCGAATCGCAGATGGAGAGCTACCGCTCGCTCGGCGCCCACGTCGTCGAGAAGGTTCTCGGAGACGCCGATGCCCCCGACGCCAGTGCGCCGTTGGCGGCGTTGAAGCCCTATTGGAAGCACATCCAGAAGTTCGCGGCCTGACCTGTCCTCGCGTGGACTTTCTCTAGCCTGAACTGTTCTCCGACGCGACGTTGATGCGCCCGCTGCGCCGCGCTCTCTCGAGCACGGTGTGGTCGTGCTCGGTCTGCTTGCTGTAGGCAAGCGCGAACTTGCCGATCGCCTCGTCGAGCGCGTCCGAGCGGCCGCAGTATCCGGCGATCATCGCCGCATCGCCGCTCTTGGCGTGCGCCAGCGCGAGCGCCCAGCCGCAAAGCCCGCAATAGTCGACGAATCCGGCGAGCCCGGCCTTGTCGTGCTCATTGAACTTCACGCTGCCCTTCATGTCGGCAAGCTGACGAACGTAGTAGTGTCGGTCCTCGACCTGCCCCCAGCCGAGGAAGATGTCGGGCGAGCCCTGGGTCATACGCTGGCCGATCACCACGCGATGGCCGTGATTGTCGACCATCACCTGGGTCGACACGTAGGGCGCCAGCACGGACTGTTGCGCCTGCTTGATCTGCAGGAACAGCGGATCGTCCCTGTCGACGCCCTGCAGCAGGATCACCCAGCAGCTGGTGCCGACACTGCCCACACCGACCACCTTGCGCGCGGCATCGACGATGCGATAGCGCGCCAGCAACGCCCGGCGGTCGCGGCTCAGCGATTCGACATAGCCGCGCACGATCCGGTCGAGCGCCTCGCGCGCCGGCAGGCCGGTGTCGCCGTGCGTCTCGCGCACGATAAGCGGCACGTCCTCGACAAAGCGGTGCGCGCCGGCGACCTCTTCGGTGACCTTGCCGAGCACCTGCATGTGGCCCTTCTGCCGCGCCTTCTTGATCACGCCCTCGGCTTCGCGCCTGAGCTTGGGGGAGATCGCTCCGAGCACCGCCTGTTCGTCGATCCGCTCGTACCAGACCTGCAGGTAGCCCATCCCGGCGTAGCGGCGCATACGCTTACGATAGGACCGGACGCATTCTCGTGCCGCCGCCTCGGCCTCCACCCTGTCGCCGCCCATGAAGCGGGCGGCCACGGCGGCGCTCGCCGCGAGCCGCTTGAGGTCCCATTCCCACGGGCCGGGATGGACTTCGTCGAAGTCGTTGATGGCGAACACGAGGTTGCGCTCGGCCGAGGCGTAGACGCCGAAATTCGAGACATGCATGTCGCCGCAGGCCGCGACCTGCAGCCCGCTGACCGGCGTACCCGACAGGTCGTCGGCCATCACCGCCGCCGAGCCACGCAGGAAGGTGAACGGCGTGACCAGCATGCGCGCGTAGCGCACTGGCACCAGCTTCGCGACTCGCGTGGCATTCTGCGTCTCGAGGATGGCCACCGGGTCGGGCCGGTCGCTGCGCGGCTTCCATTGCGCATGGCTGCTGCGCGGCGTCTTGGCACGCAGCGCCTTGCCGGCGGCCAAGCGGTCCTCGATCGAGGGACGCTTGGCCATGAAGGTCTCCACCAGGCCGGCCTCGCCGGCGGCCTGGCGGATCAGGTGATAGGTGCGGTCGAGGCCGGCATCCAAGATGACAACGCTCATGGAACCTCCAACGCGCTCACTGGACTGCCCAAGAACCGTGCTGCCGCGGCCGAAAGACTACTGCGCCGACTGGGATTGAACCTTCTTCTCCATCTCCTGCTTCAGGGCGTCTAGGTTGAAGCTCGCGCCCTTCTGCATGGGAGGGAAGTCGATGAACGTCTGCGCGTACTCGGCAACCTTGTCCTTGACGAAGACGAAGCGCCAAAATTCGTAAGCGTACCAGTTGTAGTAGTTCATCGATCCCGTGAGCCCGGTTCTCTCGAACGGATCGAGCCGCAGATTCACCAGGATCGGCCAGCTGGGCTTGACCGTCCCGCCGAGCCAGCCACTCGGCTGATCGATGAAACGGTACTTGAAGTCGTCGATGCGCACGGCACCCAGCGCCGTCTCGGCGAAGTAGAAGATTTCATGCCGCTTGGACGGTCCCTTGCCGGTGATCAGGTCGGTCTGGTCATAGCCGTCGAGATGCACCTTGTAGGTACGATCGCCGAGTTGCCTGCCCTTCTTGAGGTCCTCGACGATGTTCGGATTGCCGGCCGCCGCCACCAGCGTGGGGAACCAGTCGAGGCCGGAAATGATCTGGTTTTCGACTTTCCCGGCCGGCACCTTGCCCGGCCAACGAATGATCGCGGGCGCGCGGAAACCGCCCTCCATGACCGTTCCCTTGCCGCCGGCGAAGGGCGTCTGGCCGCCATCCGGCCAAGTGAAGTTCTCGGCCCCATTGTCGGTCGAGAAGACGATGATGGTATTGCTCTCGAGGTTGTTGTCCTTCAGGTACTTCGTGACGGTACCGACGATGTCATCGAGTTGCGCCATGCCGGCTTCCTCGATCGACCAGCCGTTCTCGGGCGTGCGCATCTTCTCGTACTTGTCCGAAAGATGCGTCACGACATGCATGCGGGTCGGATTGAGCCACAGGAAGAACGGCTTTCCATCCTGCCGCGACTTGTCGACGAACTTGAGGGCGTTGGTCAGGATCTCGTCGTCGACCGTCTCCATTCGCTTGGGGCAGAGCTCGCCCGCGTCCTCGATCTTCTGCTTTCCGACCTTGCCCCAGCGCTTGTCGACCGTCGCATCGTCCGTGGCCGTCGCCCACGAATGAACCATGTTGCGCGGACCCACGGTCGCCTTGAGCGCTGGCGGGTAGTTGGGATGGCACGGATCCTCCATCGCATCGAGGTGATAGAGGTAGCCATAGAACTCGTCGAAGCCGTGCACCGTCGGCAGATACTGGTTCAGGTCGCCGAGATGATTCTTGCCGAACTGCCCGGTCGCGTAGCCCATCGTCTTGAGCACCGTGGCGATGGTCGGCGCCTCGTCGGGCATGCCTTGCTTGGCGCCGGCCTGACCGACGGTCGTCAAGCCCGTGCGGATCGGCAGCTGGCCGGTGATGAAGTTCGCCCGGCCGGCCGTGCAACTGGCTTCGGCGTAGTAGTCGGTAAAGCGCATCCCTTCGCCGGCAAGCCGATCCAGATTGGGCGTCCTGCCGGCCATCATCCCCTGATTGTAGACGCCTATGTTGGACCAGCCGATGTCGTCGCCCATGATGAAAACGATGTTGGGCTTTGCGTTGGCCGGCTGGGAGTGCGCCACCGGCGCGGTGGCCGCGGCGCAAATCGACACCAATCCGACACAGCCCATGAGACGCAAAGATTCTTTGGTCAACATCGCGGCCTCCCTGCCAGGGGTGCATCTCGACGGTAAGTCGCATGTCCATGCGTCTCAACAACCACTTCGATGCGCCTGACGCATCGACCCTGATAAAGATCAATGCGGCGCGACGCTGCCGACGATACGCTTGTGTTATGGACGTCAATGTCAGGCTGTTGCGCCATGCGCTAACCTTGGCACGTCATCGCCATTTCGGACGGGCGGCCCGCGCTCTCGACATCAGCCAGCCGGCTTTGAGCCGGGGCATTGCCGCTCTCGAACGGGAATTCGGCGTCCGTATCTTTGAACGGTCCCGACGCGACGTGACGGCGACCCGCGCCGGCGAAGACGTGCTCAAGATGGCCGACGAGCTCGTCGACAAGATCGATGCGTTTTCCAGTCGGCTGAGCCTCGTGCGCGATGGCCGGGTCACGAGGTTGCGCGTTGCCTCCAGTGCCTACATTCACGATATCGCCGTAAGACCCGCCGCAGCTCTCATGGTGAAAACCAACCCGTCCGTTCGTCTCGAGCTGCTGGAGCGCGAATGGTTTGGCACTCTCGAGAGTCTCATGACGAATCGCTCGGACTTCGCGATCATGGACCCGTCGGTACTGACGGGTATGCCGACGATGCGCGTTGAGCCGCTCGGCAGGTTGCTGCCTTGCTATATCTGCCGCTCGGGCCATCCCCTGGTGGGCCGCCATCCCCTGAAGGCGGATGACGTGCGACAGTTCCCCTTCGCGATGATGGCCCTGCCATCCGCGCGTGCGGGGCTTTTCGATGACCTGGATTCCGGAACTTCGACCGACGCCAGTGCCGGCAGCATCATGCCGTCGATCTCCGTGTCGTCTTGCCGGACCATATTCGAGATCGTCGCCTCGTCGGACGCAATCACCGTAGGGCACCGCAGCCAGGTCGCAGGCGAGATCGCCGCCGGACGCCTGGCGCTTCTCGATTTACCCTTCAAGAAAAAGGCCCGGATCGAGTTCGCCATCGTCTACAAGCGCGACTACACGCTTCCGCCGGTGGCTCGCACCTTCATTGGCCTGATCCGCAACGGTGTTCGCGCGATCGAAAAGATGGACGTCCAGGCGCCAGCCTAGCCCCACAGCCGACGGGTAGCGATATCCGCACCCTCGCGAGCGGCCTTGAGCTTGGCCCACACCACGTCGTTGGCCACCAGCTCGTAGCCCGCGAAGGTGCCGAAGCCGCAGTCGCACGAGGCGATCACCCGCTCGCGGTCTCCGACCGCCGCGACCGCCTCGCAGATGCGGTTGGCCACGACCTCGGGGTGCTCGACGAAGTTGGTCGTGGTGTCGATCACGCCCGGCAGCAACAGGAATTCGGACGGCAGCCTGGCATTCTTGAAGGCCGCGTACTCGTGCTGGTGGCGCGGGTTGGCGAACTCGATCGAGAGGGCGCCGACCTTGGCCGAGTAGAGCACCGGGAGGACCTCGCGCATCGGGATGTCGTGCGTGTGCGGGCCCTCGTTGTTGCCCCAGCAGCAATGCAGCCGCACGCGCTCGCGCGGGATGCCGGCCAG
>Ga0070684_100004751_pt1 | contig 10381 bp, 6 predicted proteins | sample KBSC723LmetaG_FD_65653 | JGI IMG/M metagenome (GOLD analysis project Ga0070684, IMG submission 65653) | Corn rhizosphere microbial communities from Kellogg Biological Station, Michigan, USA - KBS C7.2-3L metaG | ecosystem: Host-associated > Plants > Roots > Rhizosphere ...
GAAGCGCTGCAGCGTCAATCGGTCCGCGCCAACATGAACATGGCGCTGAGCCCGATCTTCGACCTGTCGTTCAACGGCGGTTTCGTCAAGACGAACCAGCGTCTGCCCGAAGTCGACAACAACTTCTTCTCGCTCTACTACCAGTCCATGATGAGCCCGGGCTTCCAGGGCCCCGGACTGGGCGTGACGGGCACCGGCACGCGCGGCGAGAATCTGTACGGCAACAATGGGTACAACTACGGTGACATCATGCAGGTGTACACCGAGGAAGACATTCAGCGCACGCTCGGAAGCGTGACAGGAAACTGGCGTCCGTTGGCATGGATGCAGAACGAAGGCACCGTCGGCATCGACCTCGCGAGTCAGCAGGATCCATTCATCTGCCGCTTCAACGAGTGCCCCGACCAGGGAACGCTGCGTCAGGGCTCCGTCGGCGATCAGACCACGAACAGTCGCAACTTCTCGGCGAAGGTCACCAGCAACTCGACCTGGCAGGCGCGCGCGTGGGCGAACCTGAAGACCTCCATCGGCGGCGAGTACGAGAATTCCGAGCGCGATTTCACGGCGGCCAGCGGTACCAATCTTCCGCCGGGTGCTCAGGTGGTCGGGTCGGCGGCAACGCGATTGGGAAGCAATCAGCTCATGACGGCCACGAAGACGCTCGGCGTCTATGTGCAGGAACAAGTCGCCTTGCGCGATCGTCTGTTCCTCACCGGTGCCGTGCGTACGGACCAGAACAGCGCATTCGGCACGAACTTTCAGCGCGTCTTCTACCCGAAGGCGAGCGTGTCGTGGATTGTTTCGGACGAAGGCTTCTTCCCGCGCTACAACTGGTTGAACCAGTTCCGTCTCCGCAGCGCGTACGGCGCCTCTGGCGTGCAGCCGGGCCCGACGTCGGCGCTCCAGACTGTTTCGACCACGACGGTCAACGTCGCGAACATCGATCGTCCCGGACTCCGCGCGAACGCGCTCGGCAATCCGGACCTCAAGCCTGAGACATCAGCGGAATTGGAGCTCGGCTTCGATTCGCGCGTGCTTGCCAACCGCGTCAACGTCGAATTCACGTATTACAACAAGAAGACGCGCGATGCACTGATCTCGCAGCCGATCGCGCCGTCGGCCGCGGCTCCGGGCAACAACAACACGATCACCAGCGTGCTGCGCAATCTCGGCTCGGTGGAGAACAGTGGGCTCGAGCTCAACGTGACCGCGACGCTACTCGATCGCCGCAATTTCGGCTGGGATCTGACGGTGGCGGGCTCGCACAACACCAACAAGGTGGCGTCGTTGGGCCTCGACGCGAAGGGTAATCCAAATCCGACGATCGGTACTGGCTCACTTCGCGACTCTGTTGGTCTCCCGGTGAACGGGTATTTCTACCGCGGTTTCCATTACGCCGATTCGAACAACGACGGTCTGATCTCGCCCAGCGAAGTCACGATCGATTCGATCACCTATCGTGGGTATTCGCTGCCACGCGACCTGTGGTCGTTCCAGAACGGCTTCGATTTCTTCGGCCGCAAGCTGCGTATCACGTCGCTACTCGACTACAAGGGCGGTGGCAACGTGTTCAACAGCTCGCTCCAGTTCCAGTGCCAGCAGTCGCCGAATCCGTGCTTCGACGTGTCGAATCCGAATGCCTCGCTATTCCGTCAGGCTCGCGTCGTGGCCGAGAATCAGAAGAATCCGTCGACGACGGGCGGCTTCCTCGAGAGCGACGCCTTCTGGCGCCTGCGCGAAGTGTCGGCCACGCTGACGATGCCTAATTCGTTGGCGGCCCGTATGCGCGCGCGCGACCTGAGCCTCACGTTCGCGGCCCGCAACCTCAAGCTCTGGACGAACTACACCGGCGCCGATCCGGAGTCCAACTACAACACCGGCGACACGCAGACCGATTTTGCCACGACCTCCCCGCCGCGGTACTTCATCGTGCGCCTCAACCTTCACTACTGAGCTGTTCGAGGATTCTAATCCAATGATGAATATTCTGACCCGCGCGCGATGGGCCGGCGCAGGCGTGTTTGCCTGCGCGGCGTTACTCGCCGCGTGTGACGTGAAGCAGGAACTGCTGTCGCCGCAGCAGCCCGGCACTCTCGTGCCTGGCGACGTTGCGTCGGCCGGCGCCGCCGGCGCGGAAGCGCTTCGCATCGGCGCGCTCGGCGGACTCCAGCAGATGGTAGGCGGTGGAACCGTCAACCAGGAGAACTTGTGGATGATGTCCGACCTCCTCACCGACGTATGGAAGTCGAGCGACACGTTCCTCGAGCGCAACGAGACCGACCAGCGCCGCATCCAGACTACCAACGGGGTTTGGGGCTCTGCGTACCTGATGGCGCACCGCGCGCGCGGCTATGCGCGAGATGCGGCGACGGCGCTCGCGGCTTCGATTCCAAACCAGCCGGGCGAGCAAGGCGAGATGTGGTTCATCATCGGCTTCGCCGAGTTGAACCTTTCGCAGGACTTTTGCAACGGCACGCCGTTCAGCACCACCGCCAACGGCCAAGCGAACTACCAGCCAGGTATTACCAATCAGGCGGGGTTCCAGCTGGCCATCACGCACTTTGATTCGGCGCTGGCGTTGGCCGGTGGAGCCGACTCGGTTGCGCCACGGGTCAAGCAAGCGGCCGCGATCGGAAAGGCTGAAGCGCTCGTCGACCTCGGGCAGTTCGCCGCGGCCGCCGCGCTCGTGACTTCAGTCCCAACCAGCTTCCAGTATGCCGAGACGTTCTCACAGCCGACCGTGAGCAACGAGATCTGGTCGCTCAACGCCTCGCAAAGCTCGGCGCGATACGCGGTCGGCGACAGCTTCGATCTGAGCGGCATCATCAAGAACGCGTTGCCATTCGCTTCGGCGAAGGATCCGCGCGTGCCGATCAGCGGAGGGTCGACGAGCAATCCAAAGACGCCGGGCATCGACAAGGCGACCCCGTGGGTTGGTGCCATGTGGACTGCTCGCACGCAGCCGATCATCGTCGTCTCCGGTGTCGACGCACGGCTCATCGAGGCCGAGGCCAAGCTCAACGCCGGCGATTTCGCCGGCATGACGACGATCCTCAACGCGCTGCGCAGCGCGCCGCCGAACATCGGACCGGTCACGCCGACGGCGATGCCAGCACTGACGGCGCCGGCGACGAAGGACGCGGCGATCGATCTGTTCTTCCGCGAGAAGGCCTTCTGGCAGTTCGGTCGTGGACAGCGTTTGAGCGACATGCGTCGCCTCATCCGTCAATACGGCCGCAACGCAGAGTCGGTATTCCCGAACGGAACGTTCCACAAGGGCGGCACGTACTCGACCGATGTCAACGCTCCGGTACCGGACGTCGAGAAGAGCAATCCGCTGTACACAGGTTGTATCGATCGGAACGCGTAATCGCGCACCGGGAAAAGACAACGGGGGACGCCATGCGGCGTCCCCCGTTGTCTTTCTGCGGTGGGCTGCTTGTCGTCCTGAGCGCAGCGAAGGACCTGCTTTTCTGAACGCAGTCGATAACAGCAGCTCCTTCGCTGCGCTCAGGATGACAACCGGGAACCAGCACTACTGTTTCCCCGCGAGACTGTCCGTTATCACGAGCAGTCGTCGGAACGACTCGGAATCCTCGCCGCCGCTCGCGATTCCACCTCGTGCCAAGATTCGCGCCTCGCTGTAGCGACCGAAGTGATCGAGGCACACGATCATTCCAGCGCGCGCGTCAGAGTTCCACCGGTCGAGCCTCATCGCGTCCGTGAACGCGAGCAGCGCGCCATCGAAGTGGCCAGTCTGCACGTACAGTTGACCGAGCGACACGAACGACATCGGGTCGGACGGATACAGTGCGATCGCACGCTTGAGCCACTGCTCGGCCGCCGACGGATTGTGATTCTGAAGCGCGTAGTCGGCGTACATCGCGTCGAGCTGGTAGGAGTTGGGCGCAGCAGTTATCGCCGCCGTGATCAGGCGCCCGTCATTCGCCCAGACACGTTGATGGATGCCGCTGCGCATGAGTGCCGCAGCGATAACCGCGGCAAACGCAGACTCGAACGCCGGACGCCAGCGCGCGCTCGACGTGCGCGCATAAATCCATTGCCCGGCCTCACCCGCGACCATCGCAAAGCCGACACTCGGCAGGAACAGGGTTCGCTCGGCGAGAAGAAGCCCTGTCACCACGACCAAGTTGCTCACAGGCAGCAGCGTGATCGCCAGCCATTCGAGTCCAAGCGCAATTGTGTGTCGCGCGCGTGAGGCGACAACGCCGATTCCCGCCGCCGCGACGAGGATCGTGACGCCGAGCGCGGCGCGCGCATCAAAGTCCTTCGCGATATGGATGTACGGTGGCGAATAGACTGGAATCAAGTGGCTCGGCCACACGAAGAGGCGAAGCCATTCCGGGACGACGCCGAGCATTGTGGCCGCTCGCTGCACGAACGAGAGATTCGCGAGCGCAGTGTTGGGCGCGACGTCTGTGTCACCAAGAACTGCCATGCGGACCCACACCACTGCGAGGCCGACCGCGATCAGCACTAGGTACATTGGGCGGACGGCACGAACGTGTGCGCCAAGAGACCCGCGGCGTTCCCCCGATCGCCCGCGACGCCATTGATGGATGTCGACGATGATCAGAAGTGCGGGCAGCACGACGGCGCTCTCCTTCGACAGCATGCCGGCCGCATACAAGGCGGCGAGCAGTGCGACGCCGCCGATCGTCATGCGACCGGCGCTAACGTCTCGGACGTAGATGAGCAGCGCGCTAAGCATCGCGATCGCGGCGAGCAATTCTGCTTGGCCGGCGACGTTGCCCACCGCTTCTACGTGCACGGGATGGACGGCGAAGACCGCTGCGGCGATCCAAGCCGCCGTTGAACTCGTCAGCCGGCGAATCAGACGCCAGGCAAGAACGCAACAGACGGCGTACGTGAGAATGCTCACGACGTGAAACACGAGCGGAATCCCGCCGCCGATCGCCCACTGGATGGCGAAGGCCAAGCTGGTCAACGGGCGATATAGTCCAGCGTGCGCGTTCGCCGGCCAATAGCTCTCGGTGAACAGCGCCAACGCGTGCCTCAGCGAATGCACGCTCGGATTCAGCTCGATCAGCGGGCGATCGTCGAAAGCGAAGCCGTTGGCGACACTCGTGATCGACGCGGCGAACGCAAGCAGCGCGATCGTGATGTCGCCGAGTGGTCGGCGGCTGGAAAACTGTGTCTGAGCGCTCTGAATGCCGCTCAAATCCGCTACGGGCCGACGAACGGCGATTTGAGAGACAACAGATCCGCGGGATCGATTGTCAAAGCACCAAAGCGGGCGCTCCAGTGGAGATGTGGTCCGGTCACTCGGCCGGTGGCACCGACGCGTCCAATTTCCTGTCCACGGTCGACAGTGTCGCCGGCCGCAACCTCTGGTTGGCTCATGTGAAAGTATCCGGTGACGATTCCATTCCCATGATCGATGTACACCACGTTCCCCGCGAGAAAGAAGCTGTCGACGAGGGCGACCACGCCACGATTGGCGGCGAAGATCGGATCGCCCGTCGACCCGCGGTAGTCGATGCCGAGATGACTGCTGGAGACGCGTCCGTTGAACACACGTCCGCTCCCGAACCGGCTAGTGACTTTGGCGGGTCGTGGCCGAAGAAAAGGATTCGTCCAGAGCTGCGGCGTGCTCTGCGCCCGGCGTCCAATCTCGCGCGCGAGCTCGTTCTCGTGCTCGATTCTCGCCTCGGTCAGGGAGTCCAAGCGTCGTGTGAACCGCGGGTCGACGTGCAGGCGGCTGGCGCCGGCCACGCGTCCGCGCGCCTGCGGGACCGGCGGTGGATGGTGAGGAAACGCGAGCCGCACGCTCAGCGTGTCGATGGCGCCCGACGACCGAACTACCTTTACACGAGCGACGAGCGAGTCCGAGACGTCGATCGGGACGGCGCCGAGTGCCTGACGGCGACCGTTGGTCGCGTCGCGAAAATGGAGTGGCTCGCCAGCCATCGTGCCGGTGATGTCGACGATCGAGTCGTCGTGCCGGTCGAGGCGGTCAATCGTCAAACGAACAAGAGACCCGCCACTGGGCTCGCGCGGGTCCATAGTAAGCCTGGGCTGCTGGGCGCCGGAGGCGTGAAGCGCGCCGACCAGCGCGATGGCCAAGGCCGTTGCTCGGTGGTTGGTCATCTCTCCATGGGAAATTCATTTCGTGGCGGTGACGCGGCCTCGGCAACACTGGGTTGCGCAACGGGTAGAATGTAACGATGGACATCGTTCGGCGTTTTTCGCTTCTGGCCACGGCGGGGTTGCTGGGCATAGCGGTCTTGCTCGGCTCGGTCAGCACACGCCCGACAATGAGCCAAAGCGCGGCGATCCAGCTCGCCGTCGCGACGAGCTACTACGATTCGACGATTGTCCTGGCGCGAAATGCTCAGCCTCGAGGCATTCGTGGCGACGAGCTCACGATTGCGCTCGGGTATCTAGAACGCCTGCGACTCGGACTCGGCAGCCCGTTTCGTCTCGTCGACGAAGCGCTGATCGACCGGCGCCTCGCGTCGACGACGGGATCGCGCGTTGCCTGGGCGCTGCTCGAGCGCTTGCGTCGCGGTGACGCCTATGTCATCGACCCGCGCGTGCTCGACGGCTCTGGCCCGTGGTCGAGCGACGGACATGGGGCGACGGGCGCGGCGCATCTCGCCTTGATCGAGCGGGCGGTGCGGTCGGCATCGGACCCACGAGCGGGTGAGCTGGCGGTGCGTCTCGCGTATCTCATCGAGTCGTCGAAAGGGAAGCTGGCCCCGTCGAGCGTTGGCATTGCGATTCGCGTCGCAGCCCTGGTGCGCGACCGGGTGCTCGCATCGGAGGACCTTCGCGACTTGCTCGCCGACGCGAACGGGAGTCACGGCGATGTGATGAGCATGCTGACGCAGCGGCGTCGCGATCGCGCGTTCCGCGTCGAGCAGCCGCCGCTTGCGCTCTTGCCCGCCGATCTGCGAGTCGAGGCGATGAATGCCGTTCCGGCAATCCTCGCCGCGCTCGACACGCTCGATCGCGCTCCGGCCCAGCCGCAGGAGCCCGTTGCGTCGGCGTCACTGCTGAGCGAACAATTCGCTGGGCGTTTGCGCGAGCTCGGAGGCGATCGCCCACCTGTGGCGCAAATCGTCGTAACGCTAGGCACGCACACGCCCAGCCGCTTGTCAGCCACGAATGACGAGACGCTTGCGGCGGAGTATGCACTCGCCGCGGATGATGCGGACTCGCTCCACCGCGACGCCGCTGAGGCATTGCTCGCGAGCGCGGTCGCGCTGCGCTCGCTCGGGCAGAGTGCGCCGTGGTTTCCGGGAGATGGTGGCCCGGAGGTCGCCGATCTTCGCAGCGAATTTGGTTTAGCCGATGTGACATTCTCCCACGGCGTCCGGACTTCGTGGCAGCCGTACTACTTGCGCGAGCTTCGTGACGGATTGCGCGACATGCAGCGCGTGCTGCCGGCGCTCTCGTTCGAGTCGCTTCGTGTTCGCTTCGGCGTGGATGCACTCCCGGATTCGGCGCTCGCCATGCACGATCCGCGTACACGAACGCTGCAACTCTCGATCGCGACGTCAGGTGGCACACTCGCGCACGAACTGGCGCACGACCTCGATTGGCAGGAGGCGCGTCGCTTGTTCGTGCACGCCGGCGGCTACAGCACCGATCGCGTGATGCGCGATCAGCGCGGCCCTCTCGCCCGATCGATGCGTGGACTGACCGAGGCGCGCCCGCTCGGCGGCAATGCGGGCAATGGTTCGCAGTCCTTACTGGATCGACCGGCCGAGGTGTTCGCGCGCGGCTCCGATTGGTTCATCGCGTCGGCACTGGCGGCGCAGGGTCGCATGAATGGATTCCTGTCGGCGATCGAAGACGACATGCTGGCGGGATACGCCGCCGGCCAGCCGGTCGCGATAGGGATCGTCGGCGCGACGTCGCTCACGTCGACGCTCGATCAAATGACGTTCCTGCCAGACTCGGTCCGGGATCCGTTCGAATCGCAGTGGTCCGACGCCAGTGTCGTCGACCCGGTGTTGCTCGTTCGGCGCGTGCTAGAAACGCCGGTGTCATGGCGTGCGATATGGCAAGCGCAGAGCGGATCGGGAGCTCTGCTCCCCGCGCTTCAGCCGTCGATCTGCCTGAACACCGATTCGCCGGAGACGCAAACCCGTGAGCGTTTGCTCATGCTGGCCCTCGATGCGCGTGCGCGCGGGATCGCGGCGCGTCGGGCGCGTTTCCGGCCGGCCAACCTACGCGCCGATTGGGCGAACAGCGTGTTGGGCGCAGTCCCATGGAGTCGCGAGGAGGGCGAGCGCTTGATTGACGGTATCCGCGCTGCCATCCTCGAGCAACTGGCCACGACCCTACCGAGTCAGGGTCTCGTGCCGGCGGTACCGGCGATCTTCGCCTCCAGCGCCGCGAGCTGCTCGACCATCGCTCGGTGACGGGTCTCGATCTGACAGAGCATCCCGATGACTTCGTGGTGCCGCATGTCTTCGTCGGTCGGCTTCTTCTGTACGAACGTGAGCGCGCCGCCAGTCTCCAACCGACATTCGTGGACGTGTGCCAACGATTCGATCCCTTGCCGGCGCGCCGCCGACTCGAGCTCCGCGACGGTGATCAGCTCGCGCTCCAGGTGGTGGCGAAGGATTCGTCCGTTGCGGATGAGCGCGTCCGGCCGGCCTTCAATCGTGTCGAGCTTCCCGTAGTGATAGAGGAGCCGAACGACGATCGCATTCAAGACGAGCAGCACTCCCGCGCCGGCGATTCCGCCGACCAGTGAATTGTCATTGCCGATGATCGCATTCTGCACGGTGTTCGAGAGCAGCAGCAGAACCACGAGATCGAACGGATTGATTTGCGACAGCTCACGCTTTCCGGCGAGTCGAAGGCCGATCAACAGAAATGCGTAGACGATTATCGTTCGTAGGATCTTCTCACCGAACGGGATGCCGGGCACGAGGAGCGAGGACCACATTGGTCGTGAAGGGAAGAGGTTGGGAAACTTGTCATCCTGAGGAGCGCAGCGACGAAGGATCTGCTTCGTGGTCGCGCCAATGTCAACGGCAGAACCGGCGAACCTGGTACCCGGTTCGCGTCGTCAGAATGAATACACTCCTATCGTTCCCAGTTTCCGTCGTGTCGCAGCAGGTAGTCGAGCGACAGCACGCGGCGTGCGCGATCGCGATCCCGTACGAAGACTACGTGCGACCAGCCGCGCATCCCTGTCGGCGTATACGATTCTCCGCTGAGTCGCAGCTTTCGGCCGGCGATCGCGCGCATGAAGATGCATTCGTATTTCGAGCGTGCGAGTGATCGGACGGGAAACACATTCGGCCACCGGCAGTCGCGGCCGACGCTGTCGTACGCCGGCGGACGATCGTCCAACTCGAGTAGGGAGGCTCTGCGTCCACGCATCACGGCCGCGATCAAGCGCAACGAGCGCGGATCACCGAGTCGGGTGATCGACGGCCAGAAGTAGCGTGCGATACGCCCCGCGATCTCGCGCAGCGACAGCGTTGCGCCATCGCGCGTCGGCCAGATCGAAGCATTGACGTCGGCGGCAAATGGATTCTCGATGAATGACGAGAAGCGCGCGACCCAGCCGTGACGCGAGCTGTGCGGCTCAGGCACGAAGTCGCGCGGCAACGGGAAGTCGTGCTCGTCGAGCGCGCTCAGGTCGAAGCTCGGCCAGGTCATCACCTCGCGCGTAATGCCGACGATGAGTGTGGCCGTCGCGATCATGAGCTCAGCATCGGGCGTGAAGTCGGCCGTGACCTCGATGCGGTTCACGCGCGGGCGGACGCCGATCCCTGTCGAACGACGGTTGGCCCCCAGCAACATGACTGGCATCGGGACGATATGCGTCAGCAGCAACGCAAGCTGTTCGACGGTGCGTCGCGTGCCGCGCTGCTCGTACGGAACGTCGAACGACACGTTGTAGTGCGTGCTGAATCCCGAGAGATGAACCGTGCGCTGCTCACGCTCTTCCCACGCATCCAACTCATCGCGCAAGAAGCGGATGCTCTCCCACAGCGACCGTCCGGCGCGCGCCGCGCACCCACGCTCGATCTCGATCACCGGTGTCGCGATCTCGATGACGCCCGTGTCGAAGTACACCGCTCCGCCGGTGGGCAAGTGGTAGGAGCGTCCGGTGCGATGCATCATCGGTGCGCGAACGATGCGCGTCGGGCTGCCGAACACGTCTTCCGGCTTCGCTGGCTGTCCGTCGACGACGGTCGCGAACTCCGCTTCAATGCCGATCGCGCCGAGTCGGCCGGCGCTCGCGCGACGAGCTGGTCGCTCGCCTTTGGCCTGCTTATTCGCTTCGCGCAGCTTCACGACGCTGCCCTCCGCTCGGCGTCGAACCCGAGCTGCTCCGCTGGCGCGTCGCGCGGAATCGACAGCACGT
>Ga0070684_100004753_pt1 | contig 10381 bp, 7 predicted proteins | sample KBSC723LmetaG_FD_65653 | JGI IMG/M metagenome (GOLD analysis project Ga0070684, IMG submission 65653) | Corn rhizosphere microbial communities from Kellogg Biological Station, Michigan, USA - KBS C7.2-3L metaG | ecosystem: Host-associated > Plants > Roots > Rhizosphere ...
GGGTCGGCGATCGCGACGAGCTCGCAGCGCGGATCGCGTCGGAAACCGGGCAAGTGTGCGAAGTCCGCCCAGGCGCCGGCGCCCAGCACGCCGACACGCACCTTACGCCCGCGGATGGTGTGCGGCGCCGGCATCAATCGATCACCGACGACGTGTCGCCGGGCAGCAGCAGCATGCGTTGCGCTTTGATCGGCGCGATGCCGTTGGTCATGAATCGCTCGTGGAAGTCACGGAGGTTGAACTTGGCGCCGAGTCGCGCCGCGTAATCGGTGCGCAGTTTGATGATGGCGAGCTTGCCGAGGAAGTAGCCGCCGTAAGTCGGGTCGTAGGCGGCTCGCTCCGCCTCGCGTTTGGCCGCGGGGGCGGCGACATACGCGTCTTTCTCGAAGCAGCGTTGGGCGTCGTCGAGGGTCCACGTTTTCGAATGCACCCTGATCCCGGACAACAGTCGACAGATGCGCGTGAGCGCGTCGCTCAACTGCGCGAGCCGCAGGCGCGGATCGTCGTTGTCGTAGCCCTCGTCGAGCACCATTTGCTCGGCGTAATGGGCCCAGCCGTCCTGACCGGACGACGGCTGCGGGAACGGATTCAACCCGATCCAAATGCGCCGGACCTTTCCCGGCGTCTTGCGCATGTAGAGCGAGTGCAGCCAATGGCCGGGCATCGCTTCGTGCGCCGCCGTGTTGGAGAGCGATGCATAGTTGTAGCGCTCGAGCCACTCCTCGCGTTGCTGCGCGGGCATGTCCGGCCGCGCGTCGGTGATGTAGAAGACGCTCTTCACCGGCTTCGGTTCGAGCGGCGGCGACGCGTGCATCGAGGCGAAGCCGAGGTCGAACGGGAGCGCGGGTGCGACGACGACACGTTCGCCGCGTGGAACCGAGGCGATGCCTCGCGACGACACGAAGCTCGTCAATGAATCGACGACCGCCTGTGTGGCCGCGACCACGCCGCCCATCGGCGGATGGTTGCGGCGGACGGACAACCAGGTCGCTACGGGATCCTTGCCAGGCGCCAGGCGCTCGGCCGCGGCGCGAAATGCTGCTTGCTGCGCACGAAGCTCGCGTTCGCCGATGGATACTAAACGATCCAGCGGCGTCCCGATCATCTCCTCGGCGCGGTAGCGGCGAGCGAGATTGGCCGGGCCGATCGTGAAGTCGCCCGTCGCGCGCGGAACGACCTCGCGCTCCAGATACGTCGCATACGCGTTGACGAGCGGGATCACCCCGTCGGCGGCGTGGCGCAGCGAGTCGCGCAACCGCGCGTTCGGTTCGGTGGCGAAGGCGAGGTCGAGATCCTTGCCCAGCATCTCGGCGGCCCCGCGCATCATGGCCGCGCCGCGCTCGGCGAAGAGGCGCGGTGGATTTTGAACGTTGGCGCGGGCCGCGGCGAGGAGCTTCGGCGCGTCGCGCAGCTTGGCGATGATGAATCGCATACGCGCCGGCGCCGGCGCGCTCTCCTTCGTCATCAGATCGTGAATGCCGTCGGCGAGCGCGGCGGCGTATTGCATGGGATTTCGCTTCCAGTTCTCGAGCGTCTCCTGCTCCAGCAGCCAGCCGTCGATGATGCCGAGGAGGATCTGACGATCGACGCGCTCATCGAGGTTGAGCGTCGCCGTATCGATCCGCGTCGTGAGGAATGCGCGCTCCTCGTTCAGCTTCGCGATCTCTGATTTGATCGCGGCCGCCGAGAAGTCGTCGAGCAGATCGTCGTGCGCGTGGATGCCGTTGCCCGCGGCGATCGACGGATGGCGTCGCGCGAAGTCGTCGAGGTAGTCGTCGACGAAGCGGGCGAACGTTACCGACGCGGTCGGTGCGGACCGGCTCGCCACGAGGATGACGAGGCTCGCCGCGATGGTCGTGGCGGCGATCAGGAATCGGGAGCGGTGGGCGAGGGCGGGGGAGCGCATGACGTGGATGGCGGAGGCGATTCCCTGCTTTATCTTGTCCAACCTACCGGACACTCCCCTCCGAGGTAATCGTATGACCAGCCGGACGACCATTGCCAGACTGTCCGTCGCGTGCGCCCTCGCCTTTCCGGCGATGCTCCTCGCGCAGAGCAAGCCCCTGATCACGCCGAAGGATTACGGCAAATGGGAGCAGCTCGGCGCGCCGCGACTGTCGCCGAGGGGCGACTGGGTGGCGGTTCCGGTGACCCGAGTCAGTGAGGAGAATGAGCTGCGCCTTCGTGGGGTGTCCCGCGACACGACGATCGTCGTGGCCTACGGCACGGGAGCGGTGTTCTCGCCGGACAGCCGCTGGGTCGCGTATGCGATCGGCGTCTCACCCAAGGAGCGCGAACGGCTCACGAAAGACAAGAAGCCGGTGCACAACTCGTTCGAGGCACGCAACCTCGTCACCGGGACGACGATCTCGGTGAGCGACGTCAGCGCCTTCGCGTTCAGCCCCGACGGCCGGTTCATCTCGATGACGCGATACCCGGCTGAGGGGAAGAAGACGAGCGAGGTGCTGTTGCAGGACCTCGCGAACAACGTGCGTCTCACCTTCGCGAACGTGAGCGATCAAGCGTGGGCGGATGCGGGTGCATTGCTGGCGTTGACGATCGACACCGACGGCGGCGCGGGCAACGCGGTTCAGCTGTACGACGGCCGCTCGGGCGCGATGCGCGTGCTCGAATCGTCGAATTCGCAATACCGCGCGCTCGCCTGGCGGCCGAAGTCGACCGATCTGGCCGTGTTGCGCACCAACATCGACAAGGCATACAGGGACACGGCGCACGTGTTGCTCGCCTGGACAAACGTGGGCGGCGGCGAAGGCGCGGCGCTGCGCCTCGATCCGGCCGTCGGCAGCACGGGATTCCCGGCGGGGACACGGATCGCTGATTATCGCCGGCCGTCGTGGTCGCGCGACGGTCGCGTCATCTACTTCGGCGTTCGCAAGCGCGAGCCGGTCGCCGACGCGATCAAGAAGAGCGATGAGAAGGTGTCCGACGTCGAGATCTGGCACACGAATGACGTTCGTCTGCTGCCGCAGCAGAAGTCGGCCGAGAATAACGATCTGCGCGCGACGATGCTCTCGGCGTGGCGGATCGGCGACAACAAGGTCGTGCAGGTCGGCACCGACGTGAACGAACCGTCGACGATTCTCGAGGGTGGGCGATTCGCGACCGAGATCGATCGGAAGCCGTACGCGTGGGGGTGGAAGTTCGGGCGCGACGACGAGGATGTGTGGGTCGTGGATCTTGCGTCGGGTGAGCGCAGGAAGGTTCTCGAGAAGGTCCGTCACTACTACGGTCCGGATCCGATGGGGACGAAGCTCGCCTGGTCCGACGGCAAGGATTTCTGGGCGGTCGATCTCGCGACGGGCAAGAAGACGAATCTCACGGCGCCGCTGACGTCGAGCAAACGCGCCGACTTCGTCGATCACGACGACGATCACCCGAATAACGTCGCGCCGATCATCAATCCCGCGGGCTGGACGAAGAACGGCGACGCGTTCCTCGCCTACGACACGTACGACATCTGGCGTCTCGCCCTCGACGGCTCCGGCGGCACCAAGCTGACCGACGGCGCGAAGGAAGGCGTGATTCACCGGCTGGCGAACTTCGCGCCGTTCAACGCCCCGGTCGCCGACCGCGCGCTCGACCTGTCGAAGACGCAGTATGTCTCGCTACGCGGAAAGAAAACGAAGCAGACGGGCTTTGCGCGTCTCTCTCCCGACGGGAAGATCCAACGGCTGGTCCTTGCCGATACGGGGTTTGGTCTCGCCGCGCCCGCCGACAGCGCGCCGGTGATCGCGTTCCAGCGGCAGCGGTACGACACGCCGCCCGTGTTGCGCGTGGGAACGGACTACGCGACGGCGAAGACGGTCGTCGAGACGAACGCGCAAGCGAAGGACTACGCGTGGGGCAAAGTCGAGATGTTCAACTTCAACAGCACGATCGGCGTGCCGTTGCAAGCGCTGCTCTACTATCCCGCGAACTACGATCCATCGAAGAAGTACCCGATGATCGTGTACACGTACGAGCTGCTCACGCAGGGCCTGCACAACTACATCGTGCCGCGCGAGTCGGACTACTACAACGCCACGGTGTTCACGCAGAACGGCTACTTCGTGCTCATGCCGGACATTGTTTTCCGTCCGAGAGAGCCCGGTCTTGGCACGCAGCAGTCCGTCGACGCAGCCGTGCGCAGTGTGTTAGCGCGCGGCATCGTCGATCCGGCGCGCGTGGGACATGTCGGTCACTCGCAGGGTGGTTACGAAGCCGCGTTCCTCGGCACGCACAGCAAATTGTTCGCGACGACGGTCGTCGGATCGGGAATCACGGACATGATCAGCTTCGCCGGGCAGCTCCACTGGCAGCCGGGCAGCGCGGAATTCGATCACTGGGAGACGGGCCAGTTCCGCATGCAGGTCGCGCCGTGGGAAGACATGAAGGCGATGATCGACAATTCGCCGTTGGCGATGGTGGACAAGATGCCGGTGAAGGCAATGCTGCTCGAGGCGGGGTCGGACGACGGCACCGTCGACCCGCGGCAAGCGTCGCTCTTCTACAACTATGCTCGGCGCGCCGGCAAGGACGTCGTGCTACTGATGTATCCCGGCGAGGGACACGGGCTACAAAAGAAAGAGAATCAGCTCGACTACGAGCGCCGGATTCTTCAGTGGTTCGGCCACTATTTGAAAGGTGATCCGGCGCCGGCGTGGATCGCGAACGGACAAACGGCCCTGAGCGACGGGCGCTGCTCGACGCAAACAAGGATGGTCCGGTTCAAGCGGGAGCGCCGGCGGTGGTTCGGCCGTAGTTCGTGCGCGTAGGCTGACGCTATTCGCCACGACCCGGGAATTGATGGGGAACAGCCTCGGGACGCTTCGCTCACTGAAGCATCCCGAGGCTGCTTAACAAAGAATCCAACTTTCCGTGCGCGGTAGCCTGAAGAGAGCGCGCCGTGGCGTCTCGAGACCGCGTCAGCCCGCGCGTGTCCGCGTTAGCCCGCGAGTCCCAGCGTTAGTCCCGATCGCCTGTACCAACCATACGACGGTCGCCTAGTTGACTACGGTCACCTACTTCCGCGCGGCAGCGACAACGCCGTGGATGGCGTCGACAATCTTGCGCATCGCCGAAGGCATGGTCCCATCGTCAGCGCGGACCGTCTTCGTGCCATTGTCAAGAACGACGCGAAGCGTGTACGTGACCATGTCGGCGGCATTCGGCGTAACGCCGTAGTCGTCCTTGAGCGTTCCGGGCTGCGCGTTCACAACGATATTGAACAGTGAGTCCGACGCGGCGACCGAGAGGGTGCCGCTCGCGCTGTCGAGCGGGGCCGGACAGTTGGCCGAGCAAATGTGCCGGCGCGAGAACGCGAAGGCGCGGTCGTCGTGGCGCGCGGTGTAAGTCGTCGAGAAGGCCGCGATGCCTCCTTCCTCGGCCAGCTCGACGCGCGCGCCGCTGAGTGCGGCCACGTTGTCGACGCGCGTGGCGGCAGTTGATGTCGGGGCACCGCTCGCGCATCCAACGAGCGCGGCGACGATGAGAAGACTGGATATCGTGACTTTCATTGGTAGAAAAAGCGTGGGATTCGAACGGCTTGCATAGGCCTAACCATCTGACAGGTCGTCCGGTCACCCTTGATACCCGCGGCGCTCGGTTGTGCTCCGGTCCCGCGGCCCTCATACTCGGGCCACTCTCGAATCCCCATGAAACTGAAACCGGTCGAATCCGAAAGCGACATCAAGATCGACGACGCCGACGCGCGCCTTCGTCACCGAAAGCGCCTGCCGCGTTCGGTGAAAGACGCCGCCGAAAAGGAAGGAGCGCGCATCGCCGACCTCCAGCGGCTACTGTACGCGGATCGGCGGTATGCGCTTCTCATCGTACTGCAGGGGCGCGACGCGTCGGGCAAGGACGGCACGATCCGAAAGGTGTTCACGTCCGTGAACCCGCAGGGATGCCAGGTATCGAGCTTCGGCGTGCCGACGGATCTCGAGCGGCGGCACGACTTCTTGTGGCGGATTCATACGCAGGTCCCCGCTCGTGGAATGATCGGGATCTTCAACCGATCTCACTACGAGGACGTCCTCGTACCGCGAGTGCACGGGCAAATCAACAAGTCCGAGCTTCGCGACCGGTACCGCCAGATCAACGACTTCGAGCGCAATCTCGTCGAGAATGGTACGGTCATCCTCAAGTTCATGCTCCACGTCTCGCGCGACGAGCAGCGGTCGCGCCTCGAGGAGCGGCTGCTCGACCAGACCAAGAATTGGAAGTTCCGCGTCGGCGATCTCGACGACCGGCAGCACTGGGAGCAGTTCTCCAAGGCCTATCACGGAATCCTCAAGAACACGAGCACCGAGCGTGCGCCGTGGTACATCGTGCCGGCGGACGACAAGGATGTCCGCGACTGGCTCGTCGCGCGCACGATCGCCGATACACTCGAGAGTCTCGACCTGCGATATCCCACGGTCGACCCGGCCGTGAAAGCCCTCGTCATCGAGTAGCCGATGCCTTGCTCACGGAGAATGCCCGCGGCGATCGCCGCGCTGGGCGTGGTTGGATGCGGCCGAGCAGATCACGGGAAGCGTCCCTTCACCGGCGCCGCCGCGATGTGATGGCGTCATCCCGATCGAAAGCGGAACGGAAAGCGCTCACCTGTTTCGCCGTCACCGCGCCGGGCATCGAGCGGATTTGCGCAACGGAGCTGGAGCAGCTCGGCGTTCATTCGAACGTCGAGGACGGCGGCGTGACGTGGGCGGGAGACGGCGGATCGGTGGCCGCGGCGAATTTGTGGCTGCGGACGGCCAGTCGCGTGTTGGTGCGCGTCGCCGAGTTTCGAGCGAAGACTTTCTTCGAGCTCGAACGCTCGGCGCGGAAGATCGAGTGGGAGCGGTTCGTCGCTGATGGATCGGGCGTCCGCTTTCGCGTGACCTGTCGGAAGTCGAAGCTCTATCACAGCGGGGCCGTGGCGCAGCGCTTCGCCGAGGCCGTGGCGCATCGCGTGAGTAGCGCGACGGTCGGCGCCGCGGTGCGGGACGATGAGGAAGAGGCGCCGTCGCCCGGCCAGTTGTTCGTCGTGCGGTTCCTACACGACGTCTGCACGGTGAGCGCCGACAGCTCCGGCGAGCTGTTGCATCGGCGCGGTTATCGGCAGGCGCTCGCCAAGGCGCCGCTGCGAGAGACGCTGGCGGCGGCGATGTTGCTCGGCGCCGGCTGGAACGGCGCCGTGCCGCTCGCCGATCCAATGTGCGGGTCGGGGACGATTCCTATCGAGGCGGCCCGGTTGGCGCGTCGCATCGCGCCTGGACGCGACCGGCGATTCGCGTTTCTCGATTGGCCGGAGACGAATCTCGCCGACTGGAAAGCGCGTGTGGATCGCGCGCGAGAAGGCGAGCTCCCGCGATCACCCGTGGACATCTTTGGTGGCGACCGCGATGCAGGAGCAATCGATGCGTCGCGCGCGAACGCCGAACGCGCGGGCGTCCATTCCGACATCGCGTTCCAGCCTCAGCCGATCTCGGCTCTTTCAGCCGCGGATGGTTCGGGGCTGATGATCTCGAACCCGCCGTACGGCACGCGCGTCGGCGAGCGGGACCGATTGAGAAATCTTTACGCGCAGCTGGGCAACGTCGTGAGACAAAAGCGCCCCGAGTGGACGCTGGCGCTTCTGCTCAGCGATCGTCAACTCGAGGCGCAGGTCGGGCTGCCGTTCCGCGACGTGTTCGATACGCGGAACGGCGGAATTCCCGTACGCTTGGTTATGGCGCCAGGAACGTCTCGATGAAGCTCTTCACCTGCGCATAGACCGTGGGGTCCTCGTGCAGTTGGCTGTGCGACATGCACGCGGTCAGCACGTTATTCTCGAGGTTAGGGATCAGCCCCTGGAGGATCGGGCTGTCGTGCGGGCTGACCGCCTCGTCGCATGGGCTGCGCCAGGTACTGTAGCCGACGCCGAACGGCGATTCATCCGTGGCGTTCAGGTGATTCAAGAGCGTCGAATTCGGGCGCATCTCGATACCCGCCGTGGTGAACAGGAACGCGGCGAGGGATGTTCCGTGGTTTGTCGCGCCGAGCCCTGCGAATGCGTGCACTTTCGGCGAACCACCGAGACTGTCGATGTAGTACCGGACGGAAATCGTCCCCATCGAGTGCGTGATGATGTTGACCTTCGAGACTTCGGGGTGCAAAGCAAGCATCGAGTCGACCTTCGTCTTGATCAACTGCGCGGTAGTCCGGTTCGACTTGGTATAGTCATACGTGAAGTTCACCAGCTCGCCGGCCGCGTATCCGTCCGTGCTGAAGCGGCTGACCATAGTGGTCCACGTTGAGCTGCTTCCGTTGTAGCCGTGCACGAAAAGAATGGGCGTGTGCGTGTAGGGCACAACGGGCGGCGGCGGGGGTGGGGGTGGGGGTGGGGGTTGTCTCTTGAAGCTTGCGTCGCTCGGCGGAGCCAGCGGATCCGTGACGGAATCGACATTGCAGGCGGCAAGGGCGATCAGGGTCGCCAACGGAACGACACGCAGCGATCGGAATTCGGCGAGACGCACGGGGAGAACCTGCTGCACGAGGTGAAGAAACGTCCGAGGCGAAGCGGTTACAGTACTGTTTAAGCCCGACTTCGCAAGGGCCGCATTGCCCGGCACTCACCGGGCTCGCACAACGGAGAAAGAACAATGTCAAAATTGACGATGCAGGTATCACTGGCCGCGCTTGGTCTCTCGATCGCGTCGCCTGCGTTGGCTCAGGGCGATTGGAGCGCGGTGGACAAAGCCCTCGGCAGAAGCGGCGCCGCGCAACCGGCCGGCGTGTACAAATACAGCTTTCCGCGCGGCGACCTGAAGGTCTCCGTCGCCGGTACGCAAATTCGTCCCGCGCTCGCGCTCGGCTCGTGGGTCGCGTTCAAGCGCACGAGCGACGGAAAGGCCCTGGCGATGGGAGACCTCGTTTTGACGCCGGACGAGCTGCCGGCGGTGATGTCGCGGCTGCAACAGGGCGGCGTCGAGCAGATGGCGGTGCACAACCATCTCTCCGGCGAGACGCCGAACGTCGTCTACGTGCACATCATGGGGAAGGGCGACGCGGAGGCGATCGGACGCACGATTCACGACGCCCTCTCGACGACGAAGACGCCACTCGCTCCGCCGCCGGCGGTGACACCGCTGCGACTCGACCTCGATACCGCCGGTGTCGCCGGCGCGCTCGGTGTCGCGGGCAAGGGCAGCGGCGGCGTCTATCAGGTCAGCGTGCCGCGCCCGGAGGCGATTCGCGAAAATGGGGAGGAGATTCCTCCGTCGATGGGCGTCGCCACGGCAATCAACTTCCAGCCGACGACAACCGGTCGCGCGGTGACGACAGGTGACTTCGTGCTGCTGCCGAGCGAGGTAAATCCGGTGATCCGCGCCCTGCGCGCAAACGGGATCGCCGTGACGGCGCTACACAGCCACCTACTCATGGACCAGCCGCACGTGCTGTTCATGCACTTCTGGGGCGACGATGACGCCCTCAAGCTCGCCCGCGGGCTTCGGGCGGCGCTCGACGCGACTGCCATGGCGCGAGCCGGGAAATAGACGGCGGACTTGAAACACAGAGATCACAGAGACGCAGAGAAAGCTGAGCAAGACGCCACTCGCGACAGTTTCAAACTCCTGGCCTGTAGTGAACTGCGCTCGACGCGTCGAATCTCTTCCTCTGTGATCTCTGTGATCTCTGTGTTTCAAAAGCGCTTTCAAACTCGATCAGCCGAGCCCGTCTAGGCCGTTGGTCCAGTGACCGCCGTCACGACTGTCCGCTTCTTGCAGAGTCAGGCGCCCGGGTGACGGGGCGGGGTGGGGCTGCGGCAACGTGGGTTGACCCGTAAGCGAAGCGTCCCCCCGCCTTCCGTTGCACTGACCAGCCCGGCATCACTCTTGAAATAGCGGACTCGGGACGGACGCCGTCCGCCCTACCGGCGCGGGAATCGCGCGCCGGCCGCACTCTCGTGCCTCCAGTTGATCGCCTGCCGCGTCGCGCGCGGCGGGCTTCTCCCTATCGCACCTCCAATCGCGCAGGAGCGGACAGTGGGCGTCGGCGAAAAACCGGAACTCGAACAAGAAATACCAGACCAAGAGCGCGGCGGCGGCAACGGTCGCGGATCGCGCAAATCGGCTCGCAAGCGGGCAAACGGGTCGGATGTCGAGGTGCCCGTACCGGAGCATACCGCGACCCGCGAGCGGCGGGCGTCGCGCGAGCGATCGCTGAACCGGCTGCTCGCCGGCCTGCGCGCCGTGAACGCCGGCGACTTCTCCGTCGAGCTCATGCCGAACGGCGATCCGCTGATGGCCGAGATCATCGACGTGTTCAACAACGTCACGCAGAAGCAGGCGCGCTTCGTCGAGGAGCTGAGCCGGGTGAGCATGTCGGTCGGTCGCGAAGGCAAGATGCGGGACCGCGT
>Ga0070684_100004756_pt1 | contig 10378 bp, 5 predicted proteins | sample KBSC723LmetaG_FD_65653 | JGI IMG/M metagenome (GOLD analysis project Ga0070684, IMG submission 65653) | Corn rhizosphere microbial communities from Kellogg Biological Station, Michigan, USA - KBS C7.2-3L metaG | ecosystem: Host-associated > Plants > Roots > Rhizosphere ...
CGAGCGCTGCCAGCAGCGCTACCGCCAGCGCCGCCGCCACCTCCTTGACTCCACCCCACAGCCCATAAGCGAACAGAATCGCCGACTGCGCTGCCCCGAACGAGACCAGGGCCCGCAGAGGCTTCGATTCGACCATGGGCTCGGAGATTCGGTAGAGACACAGCGCCAGCAGCGCCGCCATCGTGGCCATATAAGGCTGGACCAGCCAGGCGACGTCGGTGCCGGTCAGTTGCGCCCCTACCCCGAGAGGAAGAAACGCGCCGACCGGATAACCGCTCGGGAGGTTGACTTCGAGAGTCGCCCTGTAGCTCGAGGGCTCGAGCCCGGCGAGGTCGCGACCGTGGTCCATCAGCCGGTCGACGAAGGCCATCCAGGTAGCGGTGTCGTCGAGCTTGATGTAGCCGGTGAAGGTGGGATGACCCGAGAGGAGAACCGGAGCGAGGTAGACGAGGAAGGCTCCGAGGGCGGCGGCGGCGGCCCAGGCGTCGACGCCGATGCGCCTCCTGCTCCTGCCGTCTTTCCGTCCCCTGCAGGCCAAGGCTGCCCCTGCCGCGGCAGCCAGGACGACGGCCGGGGTAGTCAGCGAGGCGAGCTCTCCGCGCGAGGTGAAGAGACCGGCGATGACGGTGAGAATGGCGAACCCGGTTGGTGGGAGAAGATGGCCCGGCAGACGACGGCCGAGGATTCCCTCGAGCAGGAGCCCGCAACCGAGCGAGGCCGCGAGGAGAGCTCCTGGAAGCAGCACCCAGGCAGAGAGAGCGCTCACCGACCCACCGGTCTGATCGCGCCGGCCTGGGCCAACCGCATCGCCGTCCCCGGTCTTGGGTGATACACCTCGATCTGCAGGTCGGAGCCGGGGTCGGCAAGATAGACGCTGCCTTCCGATCGCGGATTACGGAACAGCAGGGAGCCCCCGGCGAGCCGCTCGACCGAGGCACCGGCGGCACCGGCCGCCCGTCGCAACGCCTTCTGGGCATCAGGCACCGGATAGGTCCCGACGGTCAGGTACGAAGGAGCTGGGTCTCCTGCATCGACACCCGGGGGGAGGTAACGCAGGTAGACCTCCCCATCGGGTTCCCCACGCACCTCCACCCGGTCGGGTGGGCGCTCCCCCGCCCAGTAGATCTGCTGGCCGAGGTCTTCGCTCAGGTTCACCAACTCCTCCACCGTGGCGAAATGGGCAGCGTCCGAAGGTTTTCCCTCCTTGGAGCCCCCACCTTTGACCGCGAGCACCAACGTCACGAGAATCAGCGCCACGGAGGTGATGGTCCCTGCCAGGCCGAGCCTGCTCACCTACGCAATATATCGGTGCACACGCCACAGCGCAGTGTGCACCGTAGAGGCTCCCCTTTGGTCAATACACATCCACTTGCGCTTGGCGCCGCAAAGCGTATCGACATATTTACCGTTGTTCAGCTGCGCAATTTCCAGCACAGGATCAAACACGCCTCTGGCACCATGAGCGCCATGGCCGCCAAGACTCCGGCGACCATTCCTGATATCCGTTGAGCGAGACGACTCATGAGAACTCGGCGCACCTGACAAACCCGTAGGCCTTACCTTCGGCATTGGCCTGCTTAAACGGATTCTTTGCTTCCTCGGTGAGGTCTTCGGGGTGTGCCTTCGCTTCTGCGATTCCGGTGTCGATTTGGCTGAGCATCTCGTCCCACTTCTCCTCATCTCCAAGCGGTGGGGTCAAGCTGCGCAGTTCCTTCGCCTCCGCTTCGATCGGAGGGATTCCCAGGTCCACAACCACAGCAGCCAGCTCCGACCTGCTCATCTGATCGACAGAGTCGTTGTCGCGAAGGAACGCTCGCATCCCGGCAATTTTCGCTTCGTCTGCTTTTGCGCATATGGCATCCGCTTCCTTGACGAAGGCTGCTTTGGTCGGGGCAGTGGCGTCGCTGCTGTCATTGCTCCCCCCACAGCCCGCAATGGCAATGAGCGCGACTGAGAGGAGCGAGGTGATCAGCGGATGCGTCTTCTTGTTCATTGTCTTTCTCATTCGAGGAGTTTGCTGAGATGGGAGGGGGCGGCGAGAAATTCCGCCGCCTCCTCCTCCGAGCTTGTGCAATCAGATCTGCACGCTGCTCATGCTGCTATTCCCACCAAATACCGACTTGCGAACCCTCGGTGTAAACCGCGGTTGTGTCGGTGCCGGGTGCAACGCCATGGGTCTCGTCGATCGGACCGGTAACGCCTTTGTCTTCGTAACCCCTCAGTGTGGTCTGGCCGGTGTACAACCCGGTGGTTCCGGACACCAAGAAGCACAGCGAGCCGGTCTTGGTGAAGCTGGCCGTCACTGTCGCTTCTGCGTCGACGTCGCGGGTTTTCCCAGATCCTGTGTTGGTGTTTTTGACACCCCCGGTGGTGTTCTGTTCACCGAATTCAAGGGTGCAGCCAGATGCTGTCACCTTGATCTTGTAGCCTTCTGTGCACTCAATGTTCGAGGGCAGATGGCCGGTGCCGTTTGTGGTTGCATTGAACACGTAGTTGCACCCTGTGGTGTCAACGGTGTCGGACGCACCGAAGACGTTGTCGGAGCATTCTTCATATGTAGGATGCAGTGTCAGCGTCGAAGCGGTGAAGTTACCCGCAGAGCCGGTTCCGATCGATGTACCCTTGAAGGTAGCTTTTTTACAGGTGATCGCGAGGCTGCCGGAGCTGAACACGTGGTTACCGGTGCTTTCGCCTGTGACGATCGTTTTTTCGACTTCCGAGTGGAAGGTGGCGGCTGATGCGGACGCACCACCTACCACGGCGCCCATCGCGAGAACCGCGACGAGAGCAAGGCCCAAGGCCTTGAGATTGCGAATCATGAGATTGTTTCCTCCTGTATTGAACTTGTCGACAGTGATTCCTGTCGAACCCTTGCGGGCGATTCGCATTCTCAGTCGGTAGGCGTTTTGGTCCAAGCTTTCCTGTGCGAACGGCGCTTTGCGGACGGCCTGAGGCTCTTATTTCGCTCGTTTTCCCTGCAGTTGCTGTGCGACAGAATTGCGCGCGTGCAGAACAGCACCCTCGCGTATGTGGCAAGACGACGCAGTCAGCTAGGCCTCGTCGCGGATAGGATCGGAACGTCGGAGGGGAGGCCCCTCCCTGCTTCGCCTCATGAAGCAACTCAGGGCTGCTGCGCCCCTGAGCTCCGGGCTATCGTGCTTGCTTCCGGCAGCCCTTCACCTTGAGGCGGGGCCGGGTGTTATAACGCCGCCCGTTCTGTCCGGCCAGCTTCGATTCAAAGCGCAGCGGACGGGCACAGAGGTTCCGGTTATTGACCAAGAGCCCTTCCTCGCCTCCTTTGAGGTCAAGGGTAAAGCTCGAGATCGGCGCATCAGGAGTTGACGGGAAGGTAGTGCGGAGGCGCGCCACACCCTTCTTCGTAACCTTGGTATCGACCTGGCCGATCAGAGTGACGCGGACCAGGCCCTGGAGGTCGATAACGATGTCCGGCAGCTTTCGTTCCCCGCCATTGGAGCGGAAATAGACAAGACCTCTCAGCGGCTCGTCGAGGAGAGGGGTCGTCGCCTTGGCCGTGCCGAGAACTGAACCCCTCGGGCAATTGCCGGCAGCAAATTGAGGTCGGGTACAGGGGTTGGAGATGTGGTCCTGATCGATGAACTCGCTCGGCGGCAGGATGACGGCGGCCCTGCCGATGTTCGCGTGGCCCGATCCCTTCGGATAAGTGATGACCGAGTGAAGAGCAGGGTGGCCCGACCGCTTCGTCCCCCCTCCCTTGAAGCTGATCGAGAGCTTTGGCTTGAAGGCAAGCGACGCGCAACTCGCTGCCTGGTAGCGAGAGGACCTTTCGACCGAGATGTCGTCAGCGGGGTCGAAGGGACTGGTAGAGTTGCCGAAGATGGAGGCGGCGGTCGCCTGTTCGCGGCAGTTGGTTGGGTTAAGGGTGAAGTTCTGCCTGTCGACGTTGATCCGCAGATCTCTCAGCTTCAGCGGGATCCCCTTGAGGATCGAGGGGATCGGGTCGGACGCAGAGCTGTCGATTTCCCCTCTATAGGTGGTCGGGTTCAGACGCAACGCCACCCGAGTGACGACGGTGCCGAGGTCGAAGGGTCCTGCGACCGCGGGAACAACGGCAACTGCCGACAGCCGATCCCCCTTGAACGGGCCGGCGAGATAAACCTTGCCTTCTACATAGGTCAGCGCGCTGCCGACTCCGGCACCGCCAACCACGGTGCCGATCTGAGAGCCCGGCGGGCAGCTCGAACCCGCCAGCTCATCCCGTCCGCTCCTCGTCCGAGCAGCCTCGATTTCAGCCTCGCCGCATTTCGGCACACCGGCGAGTTTCGGGACCACGCCGGCAGGCAGCGCAGCGGACAGGCGGGTGATCTCCTGCTCGCCGCCTGAACGGGTCATTCGCATCAAGAATGGTGAGAAGGCGCCAGCAGCGTTGTTCACGGAGCCTGCTTCGAAATGGGGATCGAAAGGCGGCGCGCCCGGGGGGCACGGGGCTCCATCGGGTCCCGAGTCGATCGTGAAGCTCGAGGGAGAGGAGAGCGGTGCCCTGCCGGATGAGGGCCAGAGGATGGTCGTGGTCATATAGGTGCCGCAGGTCGGAGGGGTGACCAACGGAGCTCTAGGCCCCGATCGAAGGTGCACGCCGACGTGGCCCAGGGGGAAAGGAGGCATGTCCCCAACCCTCGTGACGAGACGTCCCGTCTTTTCGTCGGTTTCGACCTCCGCCGGAAGCTTGACGAAGATTCCGAGCTCGGGGTCACGGATGAAGAGATAGAGCGCCAGAAGAGAGCCGAAGGGATTTTCGTCTTGGCGAGCGACATAGATCGAGCCGTGGAGCGTATGCCCTTCGAGCAGCGGCGTATCCGCTTCCAAGGTTCCGACCTTGGCCGCTTCGGGACAACCTCGAGAAGTCAGCGATGCGGCCTTGAACTGGGGTTCGCTGCAGGCCTCGAGGCCTTCGGCGGCAGAAGGGTTCAGGGTGACGCCGGGAGGCAGGATCGTTTCGACCGCTTCGATATCGGCATCTGCCGCCTCAGCGTTGGGATTGGTCAGCTTTTCGTCCCTGACGTCGATCGTGAACTCGAGGCCCGAAGCCGATTCGGCCTCCTTCACCGACGGCTGGGCATTGGCGACGGGGGAAAAGCCGAGTTTTCCGCAGCCGATCATGCCAATGGGGTTCGGGCCTTCGTGGGAGAGCGCTTTACCTCTGACAAAAAGGCCGGGTTTCTGCCATGAGTCCAGTTCGTAGATCGTTTCCAGGGGCCCGGTGCAGGACCGGGGCAGAGTGATGAAGGGCCGGGGGGTGGTACCGGAGGGACATGAGATACCCCCTTCGAAGCAGCGACCGCGTTCTTCGTCATGGGCATCGTCGGCGGGAACCCCCCAGACGGTGAGTTCGGCTCCGAACACTTCGAGAGCCTGGGAGACGTTGGAGGCAATGGCGATCAGGTTGTAGGGCGGTTTTTCGGAGACCACCACGTCCACGGTGACCGGCACCGACTCGACGATGAAGCCGAATCGCGCAACCTTCCCAGGCGGCGGTTCCAGGTTATAGAGCGGAGCTGGAAAGATCCCGTGCCCGCCGGTCGTACCGGCATCGACATAAGCAATGCCGATTGCGGTGCTGTCAGCACAGCTAGGGGTACCGAACCCGCCCGGTTTTACCGGCTCACGGATGATCAGAAAGTCGAGCGCAGAGCATTGCGGCACAGCCCCCTGGTCGCCGACGAGTCCGGGGGGAAGCGTCACCCGAAGATCCTTGGTTGATTCAACCGGTACCTCCCCACCAGGAGAGGGTTCGGTGTTGAGCCGCAGCTTGGTAGTCACCGCGAAGGGATGGGACCCCGCTTGGGTAACCGTTTCGCCCTCGGGCCCGGAAAAGGTGACGTCGAATTCGGAGAGACCGAACTCGGCAGCTGACGCTACGGGAACCGAGGCCAGCGCCGCAACAGCCGCGAGGCAGAAGGCTGCCAACAGCTTCTTCATCGGCTTACCCTCCCGGTCTTGCCCATCTGCTTCTTGGCATGCTTGCTTTTTTTGTGATGCCGCTTCTTTACACAGCGTCCATGTCGGCGCACCTTGCCCTTCGGGCACTTTCGCTTTTTGGGCCGGATGGCGTTCCCGGGCCCGTGGTAGCCGAGACTCGCGGCACTCCCGACTGCGGGCGCTGGGCCGGGGCTCTGGCACGATTCCCCTTCGCATTCGGGCGCCGGCGCGGGCGGCGATGGCAGTCCACCGTCGACCCGGGCGTCGTAGACGTCGACCAGCCCGTAGTCGTGAGGTACAAGGCTGGCCAGAGTCGAGAAGAAGACATCGTCTCCCGACGGGGTGGCGTCGTTGAATTCAGCAACGCGTCCGCTCTGGCCCGACGAGAGAAGCTGCACGCAACCGCCGTTGAGCGGTGAATAGGAGGTACTCGTCTCGGAGCACCCTCCGACCCCGGCCAACTCCCACTCGTAGACATCGCCGACACCGTTGCTGTCGAGAGGCGAGAGAGCATCGGACGATTCGAAGAAGACGCGGCTGCCGTCCTCGGAAAGGTTCCGCGGGGCATACAGTGCGTTCTCCCACCCGGAGATAGACCCGGCCGCCCAGAACGAGAACACGCCCCTGACGATGTCGCTTCCCGCCGGCCGGGAGTTAGTCGGATTACAGGAGATGCACAGTAGCTGCTCGGTCGAGACGTCGTAGCGGTAGACCTCGGCATCTACCTCGCCGCTTTTGGCGTCGACGTTGTCATATCCGGTCGGGCTTCCCGACGACATGAACACCACCTGTGACCCATCGGGCGAGATCCTCGAGTTGCGAGTGAAGGGAGCAAGGCTGGCTGCCGAGGTCCCACCGAACTGCACCGAAGGGAAGGGCCTGACGTCGTCCGGTGCGAGAGTCGCGACGAAGTAAAAGGTTCCTTCTTCCTCCAAGTAAAGGTTCGCCTTCCCCGTCGTCGGCGACTGCCCTTGAGCATTCGCCCCTGCCAGAGCTTCTTTCGAGACCAAATAGACGCGGCCGAGGTCGTCGCTCGCACCGACGATTACAGGAACTTTGTGGGCGACCAAGGTCGTCGTTTCATCGGCGACATCGAAGCGGTACAGATCTTCACCCGTGAGAAACAGCGCTTCCGTGGCATCTTCGTTGGCCTTTAGAAAGACCGAGAAGCCGACGCCCGATTGTTCTTCAGCCTGTTTCGAAACCGGAATCGTGTCGCTACCGCTGAGGCGCAGATAGATCTGCCCCGGGCCCCGCGTCGGAACTTCATTTCCAAAAGCCGTCGACCCGTAGGCGGTCCAAAACAACCGCTGCCCATCGGGTGAGAACGCGTTGTCCAAGCTCGTTCCGCGGTTCTGACCGGAGACGATGTACGAGTTCAGGAATTCGGTGCCGGCTGAACATGATCCCGTGAACGGCTGACCGTTTGGCAAAATGCAGGCAAATCGAGTTTCCTCAGGCGTTCGTTCGTACAGTTGCTGCCTTCCATCAGGGTTGTCAGGCGCTTCGGTACCTTCAAGGTTGTTGTTGACGGTGTAAACCACAGTCGCACTGTCCTGAGAGACGCCCTGCAGTTCCAAGGTCATGAAACTCGAAGTCTCAGGATGGGCAGGGGTAAGGGTGGTCAACGCTTCATAGGCTTGGCTGCCACAGCTACCCCCATCCTGTCGGCGGTAGAGGTTGCGGAAGCCGGCTACCGCACCCGGTGCAAGAGGGGCTTCGGCGACCGTCGCCAACCACCCTTCGCAGAGATCAGGCGAAAGCATTTTGACTTCGGTGTCAGTCTGCAGACCGATTTCGGTCAAGGCTTTGCCTCTGGGAGGAGTGATCGTGTGACTGACCCAGCCGTCGGACTGCCGCTCCGCAACGTATTGCGAGGTGTAAGGACCGGCTTCCGCATCGCCAAATGCCCGATACGAGCCGTACGCCATCTTGTCTCCAGAAGTCGCACTCTGGTTGAGCGTGGCGGGGCGACCGGAGACGATTTCCACCGGAGGGATAACGTCGCCGCTTCCTTTTTCAAGCGGCGAGACCAGCTCGTAAGCTCGGCAATCCCCGAGGAGAGCTGACAACCCCGTACGGAAGGCCTCGTTTGCCGAACAGGTTTCCGCTGCAGCAGGAGCGGCAAACGTGCGGAAGAACCGCTCCGGACCGAGAACTCGATCGGTACCCAGGAGCGGGTCGGTGACGCTGATGCGGTAGTGGAAAATGCTGCCGGGAGGCAAAGAGGCCAGTGCTACCGAGCGCAGGACTGGGTTTTCGCTGGAGCCAAAGTCCAGTTCCGACGCGCCCTCGGCGGGGATCCGCAGGGCATTGTCGAACCCGGTTGCTTGATAGTCAGCGTCGGAGACGTATTCGAAATAGCCGGTGGTGGGGATCCCGAGGGGATTGACTTCCGCATTGAGGCGGGCATCGTCGATGCCGACCCCGGTGGCGAACGTCGAGGCGATCTCAACCGCGGCTTTGGTGTCGAACGGCGGCCCTTCGACCGTGCCTTCCCCGGCGCCGTCAGGGTTGGTAGCTACAACCCTGAAGCGGTAGGTGGTTTCCGGAACCAGGCAGGTGGAGGGCGGGTCGTTGACCGGATCGGCACAGCCGATGATCGCGTCAACGCTGTGGAGTGCGAAATCGGCAGTGGTGATTTCCTGGGTTGGAGTCGTCTTCGTCGCCGAACCGACAAAGCTTTCGCCCTGCGCTTTCCACTCCTCTTCCGTCAGATACTCGAACCGTACCTGCGTCGCCTCGCCCTCCGGATTGACTTCCGCCCGCAGAGTAGCTTTGACCCCGGTAATGAGTGACACCGGCGCTTCCACTCCCCGCGCAGGTACAACTGGTCCCGCCTCGGGGATGTCGACATATCTAACCCTAGATCCCTCGGACGAGCCGCCAAACCCCTGGGTTATGTAGATATCTCCGTTAGGAGATGCGAAGGGAGACAGGCTCTTGTACAGCGCTTCCAACCCCGAGTTGATCGGCTGGTAGATATATCGCCGCACAGGTTCACAAGATGACCCGTACTCGCCGATGAGAAAATATCGCTCGAAGCTGTTGAGAGCTTGGTGTGATTCGATGAGGAAGAGGCTGCCGGCCGAGGAAACTGCCGCCGCTTCTATAGATGCATTCAAGTCGGGGCCGTAACACAGGTTCGACCCGGTTGGCCCGAACTTTCCGAAGACTCTTTCACCCGGAGAAGGTTCCGTCGGCACGTATATGTCCCCGTCAGAGGTGACCGCCAGCCAATTGAAGTTGAACGCTGCCGTCGCGATAGCCACTTTTCCCAGGCATGCTCCCGCTTCGGTAAATTTCTTGACGGCGCCGGCGTCGGCGACATAGACGCTGCCGGTCGGCCCGACGGCGATCGGGCGGCCGGTGTTGGTGAACTGACAGTCGCCGGTTCCCTCTTCCCCGAATTCACGGATAAAGGTCCCTTCGAGGTTGAACTCCTGGACCCGGTAACTGCCTTCGTCCGTTACGTACACGCGTTCTGCGGCATGATCGACCGCGATACTGGCGGGTCCGTCGAACTGTCCGGGCCCAGAGCCGGCGATTCCTTTCTGACATCCGGACGCGGTGATGCATTTCTGGAGGACTGCCGCCCCGTCGTCCACTCCCCAGCCGAAGGCGAAGAGAAAGCTTCCGGTGGAATCGAAGACGTCGATACGGTTGTTCCAGCCATCGGCCACGTAAGCGCGGCCAGTGACTTGGTCGGCGGAGACTCCTGCTGGCCGATCGCACTCACCTGCCGCCGATCCCAGATTGCAGAGGGTGACTTCCGCCCGCACTTCGACAGGAACAAGAAGCAGCAGAGCGATGATCGTCGCGATAGCCATAGCTGCGACAGTTGCCCAGCGAAGTTGCAGCCCCTGCTTCAACGACGTGCCCATCGCTTCCCCCTAGCCTCTCGACGTGCAGTACCCAACCGGCAAAGTACCGGAACCCTGATGTTTATGTCAAGGAACGTTGTGATTGGACCGACGGCGCTTGAGCGCCGTATGGGTGCGAGTCCCGCGCGTCTCACGCCCGGGACTCGCACCACGTTCACCGGTCCTGGATCGACACCTCTAGGGCGCCGTGACCGCCCAGGAGCCGTACCCGACGGCTTCGTCGCCGGTTATGTTGACCAGGAAGAGCGCTCCTCCGGGGCCCATGCCGAAGCCACCAAAGCCGAAGGTTGCGTTGGTGAGCCCTCCTTCGTAGATGCAGAGGAAGCCGGCGGCAGCGGTCGGTGCGACGACACTGCCCGAGCACTCGGTCGCGCCTCCGAATTTCACTTTTTCGACCAGCAAGCTGGTGGCCAGCGGAATGCTGAACGAGATCGGGACTTTGATCGAGCCCCCTTCCGATGAGGCTTCAGAAGCGTTGAAAGCCCAGGTGCCTTTCAGCGTCTCGCCCGAGGGGAGGGTTTTGGTGAACCCGGTCT
>Ga0070684_100004765_pt1 | contig 10367 bp, 11 predicted proteins | sample KBSC723LmetaG_FD_65653 | JGI IMG/M metagenome (GOLD analysis project Ga0070684, IMG submission 65653) | Corn rhizosphere microbial communities from Kellogg Biological Station, Michigan, USA - KBS C7.2-3L metaG | ecosystem: Host-associated > Plants > Roots > Rhizosphere ...
AACGGCTCGATCACGTCGCCGGCTCGCACCTGCGGGGTGAGCGGCTTTCGTCCCACGTTCGGCCGCGTCCCGCGTACGGGAGCCATGGCGCTTTCATGGACCACTGACAAGCTCGGTCCGATTTGTCGGAGCGCCGAAGACTGCGCGCTCGTATTCGACTCGATCCAGGGGCCGGACGGCCAGGATTATTCGGTCAAACCATATCCGTTCAACTGGAACGCGAACACGAAGCTTTCGCAGTTGCGAATCGCGTACATCAAGACGAGCAACGGCCGCAACTTGTTCGAGCGCCGCGACGCGACCGGCGCGACCGTTCCGAACGCGGAGGCGCTCAACTTCCTCAAGGTGCTCGAGTCCCTGGGCGCCAAGTTGGTCGAGATCGAAGAGCCGACGCCGAATTACGGCTACCTCGATTCGATCATCCTCGACGCGGAATGCGGGGCGGCGTTCCAAGGCGACACGCTCAGCGGCAAGATCAAGGAGCTCGAGCCGTACAGCACGTGGCCGAACACGTTCCGCGCGGCGCAGTTCGTTCCGGGCGTCGACTACGTCAATGCCAACCGCGCCCGCATTCGCGCCATGAGCCAGACGTGGGATCTGTTCGAGAAGTACGACGTCGTCCTCTCGCCGGCTGAGAACACATCGGTCACGAATATCACCGGGACCCCATCGATCGTGGTGCCGACCGGATTCGCGATTCCTGTCCAGGGCCAGGGCCGAGGCGGACGTGGCGGCCGCGGCGGGGGCGCGGGCGCGGCTGACACCGCTCGAGGAGCGGCGCCGCCGACTCCGCCGCCGCCGGCCCCGACGATTCCGCTCCCGACGTCGATGTACATCATGGGCCCAATCTTCCAAGACGAAAAGAACTTGGTCGTCGCCCACGCGTTCCAATCCGTGACGGACTTCCACAAGAAGACCCCGCCGCAGTTTCCCTGAGCACCGCGGCTGTCTCGCCGCCATCGGTGTGATGAACCCCTCCGGCCGAACGCTCACGGCGCCGGAGGGGTTCTTTGCCAGCCTCCGCACCGCTGCGGGCGCCGAACAAATTACAAATCGCCTACAGCCGCGACCGCACGGTTTGTCGCTCAAGGTGTCTAACGGATGAGACCTGGGACGAAACCCCCGGCTGCCGCCTCCGGTAGTGCCATAGCCACCGCGTTCGCGAAACGCTAATGTCAGCATCCCCGCTTTTGGACGTCGATATTCTCCGGTCATCGCCAGCGCGGCCGTTCGCGCAATCACGCACGCCGGTCGCTTCCGAGTCACTCGCCCAAACGGGCGAATACAGCATCTTCGGGCTCACTCGCGCCGTCGACTCGTCCATCGTGCGCGAGCGACAGGTGGGCTTCACGCTCATCCTGTTCGGCGTCGCGACGATCATCGCGCTGCTGTACTCGGTCGAGCGCTACTTCTACAGCCGGCTCGTCGGCCAGCCGCTGGCCCTGTCCAAGCTCGTTCCAGCGGAACTCGTCTTCACATACGCGTGGGCGCTCCTCACGCCGTTGGTGATGTTCACGGCCAAGCGCTTTCCGGTGCGCGGCGGCGACCAGCGGGCGCGCAATTGGATCATTCAGCTGGCCGGCATGATCGGCTTCATCACCGCGCATGTCACGATGTGCGCCTTGGCCGCCGCCGCGCTCGAGCCGTCCATCACGCTGCGCTCGGTCCCGACGGTCTTTGGCCAATACTTGCTTTCGTGGACGGTTCTCGACGCGATCGTGTTCTGCGCCCTCGTCACCGTGCATCACGCCGTCGTCTACTACCGCGTGTCCAAGGATCGCGCGTTGCGCGCCTCGCAGCTCGCGGCTCGCCTTGCACAGGCGCAGCTCCAGATGCTGCGCATGCAGCTCCAGCCCCACTTCCTGTTCAACACGCTGCACTCCATCTCGGCGCTCATGCACAAGGACGTTCGGCGCGCCGATTCGATGATCGCGGCGTTGAGCGACCTGCTTCGCATGTCATTGCAGAACATCGGCGCGCAGGAGGTTCCGCTCCAGTCCGAGCTCGACTTCCTGCAGCGGTACGTCGAGATCATGCAGTTGCGATTCGGCGAACGGTTGCGCGTCTCGATCGACGTCGAGCCGGAGACGCGCGATGCCCGCGTCCCGAATCTGTTCCTGCAGCCGCTCGTGGAAAACTCGTTCCGACACGGCTTCGGTGATCTCGGGCAAGGCACGATCGCAATCTCGGTGCGGCGCGACGGCGACATGCTGCGCTGCGTCGTGGTCGACGACGGACGCGGTCTGCGATCAGGCCACAAAGAAGGTGTCGGGCTCGCCAGTACGCGGCAGCGACTGGCGCACTTGTATGGCGACCGGCACGCGTTCGCTGTCCGGGGAGCCCCGGGCGAAGGCGTTCATGTAACGATGGCGATTCCCTTTCACCCCTACGAACGTACGGCGGCGGACTGATGACTGACACGACGAAGATTCGCACGGTGATCGTTGACGACGAGGAGCTCGCGCGCGATCGCATTCAGACTCTGCTCGAGATGCAACCCGATGTCGAGATCGTCGGCATCTGCACGGACGGGCCGAGCGCGGTCGAGACGATCGACCGCGTGCAACCCGATCTGGTGTTTCTCGATGTGCAGATGCCGGGTATGGACGGCTTCGAGGTTGTGGAGAATCTCGAGCGCGCCAAGATGCCGGCCGTCGTCTTCGTGACGGCGCACGACGCGCACGCGCTACGCGCGTTCGAGATTCACGCGCTCGATTTTCTGCTCAAGCCGTTCGATCAGACGCGATTCGAAAAGGCGCTCGAGCGCGCGCGCGGCCAACTGACTCGAGACAAGAGCACCACCGTGCTCGATTCCCGGCTCGTCACTCTGCTCGAGGAGCTGCACGAAGAGCGCAAGTACTCCGAGCGCCTCATCGTCAAGTCGAGCGGGCGCGTGTTCTTCGTTCGCACCGAGGAGATCGACTGGGTCGAGGCGTCGGGCAACTACGTCAAGATCCACACGAAAAGCGACGCCCATCTCCTTCGAGAAAGCATGAAGAACATGGAGGCCAAGCTCGACCCCAAGACGTTCGTCCGCATTCACCGGTCGGCCATCGTCAACATCGATCACATCAAAGAACTCGAACCATGGTTCCATGGCGAGTACATCGTGATCATGCGCGACGGCACGCGACTCACGGCCAGTCGCGTCTTCAGCGACCGACTGAGCGCGCTGATCGCCTAGCGCACCTCGGCGACGTCTATCCGGGCTCGGTCGCCATCGCCCCGTGACCGAGCCCGGCATCCCGCAGCGCTCCCTCCAGCGTCGGCTGCTTGAACTTGAAGCCGTTCTCGATCAGCCGGCGCGCGCGCACTCGCTGGCTCGCCAGTACCGTGTCCTCTCCCATCTGACCCAACAGCGCGGTCAGTGCGAACTTCGGCACGGGAAGCAGTCCCGGTCGCCCGAGCACGTAGGCCAATGAACGCGTGAATTCCGCATTCGTCACCGGGTTCGGCGCCACGAGGTTGACCGCGCCCGACACCGACTCCGCCCGAAGCAAGAACGCGAGCGCGGCGACGACGTCGGTTAGCGCGATCCAACTCATCCACTGATGCCCGTCGCCAAGGCGGCCGCCGAGTCCCAGACGAAACGGCAGGAGCATTTTCGACAACGCCCCTCCGTTGCGCGACAGCACGATTCCGGTGCGGAGTCGCACGACTCGGATGCCCGCATCGGCGGCCGTGGCGGTCGCCCCCTCCCAGTCTTTGCACACGGACGCGAGAAAATCGTCGCCGAGATCGCTCGACTCATCGAGAATCTCGTCGCCGCGACTTCCATAAATGCCCACCGCGGAACCGCTCAGCATGACCCGCGGTTTCGTTGGCATCGCCGCAATCGCTCGGGACAGAATCGTGGTCCCGTTCACTCGGCTGGCGCGAATGCGTGAGCGTGCGCCGTTGGTCCAACGCTGCGCGAGATTCTCACCGGCGAGATTGACGACGGCGTCGATGCCATCCAACGCGCGGACGTCGAGCTGCCCGCGCTCCGGATCCCAGGCGATTTCATCGGGACCGCGGGCGGCACGCCGCACGAGACGCCGGATCGTATGACCCCGCCCCTCGAGCGCCCCCGTAAGGGCCGAGCCAATCAGACCGCTCGAGCCGGAGATCGCGATGACCATTCGCGTCCACGGATCGCGCGTTTGCCACGGCGAAATTGTCATGCGAGAAGGCCGAACGTCTTCTGCGGATCCAGCAACGAGCCTGAACGCGACCCGTCGGATCAGGCGAAACGCCAGACGAATGTTACCGCGTCACGCCGTCTTGCGCTGGCCCCCGACATCGAAGATCGCGTCGGCCACAGCCTGTCGATCGCTGGCAGCCGAGCGCAGCGATGACGCGTTCGGATCGAATGCGGGCGCAGCAGTCTGGACCGGTGTCGCGACGATCGCGGTCGGATTGAAGATCGCAATGATCTGCGCAATCCGAAGCCGCATGTCCGCCAACAAGCTGGCAATGTTGTTGAGCTGCTGCGCCGTGATGTCTTGGAACTGGAGATGGTTGGTGAGCCCTCCCAGCTCTTCCTTGAGCGACGCGATCATCTGTGGCCGCTCGGCGTCGGTCGCCTGGTTCAATCGTTCGGCGAGATCGGTCGCGCGCGCGACGGCGTTGAGGATGTCGGTGGTCGCGATTTCCGTCGCCGACGAAACCTCGTGCAGCCGGCCATGCATCTGTTGCAGGCGATCCGTGTCTCCGTTGTCGATCATGCCGGTGCTCTCACGAATCCGCTGGACGATGCCGGACGTCTCCGCGTATGCGCGAAGGAGCGTGCGCGAGAGCTCCGCGAAGCCGCCCTGCTGCGCCATCACCTTGTCGAGAAAGGTTCGAGCGTCGCGATCCATCTGAGCGCCCGCCGCGCCAAGCTCCTCGATGACGTGATCGACGAGCCGAAGCGATGCTTCCGAGTCGTACAGCAGCTCTTCGGGGGCTCTCATGGGTCGAATCCTCAGGCGGCCGCTCCAGTGCCGGACAGGAGACGGTCGATCTTCTCCTTGAGCACCGAAGGCGTGAATGGTTTCAAGACGTAGTTGTTGACCCCGGCCTCGACGGCGGCGATGATGTCCTCGCGCGCGCCTCGGGTCGTGACCATGAGGATCGGCACCGAACCACCTTCCGGCGTCGCGCGCACCGCGCGCGCGAACTCGAGGCCGCTCATGTTGGGCATGTTCCAATCAGTGATGATGAATCCGACGGCCGGGTCGAATTTGGCCAGAGCATCCTGGCCATCACTCGCCTCGACGGTGTCGGCGTAACCAATTCGTTGAAGCGCGTTGATGATGATGCGGCGCATCGTCAGCGAGTCATCGACGACAAGAAACTTCATGAGAAGGCAATCCTGAGCTGAAGCGGGGATGAGATCAAACATCCCCGGTGTCGAGGAGTCGGCGCGCAACGGCGTCGACAACCTCGAGCGTGTCATATGCACCGCTCAGAATCCGGCCTCGGATTCGTGCAGCGCGTGCGGGATCGAGCCCGGCCGAATCGGTCCCGTCGGTCCGCGCCGCAAGCGCGCGTCCGGCGTCGGAGATCTCGACCTTGTCGGATCGCTCTGCGGCCCCGGGCACTGGCGCGACAGGTCGAACCTGAGCGCGTTCCGGTGCGTCGGCGGGCTGCGATGGGCGGGCGGTTTCCGGGCTGATCGGCCCGAGGTTCTTCGGATAGATGTGCATTATTTGCCTCCGCCATCGAGTATCGGCGACGCGACTTCGTTCTTGAACGGCAACTTTTTCCCACCATCTGGCCCGTCGTCGTCCCACGACCGCCGGAGCGAGCGGATCATATCCTGGACATGGCGCAGCTTCGTCAGGTCGCCGGAGCGGCCGACATTCAGCAGCTCGTTGGCCACGTAGCCGTACAAGCCGGCCAGCCGCGGCACGAGCTCTCCGCCGTGCTTGAAGTCCAGATGGTACAAAAGGTCGAACACGACCACCGACGCTTCCTCGAGATAGCGCGTGCGTCCCGCGGTATTGCCGGCGGCCAACTCCCGCTCGGCGCGCGCCAATTTGCCGAGCAACAACTCGTATTGCTGCGGTACTGTGAGTTCGATCTCATCCGGGACATCGACGGCGCCAATCGGCGTGTACGATGGGTCAGAGGGTCTCGCCCCCTCGAATCGAGGCTCGATCATGATGGCTCAGCCTGTTACCGATAGCGTTCTAGGCCGCGGATCACCCGTGGCAGCCGCATAGACACCTGCGACTGTGTCGGGCTGCTTCGCCCGGTGAAGCGCCGCCGCGAGACGATCTCGCTCGAGGCGGGTCCGCGAAACCAATTGCTCATGTGTCTCCAGCGCTGCCGCTGCGGCGGCGGCCACTTCGGCGAGCAGAGTCGACGGCACTTCGTCTCCGTCATGGCCGGAGACGTTTCCGCTCGCCCGTTCGTGCGCGAGCGCATCGGCCACTTCTCGGAGCTCGTTCAGGAGCGCGCCGCGTTCTTCGACGGCGGCGATCAACTCGGAGCCGCCCTCACGCCCGAGCGTGTCGATCGCCATGGTGGCGTTGTGCTCGAGATCGCGAAGCAAACGCTTCGCGGCCTCGACGTGCGGCACGATGGCGGTGGCGGTGGACATCAGGCCGCCGGCGAACGAGCGAGGTTCGGGTCGGCCGCGATCGTCGCGAACGATTCCCGGAGGTTGAGCATGATCGCCGTGATCTTGTCCAATTGCGCTGTGTCCAGGTTCCGACCAACTGATATGAGTTCTTTGAACGCAAAGCCGTACAACGCGCGCAGATTGCGAGCGATGTCGCCGCCGCGTTCGACGTCGGTGCTCACGAGGAGCTCCATGACGCCGTCGCGAGCCTTGCCGAGCGCTTGCACGCGCTGCTCGACACTTCCTGTCTCGATCGCCATTCGGGCGCGGCGCAGATTGGCCAGCACGTGGTCGTAGACCATGACGACGAGCTTTTCCGGCGAGGCGGTCAACACCTCGCGTTCCCGGTAGGCGTTCGCGTTTGAGTAGCTCATATACTTCTGTATCGGCTCAGCCGGCCGAGGACTGAAGCGACTTGATCTGGCTGCTCAGCGTTGCACTTTGCGACTGGAGACGGGCCAGCACCGACTCCATTGCCACGAACTGGGCCGTGAGCGTTTCCTGGTGCCGGTCGAGGCGTGCCTGTATGTCGTCGGCTCGAGCGCTGAGCACGTCGGTCTGTTGCTGCAGCAGCGAAATGTGCTCGGCGGCGAGTCCATCGCCGGCGCGCGACATCGATTCGGCGAGCGTCGCGAGTGCGCCGCCCAAGCCCGCGGTCTTGACGACCGTGCCATCCGCCTGAACGACGCTGGCGCTGCCGAAAAGCGCGAGCACGGCGTCGGACCGGGTCTGGAGGGCGGCTGTGAACTTCGCTTGATCCAGCTGCAGATGCCCTGTCTTGTCCATTGCGAGCCCGACCAACGCGCCGCGGGTCAACGTTCCGGATAGTCCGGGGACGTCTTGCTGAATCGTTTGCGAGATCTGGCGAAGCGCCGAGCGAAGCGTGGAGCTGAACGCCAGCGCGCCGCCGCTTGCCGTTTGCGTCTTCACGAAATCGACCAACGCGTTGTACGCCGTCGCCAGCGTTTGGGCGGCGTTCGATGCGGCCGTCACGTCGCGCGTCAACGTCAGATCGACGGTGGTGCCAGGTTCCGACGCCGAGAGATTCAGCGTCACATTGGGGATGACATCGGTGATCGTGTTCGACGACCGTGAGTACGTCGTCCCATCGATGCGCACTTGTGCGTCGCTTCCTTGCACCAATACGCGGTCCATGCCGGCGGTCTGCGTGGCCACGCGACCGAAGCTCGCGCTCCCACCGTTGGCTCGTTTCACAGAAAGTGAAAGAGCCAACTGTGAACTCCCGGCCGTGCCGTCGGTCAACAAGAGTGTCCCGTCTGCGCCGAGCGACGCCGTGGCTGGTCGCGATACCGATCCGAATACCGACGGATCGTTCAATTTGGCGAGCAGCGTGTCGACCGTTTCGCTGCCGTCGAGCGTGAGCGTCGCCGAGACCGGCATGCCGTCGCCGCGCACGCCGCTGATCTGAATCGAATCACCCGCCGCGAGTCCCAATGCGGTGCCGCCGACGCTCAGGCTCGTGAGCGCCGTGGACGTCGTCGCCGCGGCTCCGCCGGCGTCGGTCCAAGGGCTGGAGTCGGCGAGGACCTGCGCGACCGACGATTGTCCGGGCTGCGTGAATCCCAGCAACGACAACGCGCGCGCGCTGTCGGCGTCGCCGGGCGTCGCGCCCACCGCTTCGTCGACGGCGATGCGCTGCCAGTTCGTGCCGTTGAACGACTCGGTGGTGAGTCGCGCACCCACGCCGGCGGCGGCGATCCGCTGCTGAATGTCGGACAGCGTATCAGTCGAGAGATCGACATTGATCGTCGCGTTGCCGACCGTGATCGTGGTCGCCGCGGGAAGGTCAGTTGTCCCGAGCAGCGTGCCGATCGCCGTGGTCGAGTCCGTGAAGCGATACGTCTGTGTCTGCGCCCCGGCTGACGACGCGGTTCCATCCACGAGGCCGAGCTGCTCGAGCACGCCCGCGGATCCATCGGCCAGCTCGATGCCCGACGCTCCCGTCGCCGACGCGTTCAGCACGAGCCTGACGCCGCCGGAGGATGAATTGAGCGTCGCGGTGACGCCGGTCGCGCCACTGCCCACGTTGGCGACGTTGATGCGGTCGCGAATGTTGGTCAGCGTGTCGGTGGCGGTGACGGCGATGCGTTTTCCATTGACGAAGAACTCGCCGGTGAATCCGAGCGCCGTCGTTGCGCTCGAGACGGTCGCGCCGGCCACCTTCGTCGCGCGAGCCAAAGAAAGCACCTCGGCTTGATAGCTGCCCGGTGTCGCACCACTGGCGGTCGTGGCGGACAACAGCGCGCGACCGCTCGCGGTGGTCCCGCCGGCGGCGGCCACGCTGCCGATTGCTCCATCACGCAGTGCGACGGCCGCGTCGTCGAACGTCTTGACGAGCGACTGAAACGACGTCCATGCCGTGACGCCGCTCTTGGCGGCGGTGATCGCGTTCGTGACCGGGTCGAGCATGCGCGACTTCTGCTGCGCCATGATCGCCGACACGAGGTCTTGCCATTGGACGGAGCTCGCGAGCCCCTGGACGCTACTCAGCGGCGTGGACATTTACGATCTCAGAGAAAAGAGGCTGGCGAACGCGAGAACGTCCCCGGCGCCGTAAGGCCCGGGGACGCGCTCGGCGGACGAATTAGCGAAAGAGCTGCAGAACGCTCTGGGCACTGGAGTTCGCCTGTGACAGGACCGACATACCGGCCTGCGCAAGGATCTGCGACTTGGAGAAGTTCGCCATTTCGGCGGCCATGTCGACGTCGCGAATCGTGGACTCGGCGGCGGCGGTGTTCTCGATCTTCGACGCGAGGTTCTTCGAGGCGAAATCGAGTTGGCTTTCGGCGGCACCGACCGTACCAATTGCGGTGTTGACGTCCGTCAGCACCGTGTCGACCGTGCTCGAATCGGTCACGTCGAGAGCGCTGGACGAGATCGAGACGGAGCTCAGGTCGGCCGTGACGGTGTCGTCGGCGGTTCCGGTCGCGTCGACCGTGAACGCCAAGCTCTGTCCGAGCAGGTCCGAGCCTTCATAGGTCGCGGTCGCGACGGTGCGGTCGATTTCCGTTTTCAGCACGTCGAACTCGGCCGAGATGTTCGCCTGCGCGTCGGTGCCGGTGTTCGCGGAACCGTACTGCGTGGCCAACTCCTTCATACGATCGAGGATCGAGGCGATCGACTGGAGCGAGCCGTCGGCGATCTGCAACATTGCCGTGCCCTGCTCGACGTTCTTCGCCGCTGCACCCAACGCGCGGCCCGTGTTACGGAGCTTGTTCGCGATCGCCAAGCCGGCTGCGTCGTCCGAAGCCTTGTTGATGCGGAAGCCGGACGACAGCTTCGCGGTGCTGCTGGCCAGCGCGTTCTGCGTGTTGCCGAGGTTACGGATGGTGTCGAGGGCGCTGACGTTCGTGTTGATGCGCATTGCGGTGTTCCTCCTTTAACGGTTCTTGGAGCGTCCGTGCTCCGTAGCGTGGCTTCGTTGTCAGCCGTCGCTGGAGTTCAGTATCGTCGGAGGAGGCGCCGACTTTAGCGCGAGTCTCAGGGAAACCTGAAGGGAGCCAATCACGCACTCTTGGCGATGTCGAACGGACGGCGGACACCGTGATCGGCGTCGGCACCCACGATCTGCTTTCCGCGGCGCGATCGAAGATTGATCGCGATAGGTCCTTGAAGGTTGGCCGTGGGCCGCTCGCCGGACCCGGGAGCCGGAAGCGTCACGATCGAGAGCATCGCGAGGTCCGATGGCGCGGCGACGCCGAGCTCCTGGGCGTCGATCGCGGGAATCTCGACCGCGTAGTCCGTGAAGTGCGGAAAT
>Ga0070684_100004770_pt1 | contig 10358 bp, 8 predicted proteins | sample KBSC723LmetaG_FD_65653 | JGI IMG/M metagenome (GOLD analysis project Ga0070684, IMG submission 65653) | Corn rhizosphere microbial communities from Kellogg Biological Station, Michigan, USA - KBS C7.2-3L metaG | ecosystem: Host-associated > Plants > Roots > Rhizosphere ...
GCGAGGCCGTTAGCGAGGCCGTTAGCGAGGCCGTTAGCGAGGCCGTTAGCGAGGCCGTTAGCGAGGCCGTTAGCGAGGCCGTTAGCGAGGCCGTTAGCGAAGCCCTGATCGAGGCCCAGATCAAGGCCCTGATCGACACCCATCCCGGCTGGGCGACCGCGACCAGTCGGTCAACCGCCGACCGGTCAACCGGTCAACCGGTCAACCGGTCAACCGCGGGCGAACAATATCGCGCCCCCGCGGCGACCCGCCATAGGCTCGTGCGCATGAGGTCTTTGCCCGTCATCGACATGACCCAGCTGGACCCGGCCGCGATCGAGCGCGCCTGCCGGGACAGCGGCTTCTTCTATGTCACCGGCCACGGCGTGCCGTCGGCGCTGATCGACGAACTGGACCGCGCCAGCCGGGCGTTCTTCGAGCTGCCGCTCGACCAAAAGCTGGAGATCGCGATGGCCCGGGGCGGGCGCGCCTGGCGTGGCTTCTTCCCGGTCGGCGGCGAGCTGACCTCGGGCCGGCCCGATCTCAAGGAGGGGCTCTACTTCGGCACCGAGGGTCCAGCCGGCCTGCCACTGCACGGCCCGAACCTCTTTCCGACGCAGGTCCCAACGCTGCGTTCGACCGTGCTCGAATACCTCGCCGCGCTGACCCACGTGGCCCAGACGGTGCTCGGCGGGGTTGCCCTGAGCCTCGGGTTGGACGAGGACTACTTCGCCAGCCGCTACACGGCCAACCCGACGGTCCTGTTCCGCATCTTCCACTACCCGCCGTCGCCGCCCGACACGTCCGATTGGGGCGTCGGCGAGCACACCGACTACGGGCTGTTGACGCTGCTGTTGCAGGACGACAACGGCGGGCTGCAGGTCCGCACGCCGGACGGCTGGATCGACGCGCCGCCGATCCCGGGGACGTTCGTCTGCAACATCGGCGACATGCTGGACCGGATGACCGGCGGCTACTACAGATCGACGCCGCACCGGGTACGCAACGTGAGCGGCAACGAACGGCTGTCGTTCCCATTCTTCTTCGACCCGGACTTCACGGCCGAGGTGCCGCCACTGCCCGGCCGGGCCGCCGTCGGCGGCGACGGGGTTACCCGCTGGGACGGCCAGGACCTACGGGCGTTCGAAGGCACGTACGGCGACTACCTGACCGCCAAGGTGGCCAAGGTCTTTCCCGAACTGTTCACTGGCACGATCACGGGAGCAACCGAGGCGCCCGGATACCTACCGTCATAGTCACTGACTTTGACCTGGAGGATCCGATGAACACCCAGTCCACCACCGCCGCCGCTCCGAACAAGTCCCGAGTCAACAGTGAGCAGGGCATGATGATCCTGTTGGCCGTGATCGTCGCGATCGCGGTGTTAGGTGTCATGCTCGTTGGGGGATGATGGCCACGGGGACCGTGGAGGTATAGGAGCGCGAAACGGTGATGGCCAGGCCGGACACACTCGAGCGCGAAGCCCGCAACAACGTCGTGAAACGCCGTAAAGATCCACTCTGGGCTCGCCTGCTGATCGTCGGAGGCGCCCTGCTCATGGTCGTCGCCGGGGGCGGCATCCTGGCCAAGAACGTCCTCTTCTCGTACGCGACGAAAGACGTCGCCCAGGAAGACCTGCTCGGCAGCTCGGGCGCGAAGGCCCAAGGTCACGTGTCCATCACCGGGCCGAAGAACATCCTCCTCGTCGGCATCGACGCCCGGCCCGATCAAAACGTCACCGACCTGGTCCGGGCCGACTCGATCCTCATCCTGCACATCCCGGCGACGCACGACGCGGCCTACCTGATGTCGATCCCGCGGGACACCTGGGTCAAGATCCCGCCGTTCGACAACGGCAAGAAGAAAACCGGCGCCCAGTACGACAAGATCAACGGCGCCTACGCGCTCGGCGGCAACGGGCTGACCGGCGCCGACCAGCGGCGGCACTCGGTCCAGTTGCTCGCGGAGACCATCAAGTCGCTCTGGAACATCACCTTCGACGGCGCGGCGATCGTCGACTTCACCGGCTTCCAGCAGGTCGTCAACGTGCTCGACGGGGTCGACATGTACGTCGACCAGCGGACCATCTCGGTGCACATCGGGCACGACAAGCAGGGCAACACCAAGGTGCCCTTCAAGCAGTACACGAAATCAGACGGCAGCCAGGGTCTGACCCCGGTGCCCGGCGTGACGCCGGTCGTCTACAACGTCGGCTACCAGCACCTGGCGCCCTGGCAGGCGCTGGACTACGTGCGCCAGCGCGAACTGCTGCCCAACAGCGACTACGACCGCCAGCGCCACCAGCAGCAGTTCATCAAGGCCATCTTCAAGAAGATGCTCAGCAAGGACGTGCTGACCAACCCCGTGCAGTTCAACAAGGTGCTGAGCGTCGTCGGCAAGTCGATGACCATCGACAGCGGCGGCATCAACCTGGCCGACTGGGCCTACGCGATGCGCGCCATCGGCGGCGACGACCTGCTGACCATCAAGACCAACAACGGCACGTTCAACCGGTCGTCGGAGAACTCCAGCGCCGAGGCCCTCGACCAGAACAGCCTCGACCTGCTGCAGGCCATGCGCAACGACCAGGTCGAGGCGTTCGTGCGGTCACACCCCCAGCTGGTCAACAAGACCGACTGACAGCGGCAGGTCCGTCACCGACGAGCCGGCGCGCAGCAGGAACACGCCCGGCTCGAGCGTCCAGCCGTGCGCTTCGGCATCCCAGTGCTCGAACCCCCGCCGGGACAGCGGCACGTCGACGGTGACCTGCTCGCCGGCGCCGGCGTCGACCGGCACGAAGCCGACCAGCCAGCGGACCGGCCGCTCGACGGCGCTGTCCGGACGCTCCGCGTAGACCTGCACGATCTGCCGGCCCCGGCGCAGCCCGGTGTTGCGCACCGTGACCTGCAGCTGGCTTTCGTGCCAGGCCATCGCCGTGTACTGCCAAGAGGTGTACCCGAGCCCGTGCCCGAACGGGAACAACGGGTCGATCCCCGTCTTCAGGAACGCCCGGTGTCCGATGTGGAGCGTCTCGGCGTACTCGAGCGCGCCGTCGACCGGGGTCGCCGACGGCAGCGGAGCACCTTCGACACGTGGCCAGGTGACCGGTGTCCGGCCGCCCGGCTCCACGGCGCCGAGCAGCACGTCGGCGAGCGCGTGACCGAACTCCTGCCCGGGGAACCAGGTCAAGAGGATCGCCGGCGCGTCGTCGGCCCACGGCAAGAGGACGGGCGCGCCCGAGTTGACGACCACGACCGTCCGCGGGTTGGCCGCCAGTACGGCGCGGACCAGCTCGTCCTGGTTGCCCGGTAGGGCCAGGGACGTCCGGTCGAAGCCCTCGCTCTCGACCTCCTCGGTGGTGCCGACCACGACGACGGCCACGTCGGCCGCCCGCGCCAGCTCGACGGCCTGCGACAAGGCCTCGGCATCCGCCACGACGGGCGCCGACACGTTGAACTCCAGCTTGGCCATGTCCAGCCCGCCCGGCACCTCGTACCGGATGACCACGTCCACGTGCGAGCCGGCCCGCAGGTCGACCGTCGTCGACCACTGCGGGGTAATGAGCAGCGACTCGTGCTCGGCCAGCCCGGGAGCGGGTGACACGAAGTCGTCGAAGACGACCGCGTTGTTGATGCTCACCCGGAACTTGCCGACGCCCGAGCAGCCGACCGTGTGCGGACCGTCGGTCTCGGCGGTGACGCGGGCGTGCATCTCGACGGCCGCGACCACGCCGGACGGGATGCCCCGCCCGAACGAGCCGAGCCAGGTCAGCTGCGCGAAGCGGCGGTGCTCGCGGGCGACCTCGCCGCCGTCCTCGTCCAGCAGCCGCACGGCGATCCCCGGCGTGCCGTCGAACGGGTCGGTCACCAGCGACAGCGGCGCGACCGGCAGTCGGCGCTGCACGCGGCCGCCGGCGGCGTGCTGCACGTCGACCGAAGGGCCGAGCGCCGCGCGCAGCCCGTCGAGCGGCGACACCGCGTACGGCGGGTAGACCGTCGCGCTGCCGCCGCCGAGCGTCCGGGCGGCCGCCGCGTTGGGGCCGACGACGGCGACGCTGCGCAGGCCGTCCGGCGCGAGCGGCAGCAGTCCGCCGTCGTTGCGGGCCAGGACAAAGCCGGCCGATGCGGCGCCGCGCAGCTCGGCGGCCGTCTGCTCGGGCGTGAACGACGGCTGGGTTTCCAGTTGCGAGCCGTTCGACACCCGGTCGGCCAGCCGCAGCAGCCGGGTCACCTTGTCGTCGATGAGGCTCTCCGGGACCTCCCCGGCCCGTACCGCGGAAACAAGCTCGTCGCCCCACGGGCTGTAGGGCCCGGGCATGGCCAGGTCCAGGGCGGCGTTGGCGGCGGGCACGGTCGAGCGCGTGGCGAACCAGTCCGACATGACGAGGCCGTCCCAGCCCCACTCGTCGTGCAGGATCGTGCGGAGCATCGGATGCTCGGTCATCGTGACGCCGTTGACCGCGTTGTACGCGGCCATGACGGCCCACACGCCGGCTCCGGTGATGGCCTCGAACGGCGCCAGGTAGAGCTCCCGCAGCGTGCGCTCGTCGACGCGAGCATCGACGGTGAAGCGGTCGGTCTCCGAGTCGTTGGCCACGAAGTGCTTGACCGTCGCGCCGACCCCGGCCCCCTGGACGCCCTCGACGTAGGCGACCCCGATCCGGCCGGTGAGCAGCGGGTCCTCGCTGAAGCACTCGAAGTGCCGGCCGCCGTATGGGGTGCGGTGCAGGTTGACCGTCGGGGCCAGGATGACGTCGACGCCCTTGCGGCGGGCCTCGGCGGCGAGCAGCGCGCCGATGCGAGCGACCCGCTCGGGATCCCAGGACGCGGCCAGCGCCGTCGGCGACGGCACGTTGGCCGACGGGTCACGGTCGTCCCACAACTCGCCGCGGACCCCGGCTGGGCCGTCGGAGACGACCAGGCGGCGCAGCCCGATGGCCGGCTCGGCCGGGACGGACCAGAAGTCCTCGCCGGTCAGCAGCCGGACCTTCTGCTCGAGGGTGAGCTTGGCGACGCGTTCATCGGTCATGGACCCTTTCTACCGGAAAGACAGGAGAGCGCTATCTCCGCCACCACCTCCGGGTCGTCGTGCCACACCGGGTCGTCTGGCCGCGGGTCGTGAAAGACCAGGTCGGTGAAGCCGAGCGCGGCGTACCGCCCGGCGAAGTCGGTGAACGCGGCCACGCTCTGCAACGGCCGCTCCTCGGTATTGCCGATCAGGTAGACGCGCCGCAGCTCGGCCGGGTTCCGGCCGATCGCCGCGCACGCCTCGGCCAGCCGCTCGCTCTGGATCCGGACGGCTCGCTCGATCTGGGCCGGGCTGAGGTCGCTCGAGTCCGGCTCGCCATAGGTGATCCAGGCGTCGGCGTGCCGGGCGGCCACGGCGAGCGCCTTCGGCCCGGCCGCGGCGACGGCGATCGGGATCCGCGCGCCGGGGAGCGTCCGCGCGTCGTCGACCGTGTAGAAGCGGCCCTGGTGGGAGTACCCGGCCGGGTGTTTGAGCAGCCCGTCGAGCACCTCGACGAACTCGGCGAAGCGGGCCGGCCGGTGGCCCGGATCGGGGCCGAGGACGGTGGCGTCGAAGCCGGTGCCGCCGGCCCCGACGCCGAGGATGACCCGGCCGCCCGACACGTGGTCCAGCGTCATCGCGTCCTTGGCCAGCGTGACCGGGTGCCGGAAGTTCGGCGAGGCGACCATCGTGCCGAGCCGGATCCGGCTGGTCACCCCGGCTACCCCGGTCAGCCACGGGATCGCCGCGTGCCACGGCCGGTCCCGGTACCGGCGCCAGGACAGGTGGTCGTAGGTCCACAGGTGGTCGTAGCCGAGCGCCTCGAGCGTCCGGGAACGCTCGACCGTCACCGGCCACGGATCGGTGGGCAGAAGAAGGACGCCGATTCGCACCCTCCCTTTGATACAGCAACTTGTGGACAGTCTCCGACCTCGGGCCACCGCAGAATGGGAGGCATGCCAACTGCTCGCCTGCCCGGGTTCATCGCCATCGACCACACCTTCACGGTGCCGCTGGACCACCGCGACCCGGACGGCGAGAAGATCGAGGTCTACGGCCGAGAGGTCCGTGCCAGCGACGGGCGGAGCCGGCCCTGGCTGGTGTTCCTGCAGGGCGGCCCGGGGTTGAAGAGCCCGCGGCCCTGTGACCTCAAGAGCTGGCTCGGCCCGGCCGTGGTGCACTTCACCGTGCTGCTGCTCGACCAGCGCGGCACCGGGCGCAGCAGCCCGGTCAACCGGCAGACGCTCGCCCGCTTCGGCTCGCCCGAGGCCCAGGCCGCCTACCTGGCCCACTTCCGGGCCGACGCGATCGTCGCCGACTGCGAGGCGATCCGCCGCGAGCTGCTCGGCCCGGACCAGTCCTGGAGTGCACTCGGGCAGAGCTTCGGTGGCTTCTGCGCGACCACGTACCTGTCGTATGCGCCCGAACGGCTCGACACGGTGCTCATCACCGGCGGCCTGCCGCCCCTGGACGGCGGACCCGACGCCGTCTACCGGCACACCTACCCCAACGTGCTCCGGCGCAGCACCGCGTACTACGAGCGCTACCCCGACGACGAGCCGGCGCTCGCCGCGATCCGCGACCATCTCGCCGGCAACGACGTGCGACTCCTCAACGGCGACCGGCTGCCGGTCGAGCGTCTGCAGCAGCTCGGCCACGGCTTCGGCATGGTCGGCGGCTACGAGCACGTGCACTACCTGGTCGAGGAGGCGTGGGCCGGCAAGGGCGAGCTGTCCGACACGTTCCTGCTCGGGGTGGAGGAGCGCACGTCGTTCACCACGTCCCCGATCTACGCGCTGCTGCATGAGCCCATCTACACGCAGGGTGAGGCGGCCAACTGGTCGGCCGAGCGGCTGCGCGCCGAGTTCCCCGAGCTCGCCCCCGACCACCCGCGGGTCAACTTCACCGGCGAGATGATCTTCCCGTGGATGTTCGGCAGCAACGCCAGCCTGGCCCCGCTCGCCGAGGCGGCCGAACTGCTCGCGGCCAAGGACGACTGGCCGGCGCTCTACGACCCGGCCACGCTCGCCAACAACGAGGTGCCGGTGGCCGCGCTCATCAACTACGACGACATGTACGTCGAGCGGGAGCTGTCGATCGCGACGGCCGCCCGCATCCGCGGCGCCAAGACCTGGATCACCAGCGAGTACGAGCACGACGCACTGCACCGCGACAGCGAACGGGTCATCAACGGCCTCCTGCACCTGGCGACCAGCTGACCCACCGCTCGACGTCGATGGCGAGCACCGGCCCCGGCGGGACGGTCGTCGCGTACTGCGGGTAGCGCGCGGTCAGCGCACCCAGCGCCAGCCGGCCCTCGGCGGAGTCGAGCGGCACGATGCGAGCCGTGCCGTCGGCCCGCACCCACCACAGCTCGCGCCAGTCGTCCTCGTAGTGGTCGACCAGCACGGACACCTTCGGATTGGCCTCGACGTTGGCCAGCCGGCGCAGCTTCGTTGTCCGCTTCGGCTTGGCGTCCACGACGCTGTAAATGGTGTCGTCGACGACCGCGAACACGAGCGGCACCAGGTGCGGCCGGCCGTCCGCACCCACCGTCGCCAGGCGGGCCACGCGGGCGTCGGCAAAGGCGTTCATGAGCCCTCCTGGTCGCTGCGCTGCGCGCCTTTACCGGCCATCTTCCCTCCGCACCGCGCGCTCCCTTCGTTGGCGCACTGGAAGCGCTGCGTCAGTCCAGATAGACGGCGCTGCGCGGCGCTCATCCGCCGTTCAGCTCGTAGACGGCCTGCTCCCAGCGGTCCAGCCCGCGCTCGACCGGACCCCGCGGACCGGCCGGCAGCCAGCGCACCACGCGCGAGACCCCGGCCGCCCGGGCCCGCTCGAGGACCTTCGGGTCGGCCGGCACCGAGAACAACTGGACGTCGAGCGGCCGATCCGCTTTGGCGCGGAACTGCTCGATACGCGCAAACACATCCTGCGAGGCCCGGTACTGCGGGAGCCACCCGTCCCCGTACGCGAGCACCCGCGCCTCCACGGTCGGGCCCTCACCGCCGATCAGGACCGGCGGGTGCGGGCGCTGGGCCGGCTTGGGCCACGACCAGATGCGCTCGAACGACACGTACTCGCCGTGGAACGTGGCCTCGTCGGAGGTCCAGATAGCCTTCATCGCCTCGATGCGCTCACGGGCCAGCTGGACCCGGGTCGCCGGGTCCGTCCCGTGGTTGCGCATCTCCTCGCGGTTCCAGCCGATCCCGACCCCAAACTCGAGCCGACCGCCGGACAGGTGATCGACGCTGGCCACCTCCTTGGCCGTGATGATCGGGTCGCGCTCGATGATCAGGCAGATGCCGCTGCCGACGCGGATCCGGGTGGTCGCCGCGGCCGCCGCGGTCAGCGCGACGAACAGGTCGTACGTGTTGAAGTAGCGCTGCGGCAGCTCACCACCGCCCGGGTAGGGCGTCTCCCGCCCGGCCGGGATGTGCGTGTGCTCGGCGAAGAACAGGGCGTCCTGGCCCCGCTCCTCGACCAGCCGGGCCAGCGGGCCCGGTCCGATGCCATCGTGCGTCGGGAAGTACGCGACGCCGAACTCCATGAGCTATACCTCCGTCACCACCACGTCCAGCCCGTTCGGCTGCTCGTCGACTGTGTATTTAAGGTCGCGCAGGGCGGCCACCAGTTGGCTCACCGTTCGCGGGCGAACCTCCGCGAGGGCCAGGTCACGCACGATCCGGCCCTTGGTCGCCTTGTTGAAATGGCTGACCACGCTCCGGACCGCCCGCCCGTCCACGATCCGTTCATGCAGGACCCGGACGGCCACCGTCCGCCGCGCCAGCGGCCCGCTCGGCGTCCACGCCGCCGCGTAGGCCGCGGACCGCAGGTCGAGCACCACCCCGCTGCCGGCCAGCCGGGTCAGCGGCTCGTCGAGCACCGGCTTCCAGAAGGCGCTGAGCCCACCCAGCCCGGGCAGCCGCGAACCGATCCCGCAGCGGTAGGGCGGGATCCGGTCGCCCAGCCGCACGGCGCCCCACAGGCCGGAAAAGATCACGATCGAGCGTTTCAGCCAGGTGTACTGGGCGGAGCTCAGCGATCCGAGGTCCATCGCCTCGTAAAGCACACCCGTATAGAGCCGGGCGGCCGGGAGCGTCCTCGCCGATCGCAGCGTCCCGTTGCGCCGCACGTCGTCCACCTGTCCGGCGCTGAGACCCAAGCCCGCGAGGGCACCGTGCTCGTCCCGTACACAGAAATCGGCCAAGGCATCGAGGACGGTGGCTCGGGCCTCCCTCAGCTCGGGCAGGGACAGGCCGTCGAGGTTCACCGGGCGGCCGGTGCCGCGGTCGGCCTTGCCCTCGGAGGGCGGCAGCAAGATCAGCAACGGTCAACTCCTTCGGACCCGCCCAACCCTAATGTCCCGCCGTTTCGGACCGATGAGGCGCGTGAGGTATTACAGAACGGATATTCATGTATCAGACATTCCGTCCGTTGCTTGAGGCGCTCAAGCAGCGCGGCGCCGACCCGGACGCGGTTGACCGGGCGGCCGATGAGGCCGAACGCACCGGCCGCTCGCTCCGGCATGTTCTGATCAACGACCACGTCGTCACCGAGACGCAGCTGACCGAGGCGTCGGCCGACGCCTACGGGATCCAGACCGTCGACCTGGTCGGCTACCCCATCGATCCGGCGGCGGTCACCAAGATCCCGATGTCGCTGGTCCTGCGGCACCGGGTGCTCGGCATCGCCCTCACCAACCACGAGATCACCGTCGGCATCACCGACCCCGGTGATGTCATGGCGCTCGACGACGTCCGGGCGGCGACCGGGCTGATCGTGCGGCCGGTCGTGGTCGCCCGGAGCGAGCTACGCAAGATCATCGACCGGCTCAAGCGCGAGGAGAACGACCTCGGCGAGGTCGCCGAGAGCCTGCGCGCCGAGGCGAGGCCGACGGTCTCCAACTTGACCTCGGTCGGCGACGAGGCACCGATCGTGCGCTACGTCAACGGCCTCCTTGAGCAGGCCATCTCCAACCGCGCCTCGGACCTGCACCTGGAGCCGACCGAGAACGACATGCGCGTGCGGTACCGGCTCGACGGCGTCATGCAGGAGGTCGACGTCGTGCCCAAGCACGTGCAGTCGGCGCTCATCTCGCGACTGAAGATCATGTCCAACGTCGACATCACCGAGCGGCGGATCCCGCAGAACGGCCGCATCACGGTCATGGTCAACGGCCGCCAGGTCGACCTGCGCACGGCCACCCTGCCCACGGTGTGGGGCGAGAAGGTTGTCCTGCGCGTCCTCGACACCGGCGGCATCGATCTCGAGCTGAAGAAGCTCGGGTTCACCGACGACAACTACGACCGCTTCTCCACGTCGTTCAGCAAGCCGCACGGGATGCTGCTGGTGACCGGGCCGACCGGGTC
>Ga0070684_100004772_pt1 | contig 10354 bp, 11 predicted proteins | sample KBSC723LmetaG_FD_65653 | JGI IMG/M metagenome (GOLD analysis project Ga0070684, IMG submission 65653) | Corn rhizosphere microbial communities from Kellogg Biological Station, Michigan, USA - KBS C7.2-3L metaG | ecosystem: Host-associated > Plants > Roots > Rhizosphere ...
AGCCACTCGCCAGTTGCGCGCTGGGCGAGGCGATGGCATGCGTAGCTTTTGCCGTTCCAGCCGGAAGGGGGATCGCTGGTGGTAGAGATGACCGTGAGCTGCGGATACCGGCGCGTGAGGGCGTCGAGCTGCTGGCTCGTCCCGTCTGTGGAGCCATCATCGAGGACAAGCACCTCCATGGTGGGATAGGTCTGGGACAGGAGAGAGGTAACGCATGCGGTAATCGTAGCCGCTTCGTTGCGGGCGGGAACCAGGACACTGACACGTGGGAGAGGGCGTGCGGGCAGGGAGGGAATGCGGCGCGCGGCTTGCAGAAAGCGGAGATTGGCGATCAGGCGAAGGCTCATGCGCGCCAGGAGCGAGAGAGCCACGAGATGGGAGACGAGGCGCCAGAGTCGTGCGAACAGTGTTTTGAGGGAGCGCGACCGAGGCGCAAAAGAGGCTAACATCAGATGGCCCCGATCTGTTTGCGCGTCTGTCGCTGGAACACAAAGGCGCCGATCTTGGCTGCCAGAACGGCAAGTTCCGCCGCCGCCAGCACGATCATCCACGCAGGGTAGGACGCCACAAGAAGATAAACGATAAGTACGAGCGGGATAGATAGAGAGCGCACCTCGTCATTCTTGATGAACAGGGTTGCGACAATGGCAGTGAGGCCCATAACGAGCGGGGCATGATAGAGCGTGAGCGCTGCCCAGACGCCGAACATAGTCACGATGCCCCGGCCGCCATGGAAGCGCAGAAAGACCGAAAAGCCGTGGCCGAGAGTTGGCATCAGGGCCAGCCAGAAGAGCTGGTCACCGGGGAATCCGACTAGCCAGCCTGCGGCGACCGGCAGGAACGCTTTGGCGAAGTCGAGCAGCAGCACCACGACACCGAGGCGCCAGCCACCAACGCGGAAGGCGTTCGCTGCGCCGGGGTTCCGATCAGGCTGATCGCGCGGGTCGGCGGAATAGAATCGCCTGCTGAGCCAGACCGACCAGGGAATAGCCCCGAGAAGGTACGTGAACACCAACCAGAAGAAAAGCATGGGCGTTCCTTCACTGTGCTGCTAGACGCTGGTTACGGCTCGAGCGCGTTCAAGTTGAGCATCACGCGGTGCAGTCGCTGGCAACCCTCAGCGATTGTGGCGCCCAGGAAGGCGCCGGGAATGCGAGTCGCCAGTTCCGGGTTTTGGGTGAATGCCTGCCCACCGTAGCCGATAATAGGCGGCTGCCCTTCCGGAGGCTGTGTCAGCCAGTGGGGCCAGTCAGCCAGCGCAAGCGCGGTGGTTTCGCTCATGGCCGCGAAGACGATTATCGCGGGATTGAGGCGGGCGACCAATGGAGCAAGATCTGAGAGCGGCAATGCCTGGCCGAGGTAGGCTATCGGCCAGAAGCGGCGGCGTAGCAGCGTCCCAAGCATCAGCAGGCTTCCTTCGTGCAATTCCTCGGGAGCGCACGCAAGCGCTATAGGGTTGACTGCAAACGGCGCGGGGCTATCGCGCAGCCAGCCCAAAAGCTGCTGACGGAGGAAATTGGTGGCAAAGTGCTCCATCGCCACGGTTGTTTCGCCGCTACACCAGCGGTCACCGATTGCGTCCATCACTGGTCCGACGACATCGAGCACGACATTTTCAACTGTGTGGTTCGCTACCGCGTCGCTGAGGATTGCGGCTGCCTGGGCGCTATCGTAGGCCATCAAGGTGTCGAGCAGACTAGCGCTTATGGTCGCCAGCAGTGGATGCGACGGTTCAGCGGCTGGAATCGGTTTGTGAAGCGTCGCCGCTGTCGCCGCGGCTCGATGAGTATGCTGAAGAGCGCAAATAGCGTGGCCGACGCGCATTCCCTCGTCCAGGCGCAGCTTCACCCACTGGAGATGGAGGACCTCATCTTGCGAATAGAGGCGATGACCCCCGGAAGTGCGGCCCGTCTGTGGGAAGTGGTAGCGGCGTTCCCAGACACGGAGTGTCGTCTCCGGAATGCCAGTCATGCGCGTCACGGCGCCAATGCCGAACATGGGCCGTTCTTCGGGCGACATCGTTGATTTCGAACCGTCCACTTTGCCCTGCCTCTATCTCCCTCGCAGCTCTACGCATAGTGTACACGGGAAAGGTTGAATTGTCCATGTATTTACACAAATACCTAGACAAAATGATTTCTTTGCCGTACTATATCCTTTGACGCGCGAAGCGTGTCGAGGAGACATCACAGCATTTCGTAGCATTCGCGGGAAAGCGCGGTAGACCGGAGTAGAGGCATGGAAGCGCAGGTCGAAGCTTGGGAGTACGCCGTGCTAACGATGGCATATGAGGCGTTCAAGACATCGACATCGAGCCTGGTGACGAGTCCAATCGCTTCGGTTGAGGGACGAGTCTACGAGGAGGCGTACACGTATTGCGCGCAACTCACCAGGGCGAATAGTCGCACCTTCTATCTGGCGTCGCGTCTACTGCCGGGCGGGAAGCGCCAGGCGGTTCACGCGCTCTACGCCTTTTGTCGGGCGACCGACGACATTATTGACCAACTGGCGTTGCGCGACGATGCTTGGCGTCTGCTGGATGACTGGAAGGCGCGCGTGGAGAGGCCTCCAAACGCCTATGATCCGATTCCACTGGCCTGGGCGGATACGAAAGCGCGCTATCGTATTCCCCATGGCTATGAGGCGCAGTTGATCGAAGGCATCGCGCGGGATCTGCGGCAGCAGCGTTATCCAACCTTTGGTGAGCTGGCGGAATACTGCTATGGCGTGGCCTCGACGGTCGGGCTGATGGTGATGCATATCGTGGATTTTCAGAGCGAGGACGCTCTGCCATATGCGGTCAAGCTGGGAATCGCGCTACAGTTGACGAACATCCTGCGCGACGTTGGAGTTGACTGGCAGGCCGGGCGGCTGTATCTGCCGCTTGAGGATCTGACGCAATTTGGATTGACCGAAGCTGATGTCGAGCGCGGAGCGGTGGATGATCATTGGCGGGCGTTTATGCAATTTCAAATTGCGCGCACGCGCGCGCTCTACGCCGAGGCAGAGAGGGGAATCGCGCTACTCGATGCCGGGGGACGTTTTGCAATTGCGGCCGCCGCGAACCTTTATCGGGCGATTCTTGGCGATATCGAGGCGCACGACTATGACGTGTTTCATCGCCGTGCGCATGTTGGGCCGTGGGGCAAGGTGCGACGGCTGCCGGGGGTGTGGTGGGCGACGCGAGAAATGAGCTGGCGATGAGCCGAAGGTTGCGGAGATGACCGGAGATGATACAGACATAGACATAAGAGCAAGGGCGCCAGATGGCAAGAATTTCCGTTATTGGTAGTGGATTCGGTGGGCTGAGCGCTGCGATACGCCTGGCCGCGCGCGGGCATACGGTTGATCTGTTCGAGCAGCGCGACAAACTGGGAGGGCGCGCCTACGTCTACACCACCAATGGTTTCACCTTTGATGGCGGACCAACCGTGATTACTGCTCCCTTCATGTTTGACGATCTCTGGGCCGCGGCGGGGAGGCGGCGTGAGGACTACGTGACGTTCGTGCCGTGCGATCCGTTTTATCGCATCTTCGACGCCGAAGGGCGGTCGTTTGACTACAACGGCGACGAGGCGTTCATCCTGGATCAGATTGCGCAGTGGAATCCAGCGGATCGTGGAGGGTATCAGCGGTTTCTGGCAACGACGCGGGGCATATTTCAGAAGGGATTCGTCGAACTGGCAGACAAGCCATTCCTGCGCTGGACCGATATGGTGAAGGTTGCGCCTGATCTCATCAGGATGCAGTCGTACAAGAGCGTCTATCGTTACGTCTCGCAGTACATTGACGATGAATTCCTACGCCAGGTCTTCTCCTTTCATCCGCTCCTCATCGGTGGCAATCCGTTTGACGCGCCGTCAATCTACGCGATGATTCACTACCTGGAGCGCCAATGGGGCGTCCACTACGCGCTGGGAGGAACCGGGGCGATTGTGAAGGGTATGGGTCGACTCCTGCGCGAGCTGGGCGGCACGATCCATCTCAACAGCCCCGTAGTTGAGATTCTGGCAGAAAAACACCGAGTCGCAGGCCTGCGCTTGGCGGACGGAGATGTGATTCCCGCAGACTGTGTCGTCTCGAACGCGGATGTGGCGTTTACCTACCGCAACCTCATTCCTAAGCGGTTCCGAAGGCGGAACACGAACCGTCGCTTTGAGCGAATGAAGTACGGCATGTCGCTCTTTGTGCTCTATGTCGGCACACAGCGGCGCTATACGGACACAGGGCTGGCGCACCATAATATCCTGCTAGGTCGGCGCTATCGCGGCTTGCTCGACGACATCTTTGAGAAGAAGGTGTTGGCTAACGACTTCTCGCTCTATCTCCACATGCCGAGCCGCACCGACCCCTCCGTCGCTCCCGAGGGATGTGAGGCGTTCTATGTGCTATCTCCAGTACCACATCTGGGATCAGACATCGATTGGAACGTAGCCGCAAAACCCTACCGCGATGCGATTCTGCACTTTCTTGAAGAGCGCTATCTGCCCGACCTCACGAGCAATATTATCGCCGAGCATTCGATTGACCCACGCCATTTCGCAGGCGAGCTCAACAGCTATCTGGGGGCAGCCTTCTCGTTTGAGCCAACATTGACCCAGTCCGCCTGGTTTCGACCGCATAACCGCTCCGAGGACTTCGACAATCTCTATTTCGTCGGCGCGGGAACCCACCCGGGCGCTGGGTTGCCAGGAGTACTGTCATCGGCCATTATCGCTGAGAACCTGATTGGCGATCCGCCTGCGCAGAGAGGCATGGTGCGCAAAGATATCGCTCAGGAACTGGCGCAAGAGGCCTTGGTAAGGGAGATTGAGGCATCGTCATGAGCGCTACGATGGCCATGACTGTCATGAAAATAACGTATGGGCAATTCCTGCTCCTGTGTCTATGCATGCCGATTGCGGGGCTGGCCTTGCTGGTGCTGCGCGATCAGCTAAAGAAACCTACCCATGAACGGCTGAAGACGCAATGGCGGGGATGGACGCCATGGGTGGTCCTGACAGTGCTGATCGTTGTTGCCATGGTCTATACCGCCCCCTGGGATAATCACCTGATCGCGCAGGGCGTATGGTGGTACGATCCAGCGCTCGTCAGCGGCGTGACGCTCGGCCGAATACCGCTCGAAGAACTGCTCTTTTTCCCGCTGCAAACCATCCTCATCGGACTTTGGATCTTGTGGCTCATACCGCGCGTCCCCTCGAGTCCATTAGGGGCTGCAGTGGCAGCGCAGGAGCTTACATCCACTGGTAAGGAAAGCAACGCGCGGAAGGTAGATAGGGCCACTCGGGTATTTGAGCAGATGGTCCCAACGATGAGGGTTCGACTCGCTGAGGCTTCTACCATCCGTTGGGTCACAGCTATAGCGAGCGCCATCCTATGGCTTGTGGGGTTCGTCATCCTGCTTCGGGGATGGCGCCCAGGGACGTACCTTGGCTGGGAACTTGTCTGGGCGCTACCACCATTGCTGCTCCAACTGGGTCTGGGCGGTGACCTTTTATGGCGGCGTCGAAGACTGATCCTGATCGCACTCGTTCCCGCGGTACTCTATCTCAGCACGGCGGACGCATTGGCAATCCATGAGGGCATCTGGACGATTTCCCCTCATTTATCGCTCGGATTGCTGCTCGGCGGCGTGCTGCCACTGGAGGAGTTCTTCTTCTTCCTGCTCACTAGCGCGCTTGTTACAGGGGGACTTGTCCTGGGAGACGCTATTGAGTTGCGAGCGTACTACTAACTACTAGGCTTCACACCATGAATTACACGCTTGTCGTGTATCTGTAGCCAGTGTACACATGTCTCAACCAATCGTAGACTGAGCGCTTTGAGGCGAGGGGACGAGCCACAGAGCACATGGACGCCGTCGTGAAACTGACCAGTTCATGCAACTCCCGGATGGTCAGTGCGGGCAACCCCGACAGGCTCGCGCCAAGAAGAGCAGACTCAGGCGAGGCTCTGTCAAAGTTAAACCCTACGGGAGGCGCTCCGCTCCAGTCCGCTCCGGCCCCTTGCGGTTCACTCTGCTACGTCCCCGTGCGCACGATGGCGCCCGGTTCGCTTCCATTCAGTTCGCCAGGTTAGGGTGAATACCACGGCGAGTATCAGAGCGAACGGGACATACACCATTGCAAGTGCGATGACCAAGAGCAGCCCTAAATTCATCATGATCGGTGTGCCGCTTTCTCGTATTGGGCTCGGCCGCTATGCTGAGAAGGAGTTGGCGTGGGCGTAGACATGACACACCTCCAGGTTTCAGGAGTACAAGCACAGATCGGCGCGCTACGGCGTCAGACTCGCACCACACTATTTGCCCAAAGTATACCGGATGAGGAATTATGACAATCTAGCCAAAAGACCGATATCTCAAGCTCGCTCCTAATCACCCTCAGCAAGTCCCACCCACCGCCATCCCACGTCACCTCTCCTCATGACTTTTCGGCTTCTTGAGGCTTCCTCCACTCATCTCGGCGCCTCTGTCCGCCTCTGTCCGCCTCTGTCACTTGACCATCATCCCCTCGCACCGATACTCTTGTGGAACGGACGTTCTTATACACTGCTGTGGGGAAGGGAGCTGCGCAATGCCAATGTCATCGATGCCTGGGAATACTCCTGCTTCCCTGCCCTTCCAACCATCTTCATCTTCATCTTCATCTTCATCCTCATCGCCAGCCACCACTGTCTCACGCCACCTTGCCTGGGTCCGCTGCTTCTCACATACGAAACTCGTCGGCGACGATCAATGGCCCACATGGCCATCGTGGCTCACCGCCTGCTATCAACTGACGCCCTACCTCCAGCAGTTCGGTGTAAACAGTGCGCTCCTCGACCTCGGACCCTGCAGCGACGCCGAGGCTGTAGCCGTCGTGCAGGCGCTCATCGCCCGCCTAGCCCACCAGCAGATCACGCTTCGTGCCGCCATCGCCCCCAGCGGCATCCTCGCCCAGCTCGCCCTGTTTCGCCTGCTGCAAACACCCGTATCTGCACACGAGCCATTGACCATACTCACGCCTGAGCAGATCGCTGACTTGCTGCGAAGCCTGCCAATCGCCGCGCTCGCCCGTCTCCAATTCGCTGGCCCAGCCACCACCACAACCCGCACGCTCACCCAGGCGGTCTCCTGGCTGGAAGACTACGGTGTCCGCACCCTTGGACACCTGACGCGACTCGACGACGATTTCCTCCGTCGCCAGTTCGGTACCCGTCTCGGCGCGCTGCTCGCCACCATTGCTCGTGGGGAAGACTTCCAGCTACTACAGCCCACGGTGTCGGCTTCGTTGTCTTAGAAGATGAGACGGGACGCCTGCCGCTAGCGATGGCTCCTGGACTGGCTGCCGATCTGCGCGGGATCCTGCGTGATGCCCACTATCTCGTCGCCGTTGGGCGGCTGGAGCGCGTCCGCTGGTACCGCTCGCTCTGGGCGTTCCAGCTTATAAGCGTGTTGGGGAATTCTGCCGCCCACTCCGCGTAACGGCTCAAGCATGGGCCATCAATCTCCAAGAGCGTGTTTGGGAAAATTCAGAGAAGAGGTCATAGGGAGATCCGTATCAAGGGCTGGAGATATGCCGCCATTGTGCGCAAGCTCGTCCACCGGGACGCGCGTGGCGACTGGCGCGCAGTTCAGCGTCTACGCGACCAGGTGGCGGCCAGGCGCCACTACGAGGAGCGTACGGGCCACCATTCCCAGACGCGCCATCAGCCCACTGAACGCGAACTGGAGCAGGCCATAGAGGCAATCGAACAGCAGAAAGAGGCCATAAGGCGCCATGAGACGCTTTACAATCGGCGTTGAGCGTCGGCCAAAAGGCTATTGTTTCGCCAGATGCTTGTCGAGATGAGGCGGGAAACGAGGGCGAAATAGGCGCGTAGAAGCGCAAGACGACACCTATGGACAGAGAACGCAAAGTGGTGGCACTATCCTTGCGAATAGTACCCTTAGCCGAGTGGCGCACTATCCCTCGGCATAGGGCTGCGGCAGGGACGCCATATGGCACGGATGCCATAACAGCCTCTCCCAGTGTAGAAACCCGTGCACCTGCGTCTACACGGGCATACTTTTTGCAGCTTATCTGCTTTTGTGGCCAGGTTGACATTGGTTACTCCTAGTCCCTCCCTCGGCCACAGGGTTGCGACAGGGATGCCTTGGGGTATGGACACCTGCGCAGCCCGTCCTTTTAATTAAGTGTTTGAAAAGGGGATAAGCTGGCAAGAGCCGCCCGAAGATACCCTACCCGAAACATGTGTCTCACGCAGATTTCGGAGGGCATCCCCGGCATGGCTATTCCAGTGTACCCGGTCTATCCCAGTGATGTGAACGATGCCGAGTGGGCATTGCTGGCGCCACTCATTCCCGCGAGCAAACCCCATGGACGGCCGCGGTCCTCAGACATGCGGCGCATCACTAACGGCGTCTTTTACTTGCTGCGCACGGGCTGTGCCTGGTGTCTGGGCGCTATCTGCCGCGCGACTACGGCCCGTGGCAGACGGTCTAAGTAGTTTGTACGCAAATGACTAAAGCGGACATGAACACTCGTGGGACTGGTCGGGATGACGTAGCGGATCTCGACATCACCGTCGGTGACAATCACCCGGTCAATGAGCAGTTCCACCAGTTGGCGGCGCTGAGCAAAGGTCGCCTGGGCAAGGCCCTGCTGCACCTGCTCACAGAAGCCCTCAATGGATGCCATAACCTGCGTGACCGCTTGGTGTTGGTCCACATGTGCCTCCAACTGCCGCCGTTGGCGCTCCAACGCCTGGAGACGTTCATCTAACGCCTGTCGCCGGCGGCGATACTCGGCCAGCGGCATGGCTCCTGCTTGGTACGCATCACCCACACGTTCCACCTGACGCGCAATGTGCTCCAATCCTTGTTGCTGCTGAGCCCGTCGCGCCTGCAGTTCCTGCGGTAACCAGGCGCCTGCCTGAGCGCGCTCCAGGGCCTGCGCAATGCTGGCAGGATGCGTCAGGACCTCGCACAGATCCTGCCAGACCAGATCGTCCAGCGGGTGAACTGGAATATAGCGGGCCGGGCACCGACCGTCTGGATGCTCAGGGCGGCCGGGCACTTTGCCGGCACACATATAGTACGCATAGCGCGGCGGCTTTTGGCATCCCTTGCAGGTGTAGCCGCAGACCCCGCAACTGACCAAGGCGCGCAAGAGGTACTCCCCGGTGATGAGATGGCGTCGAGCCCGTTCCTGATTCTGGGTGAGTTTGGCTTGGGCTTGGTCGAAGAGTTCCTGAGAAATAATGGGCGGAATCGTCGCCACCAGCACCCAGGTCTCACGAGCAGCCAGTTCTAAAGCAACTTGCGAAAAGCTGCGGCAGGCACGGGCATGGAATGTGCGGGGCAGACGGGCATGCGTGCCTATTCGACCGATCTGAAAGAACGCTTGGTGCGAGCGGTGGCACACGGTCTGCCCATGCGAGAAGTCGCTCGCCGCTTTGAGGTGGCCGTCACAACGGTGAAACGCGCCGTGGTGCAACAGCGCGCGACCGGCTCACTCGCGCGCAAGCCCATCCCAGGCCGCCCGCGTGCGATCCGGGGTGAGCAGGAAGGGATCTTGTTAGCCCGGCTACAGGCCAACCCCGACGCCACCGTGTTGGAACACTGCGCCTGGTGGGCGGAGCAGCAGGGGCAGCCGCTGAGCGAGGCGACGATGTGGCGGACCTTGCGTCGCCTGGGCTGGACGCATAAAAAAAGTCACTGGCAGCCAGCGAGCGTGACGAGGAAGCGCGCACGGCCTGGCGCGCGGCGGTCGCCCAGCTTGATCCAGCGCAGTTCGTCTTTGTCGACGAAAGCGGCACCCACACGTCCTTGACCCGGCTCTACGGTTGGGCGCCGCATGACCAGCGGGCGACCGGATCCGTGCCACGCAACCACGGCAAGAACACCACCTTGGTCGCGGCCTTGACGCCTGAGGGGCTGCGCGTGCCCTGGTTGATTGAAGGGGCGATGAATACGCCAACCTTTGCCTGGTACATCACGGAGGAACTGGGGCCGACATTGCGGCCGGGGCAAGTGGTGGTGCTCGATAATCTCAGCGTCCATAAGGCGGAGCGCATCCGGCAGGCCCTGGCGGCGCGCGGCTGTGACCTGCTCTTCTTGCCACCGTACTCGCCCGACTTCACGCCGATTGAGCAGGCGTTCTCGAAGCTCAAAGCCATCCTGCGCGGGCTCGGCGCTCGCACCCACGAGGCGTTATGGGAGGCGGTGCGGCTGGCGCTTGATGCGATCACCCCTGCTGACGCGGTCGCCTGGTTCGCCCACACTGGATACACCCTGCCTGCTCAAGCACAGTGAAAGTTGCTCTAAGGTGGTCCCCTGGCGCCCGACCGATTTTAGCGGCGACTGACGCTG
>Ga0070684_100004776_pt1 | contig 10352 bp, 9 predicted proteins | sample KBSC723LmetaG_FD_65653 | JGI IMG/M metagenome (GOLD analysis project Ga0070684, IMG submission 65653) | Corn rhizosphere microbial communities from Kellogg Biological Station, Michigan, USA - KBS C7.2-3L metaG | ecosystem: Host-associated > Plants > Roots > Rhizosphere ...
CGCGTCGGTCGAGGACCTTGCCGCCGTACGCCGTCGGGTCGCCGTCCCGATCGCGGCCGACGAGTCGATCCGTCGTGCGGAGGATCCCTACCGCGTACGCGATCTGCAGGCCGCCGACATCGCCGTGCTCAAGGTCCAGCCGCTCGGCGGCGTGCGTGCCTGCCTGCGGATCGCGGAGGACATCGGGATGCCCGTGGTCGTCTCGTCCGCGCTGGAGACCTCGGTCGGGTTGGCGGCGGGCGTCGCGCTGGCGGCCGCGCTGCCCTCGCTCGAGCACGCCTGCGGGCTGGCCACCCGGGCGTTGCTGATCGCGGACGTCGCGACGCCCGAGCTGGTGCCGGTGAACGGCGCGCTGGCCGTCGGCGTACCCACCGTCGTGCCCTCGCTCCTGGACGCGGTCGCCGCCTCGCCCGACCGGGTGGCGTGGTGGGCGGAGCGGCTCGCCGCCGTGCGAGCGGTGCGACAGGATCGTCGCTCGTGAACGAGTCGACCGGTCTCGCACGCGCGGTGCTCGGCCGCCTGGTCGAGGCCGGGGTGCGCGAGATCGTCCTCGCGCCGGGATCGCGCAACGCACCGCTGGCCTTCGCGGCGTACGACGTGGCCGCGACCGGCGTGGTCCGGCTGCACACCCGCGTCGACGAGAGATCCGCCGGCTTCCTCGCGCTCGGCCTGACCAAGGTCGGCTCGCGCGCCGCCGTGATGTGCACGTCGGGTACGGCCGTCGCCAACCTCCACCCCGCGGTGCTCGAGGCCGCCCATGCCGGCGTCCCCTTGGTGGCCGTCACCGCCGACAGACCGGCGCACCTGCGCGGCACCGGCGCCAACCAGACCACCGACCAGGTCGGGATCTTCGGATCCCTCGTCCCCACCATCGACCTCGTGCAACGCGACGCGGCGGAGCTGGTCCCTCTGGGCCACGGCGACCCGGTGCACCTCAACGTGCAGCTCGACGACCCGCTCGTGCCGCCGGACCGGTGGCACCCCGAGCTCACCCCCGGCTCCGGGCCGGCACGAGCGGTTCCGGGCACCTTGACCGAGATCACCCTCGGGCCGCGGACGGTCGTGGTCGCCGGTGACGACGCCGGACCGCCCGCCCGACAGCTGGCCGAGCGCGCCGGCTGGCCGCTGCTCGCCGAGCCGTCCAGCGGGTCGCGCACCGGCACCCATGCCATGCGCACCTACCGCCTTCTCCTCGACACGGACCTCGGCGCCGAGATCGAGCGGGTCGTCGTCTTCGGGCACCCGACGCTGTCGCGCCCGGTCTCCCGGCTGCTGGCGCGCGACGACGTCGAGGTCTGGAGCGGCCCCCCCGGATGGGGGACCTGGGCGCGCCGACCGTTCACCGTCGACCACGACTTCCACCACCTCTCCGTGCCGGAGGGCACGGACACGACGTGGCTCGACCGGTGGCGGGAGGCCGACGCGCGCGTCGGCCGCGCCCTCGACGCGTTGCTCGCCGCCCAGCCCGCCCTCACGGCGTACGACGTGGCCGGCGCGGTGGCGCGAGCGCTCCCGCGCGAAGGGCTGCTCGTCGTCGGCGCGTCCAACCCGGTCCGCGACCTCGACCTGATGGTCCCGCGCTACCAGGTCGGCGGCCGCCGGAAGGTGATCGCCAACCGCGGTCTCTCCGGCATCGATGGCGTCGTCTCGACGGCGGTCGGTGCCGCCCTCGGCCGTCGCTCCACCCGCAGTCTCGCCCTGGTCGGCGACGTGACGTTCCTCCACGACAGCAACGGACTCGTCCTCGGCCCGGACGAGCCTCGCCCCGACCTCACGATCGTCGTCACCAACGACGACGGCGGCTCGATCTTCGCGACCCTGGAGCAGGGCGCCGAGGAGTACGCCGACCGCTACGACCGCCTCTTCGGCACCCCGCACGGCGTCGACATCGCCAGCCTCTGTGCCGCGACGCGCACCCCGCACCTGAAGGTCACCGGCCGGGTGGAGCTCGAGCACGCCCTGGCGACCCCCAACGGCGGGATCGAGGTGGTCGAGGCCGTCGTACGCCGTGACGACCGGCGCGACCTCGATGCCCGCATCCGTGCCCTCGCCGGCGACGACTAGGGGGTCACGGCTTCGCAACAACCGTTCCACGCCGTCCGGGTGGCCGCCATCATCTCGGCATGGACGCTCGTCTCGGCACGGCTACGGTGCTCGTAGGCGCCGGCCTGCTCGCCGGCTGTTCCGTCAACTCCGACCACGACGCATTCGACGACTCGGCCACCGCGGTCCGGGCCGGCGATCCGGACTACGCGCTGACCCAGCTGCGACACGGCCCCGTCGGCGACTACGGCGTGCTCCCGACCAGCCTCGCGGAGTCGCTGCCGAATCATCGGCTGAGGCTGCGCGAGACCGAGGACGTCGCGTCCTTCTCGGATGCTCTCGTGGTCGGCACGGTCACGCAGGTGACCAAGGGGAACGGCGTCATCTGGCGCGACGAGGACGACTACACGACCGTCGGCTACGACGACCCGTCGGCCGACACCCGGACGGCGGTCGTCACGATGACGATCGACGACGCGACGGGCGACATCGCACCTGGCACGGGCAGCATGAGCTTCCGGGTGCTGTCGCCCTTCCGGGCCGATCCCGACAGGTTCGCCGAAGGACTCGCCGGCCTCGGTCGCATCGCGGTGGTGCTCGATCGCGACCCGAGCAAGGTCGAGAGCACCCCGTGGCGGACGATCATGGACGACCGGCTGATCGGCGTGGTCGCGGCCGACGGATCGCTGACCCTGCCGGCCCTGCCCCGCGGGTCGTCCTTCGCCGGCGACATCCACACGGCGGACCAGCTGCTCGCCGCCGCCCGCGGGCCGGTGACGACGGAGTCCGTCACCGTGCCTTGACCGGGCCGGCGCAACCGTGGTCAAGACGCGGGTCGCCGCGGCGAGGCACCATGTCCGCATGACCGTGGCCGCCGACACCTTCGCCGAATTCGTCGACGGGCTCGCGGCGGCGCTCGACGACCACGAGGTGACCGGCGAGGACTGGGCCGCACGCCACCACTTCTCGCGCTACCACTTCGACCGGATGATCAAGTCCGTCGCCGGCGAACCGCCCCAGGCACTGCGTCGGCGCATCCTGCTCGAGCGCGCGGCGTACCGGATGATCACGACGAGGGCGCCGATCCTCGACATCGCCGTCGAGGCCGGCTACTCCTCGCACGAGGCGTTCACCCGGGCGTTCACCAAGGCGTACGACGTGGCCCCGCGCGAGTGGCGCAAGAAGCCGGGCCACATCCAGATCGGCGAGGCGAACGGCGTGCACTTCATGCCGCCCGCCAGCATCCGGCTGCCCTCCCGCGACGTCGTGCGCGGCCCCGACCTGCTCGAGAAGATGGTCGCGCACCACGTCTGGCTGACGGGCGAGATGATCCGCGTCGCCGGGTACCTCACCGACGACCAGCTGGACGAGACGCTCGTGGTCGAAGACGACGACGACGAGGGGCAGACCATCCGGTCGCTGTTGAGCAGGCTCGTCGGCCAGATGGGCATGTGGAACGCCGCGATGGCGACCCGCGACTACGACTGGAGCGTCGAGGAGCACGAGTCGATCAGCTCGATGCGGCGTCGCCTGGGCATCGAGGGCCCGCGCTACCTGGCCCATGTACGCGAGGTCTGCGACCAGGGCCGGATCGACGACACCTTCGTCGACGCGCTCTGCGAGCGCGCGGAGGTGTTCACCTACGGCGGCATGATCGCCCACGTCCTCACCTTCGCGGCGTACCGCCGGACGGTCGTCGTCCTCGCCCTGACCCGGCTGGGCCACGACGAGCTGGGCTGGGGCGACCCGATGAGGTGGGTCGCAGACCGGGCGTGATCCGCGTCGTCGCGGGCGCACGGCAAGAATGTCCGAGTGGAGATCGCCTTCGAGCTCGTCGCGCTGGCGGTCGTCGTGCTGGCCGGCACGGCGCTGGCCGAGCGCGTGCGCTTCCCAGCGCCGCTCGGACTGATCGTCGTCGGGGTCGTCGCGTCGTACGTCCCGGGCGTCCCGACCGTCCACCTGAGTGCGGACGTCGTACTGCTCGGCCTGCTGCCGCCGTTGTTGTACGCCGCGGCCATCCAGACCTCGCTGGTCGACTTCAACGCCAACCGCCGGCCGATCCTGTTGCTCAGCGTCGGCCTGGTCATCTTCACCATGATCGGCGTCGGCGTGCTGGTCCACGCCCTCCTCCCCGGCATCGACTGGTGGGCTGCGATGGCCATCGGCGCCGTCGTCGCGCCTCCCGATGCGGTCGCGGCGACCGCGATCGGACGACGGATCGGGTTGCCTCGCCGGATCGTGACGATCCTCGAGGGGGAGTCGCTCCTCAACGACGCGACCGCACTGGTCGCCCTGCGCACGGCGATCGCGGCCGGTGCCGGCGGTGTCGAGACGTGGCGCGTCGGCACGGACTTCGTGGTCGCCTCGGTCGGCGGCGCAGCGATCGGGTTCGCGGTGTTCCTCGTGATCGCCTTGATGCGCCGCCACGTGACCGACCCGATCCTCGACACCGCGATCTCGTTCGTCGTGCCCTTTGCGACGTACATCGTCTCGGAGGAGCTGCACTCGTCGGGTGTCGTGAGCGTCGTCGTCGCCGGGCTGCTGCTCGGTCACAAGGCGCCGGTCATCCAAACGGCCCAGTCGCGCATCGCCGAGCGGATGAACTGGCGGACGATCGCGTTCTTCCTGGAGAACGCCGTCTTCCTGCTGATCGGTCTCCAGGCGCAGTGGATCCTCCAGGGCGTCCGGGACGGCGGCACCTCCACCGCCCGCGTCGTCCTGGTCTGCGGGCTGACCCTGCTGGCCTGTGTCGTGCTCCGGATCGTCTGGGTGTTCTTCGCGCGCTACCTGCTGGTCCGACCCGGACCCGACCCGACGACCGGTCAGGTGCCGCCGGCGTCGTTCACGTTCCTGCTCGGGTGGGCCGGCATGCGCGGGGTGGTGACGCTGGCCGCGGCGTTCGTGATCCCGGCCGATGCGCCGTACCGCGAGGTGCTGCTGCTGATCGCGTTCACGGTCGTGGCCGGCACGCTGTTCATCCAGGGCCTCTCGCTGCCCTGGCTCGCCCGCCGGCTGCGCGTCCCGGCACCCGATCCGCTCGAGGACGCGCTGGCTCGTGCCACCGTGCTGCAGCAGGCGTCCAAGGCCGGGTTCAAGAAGCTGCACGAGCTGGAGTACGACGACCGCCACGGGGTCTTCGCGCTGCTCAAGCAGCGCATCGAGCAGCGCAACTTCGCGGCCTGGGAACGACTCGGCACCGTCGCCGACCAGGAGGCGCCGAGCGAGCTGTACACGCGGGTCCGACTGGAGATGATCGCCGCCGAACGCCAGCGGGTGCTCGACATCCGCAGGTCCGGGACCGTCGCCAGTGAGGTGGTCAGCGACGTGTTGGCGATGCTCGACGTCGAGGAGTCGATGCTCGACATCAGCCAGGAGAGTCGCGAGGAGATCCGGCTGACCGCGGCACATCGCCGTACCGGAGACTCGTGCGCGGACCTCGATGCCTACCCGGCGATCGAGACGGTCGCGGACCCGGAGTGCGGTGACTGCCTGCGCGAAGGGACGACGTGGGTCGCGCTCCGCCAGTGTCTCGAGTGCGGAAACATCGGCTGCTGCGACTCCTCACCCCGCCGCCACGCCACCGCCCACTTCCATGAGAACCAGCACCCGGTGATCGAGTCCGCCGAGCCCGACGAGGACTGGCGCTGGTGCTACGTCCACCACGCCACCGCCTGACCGTTGACCCGTCCCAAACTGACCGTTGACCCGTCCCAAACTCCCCGTTGACCCGTCCCGAATCCCGGGTTTCGGTACGAGTCGACCTAGGTTCTGGACGGGTCGACCCAGGTTTTGAGACGGGTCAACCCGGGATTTGAGACGGGTCGGCGGTGGTTAGGGTGGCGGGGTGCGGATCACCAAGTTCGGTCATGCCTGTGTGCGGCTCGAGCACGAGGGGAAGGTGGTGGTCGTCGACCCAGGGATGTTCACCGACCCCGAGGCGGTCGACGGAGCGGATGCGGTGGTGATCACCCATGAGCATCCGGACCACTACCTGCCCGACCACCTCGCCGGCACCGACGCACCCGTGTTCACGATCGCGGCGGTGGCCGCGAAGATCCGCGACGACGCCCCGGCAGTCGCCGAGCGGGTCACCGTCGTCGCGCCGGGCGAGTCCTTCGATCCCGGCATCCCGGCGGAGTCGGTCGGCGAGCTGCACGCCGTGATCCACCCGGACCTGCCACGCTTCTTCAACTCGGGCTACCTGTTCGACCTCGGCGGTACGACGGTCTACCACCCGGGCGACTCCCTCACCGTTCCGGAGCAGCGGGTCGACGTACTGTGCGTCCCCGTCTGCGCACCCTGGATGCGTGCGGCCGAGGGTGTGGACTTCGCCCGTGCGGTCGGTGCACCCCGCAATCTCGCGATCCACGACCGGATCTACTCCGAGGCGGGTCTGCGGATCGTCGACGGTCACTACGGCCTGCTGCTGCCGGAGACCTCGACGTACCAGCGCATCGCCGACGGAGCGGACCTCGACTGACGCCGAGTCGGTACGGCGTGCCTAGCGAACCAGCAGGCAGAACGGATGTCCCGACGGGTCGGCGAGCACGTAGAGCGGCTCGTCCTCGTCACCGGTGCGGTCCAGCACGATCCGCGCGCCGAGGGCGATCGCCCGGTCACGGTGGCGAGCGAGCTCGGCCGAGCTGCTCACGCTGAGGTCGAGGTGCATCTGCATCGGTACGTCGTGCTCGGGCCACGTCGTCGGCTCGAGCCGGTCGACCTGCTGGAAAGCGAGCTTCCGCCGACCGTCGGAGTCGACGAGCACCAGCCAGTCCGCATCGTCGACGGCATCTGCCGACGGCTCGTCGCCCGGGCGGTACTGCAGCCCGAGCAGCTCGCGGTAGAACTCCGCGAGCCCCCGGCAGTCGGTGGTGTCGATCGCGGTGTGCATCAGCCAGGGGTACTCGTCCATGCCGGGCACGCTAGCCGGGCAGTCCGACGTCAGTCGGCGCCGAGCGAGTCGCGCACCGGCACGAGCTTGGCCTGGGACTCGGCGAGCTCGGCCTCCGGGTCGGAGTCGGCGACGATGCCGCAGCCGGCGAACAGGCGCACCGTGTTGCCGGCGAGCTCGGCCGAGCGCAGGGCGATGCCCCACTCCCCGTCGCCGGTGGTGTCCATCCACCCGACCGGGCCGGCGTACCGGCCCCGGTCCATCCCCTCGATCTCCGCGATCAGGGCGACCGCCTCGGTCGTCGGCGTGCCACCGACGGCCGCCGACGGGTGCAGGGACGCGGCCAGCTGGAGCGACGACACGGTGCTCGCGTCGTGGACGACGCCCGCCACGTCGGACGCCAGGTGCATGACGTTGGGCAGGTGGAGCACGAACGGCGTCTCGGGCACGATCATCGAGGAGCAGTGCGGCTCGAGCGCGTCGGCGACCGACCGGACGGCGTACTCGTGCTCCTCGTGGTCCTTGCTCGACCGGGCGAGGGTGGCGGCCTGGGCGAGGTCACGCTCGTCGTCACCGGTACGTCGGATGGTCCCGGCCAGCACCCGCGAGGTCACCAGCCCGCGCTCGCGGCGCACCAGCATCTCGGGGGTCGCGCCGAAGAGGCCGTCGACGTGGAACGTCCAGCACATCGGGTAGCTGGTCGCGAGGCGGTTGAGCGGCCAGCGGACGTCGATCCTGCCCGCGGCGGTGGCGACGAGGTCGCGAGCGAGCACGACCTTGCCGAGGGCGCCGGCGGTGATCCGGCGCACCGCCTCGGCCACGACCGCCATCCAGTGCTCGCCGTCCATCGCGCCATCGCTGAAGACGACGTCCTCGGGCGCCTCGGCGGCGCCGCCCTGACCGGAGTACGACGCGCCGTCGACGAGGGTGAGCCAGGTGCGGCCGGCTCGACGGCCGACCACCACCCGCGGAACCGTCAGCACGGAGTCGCCCGGGTCGTCGGCGAACGCGAAGGAGCCGAAGCAGACCAGACCCGAGCCGGGTTCGTTGACGTCGTCGCGGATGTCGGCGCGGGCGACCGTCTCGGTCCACCACTTGTCGGCGTCGGAGAAGCGAGTGAGGCCGCCGGGTCGGATCTGCGCAGCGACGCCCCACCCGACCAGGCCCTCGTCGCGGCGCATCCAGGTCACGGCGTCGTCGGCGGGAGGGAGCAGGGTGAGCAGGGGGTGGTCGTCGTCGATCTCGGTCGTCCGGACCGACAGACCGGGTGACGCGGGCAACGCCGCGGGGCTCGTCACAGTGGGGAAGCGTACCGGGCGTCGGACGTCGACGACGCCTCGACGGGCACCGCTGTCGCCAAGGTCACGACCAGTAGACGACGACCTTGTCCCCGACCCGCACCTGGGAGAACAGCCACGCGATCCCGTCGTAGTCGCGGATGTTGACGCAGCCGTGCGACGCGCCGTTGTAGCCGACGGTCGCGAAGTCCGAGGAGTAGTGCACCGCCTGACCTCCCGAGAAGAACATCGCGAACGGCATCGACGAGCCGTACAGCTGCGACACGTGGTCGGCGTCCTTGAGGTAGACGTGGAACAGCCCTTCGCGCGTCGGGGTGTCGTTGAGGGTCGAGCCGAACCGCGCGTCGAGCGTCTGCAGCACGTGGCCGCCGACCACCCAGCGCAGCGTGCGCGAGGTCTTGTCGATGCACAACACCCGACCTGTCAGGCAACGCGGGTCGAGCCGGCCGGGGGAGGGCAGCTGGTTGTGGAGCTCGGCTGTCGTCGGCGTGGTCGTCATCGCGTTCAGTCGGTCCAGGGTGCGCTGGTCGACCGCACCGGTGACGGGGATGGCCCGCTTCGCCTGGAAGCCCTTCACGGCGGTGACGGTCTGCGAGTCGTAGGTCCCGGTGACGTCTCCGAAGTACCACGCGATCTGTCGCAGGCGCGCCTGGATCGCGCGTACGTCGTGACCGCTGTCGCCGGACTCCCAGAGCGGCTTGCCGGCGTGCAGCACGTTGAACATCGCGTCGTGGGTGGGCGTGGCCGTCATCGCCCGCAGCTGCCTCCAGGTCCTCGCGTCGACGACACCGGTGCGGTGCAGGCCGTGCTTGCCCTGGAAGCCCTTGACCGCGGCCGCCGTGGTCGCGTCGTACACGCCGGTGGTGGTCTCGGGTAGCCACGCGAGCTGGGACAGCCGCTGCTGGAGCTCGCGGACACGGATGCCCTCCGCTCCCGGCGTGAGCACGTTCGCGTGCGCAGGGCGATGGGTCGGTGACGACGTCGGCGTGGTCGGCGTACTCGGCGTACTCGGCGACGTCGGCGAGCTCGTGGGGGAGGAGGGCGTCGACGACGCCGGTGCGCCGGGCAGGTCTCCGGACGACGCCACGGTGCGACGGTGGTGGTCGTTCACGAGCCGGCCCCCGGCGTACGCCGCACCACCGAGCACACCGATGACGAGCACCAGCGTCAGCAGGATCTTGAGGACCTTCATCATTCTCCTCCGGGGAAGTCCACGGCTCGGCGGTCGGGCGAGGCGCGGCGAGGACGCCCCAGTCTCGATCCTGAAGACGCCGAAACCCGGCATTTGGTTGCTGTCGCGACGCGTCGTCGATCGTGCGCTCATCGCACCTGCACAGCGGCTGGACAGCACCGAGCCCTACCCTCGTGCCGTGCCCCGCGCAGACCTGGACAAGCAGCCGAGCGACGTTCGCCGGATGTTCGACGCGGTCGCGGAGCGCTACGACGTCACCAACGACGTGCTCTCGCTCGGGCAGGACCGGCGCTGGCGCGCGGACGTCTTCGGCGCCGTCGCGCCGCGGGCCGGTGAGCTGGTCCTCGACCTCGCAGCCGGCACCGGAACCTCCAGCCAGCCGTTCGCCGACGCCGGCGCGAACGTCGTTCCGTGCGACTTCTCGCTGGGCATGCTCCGGGTGGGCAAGCAGCACCGGCCGCAGCTGCCGTTCACCGCAGGTGACGCCACCCGGCTGCCCTTCGCCGACGGGGTCTTCGACGCGGTCACCATCTCGTTCGGGCTCCGGAACATCGTCGACCCGCTGGCGGGGTTGACGGAGATGCGGCGCGTGACGCGCGCGGGTGGTCGGCTGGTCGTCTGCGAGTTCAGCCACCCGACCTGGGCGCCGTTCCGCACCGTGTACGTCGAGTACCTGATGCGCGCCCTCCCACCCATCGCCCGCGCCGTCTCCTCGAGCCCGGACGCCTATGTCTACCTGGCGGAGTCCATCAGGGCGTGGCCCGACCAACCGGCCCTCGCCGCCCTCATCGCCGAGGCGGGCTGGCAGCGTCCGGAGTGGCGCAACCTCTCCGGCGGCGTCGTCGCTCTGCACCGCGCCACGGCCCTCAATTAGGGAACGCCCGCCTTCGTAAAATCCCCAGGTGAGAGGTCGTTTACCGGCCGCCGG
>Ga0070684_100004777_pt1 | contig 10351 bp, 8 predicted proteins | sample KBSC723LmetaG_FD_65653 | JGI IMG/M metagenome (GOLD analysis project Ga0070684, IMG submission 65653) | Corn rhizosphere microbial communities from Kellogg Biological Station, Michigan, USA - KBS C7.2-3L metaG | ecosystem: Host-associated > Plants > Roots > Rhizosphere ...
TGAAGGTCTTGAGCGCGGTGAGGGCGTCGTCCACCGTGGCCACCTCGGCCATCGGCAGGCCGGACACGGCGTTCTTGAGTGCTTCGGCGCAGTTGTCTTTCGGCACGAGGAAGATTTGAGCGCCGGCGCTCTTGGCGCCGACCAGCTTCTGCGGGATGCCGCCGATCGGTCCGACGTTGCCCTCCTCGTCGATGGTGCCGGTCCCAGCGATGATCAGACCGCCGGTGAGGTCTTCAGCTTTCAGCGTATCGATAATGCCTAATGTGAACATCAGGCCGGCCGAGGGCCCGCCGATCTTGTCCAAGTCGATCTTGAGCGTGAAGGGGTGCGGCTGCTCCTCCTTGACGCTGACGCCCAGGCGGGGGTTGCCCTGGTCGTCCTTTTTCGTGGTGATGGTCGCGGCCCCCGGCTTTCCGCTGTGCGTGAACGCCACCTGTCGCGCAGTGCCGGCCGGCTTCCCCCGCACCAATTCAGTCAGCTTCTGCAGCGAGGTGACCTTGGTGCCATCGACAGAGTCGATGGTGTCGCCGACCGCGAGGACCTTGCCGGCGTCGAACCCGGCGGCCACCTCGGTGACGATGACCTGCACCGGATAGCCCAGTTCCCGCAGGGCAGCGGTCTCGGCCGAGGTTTGCGACTCGTGGAACGCCGTTGCGTTTTCCTGGTCCACGTCCTTCTCGGACTTGTCCGGCGGATAGATCAGTTCCTTGGGCACCACGGCGTAGTCGTGGGCCAACCAGCCGCGCATCGCATCGAAGAGGGTCAGCTCCGGCTGGACCTCGATGGTGACCAGCCGGAGCTGGCCCTTGGACGTCGTCTTGTCCGCGCCGGTCACGCTGATGACCGGCTTGCCGTCGGACACGCCGAGCGTGTCGACCGTCGGGCCGGGGCCCATCGCCACGTAAGGCACCGTGATCACGGTTGTCTGCCACGCGAGGACCACCAGCAGGACCGCGCCGACCAGCACGGTGATGCCACGACGTCTCATGGCGGCGAGCCTAGCGCCCGCGCCTGACAAGTCCCGGATGCGAGTACCGTTGACTGATGCCAGGAGACACCCCGTTCGGCTTCGGACTGCCCGGCGGCGACGCGCCCGATCCCAGCGATCCGCGCCAGATGCAGCAGTTCATCAATCAGCTGCAGTCCCTCTTCGCCACGCCCGGTGGCGGCCCGGTGAACTGGGAACTCGCTCGTCAGCTGGCGCACGCGCACCTGACCGGGGTCATGCCCGGCGGTGGCACCGCAGTCAACTTCTCAAGCCTTCCGATGGGCTTCACGCTGCCCGGCATGGAGGCCCAGGGGCCGACCGACCCGAGCGACGAGGCGCCCCGGCCGGTCGGCGATCCGTCAGTCACCGCCGCCGACCGCGCGGCCGTGCTCGAGGCGTTGCGCCTGGCCGACCTGTGGCTGGACCCCGAGTCGTCGCTGCCCTCCGGCATCCGCGCCACGGCCGCCTGGAGCCGCGGCGAGTGGCTCAACGCCACCCTCGACGTCTGGCGCAAGCTGTGCGACCCGGTCGCCGAGCGCATGGTCTCGGCGATGACCGAGCTGGTGCCCGAGGAGATGCGCGCCCAGATGGGCCCGATGACCTCCATGGTCGCCTCGCTCGGCGGCGCGCTCCTGGGCGGCCAGCTCGGCACGGCGCTCGGTTCGCTAGCGGCTGAAGTCCTCTCGGCCGGCGACATCGGCCTGCCGCTCGGCCCGGCCGGCACGGCCGCGCTCGTCCCGGCCAACATCGCCGAATACGGCAAGGGCCTGGAGATTCCCGACGACCAGGTCCGCCTCTATGTGGCCCTGCGCGAGGCCGCCCACCAGCGCCTCTTCGGGCACGTCCCGTGGCTGCGGGGACACGTCTTCGCGGCGATACAGACCTACGCGGCCGGCATCCACGTCGATCGCGAGGCCGTGGAGCAGGCGATGAGCCGGCTCGACCCGATGTCGCTCGAGGGCAACCCGCAGGAGCTGATCCTGGAGGGCATCTTCACGCCCGAGGACACGCCCCAGCAGCGGGCCGCCCTCGTCCGCCTGGAGACCGTCCTCGCGTTGGTCGAGGGCTGGGTCGGCCACGTGGTCGACCGCGCGGCCGGCGACCGGCTGCCCGACGTCGTCAAGCTGTCCGAGGCCTTCCGGCGCCGCCGCGCCGCCGGTGGTCCGGCCGAGCAGACGTTCTCCGCGCTCGTCGGGCTCGAGCTGCGGCCCCGGCGCCTGCGCGAGGCCACCGCGCTCTGGGAGGCGCTCACCGAGCACCGCGGCGTCGCCGGCCGGGACGCCCTGTGGGGCCACCCGGATCTGCTGCCGGACGAAGAAGCGTTCTCGTCGCCCGAGGCGTTCGCCCAGGCGTCGGTCGACATGGACGAAATGGACGACGTTCTGAAAGAGATGACAAAGCCGGACGAAGATCCAGAAAAGCCCGAAGACTAGCTCAACAGCGCCCGCGTCGTCTCCCAGCCGTCCAGCGCCGGGTCGAGCCGGCTCAGGTCGAGCGGGCCGCGCAGCCGGTGCCAGGCCGGCGCGGCGGCGACCCGGGTCGGCTCGGGAGCGGCCGCGCGAGCCTGCCGCACGTCGCCGTCCTCGGTGTCGAGCTCCGGCAGCCACTCCGGCACCGGCAGCCGGGCGGCCACCCCGAACAGGCCGCCCTCGAGCGCCGGCGCCACGGCGACGTCCCGCGTGGTCAGCGGCCGGATCAGCTTGCCGACGAGCATGGCCGGCAGGTCGGGGGCGTCGGCCACGATCACCGCGGCCCGCTCATGGCCCTCATCGGCCGCGGCCTGCAGGGCCGCGCGGAAGGTGACGCGCTTCAGCTCGTACACCTTCATGGACGGCCAGCCGATGGAGCGAGCCAGTCCAAGATCGGCCGGTCCGGCCGCGATAGCGGTCTCGACCTGCGGCAACGGCGCGAGAAGGTCGACGGTGTCCTCGGCCAGGGCGGCGCGCCAATCGTCCGGGGCGACGCCCGGCGGGGCCCACCGGACCGGGGTCAGCAGAACCACGACCAGAACTGGGGTCACTCGGTGATCCCGAGACCGGCCGCCGCTGACACCCCCTCAAGATACCCGCGGGCGCGCTCCGTCTTCGAGTAGCGCGCGACCAGCGCCCAGAAGGCGTTGTTGTGGCTCGGGACGACGAGGTGGGCCAGCTCGTGCAGCAGCACGTAGTCGATCACCCAGTCGGGCATCTCCTTGACCCGGTGCGAGATGCGGATGCTGCCGTCGGCCGGGGTGCACGATCCCCAGCGGCCGTTCTGGTTCTGCACCCAGCGGACACTGGTCGGCACGGAGGCCGCCGGATGATCGGGCAGATAGCGCGCGGCCAGCCGCTCCGCGCGAGCGTTGAGTTCTCCATCGGTGCGGCGAGCGCGCTGCTCACGGGCCTCCAGCCGCTCCAGCATCCGGTCGACCCACTCGCGTTCCTCGGCACGAGAGAAGCGGGCCGGGATGAGCACGACGATCCGTTCGCCGTCCCGGTATGCGGACACGGTGCGCCGCCGGCGCTGGCTGCGCCGCACCTCGATGACCGGCTTACGGGTGGCCATGACAACCCTGCCGACCCACGGGTTGAGAAGCGCTCACGGACAGACGCTAGCCGGGAGCGGCCATCTCTTCGCAAGGGTCAATCTCACGACACCCGTCCGGATCACCCCAATTCGTCGTACCTCGTCGGAAAGATTCCCCCGCCGCCGCCCGATACCCACACCGTTGCCCACACGTTTATCCCCAGGCTGTGCATAATCGTCTGAGCCTGGGCACTTATAGCCATGGGCTCAGACGCCGCCGAGCGTGCTCACAATGCGCCTTCGGCGGCTATATGAACCTGAAAGTGCCGCTCAGGGCGCTGATCTTCCGAAAATTTCGGCGTGTCCCGTCTAAGCGCACTTTCCCTGGGTGTCCGACAAGGCACACTCACCACGTCAGCTGTCAAGGGCCAGACACTGGTGCACCCGCGCTGGTGCGAGATGAGGAGGACTCCGTGGCCGAGACCTACAACGGCTACTGCGTCAAGTGCAAGGAAAAGCGCGACTTCGAGGGCGAGGTTGCCGTATCAAAGACCGGCATGAAGATGGCCAAGGGCACGTGCCCGGTCTGTGGCACGACCGTGAACCGGATCCTCGGCAAGGCGTAACCCGTCACCGTGGATCGGCCGGCAGGCCGGCGGGGGCTCCAGCGCCCCTGCCGCTGGCCGGCTCCCGTGCAAATTCCTGCACCTTCTGAGGTTTTTGCCCTATTCGCTGTGGATAACACGGCGACCCGCTGTGGATAGCCCCGGTCGACGGTGGACTTCCTGTGGATAACCGGCGCGGCCGGGGGCCATGGCGGTGCCAGAGTCGGCACATGCGACCGACGCTTCTGCCCAATCTCCGCCGGCTCTGGCGGGACGCCCAGACCCTGCAGCTCGGTTCCGACCCCGATCACGCGGTCGTGATCCGGCTGTCCCGCCCGGCTGCCAGCCGGGCGCTCGACCTGCTCGACGGCTCGGCGACCACGAGCGGGCTGCTGGCCGGGGCGGCTCAGCTCGGCGTCTCCGAGCTGGACGTCGAGGAGATCGTCGACCTGCTACGGCGGCTCGGCCTGGTCCTGGGCGCCCATGAGTTGACACCGTCGGCGCTGCCGGAAGGTGTCCGGCGGCGGCTGCGCATCGAGGCGGCGGCCATCGCGCTGCGCCGGCGGGTGGGCCTGCAAATCCCGACCGGGGCCCGGACGCGGCAGTCCGCCGAGCGGGGCCAGGTCACGACGCTACCCGAACGCGCAGACACCCAGGCCCAGTCCTCAGCCAAGATCACCCACAGTCCGACTCCGGCCGAGATCCTCCGCCGCCGCGCCGACGCCTGCGTCCTGATCGCCGGCGACGGTCCGCTCGTCGCTCCGGTCGCCGCCGCTCTCGCCGCGGCCGGGGTCGGGCACATCGACCCGGCCCTCGACGGCGTCATCCGGCCCGGCGACATCATGGTCGGCGGGTTCGGCGCCGACGACGTCCGCCGGTCCCGCGCGGTCGCGATCGCCGACGCGGTGACAAGGGCAGCTCCGGGCACTGACCTGTCGGCGGCCCGCAGCAAGCGGGCGGCGTTCGTCGTCCAGTTCGGCGCCCGACCGTCGGCCACGCTCGGCGCCCGCGGGATACGACTGCGCCACCTGCCCGTCCTCGAGGTCGGCATCCGGCTGGGCACGGTCGTGATCGGCCCACTGGTCCGCCCCCGCGCCTCGCCCTGTCGCAACTGCCTTGAGCTGCACCGCAAGGATCGCGACCCGGCCTGGCCGGTGCTCATGGCTCAGCTGGCGACGGCGCCGAGTGGCGAGGAGGAGCCCTGCGCCCAGACCACGGCGCTGGCCGGCGCCGCATACGCGGCCGACGAGGTCCTGGCCTATCTCGACGGCGCCCAGCCGCGCACTGAGGCAGCCATCGTCGAGATCGCCCGGCCCGGGGAGGCACGCCGCCGCGCCTGGGCCGCACACCCCAGATGTGCGTGCCGTCGGCGGAGCAGCCGTTGATCGAACCGGCGGGTAAGAATAAATGGTGAGCGAGATTCCGCGGAACGCCGTCGCCCGCACGGCCCGGCTTGCCTCCCTGCCGCTCGGCCTCGCCGGCCGGGCCGCGCTGGGGCTCGGCAAGCGGGTGACCGGGATGGCCGCCGACGTGATCTCGGCTGACGTCCAGCGCCGCACGGCGGAGCACCTTTTCAGCGTCCTTGGCCAGCTCAAGGGCGGCGCGATGAAAATGGGCCAGGCACTGTCGGTCTTCGAGGCCGCCCTGCCTGACGAACTGGCCGGGCCCTACCGGGCGGCGCTGACCAAGCTGCAGGAGGCCGCTCCCCCGCTGCCTGCGGCCAGCGTCCACCGGGTGCTCGCCGACCAGCTGGGCGAGAACTGGCGCGAGCTGTTCACCGAGTTCGACGACAAGCCGGCCGCCGCGGCCAGCATCGGCCAGGTGCACCGGGCGGTGTGGGCCGATGGGCGCGCGGTCGCCGTCAAGGTCCAGTACCCGGGGGCCGGCGACGCGCTGCGCTCCGACCTCAACCAGCTCAGCCGGCTGGCCAGCCTGTTCAAGGCGATCCAGCCCGGACTCGACGTCAAGCCGCTGGTGGCCGAGCTCCGCGACCGGGTGACCGAAGAACTCGACTACGAGCTCGAGGCCGCCTCGCAAGAGGCCTTCGCGACCGCGTACGCAGAGGATCCGCTGATCTTCGTGCCGCCGGTGGTGGCCCGCTCGTCCCGGGTGCTGGTTACCGAGTGGGTCGAGGGAACCCCGGTGTCCGCGATCATCGCCGCCGGCAGCCAGGAGGATCGCGACGCGGTCGGTCTGCGGATGGCGACCCTGCACTTCTCCGCGCCAACCCGGGCCGGGCTCCTGCACGCCGACCCGCATCCGGGCAACTTCCGGCTGCTGGCCGACGGGCGGCTCGGCGTCCTCGACTTCGGGGCGGTGGCCCGGCTGCCCGGCGGCCACCCGGAGCCGATCGGCCGGCTGACCCGGCTGGCGCTGGCCGGCGATGCGCAAGGGGTGCTGGACGGACTGCGCGAGGAGGGGTTCATCCGCAAGGGCGCCGAGGTCGACGCCGTGGCGGTCCTGGACTATCTACGGCCGATGCTCGAGCCGATCGAGGCGCCGCGGTTCAAGTTCACCCGGGCCTGGCTGCGGGCCGAGGCCGGGCGGATCGCCAACCCGAAGGGCCCCGCCTACCAGCTCGGCCGGCAGCTCAACCTGCCGCCGGCCTACCTGCTCGTGCACCGGGTCACGCTCGGCTCGATCGGCGTCCTGTGCCAGCTGGAGGCCGAGGCGCCCTACCGCGCGATCGTCGAAGAGTGGCTCCAAGGGTTCAAGAAGCCCAGGAGACGGAGGTAGGCCACCCCCTCACGGATGGGAGTGGCCTACCTCAAACGGTGCAAGATCAGCGCGACAGCATGCGGTCCTGTTGCTGGCGGGCGCGCATGGCGACCTGGCGTGCGGATCGAGAAGCCTCAGAGTGTCGAGCAGCCTGAGGCCGTCGCATTCGGGCTCGGGACAGTGCTTCGTGGAGTAGTTGCAGATGCATGACGATGCTCCTTGGACGGTTGGTCGGGTCAACTAGCCGGGTCGACTGCGCTTCGCGCAGCTCGCGGCTGGCAGGCAGTGAGTGTGTGGACATGTCAGGCCGCCACTCGTGCGGCGATCGCCGCAGTCCGGGCCGCCACCTCGACGCGGAGCACCGCGTCGCGCGCGACGTCCTCCTTGCGGGGACGACCGCGAGGCCGCTTGCGCGGAACCACGGCACCGCGCTCGAAGATCTCGCCGCCCCAGACACCCCAGGGCTCACCGCGCTCGATCGCGCCAGCGAGGCACTCGGCGCGCAGCGGGCACTCCGCGCAGAGCGACTTCGCGAGCTCGAGGTCGGCAGGCGAGTCGGAGAACCACAGATCCGGGTCGTACGTGCGGCACGGCAGGTCCGAGTGGACACCGCGTGCGGGCGCACGCAGGCGCTCATCCACACCCATCTCGACGCGAACGTCGAGCGATGCCATCGCCAGGCTCATCCCGGTCACCTCTTTTCTGATCTCGATCTTGTGGACTGATCAACTTGTGCAAAAAACTGAGGCCGCGGATCCCGGTTGTGGGTTCCGCGGCCTCGAGGTGAGCCGGTTGGACGGTCTCTGTTAGACCGGCCTTCCTCGAGGTGGAACGCCACGAGCGCTGAAGATCGTCTTCGGCGCCGTCCCGTTGTCCTTGGCAGCATCGGCAATGAACCCAGTGGTCCCCTGAACCTGAGGCCACGGCCGCTGCATGAGGAGCTGCGAAACCTGGACTCCAGAGCCGCCCGGGACGCCGAGCCAGCCCACGTGGTGAACGTGGGCAGCCGAGGCGGCAACGCGCGCGACCGAGAGGCCAGATTCCAGAGCGCAGGCAGCAGGGATCGCCCACGGTCGCTCGTTAGTCGCATAGAGCTTCACGGGGTTCACCTACTTCCTTCGCTCGTGGTTAAGCAAGCCATTTGGTTGGCTCGCGTGTTGGCAGGTTAAGCCGGTCCCGCAGGCGGGGGCAACCGAATTATCGGAGATCTGCACCATCTTTTTTCAAGATTCTTTAGGAGCAAGATCATCGACGGCCGCGCCGGCCACCAGAGCGGCCACCGCAGCGGCGTAAAGCTCGAGTTTGCGCGGCCCGATCCCGGCGATCGCGGCGAGCTGCGGGCGGCCGGTCGGCTGCCGCTCGGCGATCGCCGCGAGCGTCACGTCCGTGAAAACCACGAAAGGAGGAACCCGCTGCGCCGCCGCCACCCGGGCCCGCCACTCCCGCAGCCGGGCGAACAGCTCCTCGTCGCGGTCGGACGGGCAGGTGGCGCACCGGCCGAGCTTGCGGTCGGCGGCGTTGATCAATCCGGTGCCGCAGATGCGGCAGGAAACAACCGTGCGCCGCACCGCCTTGCCGGCGCCGGCACGAGATCCGCCGCGCGTGACGCTCGGATCGAGCATCGGCAGGAACCGGCAGGCCGTCCGGGCCCGCCCGCCCGGCGAGCGCGCCGCCCCGTAGGAAAGCCAGAGCGTGTGCCGGGCGCGGGTGACCCCGACGTAGAGCAGCCGCCGCTCCTCCTCCAGCGCCTCGGCGCTGCGGGCGTGCTGGGTCGGCAGCGTGCCGTCGGCCAGCCCGACCAGGAAGACCGCGTCCCACTCGAGACCCTTGGCCGAGTGCAGCGAGGACAGGGTCACCCCCTCGACGGTCGGTGCGTGCTGAGCCGCCGCCCGCCGCTGCAACTCCGCACAGAACGCCTCGAGCGACCGGGTCGGCTCCTCATCGACGAGCGCGACGAGCGCAGCCACCGCCTCCCACCGCTCCCGGGCCGCGCCGCCGGGCGGAGCCGCGTCGGGCCGCCAACTGGCGGCCTCGAGCGCACCGACGACCGCCTCGCGCAGCGGCGTGTCCGGCGTCACCGTGCGGGTGGCCGCGCGCAGGGCGACCATCGCCTGGCGCACCTCGGCCCGGTCGAAGAAGCGCTGGGCGCCGTAGACGACATAGGGCACCCCGGCGTCGGCCAGTGCCTCCTCGTAGACCTCGGATTGCGCGTTGACCCGGAACAACACGGCGATCTCGCGGGCCGGCACGCCACCGGCGATCAGCTCGGCACAGCGCGCGGCGACCGCGTCGGCCTCGGCTGGCTCGTCGGAGAACGACCGGATCTCCGGCTCGGGCCCCGACGGGCGCTGCCCGACCAGCTCGATGCGAAGCTTGGCGAGCTCGCCGCGGGCCTGGGCGATGACCGCGTTGGCCAGACCGACGACCTGCGGGGTGGACCGATAGTCGCGGACCAGGCGCACCACCGTCGCACCGCGCCGGTGCCGCGGAAAGTCGAGCAGATAGGACGAGCTGGCCCCGGTGAACGAGTAGATCGTCTGGCTGGCGTCGCCCACCACTGTCACGTCGTCGCGGCCGCCCAGCCAGGCCTCGAGCAGTCGCTGCTGAAGCGGGTTGACGTCCTGGTATTCGTCGACCACGAAATGCCGGTATTGCGCGCGAACCTGGTCGCCGACGTCCTCATGCTCCTCGATCCCCCACGCGGCGGCCCGCAACAGGTCCTCGAAGTCGATCGCCCCGGCGGCCCGCTTGATCTGCTCATAGGCCGCGTAGGTGGCGCCCATCTTGGCCGACTCGAACGGCGGCTCACGGCGCGCCTTGGCCGCGGCCACGACATATTCATCCGGCTCGACGAGCGATGACTTGGCCCACTCGATCTCGGCGGCCACGTCGCGGGCGGTCGTCCGGTCGATGCGCAGGCCGACCCGGGACGCGGCCAGCCCCACCAGCCGCGCCTTGCTCTCCAGCAACTCGGGCAGGTCGCGGCCGGCGAAGAGCCGGGGCGCGAAATAGCGCAGCTGGCGCAGCGCAGCCGCGTGGAACGTGCGCGCCTGCACCCCGGTCGCCCCGAGCTGGCCGAGCCGCGCGCGCATCTCGGCCGCGGCCCGCGCGGTGAAGGTGACGGCCAGCACATGCTGCGGCTGGATCTCGCCGCGCTGGACCCGGTGGGCGATCCGGTGGGTGATCGCCCGCGTCTTGCCCGTGCCGGCGCCGGCCAGGATGCACACCGGCCCGGCCGGCGCGGTCACCGCCGCGCGCTGCTCGGGATCAAGCTCAGCGTCGAGCCCATCGAGAGCGGAATCCGTCACAGCTGGAATCATGTCAGGGCGGTATGACGTTTTAACGAGTACACAAGGCGACGTTCGGAGGTTCTCTCGATGATCACGATGTACTCGACGTCCTGGTGCGGCTTCTGCCACCGCTTGAAGTCGCAGCTCAACCGGGAAGGCATCGAGTATCAGGTCATCGACATCGAACGCGACGCGGCCGCGGCCCGGTTCGTCGAGAGCGTCAACGGTGGCAACCAGACCGTCCC
>Ga0070684_100004778_pt1 | contig 10350 bp, 10 predicted proteins | sample KBSC723LmetaG_FD_65653 | JGI IMG/M metagenome (GOLD analysis project Ga0070684, IMG submission 65653) | Corn rhizosphere microbial communities from Kellogg Biological Station, Michigan, USA - KBS C7.2-3L metaG | ecosystem: Host-associated > Plants > Roots > Rhizosphere ...
CACGGAGGTGGCGATGGAAGATGCCGCAAACCGGATTGTACGCCATTACGAGCGTCACGCGCTGTCATGGGATGCGGACCGCCGTGCCGCCGGTTGGACAGACAAACCCTTTATCGAGCGCTTTCTCAGTTTTCTTCCACAAGGCGCTACAGTTCTTGATCTTGGCTGTGGGGGCGGCTCACCCGTTGCGCTTCACATGGTTGCCCATGGTTTTCACGTCACCGGCGTGGACAGCTCTCCGACCCTCATCTCGCTATGCCAAACTAGGATCTCCGATCAGGAATGGATCGTCGGCGATATGCGATCCTTGGCCCTTGGTCGGAGATTTCAAGGGATATTGGCTTGGGACAGCTTCTTCCATCTCCGGCACCAAGACCAGCGAACGATGTTTGAGATATTTGCCGTGCATGCTGCGCCAGCAGCCATTTTGATGTTCAATGCAGGCTTTAGTCATGGCGAGGCTGTCGGTTCTTATCGAGGCGATCCTCTGTACCATGCGAGTCTCGATGCGACCGAATATCAGGCTTTATTGACGGACTTTGGTTTCGAACTAATCGAGCATTCGATCAATGACCCCGCAAAGGGTGGCCGGATTTTCTGGTTGGCTCGTAATCGATGACTTCGCCTGTTGGCACAAATGCGAAGTGCCGACTGCATTGGGCAATTTCCGCTTTCAGGGGTAACCCGGAAGACATTTGCTCACACCGAGTTGTTCTCAGTTTGACCCGAACCGGACCTACCGTGACCCGCGTGGAGTTACCCATCGGTCAGGCCAGTGCGAGGTAGCCGGGGCGCGTCGACATGCTATGCTTGCCTGCACTAGGATCAGGGGTTGGGGGGTACATGAGCCGGTTTTTCCAAAGGGCTGCGTTCGTCGTCGCAATAGTGTCAGCCTGCTATTCACACATCGCCACTGCTCAGGTGACTTCAGATCAGAATGTCTTCCGAGTGACGCTGCTCGGTACCGGCGCGCCGGATCCGTCTCCGGAGCGCTTCAGTGCCAGCACACTAATTGAGGCTGGAGCCCATAAAATTCTCATCGATGCCGGACGTGGCGCGACGATCAGGCTCTCCCAATTGCACATTCCCTTAGGCAGCATCGAAGTTGTCTTCTTAACCCACTACCATTCGGATCACACTATTGGCATCCCCGATCTATGGCTGACCGGATGGTTGCCTCCCCCCTTTGGTCATAGGAAATCGCCGTTTCATGTGATCGGCCCCACCGGCGCTGTCGAACTTATGTCAAACCTTGAACGTGCATACGCAGCCGATATCAAGATACGGATGGCAGACCAGAAACTCACGCGAGAAGGGCTTGATCCAAAGGTAGAGGAGTTTACGAAAGATGGCCTCGTTTATGATAGCGATGGGCTCAGGGTCACCGCCTTCGAGGTCAACCATGGTGACGAGGTAAAGCCTGCCTTTGGCTATCGCATCGACTACGCGGGGCACTCAGCGGTGATATCAGGAGATACGCGGTTCAATGAGAACGTCATCAAATACGGTACCGGGACGGATCTGCTGGTGCATGAAGTATTCGCCGTGAAGCCCGAGCTTATGAAGAATAAGGCGATACAAACTATCGCCGCACATCACGTCACGCCGCAAGAAGCAGGTACGGTTTTTAGCAGGGCACATCCGAAGCTGGCGGCTTTTACCCACCTCTCGGTGATTGGCACACCCACTATCCCAAGCGTCACCCCTGACGAGATCGTCGCTCAAACGCGCGAGACCTACAACGGACCGCTGGTTGTTGGTGAAGACCTGATGGCCTTCGAGTTAGAAGCCGATGGGGTGGTCGTTCATAGGCGCGGCCAGCGGTAACGACGAGATAGTAACTCTGAGTAACGTCGCCTTCTGGGCCCTTTGCCGCCTTGCTGCCTGGCTTCGTCGAGGTCTGCTCATGGCACATCAGGCGTTTCGCTGCGCAGCGGAATTTGGTCGCTATCGGGGCATTGCGGACTCTCGCAAGCTGTCCGTCCGGCAGATTGATGGGTTCACGGCATTAGTTAGCGGGGCGGCAAAAACGGAACGAGCATTGGAACGCGCCGGCAGTAAGGTCCATATGCGTCCGCGCCGAGCTCATTGGTGAGGAAGCCTTCTTCCATGCGGGCCTTCTGCCACATGCCCAGCGAGATCAGCACCGCGCCGAGCATCGCGGTCACTGTTCCCACCGCAATACCCGTTGCCAGCATTCCTGCGATCAGCCCGGTATAGATCGGGTGGCGCACAAGCCCGTATGGACCGGTGTCAATGACCTGATGGCCTTCCTTGCGCGTGATCGCATTCGACCAAAAACGTCCGAGATGAATTCGCGCCCACCACGTGAACGAGATCCCCGCCAGGGTCAGGGCCGCAAGCACGTACGTGCCGCCGTTGCCAAATTGCCAGAGTGGTTTCTCTCCCAATACCTGCGCGGTCCAGGGCGTAAATAGAATGGCGCCTGCGAGAATGGGAATGCGGTAGGCCCGCGAGTCCCAGGTCATCACGTGTTTTTGCGTTCGACCGGACCAGAATGACGCCACGACCCAACTGATGAGCCACGCAATCCAGATCAGCGCCAGTAACTGGCTGGGCCACGTGGCGGTCCATCCACTCCAGACGAAAGCTAGCAATTGGCCGGGATCGTGAAGCATGTTGCGAATAATATTATGCGGTTACGTCAAATGCCATAGCCGCGACTCGTCTGAGGCGGTCGAAACGCAGGGTTGAGGGCTGGACTAAATCCATTGTGTCTGGCGCTGGCACCAAGCAGACAAGCGATGGCCTCCCGCAACGCGGGCTCAACAGGCTGCGGTTGATAGCCCAGTTCGCGCTGCGCTTTTTCGATCGATAACGCCGTCGCCCGCAACGCAATTCGAACACCTTCGGCGGTGCCGGAGGGAGGTCGCCGCGTCACGTGATCGGCGATGAACTCCAACATCGTAGTGGCCGCTTCCGCTAGACGGCCGGGAATTGGAACGAGCGGAACGCGGCGGCCGCTAATCGCAGCCACAAGCCCAAGAACCTTCTTCAACGGGATACTTTCACCGCCGAGAATGTAGCGATGTCCGACCTGCCCGCGTTGCATGACAAGGATCAGACCTGCTGCGACGTCGCGCACATCGACGAGGTTCACAATGAAATCAAGATACAATTGAAACCGTCCGCCAAGAAAGTGCCGGAGCATCGCCGTTGGCGGCGTGAGATTGTGGTCATGAGGCCCGATGGGCATTGTGGGGCAGCCAACTACCACCGGAAAACCGGATGCCGCAGCCTGCATTGCGAGCCGTTCCGCCAGCATCTTCGAGCGCGTGTATGGACCCGGCATGTCGTCGGCCGGCAGCAGAGCATCATCTGCAACTGTATCTTCTGATGGGGAGGAGCGGAAAAGAATGGATTCGGTCGAGCAGTGCAGGAACCGTGCAATGCCGCGCCGGCGCGCAGCCGCAATGACTACCTCCGTGCCGAGGTAGTTGACGGTGTGAAAGTCGTCTTTGCGCGGCATCCACATGCCGGGCAGGCCGGCAAGGTGATAAACCTGATCGACGCCGTCCAGGGCATCATCCACCAGATCAGGATCGAGTACCGAACCTTTGACATACTGCACTTCCGGCAAGGCGCAGGTCGGCGATTTAAGATCGAGAACCCGCACCTGCCGATCGCGCGCGACCAGCGCCGAAACCAGGTGCTGTCCGATGAAGCCGCTTCCGCCAGTGACAAGTACCCGTGTCATGCGTGTGGGCGCGGCTCGGCCTGACGTTTCTCGGCGTATAGCGACGAGTTGCGCGGCGCTGTTTGTGGAACTTGTTGGATAACAACGGCAAGATCCTGCCGAAAGCCAAGCGCGATGAACAGCTTCGCCATCACAAACATCGGTCCGAGCAGCAGGTGAGCAGGATTATCCGTCAGCGCCGGCTGTCGACGTTCGAACACCTGGTGCCCGACAACTTGCGACGCGACGCCGATGACGATCAACACGGCCGTGATCGACCATATGCCGGCAGCAGTCGTATAATTCACGATCATCGCCGCGGCTGAAAGCAACAAGACAGCGGCGCCAAGGATCGCGGTTCCAAGGGCAGCGTCGAGCACGAACCAGTAAATCAGCACGGGCACAACCGCGATGGTTGCCGCGCTGGTTTGCGCACCAAGTGCGGCGACGGACCACGAACTGAGGGGGATAACCGCGGCGAGGAACAAAAATGCGATGCCAATTACGTGCATCGCGCAATTCCAGGGATCACGGTGATATTCGACGTAATCCGCAAGCTGCCGCCGGAAATATGAGTTCATGCGGGGCTCGCTGCCACTCTCGCGTACGGGAACGCCTCGGAGCCGGTGCTCGCAAAGGTTAGGCACTCCCGCTTCATCGCCTAGCCCCCGATAGTGACACGGTGCTACTTAAACTTGGGATCAGGCCGAAGTCAAAGGGCGGCTGGCTGTTGTTCTGTGCAGACCGGGTGCAGGAGATTGTCGCCAACATACTGGAAGTCAACCGGATATCCGGACACAGAGCAGCGCGATGAAATCGGTGATAAGAACGGCAGGACAGTGCGGCAGATTTTTTGGCGCGGTGTTGCCGTGCGGCCTCATGTTTGTTGCTGGAGCAGCCAGTCCGGCGCACGCGGCGGGATGCGCCTTCGAACCGCAAGGCGAGGGCCGCGTCGCCGAGATTCTCGATGCGCGAACGTTTCGCCTGGCTGATGGCCGCGAGGTCCGCCTCGCCGGCATCGAGCCGGTTACGGCCGAAAAAGCCAGCCGCACAGCGGCGCTATCGGCGATCATTGCGGGGCGCGACGTGACCTTGTCGGGCGAAGACGACACGCCCGACCGTTACGGCCGTCAGCCCGCCTTCGTGTTTCTGGACGGCTCCGAAACCCCGGTGCAGGGTCTATTGCTGGCGCAGGGCGAGGCGCTGGTCTCGGCGACCGTGACCAACAAGGATTGTGCGTTGGTCCTGGCTGCCGCGGAGGCTGCCGCGCGGCAGACAAAGCAGGGAACCTGGGCCGGTCCCGCCGCCATAAAAAACGCGGAAAGTCCGGGCGATATTTTGGCCGGGATTGGGCGTTTTACCGTGGTCGAGGGCAAGGTCTTGTCGGTCCGGCAGGCCGGGGCCACGACTTACCTGAATTTCGGACGGAACTGGACACGGGACTTTGCCGTGACTATTTCAAGGCGCGTGGTTCCGGCGCTCGAGACTGCCGGAATCGCCGTTAAGTCCCTCGAGAATCGACGGATTCGTATCCGCGGTTGGGTCGAGGCGCGGGGTGGGCCGCGCATCGAAGTGCTCCGGGTAGGGCAGATTGAGGTGCTTGGTGGGAATTAGCTCGCTGGGAAAATACGGGTAGCTGCAGTGGCAGGGTTTGCCGGACGGCGCGAGATCGGGATGAGCCGCCGCCTTTGGGCTGCGCCCGCCCTCTTGTGCGCAGCTTTTGCCCTTGCCGCCTGCGGCGATATCGGCCGGTTTCAGACCTCATCCCCGACGGCGAGCCCGACAAAACCGGCGCGCTCGGTCGCACAGACGCCCGCCGCCGAGCGCGAGCATGAGCGAATTCTCTCCTCCTATGGCGGCGCCTATGACGATCCGAAGCTGGAAGCCCTGATCGGCAAGACGGTCGACCGGCTCGTCGCGGCATCCGATCGTCCCGATCAGCCCTACAAGGTGACGATCCTCAATTCGGGTGCGGTGAATGCGTTCGCGCTGCCGACCGGCCAGCTTTACGTGACGCGCGGCCTGATCGCGCTGGCGAGCGACACCTCGGAATTATCCTCGGTGCTATCACACGAGATGGCGCATGTGCTGGCAAAGCACGCATCGATCCGCGAGGACCAGGCCCGCCAGGCCGCCGTCGTCACCCGCGTCGTGACCGACATGAGCAACGATCCCGATTTGACCGCGCTGGCGCTCGCCAAGACCAAGCTGACGATGGCAAGCTTTTCACGCGCCCAGGAATTCGAGGCCGACGGCATCGGCGTCGGCATTTCGGCGCGCGCCCATTTCGATCCCTACGGCGCGGCGCGTTTCCTCACCTCGATGGAGCGCAACGCCGAACTGAAGGCAGGAAAGACCTCGCTCGATCCGCGCGCGCAGGATTTTCTGTCGTCGCACCCGGCAACGCCGGAGCGGGTGCAGAACGCACAGAACTCGGCCCGCCAATACACCTCGCCGGAGGGCGGCGATCGCGATCGCGAAACCTATCTCGCGGCCATCGACAACATCGTCTATGGCGAGGATCCGAGCGAGGGTTTCGTTCGCGGCCGGCGCTTCCTGCATCCCAAGCTCGGCTTCACCTTCGCAGCCCCCGAAACCTTCACGCTGGACAATACCGCCCAGGCCGTGATCGGCGTGCGCGAGGGCGGCACCCAGGCGATGCGCTTCGATGTGGTGCGGGTGCCGGCGGAACAGAGCCTCGGCGAGTATCTCAATTCCGGCTGGATGGAAGGCGTCGACAAGGCCTCGACCGAGGATCTGACTATCAACGGCTTCCCGGCGGCATCCGCCAGCGCGCACGGCGACCAGTGGCAATTCCGGGTCTATGCGCTACGTTTCGGCAGCGACGTCTACCGCTTCATTTTCGCCGCCCGGCAAAAGACCACCGAGAGCGATCGCAACGCGCGCGAAACGGTGAATTCGTTCCGCCGCCTGACGCTGGAGGAGATCCAGGCCGCGCGGCCGCTGCGCATCAAGGTCATTACCGTGCAACCCGGCGACACCGTGGAATCGCTGTCGCACCGTATGGCCGGCGTCGACCGCCCCGCCGAGCGCTTTCGTATCCTGAACGGGATCGACGCCCATGCCCAGGTCAAGGTGCGCGATCGCGTCAAGATCGTGGTGGATTGACGCGATATCGTCGTCCCGGCCAAGCCAACGGGTCGCGCGAATGCGCGCCCGATGACAGGCTCCGCGCGCGCCGGGACCCATAGCCACCGTTGCCGACGATTATAGAAGGTCTCTGCTCCAGCGCCCCACGCGTTCGCGGGGACGACTCATGAATGTAAACTTCACGCCATCACGAACAGCAAAAAGCCCGGTCTCTCGACCGGGCTTTGATTGTTTCGACTAGCGAAAACCGCTTACGCCGCTTCGTCCGCGACGGTGGCATCGTCGCCATCGGCGTCGGCGTCAACCTCCGCATCACCGTCGGCTTCGACTTCAGTCTCGGCCTTGGCGCCGCGGCGCGGGCTCTTGGCGAGCTGGCCTTCGATTTCCTTCACCGCCTCGGTTTCCGTCACATGTTGCACGACGGCGATTTCGCGGGACAGACGATCGAGCGCCGCCTCATAGAGCTGGCGTTCGCTGTAGGACTGCTCGGGCTGCGATTCCGAACGATAGAGATCGCGCACCACTTCGGCGATCGCGACGATATCTCCGGAATTGATCTTGGCTTCATATTCCTGGGCCCGGCGCGACCACATCGTGCGCTTGACGCGGGCGCGGCCCTTGAGGGTTTCCAGCGCGCGCTTGACCAAGGCCGGTTCCGACAGCTTGCGCATGCCGACATTGGCGACCTTCGCGGTCGGCACCCGCAGCGTCATCTTGTCCTTCATGAAGTTGATCACGAACAGCTCAAGCCGGGCGCCGGCGATCTCCTGCTCTTCGATGGCCAGAATCTGGCCCACGCCGTGGGCGGGATAGACCACGAATTCGTTGGTCTTGAAGCCCTGGCGCTGGGTCAGAACCTTCTTCGGCTCCTCGACGCGCGGGGCCACGGCGGCCGGCTTCGCGGCGGGCTTGGCCGCAGCCTTGGTCACCACAGCCTTGGTCACCAAAGTCTTGGTCACCAAAGTCTTGGTCACCAAAGTCTTGGGGGCAGCTTTCGGGGCAGTCTTGGAGGAAGCAACCTTCGAGGCAGTGGCCTTCGAACCGGTCGCTTTCGCGGCAGTTTTTGCAGTCTTGTTTGGCATTGCGCTTCTTTTGTTTTTTGAGGATTTTGCAGCCGAGGCCTTGGCGGCCTTTCGGGTATCCTTGGGGGAAGTCCGGGCACGGCCTTTGGTTGCACTGCGGCTGGCCGCAGCGGCTTTTTTGGAGCCCTTGGAAACACTCTTTTTACGCGTTTTCTGTGACACAGCCTGCGCGCGGAACTGCCACGCCCCTGTTCGATGATTTCACGGGAACCCATAGGGGCCATTCGCGGGCTGACGGGTTCGGCTAATAATGTGCCCAATATAGCACATTTTCCGCAAAAATCAATGATTTACGCCACATAGCGGCGGTTTGGGCGGCCGTTTCAGCCATATCCGCGGCATTAGGGTTAAGTAGAAACCAGCATTCCCTTCAGTCGCCGGTCCCGGGCGCTGGAGAAAAAAATTTCTCGAACTTGCCTTCCATGCCCTCGAAATCCTTGGCGTCGGGCGGGGATTCCTTCTTCTGGGTGATGTTCGGCCAGGTCTTGGCGTATTCGGTATTCACCTCCAGCCACTTTTCCAGACCGGGCTCGGTGTCGGGCTTGATGGCGTCGGCCGGGCATTCAGGTTCGCATACACCGCAATCGATGCATTCGTCGGGATGGATGACCAGCATGTTGTCGCCCTCGTAGAAGCAGTCTACCGGGCAGACTTCAACGCAATCGGTATATTTGCATTTGATGCAGGCTTCCGTGACGACGTAAGTCATCCAAAACTCCGAAACGGGTCAATTTTGTGTGGTTTGCGTAGCGCAGGAACTCCGCAGCCGCAAGTGAAGCAGAACGTCCCAGCAGGCGTTTTCAGGCGGTCCTGCGCCAAGCCGAATTCGCGTCAATACAGATAGTTACTCTTGGCGTTCCTGCAAATCGTCGTACAGCACGCGGGCGGAGGACGCATCGCCCCGCCGCTCCGAAAATCCGACGACCTTGAGAACACGCACGCTGCGATCGAGCCCGATCGTCAGCACATCACCGGCCTTGACGGAGTGTCCCGGCGCCTTTTCCCGCACGCCATTGATGCGGACATGGCCGGCCTCGACCAGCGCGGCCGCGCTGGTGCGGGCCCTCACCACCCGCGCGTGCCACAACCATTTATCGAGACGCTGGCGCTCCAAGCAACACCACTGAAAACGCTTTAGCGATCCTTGCGGTTGGCGGTGAGCTGCTCCTTGAGCGCAGCCAGTTTGGCAAACGGCGAATTGGGGTCGATCGGACGCTCGCGCTCGCGCGGCGGCGCGGATGTCGCAAACTGCCGGTGCGACGGCCCGCTGTCGGGGCGCTTGTCACGTCCGCCCTTGTCGCGGCCGCCCTTGTCGCGCCCACCGCCAAACTTGCCCTTGTCCCTGCCCTTGCCCTCAAAGCGCTCGCGGGGTGGACGACCCTTGTCCTCGCGCGGCTCGCGCGCCGGCGCGCCATCGGTAGCAGCAGCGGTCACGGCCTCCGTCGGCGCATCGGTGCGGGGTTTGCGGAACTCATTGCCGCGGTCGCGCCGTCCGCGCCGGTGCCGCTCGCGCTTTGCACCTTCGCCGGCCTCGCCTGTTTCGCTGGCAGCAGCAGCGGCGGCAGGCACGGTACCTTCTACGGCACGGTCCTGATGGCGATGACGGTTGCGATCATGCCGCGGCCGGCGCTCTTCCGACCGGCCGCCGGGCCGCCAGACTTCTATCAGTTCGGCAACAGCGATCGCCTCGGGCGCGGCAACGACCGCATCGGGCGCGACGGCGGCGGCGGCATCGACGGCATCGGGCGTTGCTGCGGCAGGATCGACCGCATCGGGCGTCGCTGCGGCGGCATCGACCGCTTCCGCCGGTGCAGCATCGGCTGCTGCAACAGTTTCCGCCGTTGCTTCAGCGGCGGCCTCTGCCGTCGCGTCAGCGGCAACCTGATCCTGCGGGGCTTCCGCGGCTTCTGCTGCTATCGGAGCCACCGGTTCCGCCACAACCTCGGTGGAATTGGTGTCTGCCGCTGCGGGCTCGTTGTCATTCGAAGCCGCCGAGAACGCGACCTCGGGAAGCAGCGTCGCCGACGGTGCCGCAATCGCTTCGCGCGACTCCGGCATATCGTTGGGGACTTCAGCGATTTCGGCTGTTTCGGCCGCCGCCATCGGCTCCGGCCCGACGGTGTCGGCAGCTGCGCTTTCCGGCGACACCGCCTCCGGAGACTCCGATGGCGCGGCGTCGGTCGGCGCGGTTTCCACGGGCGGTGTTTCGACCACGGCCGGTTTCGGCGGCGGCGGACGGCGCTCCATGCGATAGCCGAGCGCGCGCAGGATCGAGGCGAAGTCCTCGCCGGCCGAGCCCGTCAGCGAGGTCATCGCCTGCGTCACCACAAAGCCGCGGCCGTCGAAGGCGCCGGCAGGCTTTGCGCCCGGCGAGGTTTCGCGCCATGACAAAGCGGGGCGGATGAGATCGGCGAGGCGCTCCAGAATATCGACCCGCACCGCGCGTTCGCCGCATTGCCG
>Ga0070684_100004779_pt1 | contig 10349 bp, 14 predicted proteins | sample KBSC723LmetaG_FD_65653 | JGI IMG/M metagenome (GOLD analysis project Ga0070684, IMG submission 65653) | Corn rhizosphere microbial communities from Kellogg Biological Station, Michigan, USA - KBS C7.2-3L metaG | ecosystem: Host-associated > Plants > Roots > Rhizosphere ...
GCCCGACGCCGGGGTCATGCTCATGGTGGTGTCGATTGATTTACCGCCGAGCAGTGCCGCCAGGCTCGCGCCGCTGCCCAGATGGGCAATAATCACCTTGCCGCTGGCGGCTGCATCGCCCTCCACGTGCCGCAGCTCCTCCAAAATAAAAGCGTAAGACAGGCCATGGAAGCCGTAGCGCCGTACGCCTTCTGCCTGGAGGTGCCGCGGCACAGGCAACGTCCGCGCCCGCGTCGGCAAATTATGGTGAAATGCAGTATCAAAGCACACCACTTGCCGCGCCCCCTGCACCAGTTGCTGGAACGTCTTAATAAGCTGCAGCTCCACAGGTAAATGCCCGGGGTCGAATGGTATAAGCGTGTGCAGGTCGGCGAGCAGTTCGTCGCTCACAAGCTGTGCGGCGTGATACTTGGGGCCGCCGTGCACCACCCGGTGCCCAATAGCTACGACATGCGCGGCAGAAAAGCGGTCGGTAAACGCCTGCAAAAGAACACTTGCCGCAGCGGCGTGGTCGCTGGCCTCGGTTGGTTCGGCCTGGCCATCCACCATTACAGTGGCCGGTGACTCGCCAATATTGGCAATGCTGGCTTCAAACAGCTTTTTTGCGGGATCGTCCGCGGCAAATACAGCCAGCTTAATGCTCGAAGATCCAGCATTGACTGTTAGGAGGTACGCATCACGATCGTTTGTTGTCATAGTACTTACGTTTATTCTAGCCTTTCTGCCGCCATAGCGGAACTGCTTTTAGATTTTGAAATAGGATGAGAAGTTTTCGACGGTGTCCGTGGGCGAATAAAAGCCGGTGGTCTTATCGACGGCATAAGCCCCATATTCACCGCGCGCTATAGCTTTGAGCGCGGTCATTAATGCGTCGATCTCCCGCTGCGTGTTGTATAAGCCAAAGCTGACCCGTACCAAGCCGGGCGCCAGATCACGCCGTCTATGCAACAGGTTATAACGGATACGATGCTGAGCCTGCCGCCCCGCCCCAAGTAAACTCATAACATATGGCTGCGCGCAGAAGCAGCCGCTGCGGACGCCAATGCCCCACTCAAATCCCAAGATTGCCGCTACTAAATGCGGGGGCATATTCGCGACAGTAAAAGGGATAACGCCGGAGCGGTCGGTGGCATAGCTCGGTTCCGCCTCACCATATATCGCCAGGCGCGGCACTCCTTTTAGCTTTGCGAGGGCGTAGCGTGTCAGCGCGGCTTCGTGTCCGGCAATCGTGCCCATGCCAATCTGTTCGAGCGTCCTAATGGCCCGGGCTAATGCCACAGCGCCAACGACGTTTGGCGAACCCGCCTCGTCGCTATCTGGCGGGAACGCCCAGTCTACGGTCTTTGGCGTGACGACCATAATGGTGCCGCCGCCTTTGTATTCCGGTTCGCCGCGCATAAATGTATCGCGCCGCCCAATGAGTGCGCCGGTGCCAAACGGCGCATACATTTTGTGGCCCGAAATTGCTATATAGTCCAGGTGCCCCGGATCGCTTAAGCTGCCCATATAAATAGGCCGGTGCGCCGCCAGCTGAGCGCAGTCCACGGCTATCTGCGCTCCCACCTCGTGCGCTTTGCGGGCAAACCAATGGATATCCGGTATATGGCCGGTTACGTTGGAGGCGCCGGATATCGCCACCAATTTTACTTTCCCCGCGTAGCGATCGAGCAGGGCCATAAAATCTTCCTGGTCTATGCCACCTTCCGGCGTCAGCCCAATCCGTTTTACCGTCGCCCTGGCCCGCCACGGCAAATCGTTGCTGTGGTGTTCGAGGTGCGAGATCAGCACAATATCTGTTTTTCGTAAGGGCAGACGATACGACAATTTGTTGATCGCCTCTGTAGTGTTTTTGCCAAAGATTGCCACATACTCGGCTGGGTCGGCACCAAAAAAGCTCATCACCATGCCCCGGGCTTCCTCGTAAACAGCGGTGCTTAACCGGCTCTTAAAGCCATTGCCCCGGTGCACCGACGAGTACCATGGCGTAAAATCGTTGACCGCCTGCAAGACATTTTTAAACGCCGGGGTGCTGGCGGCATTATCCAGATTTATGTATCGCCGCTCACCCCCGCGTATCGGGACGAGTGTATCAAGCCCTGCGATGTAGTCTTCTAGGCACGGAGTCATACTAAAAGCATAGCCGAAACAACAGTTGCGATACTGTGACGGCCGTCACAGCCAAATGCCGACATTGCGCTTATAATTGGCGGCATGAAACAGAGACGAACCTTATACAGCATCATGGCCACCGGCGGCCTTATTGGCATGATTGCGGCCTTTTTACAAATGACCGAAAAATTAACCCTCCTCAAAAATAAGGATGCGATTTTAACCTGCGACCTCAACAGCGTATTTAGCTGCACAAATGTCCTAAACGCCTGGCAAAGCTCGGTGTTTGGCTTTCCTAACTCGCTCCTGTGCCTGACGCTGTTTACCATTTTTACTAGTACTGCGCTGGTTGGGTTGAGCGGCGGCGTGCTCCCGCGCAGGCTGCGCCTCTCCATTCAGGCTCTCTCGTTGTTTACGCTCGGCTTTGCGCTGTGGTTCTTAACGCAGAGTATTTACGTCATTAACGCTCTGTGTATACTCTGTATCTTCTGTTTTGCCGGGTTGCTACTAGTCAACTGGGGCTGGCTCCGCCTCAACGCCCCCGATCTACCGATTGGCGAGCGCGCCCGGGCTTTTGTAAAACGCTGCATTGCAACAGGTGCGGACATATTTGCCTGGATATTGCTCGCTCTAGCCGTAGCTTTCGCGATGATATTACGCTTTAACTAACCGGTAAAGGATATTCCAGATATGAGCAAACGATTGTGGGTGATAATTGGCATTATTATTGCCGTCTTTATAGGTTTTGTGTGGGTCAGCGGCAGTAAAGGACCAACGGAAGGCAGCGCGGGCAGTGGTACACCGTCGGTGCACATCATCGGTAAAGATGACGCAAAGGTGAAGCTCGTGGAGTACAGCGATTTCCAGTGCCCGGCCTGTGGAGCTTACTTCCCTGTTGTGGAGCAGGTCGTTGGCAAGTACAAGGACCGGATCAGTTTTGAGTACCGGCAGTACCCGCTCACGACGGTGCACCGCAACGCTTTTGCCGCTGCGCGGGCTTCCGAAGCTGCCGGCAAACAAGGCAAGTTTTGGGAAATGTACCGCCTGCTGTTTGTTAATCAATCTAACTGGGAAAATTCAGGCAGCGCACAGTCAATTTTTGAGGGCTATGCAAAGCGGCTCCAACTCGACCCAGCAAGGTTCAAAACAGACTTCGCCAGCAGCGCAACCAACAACGCCATTAACGCGAGCATCGCAGAGTTTAACGACCGCGGACTGCCCAAGGCCACGCCCACGTTCCTGCTCAACAACAAAAAGATACAACCGCGCAGTGCCGATGACTTTAGCAAATTAATTGACGCACAACTGGAGCTCGCAAATAAGCAGTAGCCGGAGGAGCGTGGCTTGTGCAACAAAAGGTGGTATCCGTAATTGTTGTAACCCGCCAGGCACAGAAAGTTATAAACTCGATCTGGCGGGGTTGGCTGTGGTATAGTTGCGCGGATTATGACATACCACTCTAAGTACAACATTCTTATTCCTGTCGGCATGAAGCCTCGGCCTAAAATACACGAAGAAACAGCTGCCGATATATTAGCTAATCACTTTAAGAGCAATGTGCAGTTTCTGGAAACCGCTAGTCACGGCACGCCAGATATATCGATTCAAGGCGTGGAATGGGAACTAAAGAGTCCTATCGGCAGTAGCAAGAATAATATCCGAAAAAATATGCGCGAGCCTGGCACCCAGTCAGTAAACGTAATCATAGATTTACGGCGCTCTAAGCTACATCCAGCGCGAGCCTTAGGCTACGTTAATGAATATATGACTACCTCGAAGAAGCTCAAGCGCGTCGTGGTCATTACTAAAACTAAGCGTATCTTGACAATTAAAGTAGCGCCCCAATATAATACAAGGTGTAAAAGACGCATACGGGACTGAATCTGACCCAGAGGCGTCTTTTCTTTTTACAAAGTTTAAGGCAATCCTAGGATCTAAAGGTCCGCCTCAAAGTCAGCACTGGATTAACAGTTCTGATGTGGAGTAGTGCGGTTCGGCTCACCACGATAAAAAATTGCATGAGGCGCGTAGCGCGGCTAAACGAATATTATCGAAGAGGGCTTTCTGAAGGGTCAATGTCGCGGATATGCGTTTCGTTTTCTGCGCGCCACGGTGGATTAACAATTAACGTGTACTCAAGTTTTCCAAAATAATGGATCCTGGTATTTGGCGGAATCACTACCAAGTCGCCAGGATTTACAGGAACTTTTTCGTCATTTAGGACAAACACGCCTTTGCCTTCAATAATGTAGTAGATAAACCACGAGCTATTTTTAAACTCCTCTAAATGACCCACCTTCGTGCTGGCCCGCACAAAATTGATGTCCTTCGTTACGTCTCCGTAAACTTTTATATTCATGCCAAATTTTTCAAAGGCGTTTGCCTCACTCTCTGGATAGACATATTTCATGAATCTAGTATCTCATATATAAAAAGAATGGCTCTATATGGCATAAGATTTGTCGGGCATGGTTTATGATAAGCTGAGGACGATGGTAGAACAGCATGCCAAAGATTAAATTATCTCAAAAGTTTATAAAGCGCCTTATTGCCCGGTTTCGGGTGTTCGCAGGCGGACTCGTGCTTCTTGCGGTGGTGGCGGCAACCAATGGGAGTTCCGCGGCAACTGGCATTGGTGATTTTTTGCTCATAGTTCTTGGCGTCGCTATAGCATTCTCACCCACCATAGTGGTGCAGCTGTTTGACATTAAAACCAAGCATCCTAAGCCTTATTTTGTTGAGCCCGGCAGCTTTAAGTTGGCATTAGTAGCCCTGGCTATGCTGCTGCCCCGTTCCCGGCCGCGCAGCCCGCTGTTCTGCTAATCAACAGTAAAATCTAGCTGTTCTTCCGGAATATCTAAAGATTTGCCGTGCTCGATGGCCTCATGCCAGGTGGATTTGTCGGAGTGTTTGAACCGGAATATTCTATTTGGGAATACGGCAATCACGGTATCTCCGTTCCAAAAGTGCATATACCACTTTTTTGGCTTGAGTTGTTTGGCTAGGCCGGCTATCTCGGCTTCATCAATCCGCACTCTGTAGAGGTGCCACCTATCTTCAGGGAGCTCTGCGGACGAGATATGTACGCCGGTTATTTCAATATTATTGAGGTACCGGCTATCTTTGAGGCTCTCTTCGACGATTGTGCCCGTATATGTCATAGGTAAATTATAGCAAAATAAGAGCACTCTGCCTTCTGGCAAAGTGCATATGCTCGGCTGAGTACAGTACAGAAGGCTATAACCGCTATTAGGCAAAGTTCTATGGTTGCCGAATAAGATCTTTAATGGCAAGGGCGGAGCTGGCGACGCCATCTTTAATGTCGCCACGGTTGTCTATTGTCCGTATTCCTTTCTCAATCGCCTCTTTCATTAAAAAGTCCTGCATAAGTCGTGCAGCCCTAAATTGTAAATCCGTATCCTTGCTAGGCTTACGGTGCACAAAGAAATTGGAGTAGTGTAATTTTACGTCACTATTGGTTATAAGTATGGATGACACTGACGGCTCGACAAAAACGGCTTCGGCAATGACGTTTTCTCCATATTGCATGAGATGCTTGTCGATAAACGGCTGGAAGGCTCGCCTAATGCTCAAGAGGCCTGCGGCTACGTTTTTGTGGTTCAACTGCCCGAATTTCTTCCACGCCTCAGTGGTATATTCGTATAAAAATGGTTCTTGGGATTTTGTCATTTTTGATTGTGCGAATGGCCGTACAGTGTCTAGCTCGACAAATTTATAACCGAGAGATTTGGCGATCGCCTGTGCGAGAGTAGATTTGCCAGTGCCCGGTACCCCGTAAATAAAGATTTGATTCACTCCAGTATCATATCAAAACAAAGACTTCCGGTTGATGGGATCACCCCACAATCAAGCGCCGTACTGCCCGACGAAGGCTTCATAACTAGCTAGATTTTGCTGGACGTGAGATATGATATTCGGAGGTGCAGACCCTATTAGGCGGGTGCCGTCTTGGTAAAATGGCATCACATCAATAAGCGTCACCGCTCCGTCGCTTACATTGCGGCGAAGGTTACCGCCAGCGTTGGCAATGTCCGGGTAGAGACCTTGCTGTTCGCGTAATTCCTTAGAGCCGCGTACTAGACGTTCGAGGTCACGGGCAGTTCTATCGGTCCTCTGGTCGGCCGGTGTCAATTGTAATAATTTCTTCGGAGTTAACTCTGCGTTAAGGTCTAGATCAAGTAGTGCTTGTGTTTGAGCAACCGCATTAATCTCGGTATGCGGATTTCTGAAGATACGCGCAGGTTTAATCGCTACGCTAGTCGGCAGTGCAATCCCTGCTAGATGTGTGGTTACCTCCCCTATCTCTCTACTAACATGCCCATGAAATACGTCGAGAGCCATGTTGCTAGGATAACGGAACATAAACTTGTCGACTTCGTCAGCTCCGCTGCGTACCACCACCGACTCCCCGTTAACAGCGATGAGTCTCGTTGTGTCGTAAAAACGGTTTTTTAGGAACCCGTGCACATTAAGGGGCAGGTGTCTTATGGCGTCTAGCGCAACATCGGCTACTGTATTACCCGTATGCCAATTAGGATTTTCTATTCAGTAGGCCATATTAGTCGCACTATGAATGGCTTGGGCGGTACGGCGTTTCATAAAAACAAAATTAACACAAAAATGCTATTTGGTCAAAACAGATGTTATATTCTTGCGGCCGCCCCGCTCCTGGCCACGGAGGTTGCTGTTCTGCTAAATTCATTATCGGTAATTGTGCTTGTTTGCAAAACTGCAATCATACCGTAGATTCTTTTATATCCTCGCGTAGAGCCTTAAGCTCGCCCAAAACAGGCTCTAGCTTTCTGTCAAAGATAGCTTCAATTTGTTGCAGGTCTTCTTGTGTTAGGCTCATGCATTAATTTTAGTATAAAACAAAAACACTTTACTTGGCTCGGCACGACACGGCAAGTTATAACCAGGATACAGCTGTACCATGCGTCAGTAGCAGGTTGACGTATCTAGGAGTTGTAGACGAACGTCGCCTCTTTGTCCTTGGCTTCGCTGTAGTTGAGTACATAGCTAAAAAGTGGGTTTTGCTGAACTGGTCTGCCCGCAAAATATTTGTCGCTGAGTATTTTGTAATCCTCGGCCCAGGCAATCTCTCTTGTGTGGGGGAAATCTGCCCAACAGTAGAGGATTTGTTGTATGAAGAAAGAGGGCGGAACAGTCTTTATTTTGTGCCCTTTCAGTGAGGTATGGTAGAAGTCTGCGAAACCCGCAAATAGATGATCGGGCGACATATCGGCCGCAGTGTAGAAGCCGGTTGCTGCGTCCTCGATGTATACCTCGATATGGGGGTCGATTGTCGTAAATGCCTCCGATGTAAGCCGGTAACGTCGTACGGTCGCCCCGTCTTCTTTATATAGGACCTGTGCCTCGGCGCCACTTTTTTTGAGGGCGGCGATAACCGCAGCCGCGTCTGTGCTGACGCAGGCCAGGTGTACTCGCTGACTGTCAAAGCGGAACTTACGCGGCGCTGTCAGAAGTATGCGAGCCTGAGTGCCATCGAGGGCAAGTGGTAGCTTTGCGCACATTTCCATTAGCTGGAAGAATTCGCGTTCAATCGATGCTTCAATCTGTTCTATTTCATGCCTGCCGGCTTCGCTGCGGTAGTGGTTCTCAAACTCGGCAATTGTATAGCCTAGCCGCAGAAGCGCGGCTTCGTGGCCCGCGAGTGCTGTCCGTTTAAACGCCGCTAGCGACGCCAGCGCCGCTTTACGCCACTCCAGTCTGACTTTATGCCCAACCAATTGTTTAGTCGCTTCTTTTAGAAAATCTGATGAAGGTTTTTTGGTATGTTTCAGCACGTGTTTTCGCCATAACGGCATCATGGTATCCGCGGCTGCCATTACTGGCTTTGTTAGCTGCGTATCCGATTGCTGAAGCTCCAGTATCTTTAGCACGTAACCGTCTGCAATAATATCCAATACAGCCTGCGCTAGTGACTCCCACTTGATGTTTGCCGAGGAATTGGGCTCACCGTACCCAAACAACTTTTGGGTTTCTTCCCGGGAAATCTGCCCGATAAGCTCATCGGTAACTTCGTGCAGCCCTGCTTGCGTCAGTTTGCCGTTACCCCGAAGATCGGCTATGAGTGACTGATAGTCTATTTCGTAGGATTGCTGCCGCGTGCGCGGCCGATATTTCTCGCGTGGCTGCAACTCCATGCCCACATTTGCTCCATAACTGAAACATAGCGAGAACAGTGCAACCCCAATTACGAATTTGTCGAGGACGTCCGGTAATGCTATAAGCAAAAAGGCCATGTCAATGGTGATTGCGAAAAAGCTAAGCCCCAACAATATATGGAGCGGGCGCGTTTTGTGCTTTACCGGCAACATAAACGCGTAAGCGGTAAAGAGCACTGCCAGCACCATCGTTTCGATGCGGACATGGGAAAGCGTGCCAGCGAGTGCGATTGTTAATAACAGCCCCGTACATCCACAAAAAAAGAAACTAAAATATCTGGCGATAACGGCAGGTGGTTTATCGATCATGACGCCAGTGTAGCAAACGTGGCAATTGCAGCAAAATTAGCGGGTATATCTGTAAGCTAATATAAGTCGAGCCCTTCTAGGGCGATTTTATTTTGGCTCCGGGGACTGAGTGAATGCTCCCCTCCCGCCTGCACGCCCTGCTCGGTGCAAGCACCTGCGCGCGTGGCGCTTGTCATCGAATCAGCGACTACGCCCGGCCTGCAGCCGTGCTGTCGCTGGCCCTAATTCATCCTGGGGACAAAGGAAAAGGAGCAAACATTTCGCGCTTGCTCCTTTTTTCTGGGCTCACCACAATAGAGGAAGTTATAACTGTAATCAAGCAAGATTTAGCAGAATAGATTAGTTCTAGCCCTCTACGCTACTGAAGCTTTCCAGAACTTTATCTGCTGCATTTAAATCTATCGTCTCGCTGTTACCTTCGCGTAAGCCAACAACGTAAGTACCTGATGCTTTTGCGGCGATAGCTCCGTTTTTAGAGTCCTCAAAAATAACACATTCTTTTGCGGAAATGCCAATTCGCTCGATTGCCTTTAAATAGCCTTCTGGGTTAGGCTTGTGCTTGGTTATGTCTTCCTCGCCAACTATGAAATCGAAAATATCTTGCCAGTTATGGTTTTGTAGAACAGTTTTAATTTGCTCGGACTTACTAGCTGAAACGATGGCCATTTTGTAACCTTTATGTTTGGCTTGGCTCAAAAAGTCATCTACTCCCGTTAGTGCTGGCGCTTTTGTTAGGTTGATAAGGTAGGTATCAAAAAATTCTTTTATAAAGGCGTCGCTAGTGACATTTAGGTTGTGTTGTTCAACAAAATCTCTAAGTACAACTTTTTCGTCAATATAATTGCCAATCCTTTTCCAAGACTGAACAAATGTGTCGCATTCACTCCTACTTGGCTCGACACCATACTTATGGGCGATCTCAATAAAAGTACTAGGACCGACAGGTTCGCTATTGACTAGTGTACCGTCCATATCGAATATTAAGGCTTTGTAGTGTGGTTCAAGTTTCATTTTGTCTGTAGATACACTCATGGGTACAGTATATCAGTCGTTAGATGGTGCTGGTTTCAAGTCTACTTTGGGTATACAAAAAGTCAGAACCGAATTACCGGTTCTGACTTCGTCTAATATGCTATGGCTCACACTGGCAGACGATTTGCGAACCGCCAGTATGGGCTTTGCCGGTCACAGGATTAGCACCGTTAAGGAACTGCTGGCTACGGTATAGTACAATAAACGGACTTGATATGAGAGCAAAACAGCTTATTTTTATTGACGACAGTGGCGACGCTGGCATTAAGGCTCACAGCAGCAGCCATCTTGTTATGGCCGCCGTAGTCTTTAACGATGATCTGGTTGCCGAAGAAGCTGCCCTAGCCATGCGTAAGTTTCGGCGTCAGCTCGGTTGGACAGACGACCACGAATACAAATTCCATAACACTAAGAAGGACTACATTAAGCAAGTGCTACGGCTTGCGGCACAATATGATTTCGGCGTATACGCTCTGGTTGTAAACAAAAGCCGCTTCGACTCACTGCCGAAACGCCTGTACAACGATACTATCAGCGAACTACTGCGGATGACGCCCTTGAAGAACGCCTCAATCAAGGTAGACGGCGGTTCCGGTATCGACTATTCCAAACGGGCAATATCGTATGTTCGCAAGAACACCAGCACTAAAGCCGGACAGATTGCCGAGATTAAGTTTGCCGACAGCAAAG
>Ga0070684_100004781_pt1 | contig 10347 bp, 4 predicted proteins | sample KBSC723LmetaG_FD_65653 | JGI IMG/M metagenome (GOLD analysis project Ga0070684, IMG submission 65653) | Corn rhizosphere microbial communities from Kellogg Biological Station, Michigan, USA - KBS C7.2-3L metaG | ecosystem: Host-associated > Plants > Roots > Rhizosphere ...
CTGCAATTCCGGATCGGCGTTCTTCCAGAGATTGAGGAAACTCTGATAGTGCGCCACTGCCTTGTCCGTCACGCCTTTCGCCTCATACAGCTCGCCAAGCCGTTGAAATATTCCCGCGCGGAATCGCGCATCGACGCCGAGGGAGATCCGTCCCGACTGCGTTAGGCGCAGATAGTCCTCGCCGACCGCAATCGCCGAATCGACACGTCCAGCGCGATCAAAGCCGACGAAGCGAAGACCGGCGGTGCAATGCATGCACGACAACTGTTTCCGATCTGCGATGGCGAATTTCGTCAGCGCTTCGTCGTAACGACCGCGCGCGAAATCAACGAGGCCGTCTCCAAATACCTCATTCGCGGGTCGATCGACGGTTTTCCCAAGCGCGACAAGCTGCTTCTGGTAGTCCGCGCGCAGCTGCTCAGCGAGTGGTTCGTCCGCGGCGAACGCCGCCAGAGACAGCAACATGAGGTATGGCCGGTTCACCAACGCGAATGAATCGGCGGGCATGCGACGAAGCACTCGGCGGAGCAGCTCCCGCGCGGCGCTAGCATTGTCTTCGATAAAGACCAGCGCCGAGGTCGAGTCGATTCCGGCGTCGAGGACGCCCATTCGGTCTCCGCGGTCGATCCGCCGCGCACTGACTTGAGCTTGCAACTGAAGTCCTTCCCGTACCCGGCCGCCCATGAGAATCGTATGGGCAAGCTCATTCAGCGCATCCTCGGTCACGGTGCGGCTGTCTGCCACCCTCGGAAGCGCGGCCCGATAGAGGCGCTCGGCTTCGTCGTAGTTGCGATGCGACCAGGCGACGCGCGCTTGGTTCAATATCAAGTTCGGATGGTTCGGTGTTCGGTTCGTCCAGACACGGAGGAGACTGTCCGCCGTGGCCGTGCGCCCGGCGCTCAGGAGGCTTCCCAACGCATTCGTCCACACAATGGGATTGGGCGCGCCTGCATCGAGAGCCGCTGCTTTGAGCTGTAGCGCCGAAGCGCGCTCAAACTCCCGTCGCCTGTTGAGGATGAGTGAGGCGTTGTTGAGCGCGATCGCGTTCGACGAGTCGTGCGAGAGAACGGATTCATACGCTTCCAGGGCGCGCTCGTCGTCTGTCGCGGGACCGTTTTGGAAATATGCCGCGGTCGTCAGATCGCGTTCAGTCTCGCTGAGACGGCCGCGATACTGATACGCTTTCGCCGCGGCCTGCGCGCCGCGCTCCGTCTGACCGACCGCCATGAGATTCGACGACAGCCGGCGCCACGCCATCGCGAAAGTCGAGTCGATCGCGACGGCCTGCTCGAGGAGCGGAATCGCTCGGCTGTAGTCGCTCGTTCTGTCGAAGACCGCCAGTCCCTCGGCGTACTTGGACAACGCCCCCAACGAGTTCGTCGTGACGCGCTCGAGCGCATTCGACTCGCGAATGTTCTTCAACGATTCGCCGACCTTCGAGCGCAATTGCTTCGAGAGGCGACCAATCGCCGGAATCAGATCGTTCTGACTCGAGGCTTCCTGGCGAAAGGCCGCGAGCTCCTCGCCGGTCTGCGCGGAGACGAGTCGAGTCGACACGACGTATCGGCCGCCGAGTGCAACGACGTTTCCGTCGAGGACGGCTTTCACTCCATCGCGCGTCGCGATCTGTCGCGCGACGGCGAAATCGATTGGCGTCGCCTGCGGCAACGTCAGAGATCGTAAGGTCTCGTTGATCGTACGACGAGCGACCACGCGCAGCGCGGACGATTCGGTAAGATCCGCGCGCAATGCTTCGGCCACCGTCAGCCCGAGCGCGGAATCGCCCGCCGGTCCTTTGAAATCTGTAATGATGAGACGCTCTTGCCGCGCGAGCTTTCCGGCACCGATCAACGAACCTGCCGGTCCGAGTCCATTCGTTCGCATGACCATGAACGCGATCACGAGCGCGGCGAACGCGCCGATCGCAGCCGCACCGACACCCAAGAATCGCCGCCAAGACAGCTGCTCCACGTACCACGTGCCGACGATCGCAAGCAGGGCAGCGACCATCAGGCCGATCGCGCCGGGAAAGACCCAATCCGGCAGCCCGATTCTGTTTGTCGCGTACCACGCGATCAGTCCGACGAAAAGCGTCGTCGCCGACCAGATCCCGAGCGCCTTTCCGAGCTTCACTTCCGGTGCCGACAGGACCGCGCTATTGACGGAACCGCTGGGCGACACAGTGTCGAGAACTCGTACGATGTCGCTCGCGCTCTGGGGTCGCGCAGTGACGTCTTTCTGGAGGCAAGTCATCACAAGCTCGGCGAGGGCCGCCGGCGTATCGGCGCGCAGTTCGCGGACGTCGCGAGGCGACTCGTTGAAATGCGCCGCGATGATCTTCGCCGGGATCGCAGCATCGAACGGCGGGCGGCCCGCAAGCAATTCGTAGGCGAGCACCCCGAACGAATAGATGTCCGACCGATGATCGAGCGTCGGGTCGCCCGCAGCTTGCTCTGGCGGCATGTACATCGGCGTGCCGAGCGAGACGCCTGCTGCCGTCAGTGTGCTGCCCGTCGAGGTCTCGCGCGCGGCGGTCAGCGCTTTGGCGATGCCGAAGTCGGTGACCGTTGCGCTGTTGCCCGCGAGCAAGACGTTGTCCGGCTTGATATCGCGGTGCACCACACCGTGCGAATGCGCGAACTCGAGCGCGCGGGCGACGTCCTTGAGAATTCCCGTCGCCTCGACGATGCCCAGTGGTCCTCGATCGAGGCGAGCTCGGAGCGACGCGCCTTCCACGTACGGCATCGTGAACCACGGCAGCCCGTTGGATTCACCAGCCGAAAGCACCGGCACGATGTGGGGATGTTGCAGCATCGCGGCGAGATGGATCTCGCGTTTGAACCGATCGATGCTCACTCCGGCCGCGAGGTCCGGCGAAAGGACCTTCACGACGACCTTGCGTCCGAGCGCGTGTTCGGCCGCAACGAAGGTGCGCGACATCCCCCCGCCGCCGAGCTCGCGCTCGAGCGTGTAGGCGGGGCCGAGCGATTCCTGAAGCTGGTCGTGGAGGTAGCTACTCAGAGTCGGTTCAACGCGGGTGGGAATCCGTGGGCCAAAGGTAAATCTGGGAATCGCGAGCGGCTAGAACGTGCGCGCTGTCGCTGCCCGCGCGATGCGTCCGAAGACTCCCACAAAGTGTTACACACCGGTGTCGTTCGGAGTCGACTAAGGTGCTCCAAGCAGACAATCCTCGATGGTGGCGAATTGCAGTTGTCGGCGTCGGCGCATTGGCGCTCATGGCGGGCGTTGCAATCATCGACGCTTTTCCGGTCGGCGTCTTCCACGATGACGCGATGTACGTCATCCTCGCGCGGTCTCTCGCGACCGGCCACGGCTATCGCTATCTGAATTTGCCGGGCGCGCCAATCGCGACGCAGCATCCGCCCGGCTATCCGGCGCTCTTGGCGCTCGCCACCTGGTTCGCCCCGTCTTTTCCAGCAAATCTCACCGTCTTCAAGGCGTTGAACGCGGTGATCGGAGCCGCGAGCGCCGTGCTTGTGACCCTGTTCGCCCGCAGCCGCGCCCTCAGTCCGGCGCAGGCAATCATCCTCGGCGTCGCATCGGCGGTAAGCATCCCGACGCTCGTGCTGAGCAGCATGATTCTGTCCGAGCCTCTGTTCTTCCTGATGATCATCACGCTGCTCATCGTGGCCGAGCGTTTCGCTGAGCGCCAGCGTGAATGGTGGCGGCCGATCGCGATCGGAATCGGCATCGCGGCGTGCGCGTTGGTGCGATTGAACGGCATCGCGCTCCTGCCCGCGACGCTGCTCGTCCTCTGCGTTCAACGCCGGTGGCGCGACGCTGGTCTGCTGACTCTCGCCACGGTGTTGACGATGCTGCCCTGGCAGGTCGTGATTGCGACGCACACCGGCGTCCTTCCGGTGCCGTTGCGCGGCGATTACGAGAGCGCGTCGAGCTGGTGGCTGCGGGGTCTTCACTCCGGCGGACTACAAACGCTCGTCGCGACGTTTCGCATGACGATTCCGGAATCGATCAGCGTTTTCACCGTACTGTTTTCGCCGGTCCGCGGCCAGGTTACGCACGCGATAACACTGATCGCTCTCATCGGGTTGCTGGCGGTCGCGGTTGCGAGGGTTCGTTCGCGAATGCCAGTGACCTTGATCTTTCTTCTCGGGTATCTCGCGATCGTTGCGATCTGGCCCTACGCGCCTGCGCGATTCCTCTGGGCTGTCTGGCCGCTGTTTCTCCTATTGATCGCCGCGGGGGCGACGGCGGCGTATCAAAGGATAGAGGTGCGCGCGCCGCGAAAAGCAGCGATGCAGTTCGCGCTGCTCGCTGGATTTGCGTGGGTCGCCGTCGGCTATTCCGCGTACGAGATCCGCGGCGCCCGGGGACACTGGTGGAACAGCGTGTCTCGCTCGAATGCCCGCCGGATCGCCGCGACCGCGACGTGGGTCAACTCTCACACGCGTGCTGGTGCGCTCGTCGCGTCTGAAGACGAAGGCGCTGTCTTTCTCTATACGGCTCGCCACGCAGTACCAGTTCGCTCTGTCACGCCCGACATCTATCTGCGCGATATTCCGACAGTCGAAATCGCGCGCGATGGACTTCGACCAATCCTCGACGCGTATCCGGTGGACCTCGTCGTGGCGGGATCGCGCGCGACCGCCGACGCGGCGGATGTGCTCGTCGGCAGTGGCTCGGACGTGCTCGATCCCGGCGTGAATTTCGACGGCGGTGTGGTGTATCGAGTCAAGCCGCGCGGTCAGGCGCGGCGCTGATCTACTCGGCGCGGAGAACGTCGACCGGATCGACGCCCGCGGCTCTTCGGGCCGGCATTGCACTCGCCGCGGCAGCGATCGTAACGAGCAGCGCTGCTACGCCGAGCGTAACGAGCGGCTCGCGCGGCGAGGTTTCGTAGAGCAGTGCCTGCATCACTCGCGACGCGGCGAGTGCGATTGTCAGTCCGATCGCCACGCCGATCATCGCGAGACGCATGCCTTGCGCGACGACGAGTCGAAGGACGTCCGTCCTCTGTGCACCGAGCGCGATCCGAACGCCGATCTCGTGGAGGCGCTGCGTCACTGCGTAGGACAGCACGCTGTACGTGCCGAGTGCAGCGATGATCAGCGCGAGAATACCAAAGCCGCCGAATAAGTAGAGGCCGACGCGCCACGGCCGCAGCTCTTTCGCCGTGATTTCCGGAACGGATTTCACGTACGAGATCGACAGCGTCGGAAAAGTGAGAGCGAGCTCACGGCGCACGAGCGTCTGCACTGCCGCCGTTTGACCCCGTCGAGCGCGAACGACGATCGTTCTGGCGCCACGCGGTCTACCGAGTGAGTCGTAGCCGAACGGCGTGACGATTTGCAGAACGGGCTGCTCGACGACGTCCTCGACGTGCGAATCGCGCATGATGCCGATCACGGTGCTGCACGGTTCGGTCGCTCCGAAAAGTCTGAGGCATTTGCCGAGCGCGTCCTGTCCCGGCCAGTACGTGCGTGCGGCGACTTCATTCACCACCGCGACGAGAGGCCCGTTCCGATCGGCATCGGCGAAAAACCTGCCGCGTGAAAGGCGACTACCCGTCGCCTCGAGATAGTTTGGCGTCGCTGCATTCCAGACGGGATCGCGTTTATCGAGTAGCGGAACGTGATTGCCATCGGCCAAATAAACGCCGACCATCGCGTAGCTGCCCATCGGCCCGCCGGTACTCAATGCGACACGCTCCACGCCGGGCGCGTTTTCCAATCGCTTCGCGGTCTCGATGAGTCCCGCCGCAATCCGAGGTGAACGACTCTGCTCGTAGTCGATGTAGCCGCCTTTGGGACTGAGGAAATAGACGGAGCCGTAGACGACGCGATCCGCGTCGAATCCGAGATCGATCGCCCGCAGTCGAATGAGACTGTGAACAAACAAACCGGCGCCATAGAGCAGGAGTACGCTCATCGACACCTGCGCGACGAGGAGCAGCTGGCGAAGCCGCGAGCCGCGAGCGCCGGTGCCGCCATCGCGCGTTCCGCTCTTGAGTGCATTCGTGAGTTGTGGGTCGCTTGCCTGAAGCGCGGGGACAAGGCCGGCGAGAATCCCGGTTCCGATCGCAACGATTCCAATGAACAGAATGACTCGCGCGTCGACGGGGGATTCGGCCCAATACGTCCCCGGCATGATGAGTGTGCGCAGCGCGTTTCCTGCCCAGATGCTGACGAGGAGCGCCGCGACGCCGGCCGCGGCAGCGAGCAGCAATCCCTCGCAGAGGAGTTGTGCGACCAAACGGGGGCGCGATACTCCCAGCGCGATTCGAACCGCGATCTCGCGCCGACGACCAAGCGCGCGTGCGAGAAGAAGACTCGCGACGTTCGCGCAGGCGATGAGCAACACGATGATCGTCACGCCGATGAGTCGCGTCGCAATCCCAACCTCTGGAGCGGGTTTGATCGAGGGCGCCAAGGTTTCGAGAATGGGGCCCGTCAACACTAGGGCGGTACTGTCACGGAGAGCGTTCGTCGAATACCCGCGGGCGCCTTCTGCTTTGGTGCGTCGCACGATGGTCGTCGCAACGGTACCGATCCACTCGTTCGTCGTTCCAGGAGCGACACGTCCGACGAGACAGAGGTACGTGCCGGAAAAAAAGCTCGTGTACCACGTTCCTTCCCTCGACGCGGGGAAGCTCGCGAATGGCATCCACACGTCTGTCGAGCTCAAATCAGGACCATCGAAACCGCGAGCGGCGACGCCGATGATCGTCGTTCGCTGACGATTGATGTCGACGACCTTTCCGATGACGTCGGGATCGGAATCAAATGCGCGGCGCCACAGCCGATGGCTGATGACCGCGACGTACGCCGGCGAGCCCATCACGTTCTCGTCGGTCGCGAAGAATCGTCCAAGCGACGGGTGCACGCCGAGCACCGTCATATAGCCGTCGGTGACGTAGGCTCCGTGCACGGTCAGTGACGTCGCGACTGAAGCGTCGGCGGTCATCGGCATCGTGTCGGGTGCCGTATAACCCGCGAGGCGAACGCTGGGCGCGAGACTCGTGTCGAGGAGAGAGAACACGCGGTAAGGAAATCCCGATCGGATTTGCGCGACCTCGCCGACCGAGAAAGTCGTTCGCGCATAGAGTCGGCGAAGCTCCCCGGGATTCACCACGCCACTCGGCGGACGGGTGAACAGTCGATCCGCGAGTGAGAACATCGCGCCGTTCGCGCCGACGCCGAGTGCGATCGTCACGATGCAGGCAATCGCGAGACCGGGCGAGCGGCGCAGGCCGCGGATCGCGAACACGACGTCCTGCCGAAAATTGGCGAGCGTTTGCCATCGACTCCGATGGCGGTCGACGCGGCGTCCGATGGTCAAAAGCTCGCTCTGCGTGTCGCCGACGTTCCCGAACCGATCGCGTGCCCGACGCTGTGCCTCGGCGCGCGTTGCGCCGGCCGCCATGAACTCCGCCACCCGCTGCTGGAAGTGGAACGCCAATTCATCGTTGACATCGGCGGCGACGTTTCGACGCCAGAAGCGGGAATAGCGTCGCCATCTCGGTTCGTCGTGCATCGCGAGCCTCCGTGCAGCCTGGATACATCAATAATTGATGTATAGCATCCTACGGCGGCCGGCCGAGGCGTCAAGAGCCCCGGGCAACGTGATAGCGCCTCGACGCCGGACGGCCCGTATTTTTCGCGGAATGGCTCATCCTGTCGTCATGCGCCGCCCGCGAGATCCCAACGCACCGAAGCCGACGCTTCGCGAGCGTGTCGTCGCGCTGCGGTTGGTTCCGCGTCTGATCCGTCTCGTGTGGGAGACGCAGCGCGTCTACACCGTGTTGATGATCGTGCTGCGGCTGACGCGCTCAGTCGTCCCGGTCACCAACCTCTGGGTCGCGAAGCTCATCATCGACGAAGTCGTGATGCTCGCGCGCACCGGCGGATCGTCGAAGCATCTGTGGGTGCTCGTCGCGATCGAGATGGCGACGGTCGTCGGCGGCGAGCTACTCGCTCGGGCGTCCGGCCTCGTCGAAAGTCTGCTCGGCGATTTGTTCACGAATCGCATCAGCATTCGCATCATGGAGCACGCGGCGACGCTCGATCTCCACATGTTCGAGGATCCGACGTTCTACGATCACCTCGAGCGCGCGCGACAGGGAACATCCGGGCGCATCGCGTTGCTGACCCAGCTCCTCGGCATGGCGCAGAGTGCTCTGACGTTGGCGTCGCTGAGTGTTGCGCTCGCGGCGCAGGCGCCGTGGCTCCTCGTGCTCCTCGTGATCGCGGTGTTGCCGAGCTTTATTGGCGAGACGCACTTCGCTGGTCTGTCGTACTCGCTGTTGTTCCGATGGACGCCCCAGCGACGACAGCTCGACTACGTGCGCTGGGTCGGCGCGAGCGACCGCACGGCGAAGGAAGTCCAAAGCTTTGGACTCGCGCCTTGGCTCATATCGAGATATCGGGTGTTGTCGGACAAGTTCTACACCGAGAATCGCTCGCTCTCGATCCGAAAAGCCATCGTCAGCTCCGGTCTCTCGCTCATCGGCACGCTCGGGTATTACGGCGCGTACGTCATCGTTCTCATTCGCGCGGTGGCGGGAATGATCACGATCGGTATGCTGACGTTCCTCGCGTCGTCGTTCCGGCAGAGTCGAGACCTCATTCAAGGTTTGCTCATGTCGGCGAGCGGGATCTATGAGCAGAGTTTGTATCTCAAGGATCTGTTCGACTTCTTCGACATGCAGCCGTCGATCCGGAGCATGCCGAACGCGCGCCCGGTTCCGCGGCCAATCAAGCAGGGATTCGTGTTCGAGAACGTCGGCTTTCAGTATCCGGGCAGCGAGCGCTGGGCGATGCGCAATGTCAACCTTGCGATTGCACCCCGGGAACGCGTTGCGTTGGTTGGCGAGAACGGCGCAGGGAAGACGACGCTCACGAAGCTCATCGCGCGACTCTACGATCCGACGGAGGGCCGGATCCTGCTCGACGGTGTCGATCTCCGCGAGTATGAGCTCAGCGAAGTGCGTCAGGCGATCGGCGTCATCTTCCAGGACTTCGTGCGCTATGACATGCGATTCGATGAGAACGTCGGCGTCGGCGAAGTGGAAACGGTGCGAGACTATCTCGATACCGAGGTTGCGGTCGATGCGCCGCCGATCGTCACTCCGGCCGTCATCACCGATGCCGCGTCGAAGTCGCTCGCATCGACGCTGTTGCCGCGGTTAAGCGGCGGCTATCGCCAAATGCTTGGTCGACGATTCGACGATGGCGTCGATCTCTCGGGCGGCGAGTGGCAAAAGGTCGCGCTCGCTCGTGCGTACATGCGCGATGCTCAGCTGCTGATTCTCGACGAGCCGACCGCCGCGCTCGACGCGCGCGCGGAGTACGATGTGTTCGTGCGGTTCAACGAGTTGATGCAGGGACGAATGGCGATCGTGATCTCTCACCGGTTTTCCACCGTGCGAATGGCCGATCGGATCATCGTGCTCGAGAAAGGGCGGACGATCGAGCACGGTACGCACGACGAGCTGGTGGCCGCGAAGGGAGCGTACGCCGAGTTGTTTGCCCTGCAAGCCGCCGGCTATCGCTAGCCGGCGGCATTCGAGCGTCAGGAGCGCTCGGAAAGGCGATCGCGATTGAACTTGTCGCTCTCTTCTTTCCGTTTGTCGACCATCTCCTTCGCTTTCGGCTGCTGCTCTGCGTCGAGCGTGGCAACGGCCTCTTTGCCCGCGGCGTCGTAGTTGTCGGTGATGCTTTTGATGACGTCCTTGAGGTCGCTACGCGCCATCCGCGCGCGGGCCTTGTCCTGATCCGAAGCGTCACTCGTCACGCGAGTCGCGCGAACGAGCGAGTCGACGGCCTTGTAGAGCGGCGCATTTTTGTCCTTCAGCTTTCCCTCTGCATCCTTGAGTTGCGAAAGCTGCGCGTCCGTGAGCTTCAGGTCTTTCCGCTTGTCGATCAGCAGATGAAGGGGGCTCTGGTCTTCAATGTCGCGGACGCGAAGGTCCAATCCCTTCGGCATCTCCTGTTTGTCAAACAGGGCAGTTTTCTTGTCGGCCTGCGTGCGTCCGCTTCGTTGGGCGAACAGCATCGTTGGGGCGACGAGCAGAGCTGAAGCGATGAGCAGTCGGCGGATCATGGGCGGGTTCTCCGTTGGCTTTCGTCGTCGTAAGCAAGTTGAATGAACGCTTCACACCTCGCTACGGCCAGTTCACAACTGCCGGCATAGATGGAAGTGACCACCGGCCGCATTCCCAGTGTTGTCAGGTCGAATCTTCTTTTCTCGCGACAGGGTCCCTACTGTCCGAGCGGCAGTCCGTACCACCCATTTCCCACTCTACAGGACGGCGACATGATAGGTTCGAGTACTGGCAGGCGTCCAGGACTTCTCGGATTGGCAGTT
>Ga0070684_100004788_pt1 | contig 10339 bp, 9 predicted proteins | sample KBSC723LmetaG_FD_65653 | JGI IMG/M metagenome (GOLD analysis project Ga0070684, IMG submission 65653) | Corn rhizosphere microbial communities from Kellogg Biological Station, Michigan, USA - KBS C7.2-3L metaG | ecosystem: Host-associated > Plants > Roots > Rhizosphere ...
ACGCTGAGGTCGTTGGCGCAGGTGTAGCCGGCGATCACCTCGTGCGCGCGCTCGACCGGGACGTGGCGGCAGCGTTTGCCAATCACCAGCGCCAGCTCGGCCTCGTAGTCGAGCAGCGTCGAGACCTTCGGCATGTGGACCTCGGCGCCCGGCCCCACCACGCAGGTGACCTGCTTGTTGAAGAAGACCGGCACCTGGGGCGTCTCCATCCCCAGCTCGGCGATGTGGTCGGCGTAGTTGAGCGCGATCGCCAGGTACTTGCGCGGTCGGGCCGGAGCCAGCAGGCGGACAGCTGCGAGCGGCAGCCGCGGCGCGCCGGCGGCTGCTCGTTCGAGGCCGTCACGGCCGCGCTCGAGGAGCGCTGCCGCCGGTTCGGCCGGAATGTCCATCTCGCTCAGGTCGACGAGCTCGTCGCCGTCGACGATCCCCAGCGCCGGCCCTCCCGCCGGGGTGATGAATCTGCAGAGCCTCACGCGAGGGACACTCTGCCAAACCCCGGTGCCGCATAGACCCGACGCCGCCGGATCCCCATTGAGAAAACGGGCTGTGTTTGCTCAGGCTTATCCGTACGGTTAGCGTGAGGGCACCAATGTCGGATGGCGAAGCGGTGGCGGATGCAAGGAAACAGGTGGGGCGCCGTGCACCCGGCGTCGCGGCCACCGTGTGGGTCGGGGGGGAGACGCCGGTCGAGCGCGACGTCTCGGACGAGCTCCCGGGCACGGGAATACTCTGGTTCGACATCGGGCAGGAGGCCCAGCCTGCCGAGGTTATGGACCTGCTGGCACCGCATTGCGAGGGACTGGAGCCGGCGATGCTGGAGAGCCTGCTCAGTCCCGACGAGATACCCGAATGCCGCCGGTGGGCAGGAGGAGGCATCCGCCTCGCGTCGACCTTTGCCGCCTATCCCCCTGACCGGGCCGGCGTGGACTGGAGCCGACCCATCTCGCCGTCACCGAGGCTTGTCCACCAGGCTGTCGAGCTTCTCGCGGGCAGCGACTGGCTGATCACACGGTGGCACGACGCGTCCCTTTTCTGCGGGTCCGAGGTCGAAGAGAGCGGATTGGAGCCCGTTGGCAAGCGCGAGCTGCTCGGGGCCGTCACAAGGCGCTGGCTCGAAGGTGGCGGGGGGAAGGCGGGCGACCTCGGGGTCCTTGTCATGTACGAGCTCGCTCTCACCTACGCCCCTGCGCACCGATACCTGCGCGCCTCGCTGGAGGAGTGGGAGCTGGGTCTCTATGAGATCGAGGTCGGTCGCCGCGAATCCGATCGCAAACAGGCCCTGACGACCCTCTGGAAAGCCCACGCGAGATTGCGTGACTGGCTCGGTCCACTCAATGTTGCCGGCTTGAACAGCGACGTTGAGAAGGCATGGCTGCCCGTGACAAACCACGAGTGGGTCAAAGCGGTCGACAAACGCGTCGACAACGCGCTCGCCGCGCTCTCGGCCCTCGGCGACACTTTGCGAAGCTCGTTTCACCTCCTCCACATCAAGATGGCCGAAGAGCAGCGCGAACGTCAGGAGCGACTGCAACGGCGGGTGGAGCTGATCGCGGCAGGCTTTCTCGTACCCACCTTGATCGTCGGCTTCTTCGGGGCAAACACCTGGGTGCCCGGGGAGCACCGGCACTGGGGCCTCACGGTGATGCTGATCGCAATGGTCGTCCTGACCTGCCTCGTCATGGCGCTGCTACTGCTGAGCCACCGCCGCTACGGCTTCGAGCGGGTGGGCCGAGACCACGACCCGCCGGCTGCCGGCTAGCGCCGGGCGCTCACTCGTCGAGCTCGTCGAGCAGCTCGGCCACTCGGCGCTCGATCTCCTCGCGGGTGCGGCGGACCTCGTCGAGCGGCCGGCCCTTCGGGTCCTCGAGCTCCCAATCGAAATAGCGCTTGCCGGGGACGTAGGGGCACTCGTCGCCGCAGCCCATCGTGACGACGATGTCAGCCCACTCGGCGTCCGCCTGGGTCAGCTTGCGCGGGATGCGCCGGCTCAGGTCGATGCCGAGCTCGTGCATCGCAGTCACCACCTCGGGGTGGACGCGCTCGCCGGGGTCCGTTCCCGCCGAGCGTCCCCTGTGCCGGCCCGCGGCGGCCCGCTCGAGCAGCGCCTCGCTCATCTGCGAGCGGCCGGCGTTGTGCAGGCAGACGAAGAGGACGCGCGCCATCAGGCGGGATGCTCCCCTCTGACAAGCTGGTAGGCAAGGGCGCCGATGGCGGCGCCCGCGATCGGCGCCGCGATGTAGATCCAGAGGTCGTGCAGTTCGCCGGAGACGAGCGCCGGGCCGATCGAGCGGGCGGGGTTCATCGAGGCGCCCGTGATCGGGCCGCCGAAGAGGGCGTCGAGGCCGACGGTGCCGCCGATCGCGATCGCCGCCCCGGCGCCGACAGCGCGGGTATCGGTGGCGACGGCCATGATCACGAACATCAGGAAGGCGGTGAGCACCGCCTCGTAGGCGACGGCGCTGCCCGCGCCGACTGTCGGCAGGGTCGTGCCCAGATCAGCGGGCGTGCTGGGCCAGACCGCGAGCAGCAGCGCCGCCGCGGCGAGCGCGCCGACCACCTGGGCGGCGATGTACGCGAGCGCCTCGCGGCGGGGCAGGTGCCGGGTCAGGGCGAAGGCGAGCGTCACGGCGGGATTGAGGTGGGCCCCGGAGAGGTGGCCGGTCGCATAGACCATGGCCATGATCACCAGGCCGAAGGTGAGGGAGACGCCGACCGCTCCCAACACACCGCCGTGCACCGAATCGGTGACGATCGCGCCGCAGCCGGCGAAGACCAGGGCGAAGGCCCCGATCGCCTCGGCCGCGGCACGGCGTCCAAGGTCGGGTCGGCCCTCCACAAGACGATGAATATCGCGAATCAGCATCATCGTGGCGTGAAGATCCGGTCAATAGACGCGCGACGCCTGCTTGCGATCTATGCGGGAGGCGTTCTTGGCGCCCTGGCGCGCGTCGGCCTGGCCGAGGCGACGCCGCACGGGCCGGGCGGCTGGCCCTGGGGAACGTTCGCCGCAAACATGGTCGGCGCGCTCCTGCTCGGCTACTTCATCGCCCGCCTGCACGACCACCCCGAGGACAGCCTTGCCCACCCCTTCCTCACTACCGGCGTCACCGGCACGCTGACGACCTTCTCGACCCTCCAGCTCGAGCTCTTCGAGATGGTCGACGGGGGCCATGTTGGCCTCGCCACAGTTTACGTCGGCGTGACGCTGCTCGCCGGCTACCTCTGCGTGCGCGGCGGGATGGCCGTCGAGCGGCGGCCTCAGGTCACATGAGCCCGGTCGCCTGGGTCGCGGTGGGATTGCTCGGCGGCGCCGCGGCGGCCGCCCGCTTCCTGATCGACTCCGCCTTCGCTGCCCGCAGCGACCATCCGTTCCCGCTCGGCGTTTTGGCTATCAACCTCGCCGGCACGCTGGCGCTCGGCCTCGTCGCCGGCGCGGCGCTCGAAGGCCAGGCGCTGATCGTCGTCGCCGGCGGCGGCATCGGCTCCTTCACCACGTTCTCCACCTGGATGCTCGACTCCCACCGCCTTGCCGAGGCCGGCCACGCCCACCTCGTCTGGCTCAACCTCGGCCTCTCCCTGCTCGCCGGCTTCGCCGCCATCGTCGCCGGCCACTGGCTCGGCGCTGCGCTCTAACCGAGCCGCCGCACTCGCGGCGAATCGTCCGCCCGCGTCACTACTTTGGATCGCAGATGGAGCAGCAGGCCCTCACCGAGACCCTGGCGGCGGAGGTCGTCTCTTCGAACGGCGGCGCTCCGGCGGAGCGGGTCCCGCTGCGCCGGCTCGAGGACGGGCAGCGCGTCGCCGCCGTCTACGCGGTGCGCGAGCGCGAGCTGCGGCGCAAGCGCAACGGCGAGCCCTGGCTGCGCCTGAGCCTGGGAGATGCCAGCGGCACCTGCGAGGCGGTCGCCTGGGATGACGCCGAGGGGCTCTACGGCGTGGCGGTGCCGGGGACGCCGGTCTTCGTCAGCGGGGTCTTCGAGGTGAGCGACCGCTGGGGGTGCAAGGTCAAGCTGACCGGCCTGCGGGAGGCAACGGCGGGCGAGTACCGGACGGAGGACCTCGCCGCCGAGCCGGAGATCCCCTTCGAGCTGCTGGAGCGCGACCTGCGGGAGCTTCTCGCCACGGTCCAGAATCCAGATCTCGGCTGCCTGCTCGACCGTTTCTTCGGCGAGGGCTCGGAGATCTGGGCGCGCTTCCGCGACGCGCCGGCGGCGAAGACCTACCACCAGGCCTACCGGCACGGCCTGCTCGAGCACACGATCTCCGTCGCTCAGGCGGTCAGCGCCGCCGCCGCCTTCTTCCCCGGCATCGACCGCGACGTCGCGGTCAGCGGAGCCCTCCTGCACGACATCGGCAAGACCGAGGCCTACAACGAGGATCCGCTGGCGATCGACTTCACCGACGCCGGCCGGCTGCAGGGCGAGATCCCCCTCGGCTATTACAAGGTGCGCCGCGAGATCGAGGAGATCCCGGGCTTCGACCGGTCCCTCGCCCAGGCCGTCCTCCACATCATCCTCGCCCATCACGGCTCGCTCGAGCACGGCTCCCCCGTTTTGCCGGCCACCCGCGAGGCCGTCCTCGTCCACATGATCGACAATCTCGGGGGCCGGCTCGGCAGCTTCGACCGGCTGGAGCGGCAGCTTCCCGCGGGCGAGTCCTGGTCCGGCTTCGACCGCGCCCTCTCCGGCTCGGCCTATTTCGGCCAGCGCGCCGCCTGACCGCTGCCTTGCGTCGCTGGCCGATCCTTCTCCTCGGCGCCGCGATCGCGATCTCCTCCCTGCTCCTCCTTTATCTCGGGCGCGGCCAGACGCCGGTCGTCGATCAATGGGCCTACATCTACGCCTACATGCCGTGGACCGTCGAATCGCTCCTCACTCCGCACAGCGGTCACCTCGTCATCCTGCCTGTCCTCGTCTACAAGGCAATGTTTGAGCTGTTCGGGATCGAATCCCAGGTGCCTTACCAGCTCCTCAACCTGGCGCTCTCGGCAACCGTCGCAGCACTGCTCTTTGCGCTGACCAGGAACGCGGTCGGCGACCTGCTGGCTTTCGCCGCTGCGACCCTGATGCTCTTCTACGGGGCAGGGGCCGACGTCCTCATCCCCACATTCCAGATCACCAACTTGATCGGAATTGCGACCGGTCTCGGGATGCTCCTCGCCCTTCGCCGCCAAACCGTTCGAGGCGACGTCGGCGCCTGTCTGCTCCTCGCGATGTCGCTTGCCTCGATGAGCATCGGCGTCGCCTTCGCGGCCGGGGCGGCGCTGGCACTTGCGCTGCGGCCGCCCGGCGGCAGGCTGCGCCGTTGCTGGGTCGTGCTCGTACCGGTCATCTTCTATGTCTCCTGGGCGATCTGGGCGCGGAAGTTCGGCCAGCAGACGATTTACGTGCACAACCTCAAGGTGCTCGGCTCCGCTTTCGTCGATCAGCTCGGCGCCGTGCTGGCCGGGATCACCGGCCTCTTCACGACCCCCAACGGCCCCAAACCCGGTGCCAATCCGGTGCCAATCCGGACCACCTGGGGTCCTGCGCTCGTCGTCGGCCTGGCTGCGCTGCTGATCCTTCGGCTGCGCCGCCCACCGAGGCCCTCGCCCCAAGCCCTCGTCGCGGTCGCGGTCCTCGTCGTCTACTTCCTCTTGGTCGGCATCTCCCTCAATGCATTTCGCAACACGTTCGACACCCGGCTCGTGTATCTCGGGTCCGTGCTGACCCTGCTTGCCGTGGCAGAGCTGTGCGCGCCCTGGCGGCCGACGCGCACTGCAATTGGGGCAATCGGCGCCGTCCTCGCCTTCTCGCTCTGCGCGAACATCGTGGAACTAAGCGACAGTGCCAAGGGCTGGCGTGGCCAGTGGGACTCGACAAAGGCGAAGCTGGGAGCGGTGCAGCTGGCCGGCGATGCGGGAGTTCGCTCGGTCTTGGTCGAGGAACCTCCGGACGCGATGTCGTTTGACGTGGCGACCGCGCACCGGATCGCGGCCGAATTTGGCCTCCCCGCCTATTCCGAAGCGAGCCTGAAGGCGGCGGCGGCAGGTACGCGCCAAGTCGCCGACGAAGAGCTGGGCCGGGTGCTGGCACTCGAACCAATAGCTGGCACCCGTCCACGGCCGCTGCCCGGAGGGCCGCCAGTCCGCGTCGAGGTCGTCTCCGCTGGCGAAGCGCGGCAGCTCGGGGGCTGTGTCGTGGTCGAGCCCTCCGCGGGCGGGACGGGCAAGGCGCTTCTGCGCCTGCCGCGCGGCGGGATCGCGTACACGTCCAACGCCCCGGTCGAGGTCGCGCTGGAGCGCTTCGCGGAAACCCCGACGATCTCGTTCCCGCCTCGCAGCGGCCCGACGGTGTTGGGTATCCCGGCAGATGCCGGCCGCACAGCGTGGCGGGCAAGTGTCAAGGCGGCCGCCCGCACGCTCTTCTGCCCAGCGGGCCGACCGGTCTAGACTGCCCGCCGCATGGGTGCCAGCGAAATGAGGTCGGAGACGGTGGACGCCCGACCGCAGGTCAACCCGCTGCAGACCGTCGATTCCCTCGCGGCGCGCTTCGCGGCCTGGGCCCGCCGCGCCGGCGAGGCGAGAATCGCTTGGGTGGTCCTGGCGCTCGGGTTCGCCCTTGCCACGGTCCTGATCCTCATCTGGGGTCCCCAGCAGACCTTCATCAACGACGAGTGGAACTACCTAGTCGTCTACCGCGGCTTTGCGCTGGAAACGCTGCTGGCGCCCCAGAACGGCCACCTGGTCGTGCTTCCCCGGCTGATCTACAAGGCGATGTACGCGACGGTGGGCGCGGAATCGCACCTGCCCTACCAGGCTCTCACCGCGGTCGTCCACGTGATCGTCGCGACGCTCTTCTTCCTCCTCGTCCGGCGCCGCACCCGGCTCGTGCCTGCCGTTGCGCTCACCCTGCTGGTGGCGTTCTTCGGCGCGACGTGGGACACGCTGATGGGCGGCTACGAGCTGCCGAACGTGATTGGGATGGCGGCCGGCCTCGGCATGCTCCTTGCGCTGGAGCGGCGTACCTTCGCCGCCGACGTCGCCGCCAGCGTCCTTCTCGCCGCCTCGCTCGCCTCCTTCAGCGTTGGCATCGCCTTCGGCTTCGCGGCGCTGATCGCGATATGGCTGGGAGGGAGGAGCGAATGGCGTCGGGCCTGGCTTGTGATCGTGCCGGCCGTCGTCTACGGAGCCTGGTTCGTCTGGGCGCGCAAGTTCGGCCAGACGGAAGTCAGCGCCGAATCGGTCAGCGCCCTCTTCAGCGGCATCGCCGATCAGATGGCGGCGGTCTGCGCCTCCATCACGGGGCTCTTCCGCGTCCCCGGCAGCGTCGGCATACCGTCCGTTCTCGACATTCGCCCCGATTGGGGATATCCGCTGACGCTGATCCTCGCGGCGCTTCTCGTGCTCCACGTGGCGCGCGCGCCACGCTCGATCTACTTCTGGACCCTGGTTGTCGCTCTGCTCGCCTATCTGGCGCTGGTCGCCGTCGGCCTCAGCCCGGCCCGGACTCCGAACTCGGGCCGTTACGTCTATCTCGGCGGAATCCTGACACTGCTCCTCATCGCCGAGCTGAGCCGGGACATACGCTGGTCCACGGCGCTCGGCACGGTCGCCTTCGTCGTCTTCGGCTTGGCGTTGATGGCGAACGTCGCCGAGCTTCGGGCAGGAGGCCACGTGTTCAGCGCCGAGGGGGAAACCAACCGCGCGACCCTGGCCGCTCTCGAGCTGAGTCGAGAACACGTGGAATCGGAATTCAGGGTTGAGGACGAAACGACGATTCACTCGCATGCAGACATGCTCTTCCCGGCCTGGGCCTACTTCGAAGCCGCCGAAAAGTTCGGCTCTCCCGCCTACAGCCTGTCCGAACTGGAAGCAACGGGGGAGCAGGCACGAGAAGCAGCCGACGAAGAGCTCGTGCGGGCCTACGAAATCGTGCCAAAGCCGACTCGCGTCCCAAGGCTCGCCCGGCACAGCTCCTCCGGGCCGAAGTCCCTGACCGCCGCCCACGGCATCGCCAGCCCGCTCGGCTCGTGCCTTCAGTTGGCGCCGGAGCTGGGACGGAAGGGATCCTTCGAGGTCCAGCTTCCGCCGGGGGGCTTCGCATACCGGACCTCCCCTGGCGTGGAAGTAAGCCTGAAGGTGGCAAGGTTCGGCGAAACCTTCGCCACGGCCCTAGCGTCGACGATCGGCTCAGCCGAGGTCGCCATTCCCATTGACGCCAGCGACGTCCCGTGGCGAGCCGAACTTGATACGTCTGCGAAGACGATCGTCTGCGCTCGCTGAGCTGCGGCGGGTAGCGCTCTCGACGCCGCTTCTTGGCGCGGCGGTTGCCGTGCTCACCTGGCCGTCCTCGAACCTGGCGCCGAGCGCCGGCATCGATCCGTCCTGGGTTGCCGGCCTCTACATGGCGGCCGAGCAAGGGCTCCACGCCGGCACCGAGATCGTCTTCAGCTACGGACCGCTTGGCTTCCTCGGCCTGCCGAGCCTCTTCGAGATAGACCTCGCGCGGCTCGCGTTTGCCTGGTCGGCACTCGTTCAGCTATCGCTCTGCGTCGCTCTGCTCTGGGCCTCGCGCCGCGCCTTCGGCCTGGTCGTCGGCCTCCTCCTCACCACCTTCGCCGTTGCCGTCCCGTTTTCGGACGGGGTCCTCGTTGCCGCGGCAGTCGTCGGCGCCGCTGCCCTGCTCGGCGATTGGAATCTGCGGGCGCGGGTCGTCCTTGCCGCCGCAGCCGGTGCGCTTGCCGGGATGCAGCTGCTCGGCTCGTTGCGCGCGGGGCCGACCCTCGTCGTCATGGGGCTCGCCGTGGTGCTCGGGCTTCCCGATCGTCGCCGGACGGTTCCCGCCTTCGCCGCCGCCGCGGTCGTCTCGTTCTTCGCCTTCTGGTTCGCGACCGGCCAGGGGCTTGGGAACCTCGACAACTACGCAGCGAACACGGTGAGCGTGCTGAGCGGCTACTCGGCCTCGATGGTCTTCTCCTACCCGAGCCGCTGGTGGCAGGTCCCGGGATTCACGGTGGGCGCCGCGACGGTCGCGGTGCTCACCGCCGCGGCGGTCTGGCGGCGCGACAACGTGCGGCGGCTGGCTCTCGCCGTGATGGTCGCCGCGATCACCTTCCTGATGTACAAGCACGCGATCGTGCGGTCCTCGCCGGGCAGCGATGGAGTCTTTCTCGCCGCCCTGCTTGCGATCGGGATCGCGCTGGCCCCGCATGTACAGCGCTCGCTGGCGCTCGGCGCGATCGTCGTGCTCGCTGTCTTCTCATATATCGGCAATCGGGAAACGCTGGACGTCTGGCTTGACCTGACGACCCGTGCCGAAGCGTTCGTCGAAGAGTCGGCGATCCTCGCAACTCCCGGGCGCGCTGCCGAAGTTCAGGCCGAAGACCGCGAGGCGATGCAGGGGCTCTACGGCCTCACGCCGAAGCAGTTGGCGCTGCTGCATTCGGGGACCGTCCACGTTGCGACGCTGGAGGCCGGCGTCGCCTGGGCCTGGGAACTCGAATGGGATCCGCTGCCGGTCTTCCAGCAGTACACGGCGTACAGCAAGCGTCTCGACGAACTGAACGCCGCCAAGCTGGAAGCGGAGTCGGCCCCCGAGATGATCCTGTGGGAGGACGCCCCCGCGGTGGATCCCACGTTCGTCCCGGTCCGGCCCTATCCGGGAACGATCGACAGGCGCGTCCCGGCATGGGACTCGCCCGCAGAGATGCTCCAGATGTTCTGTCGCTACCGGGCCGAGGAGTGGGACGAACGCTGGGCGATCCTCCGCCGCAGCGGTGATCGCTGCGGCCGGGAACGGTCGCTCGGGACCGTCGTCGCCGCCAACGGAGAAGCTATCCCGCTGCCCGCGACCATGCCGAACGAGGCACTTGTCGTGCGCGTGCACGGGCTCGGCGTTTCCGGCATCGAGAGCCTGCGGAGCTTCCTCTTTCGCGGCCCCGGCAGGAGCACGGTCCTGGCCGGGCACTCGTGGAACGTGATGCCCGGCACCGCCGCCGACGGCCTCCTCCTCCGAGTCCCGACCTGGGCCGACTATCCGGGCAGGTTCGCACTCGACAGCCACACGAAGACGGTCAGCTTCGAGCGCGAAGGCGGCTTCCTCACCGATGTCGACGGGTCCACGAAGGTCACCCTCAGCTTCAGCGCTCTGCCGCTGGACGCCCCGGCGACCCTGCCCTCGGCCAAATAGTTCCGCTATTTGGCCGCCCTGCGTCCTTGTCTGGCCGCGCCTGGACCGCGTCAGAACTATCCTGCGGCCGTGGCGAAGGACACCGAGAAGCTGATCCGCCAGCTCTCGCTGATCTCGTTCCTGATGGCTCAGGGGAGGCCGGTTTCGGCCCTCGAGATCAAGCGCGAGGT
>Ga0070684_100004789_pt1 | contig 10338 bp, 11 predicted proteins | sample KBSC723LmetaG_FD_65653 | JGI IMG/M metagenome (GOLD analysis project Ga0070684, IMG submission 65653) | Corn rhizosphere microbial communities from Kellogg Biological Station, Michigan, USA - KBS C7.2-3L metaG | ecosystem: Host-associated > Plants > Roots > Rhizosphere ...
GGTATCAATATAGCTAGTAACTTTGTAGGTGTGGCGCCGACCGGGTGCGCTCCCGCCTGTGAACGGGAGTTTGCTTTGGCAGAACCGATGTTTGACTGCCGCATTTATCAACGCGGCGCGAAATGGCACTGGCAAATCGTGAATGACTTTGAACACGTGCTCGCATCCGGCGTCGCCGAGAGCAACCTAGAGGCTCGGAACGCAATCGTTTTGCAATGCCTCCAAAACCTGGGCATCCATTCCGACCCAATTAAATGATTTGATGGAATTCTTTCGTCGCCGGAAGTCCGCTTTGGGTCAAAAGCGGACATTCGCGCTGCAACAAGTCGTGTCCGCTTTGCCCGAATACTGGAAGAGGCATTTGGACGCGGTCACGAAACTTTCTTGAACTTCGCGCCGGCCGGTAACGGCCCCTACGTAAAAATCCTGAATTGAACCGGAGCCGCCCTAGTCCTTTGATTATGGAGCAACAGAAATCCATTCCATTCGTAATGGAGGGACAGATGGACTCCGAAACGCTCCAAATCGTCGTATTCGTCGTAGTGGCAATCATCGCAATCGCTGCCGGCGTGTATGTTATTAGGCCGGAGAAAAAAGCCTGAGGACGCCCGACGCGTAAGTTTCTCATGCGGCCCGTTCTTTTTCGCTGCCCGAACACACGGCTTAACGTGCAGGCGTTCGTCGCCGACGAGATCGCGGATGCCGACGTGTTTAGGTCGGTGGAGTGTGCCGCTTGCCGGAGATTGCATCTGGTCAACCCGAAGACGGGTCGCGTGGCCGGGGACGACAAATAGCGTCGGATGGTCATCGGGGATGCGTAAGCGGCAGATTTTCTATCCCTTCGTCAGTCGGCAACTGTCTTATCTGACTCATATTTATTGTTCATGTTGCAGCCTTGTCGCATCCGGTCTGTTCGGAAAAATGTCGCCACGTCCGGTTTACTCCCGAAAGCAGACATGTGCGGCGCAACTATGGATGTCTGCTAAGGGCCATAAGCGGACATATGCGCTGCGAAACGCCATGTCTGCTTTAACCCCGAAAGCGGACATAGCCATTCACCGCGCACGTTTATCAAATTGAACCGCTTTTAGGGCCGCGTGCGCGCTGGCCCCAAAGCAAGCCACGCCTACACTCATTGCCCCCGCCCATATAATTGAATCGGCCGAGCCAACTCCAAAATATTCGACGACGACGGTTATTGTGTTGGGCGGCTCCCGCAGCGCCAATATTGCAAGCAGGATCGCGCCAAGGCCAAACTGAGCTGTGAGTGCCATCAACACGTGCTTCGTACCAACTACTTGGAGGAGATCGGATCCGCGGCGAATACGGCGTGCGGTAATCTCGATAGATCGACTGCTGGTTAATGCAAATCCAAACGCAACTAGAAGACATCCCCACGGTAGAAGTGGTGTGATTGACGGCAAAGAGTTCCCGGTAATCTGTGCCGTCAACAACAAAACCAATGTGAAAATCACCAACGCCGCTAGTTGGCGGCGGGCGGCAACAATTCCTGCATGCAGCAATTGCGGCATTGGGTTATAAATTCTTTTAGCGATTCACCGTCATCCCGATACATCCTCAAGCAGCGCCAACAGTCCGCTCAAAAGTTTGACTGGAGACGGCGGACACCCGTAAATATGCAAATCGACCGGTATCACGTCTTTGACTCCGCCCGTGACCGCGTAACTGTCGGCAAATATTCCAGCATCCGCCGCGCAAGAGCCGACCGCAACGACCCATTTCGGATCGGGTGTCGCGTTGTACGTGCGCATTAGCGCCTCTCGCATGTTTTTGGTCACCGGCCCCGTGACCATCAGGACATCGGCATGGCGGGGGGACGCGACAAAGCGCAAACCAAAGCGTTCAAGATCGTAGAATGCGTTGTTCAGCGCATGGATTTCCAATTCGCAACCATTGCACGAGCCGGCATCGACCTGGCGTATGGATAGTGAACGACCCAGCTTGGCGCGGGCCGCACGGTTGACGCTTTTCGCCAGTTCGGCGAGCGCCGCTTCATCGGGCGCGGGCGCCGGCTCGGTGAGCGGCCCACGGGTAAGGCTTTCAAACAGTGTCTTGCGCATCGTTAGGTGTCATGTCCGGAATAAGAGCAATTGAACGATTTGTTGCAGAGTGGAAAGTCCGCGACAATATTGCCCTCGATCGCTGCTTCCAGTAAGGGCCACTGGAACCAGGAGGCGTCGCGCAGATGGCAACGAGCCACGCGGCCCTTACCGTCTATCTTGAGCCAAACCAGAACGTCACCGCGAAAGGCCTCGGCGACTCCTAAACCCTCACAAGACTTGGTCTTGCCGATCGTTGCTTTGATCTCTCCACTAGGGGCTGCGGCAAGAATCTGGTCAATCAGTGACAGGCTCTGCTCGATTTCTCGAATGCGGATCCAGACCCGTGCGTTGACGTCGCCGGCAGCGAGTACTGGCACGTCGAATGACAGCTTGTCGTAAGGCGCGTAAGTGAGCACGCGGCGCGCGTCAAAGGCGCGGCCGGACGCTCGCCCAACATATCCACCAGCGCCGAACTGTTGGGCCAATTCAGGTCTCACGATGCCAGTGGTTACGGTGCGGTCCTGTAGCGATGCCGTGTTATCGTAAAGTTCAATCAGGCGCGGAAAGATGCGCCGCACCTCGGCCAGTAAGGTTTTGACGTGTTCAGTACCTTCCAGTGCGATATCGCGCGCGACACCGCCCGGAACGATTGCGTCCATCATAAGCCGATGCCCGAAGCAGGCTTCAGCTGCACGTAATGTGCGCTCACGAAGGATTCCGCATTGCGCATACATGGGCGAGAACGAGGCGTCGTTGCAGATCGCACCGATGTCACCAAAATGATTGGCCAGACGTTCAAGTTCAGCCATCAGCCCGCGGAGATAGGTTGCGCGCGACGGTACTTTGACCTGCAACGCAGCTTCGGCCGCCCGGGCGAATGCGAACGCGTAAGCGACCGTGCTATCCCCGGAAGTTCGCGACGCAAGTTTCGTCGCCTCCTCAAGGGTGGCGCCATGCATGAGTGACTCGATGCCCTTGTGCACCCAGCCGAGGCGCTGCTCCAGCCGCACCACGTGTTCGCCATTGGCGGTGAAGCGAAAATGGCCTGGCTCGATAATGCCGGCGTGCACCGGTCCGACCGGGATCTGGTGCAGGCCCTCTCCTTCGGCTGGCAGGAATTCGTACGGCCCAGGCTTGCGTGCGGGACCCTTTTCGCCGAGCGGGTGACGCACGCTCCAGAACCCGAGATCGAGCCAAGGCCGTGCGTCGAGCGTATCAACTGCGTCAAGACCGAACAGATCGCGGATCGCGCGTTCGAGTCGAATTGCAGGTGGATGGCGCGCTGCGACACTGGGATACTTTCCGGATTTGCACGTGTAGCTGATGACGGCGACATCGCTGGTCTCCTTGTCCAGCAGCGCCATATGAACCTCCGGGGCATCGCCCCATAGGCCGAACAGCGAGCATTGGCCTGTCGTAAGCTGATTAATTGCTTGCTGCCAGCCTTCTTCAGCTACGACCGCGCGCGGCCAGGGCCGGTGCCCCTCAACCAGTTCGTTATGTGTGATGCTGCTGAACCGGGCCATGGCGCTAACCCAATAGCCTCGCGACATTCTCGAAGCCTTTGACCAGCGCCTGTGGCATGTAGATGCCGGCCGTAAACACCAGTGCTAGATGCGCGAACATTGGCACGTAGGAGGCTTCGGCTTTCGCGGTTAGCCCGCGCGGAGGGCCAAAGGCAATCGTATTCAAGCGCAGGAACAGGCCGCCAAGCGCAACCAGGATGCCGAGCGCGAGGATAACAGCCAGCCACGGCGCGCGCGCGAAAGTCGAACTCACCACCAGAAATTCGCTCATAAAAATGCCGAGCGGCGGCAGGCCGGCAATCGCGACGACACCGAGCACCAGGCCCCAGCCGAGGACAGGGTTGGTCACGGTCAACCCACCCATGTCCGCGATCTTCTGGGTGCCCTTGACCTGCGCGATGTGACCAACCGCGAAGAAAATCGCCGATTTGGTCAGCGAATGCATGGTCATATGCAACAGACCGGCGAAGTTGGCGAGCGCGCCGCCCATACCGAAGGCGAACACGATGATGCCCATGTGTTCGATTGAGGAATAGGCAAACATGCGTTTGATGTCCCGCCGCCGGTACAGCATGAAGGCGGCAAACAGGCAGGAGATCAGGCCCAAGATCACCATCAGCGGGCCGGGAGCGATTGCCGCTGGATTGAGCGCGAGCAGTATCTTGAAGCGCAATAACGCATAGAGCGCGACATTAAGGAGCAAGCCCGACAGCACTGCTGAGATCGGGGTCGGACCTTCTGCGTGCGCATCGGGCAGCCAAGCGTGCAACGGCGCCAGCCCTACTTTGGTCCCATAGCCGAGCAGCAAGAATACGAAGGAGACGTTAAGCAAAGCCGGATCGAATTTTGCAGCGTGCTGCACCAGCACGGTCCACACCATGGCTTCGAGCCCCTCGCCGATTACCGGCCGTGCCGCCATGTAAACCAGGATGGTCCCGAACAGGGCCAAGGCAATGCCGACGCTGCCGAGGATGAAATATTTCCAGGCCGCCTCCAGCGCTTCATGCGTGCGGTAAATGCCAACCATCAGCACGGTGGTCAGGGTCGCCATCTCGATCGCGACCCACATCAACCCGATGTTGTTGGCGACGAGTGCGAGATTCATGGCGAACATCAACGCCTGGTACATGGCGTGATAAAAGCGCACAGAGGTCGGAGTCAGCCGGCCGATTTCGATCTCATGGCCGATATAGCTCGCGCTAAACACGCTAGTGGTGAAGCCCACAAAAGTAGTCAGCACGATGAACACCTTGTTGAGATCGTCCACCAGCAAATAAGATCCGGACCGCGGTTCGACCACGAAAAGCGACACAGCAGTCAGAAACGTGAGCAAAGTGGCGAACACATTGAGTCGCGCGGTCAACCGATAACCGGGCAGAATCGCGAGCAGCCCGGCCGCAACGGCGGGAATAATGAGAACGCCGGTAAGCGCGTCGATCATCGCCGTTCTCCGCGGAAACGGTCGAGCGCTTGCACGTCGACGGTGTCGAATCTCTCGCGAATTCGGAACAGGAAAATGCCGATAACAATGAATGCGATCAGTACGGAAAAAGCGACACTGATTTCGACTACTAGCGGCATGCCTTTGGCACCGGTCGCCGCCAGCACCAAGCCGTTCTCCAGCGACATGAAGCCGACCACCTGGCTCACCGCGTTACGCCGCGTGACCATCATCAATAAACCAAGCAGCACCACTGACAGCGCGAAAGCGAGATCCTCGCGTGCCAGCGGGTCGGCTTCGGCAGTCACCCGCAACATCACCACCATGGAAAGCGCGACTAGTCCCATGCCAAGCAACATGGCGGGGCCGACCCCGACCACCGTTTCAATTTCGCGGTGGATCCCTAGCCGCACGATGATGCGATGTAGCGCCGTTGGAATAACAATGGCCTTGAACACCAAGGCGATTATCGCGGTGAGATAGAGGTGCGGTGCATCCTGCACGAAGGCCTGCCACGCAACCGAGGCCGCCAGCACCAGCGCATGTAGGGCATAGATGTTGAGCAGCGCGTATAGCCGGTCCTGATAAAGCTGCATGAAGCTCACCAGCACCAGCGAACCAGCCAGCAGATGAGCAACGTCGAAGGATAGGCTACCGCGAACCATCACAGGCTCCCGGAAACGAACAGCAGCAAGGTACCAAGCAGGCCAAGCATCAGCGCTGCACCGAGGAAGGCCGGTACCCGGAACACGCGCATCTTGGCGATGGAGGTTTCGAACACGGCCAAAAGAAAGCCGCCAAGGGTGAGCTTGGCGATATAAGACCCGATGCCGATGGCGATCTCAGTCGCGCTTCCATTGGGTGGTGCAATGCCCCAAGGCGTAAACAGGCAACCGATCATCGAGATGTAGAGAACCAGCTTGAGTTCCGACGACAGGTCGATCAACGCCAAATGGCGGCCCGAATATTCCAGCACCATCGCCTCATGCACCATGGTGAGCTCGAGATGGGTCGCCGGGTTGTCGATTGGAATGCGGCCATTTTCCGCGATCGCCACCATGATCAATCCAAGCAGCGCGAGACCGAGCGAAACTCTCAAACCGACTTCACCCGAGACCATATGGGCAGCGATGGCAGACAGCTGCGTGGAGCCGGCGACCAACGCTAACGTGAATACAATCATCAGCATCGCGGGTTCAGCGAGCGAGGCGATCATGACTTCCCGGCTCGACCCGATGCCACCAAAGCTGGTCCCCACATCGAGCCCGGCGAGTGCAAGGAAAAACCGCGCGCTACCAAGCAGGGCAACAAGGGCGATCAGATCAGCCGACCACGAAAACAGAAGTCCACTGGCGAAGGTTGGCACTAGAGATGCTGCAACCCAGGTGCCGGCGAACACAATGTAGGGAATGGCACGAAACAGCCAGGACGCATTTTCTGCGAGCACCACGTCCTTGCGCATCAGACGGACGAGATCGCGATAGGGTTGCAAAAGTGGTGGTCCTTGCCGCCGTAAAAGGCGCGCCTTCACCTTGCGCACCAACCCGGTCAGCAGCGGCGACAGCAGCAAAACCAGCAGCATTTGCAGACCTTGGAAAAGGTAATCGCGCATCATGGCCATATCGCAAGCACCAGCAGGAGAACCACGAGCGCCGCAAAGACCAGCGTGAGATAGCGGCGGATGGTGAGGAATTGCAGAACATTAAGCCGATCGGCAGCGCCGCCGACAAAAGCGGCGATCGGCGCGTAACCGTAATCCCAGATCAGATCATGCAACTCGACGGTAAGCCGCGCCGGCGCGGTCGCGCCGGGCGCTGGCATTTCCCCGATCTCGCGGGCCCGAAACACTGTGGTCCCGAACACACGGCGGATGGGCTGGGCGAAGCTCGAGGCGGTGTATTGCGTCACCGGGCTGGAGTCAGGATAGCCGCAGTCCCAGGCCGGACCGCGGCGCAGTTTGTCAGACGCCAGTCGATGAATCCCCAAGGCCGCAATCGAGCCGGATACCGTTACGAATATAAAAACGAGTAATCCGTTGTAGGAACTGCGGCTTTCTGCAATCGGCACAATGGTCAGCCAATCAAGGCCTGTCTGATGCGGCATACTCGTGCCGACCAGTGCATTGGTCACAGGCGCCAACGCATCGATAAAGATGCCGGGTAGGACGCCAGCGACGAGACACAGCGCGGCGAGAAAGAACATTGCAGCGAGTGAGTTGCTGTCGGTTTCGTGCGCGGTGGCGGCCGCGGGCGTACGTGGGCGCCCCAAGAAGCTCACGCCGAACGCTTTCACAAAACATGCGGCTGCCAACGCCGCCGATAGCGCCAACAGCGCGCCCACCGCAGGCACGAGGAATTTCAAACCCCAAGATGGTAGTTGCGGGCTGAGCAAAATGGCTTGGAACGTCAGCCATTCCGATACGAAGCCGTTGAGTGGAGGCAACGCCGAGATTGCGACACAGCCGACAAGAAATACGAAAGCGGTCTGCGGCATGCGATGGATCAGGCCGCCGAGATGCTCCATGTCGCGTTCGCCGGTAGAATTGAGCACGGCGCCGGCGCCGAAGAACAAAAGGCTCTTGAAGATCGAGTGATTGAACACATGCAACAGGCCAGCGGTGAGCGCCAGTGCCGCCGCCACGGCCATACCGTTTGCTTTGAAGGCGAGTGCGAGGCCGAGCCCGATATAAATGATGCCGATATTTTCGACGGTGTGATAGGCAAGCAGTCGCTTGAGATCATGCTGCATCAACGCGTAGAGCACGCCCATCACAGCCGTGATGCCGCCAGCAGCGAGCACGAGCATGCTCCACCACCACTCGGGTGCGCCGAGCAGGTCAAACGCGATGCGAATAAAGCCGTAGACCGCGACCTTTGTCATCACGCCGCTCATCAGAGCCGAGACGTGGCTAGGCGCAGCCGGATGGGCGAGCGGCAGCCAGGCATGCAAGGGGACGATCCCCGCCTTGGACCCCGCACCGATCAGCGCCAAAATCAGCACAAGCGCCGCCAGCGCGGCGGATGGGTGCGACACACGAATGGCATCAAATGCATAGTTGCCATTTGCGCCGGCAAGTAGGCCGAAGCCCAGCAACAGCGCCAGCGTGCCGAAGCTCGCCATCAATAAGTAGATGTACCCCGCCCGCAGGTTTTCGTGCTCCCAGTGATGAGCAACCACCAATGCCCAGGATGAGAGCGACATGAATTCCCACGACACCAGAAAGCTGAAGGCATCATCAGAGAGCACGACAAGGTTCATGCCGGCGAGATAAGCCGGGTAGAACGGCAGCACGCGTTCGGGCGCCTGCTCATGCTGGCCATAGCCGATTGCAAACAAGCTCGCGGCCGCGCCGCCAAGGTTGACGACAATCATGAAGAAGGCCGCCAGTGCATCGATGCGGAAATGTGCGCCGAGCCACGGCAGACCGAGTGGCAATGTCACGGACGAGCTTGTCCGTCCCAAGAGGCTTATGACCCCGACCACGCAAAGCACCAGCGCGACGACGAGACATGCGCTGTAGATGACATTGCTCGCGCTCGGCGATGCCGCCAGAACGACCGCGATAGGTGCAAGAGCCAGCAGCACTGCCACGCTATAAAGCGCGTAGTTCGCCATCAGCACCTCCGCTTCGCGCGGGTGTCGATCGCTATCCTGCGCGTGCTCATTTGAGCCGCACCCCGCGGCCACCCGCGCTTGAGGCGGCGCCCTCGCCAATCAATTCGATTCCATTGGCTGCAAGCGCGTCGACCAACTTCATGAGTGAGTCCACGTTGCCTCGGATCACGCCGTCGCTGGCTTCCATCCGTTGAATGGTTGGCAGCGACAGGCCTGAGCGCTCAGCCAACTCGCGCTGATCAATACCGAGCAATGCCCGGGCGGCGCGCATCTGCGCGGCGGTAATCATGCGGCTTGCATCTCGTCGAGCGCAAGAAAATGCGCTTTATAATAACTGATACAGTTATTTTAATATGTCAAGCATCATATAAGATATATTAAACATCACAAGTGGCTTGAGCCGGCTCCTGGCGAAGACCAAGCACCAAGACCACAACCTGCCAACCCTTCAGCACCAACTCATTACGAAATGCGTCTTTCGTTGCGAGTTCGCTTGGTCGCTTTACCGCCGAAAGCGGACATGTGCAGTGCAACTCGGCATGTCCGCTAAGTGCCAATAGCGGACATGGGCTGCCTATTCGATTACATCGTCGGAACGAACGTGCAACGTGGGAGGAATATCAATGCCTAGGGACTTCGCGGTCCTGAGGTTGATAATCAGTTCGATCTTGGTCGGCCGCACGACCGGAAGCTCCGAAGGCTTCGCTCCCTTGAGAATCTGGCCAGCGTAAATGCCGGCTTGACGGTAAGCATTGGCAATATTCGTTCCGTAGCTCACTAGTCCGCCAGCATCAGCGAACTCACGAAAAGGATAGATCGCGGGAATCTTGTAGCGTGCCGCGAATGCAACGAAGTCATCGCGTCGGACCACATAGAAGGGATCGGAACCGACAAGAAGCGCATCCGGACGCTGTGCGGCGATAGCGCTGAAGGCGTCGTCAAGTTCGGCTCGCGTGCTGGCATTATACATCCTGAGCTGGAGGCTATTGGCCTGCGCAGCTATCTGCACGTCTCGTATTTCTGGGACGGCGTCGGGGCTAACTGGGTTCGCTAGCATGGCAACCGTAGCAGCCTTGGGAACAAGTTCACGCACTTGCTCAATCCGCTTTTGCCCGAGTGGTCCTGTGAGCAGAGTCATGCCCGTCGCGTTGCCACCCGGCCGATTGAGGCTCTCGACTAACCCGCCTGCAATCGGATCGAAGCCGACAACAAACACGATTGGAATGGTGGTTGTCGCTGCCTTGGCCGCCAAGGCAGCCGGGGGTCCCTGGGCGACAATGAGGGATACCGGACGGCGGACCAGAACAGCCGCCATCGCAGGAAGACGATCATATTGACCATCCGCCCAGTGGTACTCAATGGCGACATTCTTACCCTGCACGAAGCCGGCTTCACTCAATCCAGCATGGAATTTGCTTTGCTGCTCTACAGCCGTATTTTGCGATGTTGCGCTGAGGAATCCGATTAGCGGCATCGCGGGCTGCTGCGCCTTTGCGGCGAGCGGCCATACGACTGCTGAGCCGACAATAGCCTTGATGAACTCGCGACGCTGCATTTGCCCCCCGAAGAACACGTCTCATCAACTCCCTGAAAGCTAGCATTTTGCGGTCGCGCGGCGAGCGCGAAATAATCAAGCAGATGTCCGCTTTGGGTCATTAGCGGACATTTTTTGATGTCCGCTTTTCCTTGAATG
>Ga0070684_100004790_pt1 | contig 10338 bp, 4 predicted proteins | sample KBSC723LmetaG_FD_65653 | JGI IMG/M metagenome (GOLD analysis project Ga0070684, IMG submission 65653) | Corn rhizosphere microbial communities from Kellogg Biological Station, Michigan, USA - KBS C7.2-3L metaG | ecosystem: Host-associated > Plants > Roots > Rhizosphere ...
GCAATTTTATTTGAAAGAAGAGTTGAGTTATTGTTTGAAGGATTTCGTTGGGCAGATATTTCACGTTTGTCAGGTGAAAACAATCCCAATTATTCGCCTGGGGGTGTTCCAGCAAAAGCAGCTAACGGCACCCAGGGTACAACTGTTTATGAGTGCGGAGGTGCATTTACTCCAACGCAGGCAGCAATACCGTATAGTGATTACCGCTTTATCTGGCCAATTCCGGCTGATGAGATCACACAGAATCCTGTAATTGTACAGAATCCTAAGTATTAGAAACTGAATTAGTTCAAATAAAAGCCTCTGCCGGATTGCAGAGGCTTTTAATTTATTTCGTTTGCAAGAAAAAGAAACGATCAAAAGTGAAAAGAATTGATCTCAACTCATATATTCGTGCAGCCTAAAGACTGTTTTTTCAGTCTTTCTTCGTCGCTTGACTTTTACTCGGTACCTATTGAAGATTTTTACGTATCATATTATCAATTTTTATTCATTTAATCATTAACTACTAATTACAAACACATGAGAAAACTGCTATTCTCTTTACTGGGAATATTATTTTTTTGCGCCCAACTTTTAGCTCAAAATCGAACAGTTACAGGTAAGGTTGCAGATGACAATAGCCAACCGGTTGTAGGTGCAAGCGTCATAATTAAAGGTACAAGAACCGGTACCGTAACTGATTCCAAAGGCGATTTCACTTTAAACATTCCTTCTAATGCAAAAACGCTGGTTATTACAGGTGTAGGTTTTGTAAGCCATGAATTAGCAATTGGATCCGAGACAAATTTTACCGTTGTTCTAAAGCAAGATGCTACGGCAATGGAACAAGTAGTAGTAACCGGGTATTCCAGGGAAAGGAAAAATCAGTTTTCAGGATCGGCCGCAGTAGTAGCTGGCGATAAAGTAGGTTCTGTTCCTGTTGGAGCCTTTGATCAGGCCTTGCAAGGTCGTGCAGCAGGTGTGCTTGTGAACTCAGGTACTGGTCAGCCCGGGTCAAGTGCTACGGTTACAATCAGAGGAGTTCAGTCAATCCAGGGCGCAGGTGCTCAACCTCTTTATGTAATAGATGGAGTACCAATGCCTGCATCAGATATGCAAACAATTAACCCGAATGACTTCGAATCAATTACCATTCTCAAAGATGCAAGTGCTTCCGCTTTATATGGAGCAAGGGGTGGAACTGGCGTAATAGTCATTACTACTAAGAAAGGGAAAGCAGGAGTTTCACAGCTGTCAGTACGTACCCAGGTAGGATTTACTCAAAAGCCAAGTTTTGATAGGCTGAATATGATGAACACTACTGAAATCTTAGGATATGAGGAAGCAACTGGTTTAGTAGGTGCGGGAACAAACACACCTGGTTGGGTTTATTCTTTAAAGAACCCAAGTAATGCCTCTTTACCTGCCACATCTCCGGCATCGAATCCTTTCGCGCCGAGCCAGGCAAGATATACTGCCATACTAGACAGTATCAAGGGCATCGATTATGATTACACTGATTTATTTTTCAGACAAGGGATTTCTCAGAATTATGAATTCAACTTGTCTGGAGGAAATGATAAAACAAAATTTTTTGTTTCCGGAGGTTATTTCTCGCAAGATGGAATTGCGTATGGCTCTGATCTGAATCGGTATACTACAAGGGTAAATCTTGAACATACTACAGGTAAATTCAGTCTCGGACTAAATTCTCTTCTTGGTTATTCCAAAACTAATTATTCAGAGGGAGAGTGGTTAGGAAATAGTCCGAGAAATCCGTTTCAAATGACATACCGGGCTAAACCATATGAAAACCCATACAATGCTGATGGAAGTTTGAACTATGGAGCAAGTACTTCATTAAATTTAAAACAGGTTGCCAATTTGTTAGAAGGTATAAATGCCAGTACATATAGAGATAATCAGTTTAAAATTAATTCGGGTCTTACCGCTTCTTATAAATTTTCGCCTTCGTTAGCGCTTAAAAATATTATTGGTGTAGATGTATCAAGCAACGTATGGCAACATACAATTCAGGCCGGTACATACTATGGCACTGTTACACCTTCATTTAATTCAGGAGAAGATCGCGAGACATATCAATTGCTTACCCAGGTTATTAACACTACAAGTTTGGTTTTTAATAAGAGAATATCTCAGGATCATGATCTGGAATTAGGTGCTTATTTTGAAGTAGTACGTGCGAAACAAAAGGCTCTTGGTTTTACGCTGTTTAATTTAGATCCCCGATTGTCAGAAACTGGTCAGGGTGCCGGAGCGCTTCCAGTCAGCTCAGGACAAACTACTTACCCGCAAAATGCATCCAGTGCTAAGAGCGGCTATGGTATTCGTTCGTATTTTGGAACTGCTCGTTACACCTACAAAGGGAAATATTCCATTAATGGTAATATAAGAAGAGATGGAACATCCAGAATTGTCAATTTAGACAACAGAGAAATTACTACATGGTCAGCTGGTTTCATTTGGAACACAATTAAGGAAAGCTTTCTACAGAACCAAAACATCTTTTCAGATTTAAGAGTACGGGCATCATATGGAATTGTGCCTAATATTGGAAGTATTGGGACAACCTCGTACAGTGTTGGAGGTGGAATTGTTGGTGTTACAAATTATCAGGGAGCCCAGGTGCCAGTTTTTGGGACAAGCACCTATGCCGGTTCCACAATAACGGGACAGGCACCTACTTCTCCAGGTAATGCAGACCTAAAGATTGAAAGCATAAAAAAGGCAAACATAGGGGTTGATTTCGCTGTGTTGAAAAATAGGGCAAGGGTAACGTTTGATGTATACAAGAATAAAACTGTGGATTTGTTCGTAAATCAACCGCTGCCTGCAACCAGTGGATTCGGCGCTCAATCATTAGCCATAAATGCTGGTACTATGTCGAACAAAGGATTTGAGGCATTGGTTAGTGTAGATGTTATAAAACAAAAAGATCTTTTAGTTACACTTGGTATCAACCATAGTATGAACATTAATAAAATAGAGGACCTTGGACTGGTAACTGAATATTTTTCAGGAACGTTTGTAATAAGGGAAGGTCTCCCATACGGGTCGCATTATACCTATAATTATCTTGGTTCTGATCCTACCACGGGCAAGCCTATTTATGAGACACAAGATGGCAAAACTACAAATGACGTTGGAGCTGCAGGTCAGTTCGCAAAATTTGGTACTTACCTTCCAAAGCATCAGGGAGGCCTGACTGCTGATTTGAGTTGGAAGCGGTTTTCCGTTAGTGCTCTGTTCTCTTATCAGTTTGACGTAGTAAGGAGCGACAATACAAGAAACTGGATCACCAGGGGTGTACCAGGTTATTATGCTGCTGTAAACCAATCAAAAGAGATGTTAACTGAACAGTGGATGAAGCCGGGAGACAATAAATTTTTTCAGTCACCGCTTTATGATAGAGGTTTTACATCTTCAGATTTACACGATGCTAAGTTCTTGCGCTTCAGAAATTTGATGATATCATATCAATTGCCGCAAATCAATGTTAGTGGTACGAGTTTGATGAAATCTGGCAGATTTTATATCCAAGGTCAGAACATTGCACTGTGGAGTCCCTGGAAAGGTCTGGATATAGAAGATAACAACAATATTAGTTTGAATGAATATCCGAATCCAAAAATGGTGGTTGTTGGCCTTGAACTTAATTTCTAATAAGTATTAAAATGAAAAAAATGAAATTCTATAAAATATTATTTCTTGCGCTTTCTTCTATATCCTTTTTTTCCTGTAAGAAAGTGATAGAAGTTAAAGAAACTGATTTTATCGGAGGAGATGTAGCGCTAAAAACGGTTGCCAACAATGAAGCAGAGATTATTGGTGCTTATGTTCCTTTGTCTCCTGAAATGGACATTCTGTTTAATGCTGTGATGTCGGATGAAATAAAGAAAGCCGAGTTTTATAATGCCGCAACGGTTCATGAATGGCAGTTTAGCACACAAGACATCACCATCAGAGATCAGTTTACTGCTATCAATTTATTTTATAAAACTATTGATAGGGCTAATAGGGCGTTAAAGGCGCTACCAACGGCAGATTCCACAAGGGCTGGTGATAACACTTTGCGCTCAAGACTAAAAGGCGAGGGTTTGTTTCTGCGGGCATTTGCTCATTTTGAAGTACTCAGATTTTATAGCGGCAACTATGATGCTAATGCGCTTGCAATGCCTTATATGACAGAATCTACTTTGGATCCCCAACAAAGGTTGGCCATGCAACCCTTCTTCGAAAAGTTGAAAGCAGATCTGGCCGAAGCAAAGACTTTATTACCGGCTAATCTTTCTGACATCTATCGTGCAAATGGCTACGCTGTTTCCGGACTCCAGGCAAGGATAGCGTTATACATGAAAGACTGGGCAAGTGCCATCACTTTCAGTACAGAATATATAAATGCCCTCCCCTTAGCAACAAAAGCAAATTTTCCGGGTATTTGGACTGATGCCAATAGCAGCGAATTAGCATTTAAACTAAAGAGGACTACATCCTCTTCTGGTCCAATAGCTGTTACGTCTTCAGGAGGTCTAACAACAACCCGCATGGGATCTCTTTTCCGGGGCACCTCTACAGCTACGGCTGTTGGTACTGTAACTTGGGCTCCATCAGACAAACTTTGGAACAGCTATGATAAAGTAAATGACATCCGTTTTAGTTCTTATTTTAAAGATGAACCTTTACTGTCTGCCGCCGGAAGGCCATCACATCTTATTGCAAAATATGCAGGTGGAGCATATGGAGCTTCCAATGAAAACGTTGCTGATGCCAAAATTTTTAGAACAGGTGAAATGTACCTGATTCGTGCTGAAGCAAAAGCTCGTAGTAATGATTTAGCAGGGGCCGCCAATGATGTAAATGCACTACGTACTGCAAGAATTACCGGATATACAAACGTAAGTTTTGCATCATTGAACGAAGCTATTGCTGCAATAGCAGATGAAAGATTTAAAGAGTTAGCTTTTGAAGGGCATCGCTTGTGGGATTTGAGAAGATATGATATGCCTGTGACTCGCCTGGCTTCAGATGCTCCAACGACAAGTGCAGTTTCCTTGTCTGCTGGCAATTTTAGATTCTTATTACCAATTCCATTTAGTGAAATTCAGGCCAACCCAACGATTCAACAAAACCCGGGCTATCAATAGATATATTATTTGCCTTGCATTTTTAAAAAAGCTGTCTCATTGAGACAGCTTTTTGTTTGGTATTCAATTCTAAATAATTGGCCGTCTATTTGGGACAATATTTTACAATATTCTTTACAGTGGATATTTAAAAATGCTTTGATCCAATTCAAATTTATTTTGTCAGTAAGAAGTACATTCGTGCAGCCTAAATAAACCTTTTTCAGTCTTCCTTTAACCTTTTATTGTTTATTACCGTATCCATTGAAGTCTGAAGGCTTATCCTATGATGTTCATCTATTCAATCCAGTATTTCGTATAACCACAATAATCAAACACACATGAGAAAACATCTATCCACTTTGCTGGGTATGCTGCTAATTAGTGCACAACTCCTGGCGCAAAATCGAACAATTACAGGTAAGGTGACTGATGAAATGGGAAATGGTATCCCAAATGCATCTGTTCTGATCAAGGGTACACAAATTGGTACTACTACTTTGCAAACTGGAATTTTTTCCCTTTCAGTTCCATCGACAGCAAAGGAACTCGTAATTTCTTCAGTAAACTTTGAGACTGCAGAGTTTTCTATCGGCAATTCTGGAATTGTCAATGCCTCACTGAAAAGTTCAAGTAGCGCATTAGGGGAAGTAGTAGTTGTTGGATATGGAACTGGTAGAAGAGTAGGGAGTACTGTAGGGAGTGTGGCAACGGTAAATGCTGAAAAAATACAAGACAGACCCACCGCCAATGCATTTGATGCTTTACAAGGAAAGGTGGCAGGTTTGCAAGTGTTTACTTCAAGTGGTGAACCTTCGCAAACTTCCTCAGTTAGGTTACACGGGGTAGGTTCCTTAGGAGCAAGTTCGACCCCACTTTATGTAATGGACGGCATACCTATTGACCCCGGTACAGTAATCAGTTTAAACCCAAACGATTTTGAATCCATTTCGGTGTTGAAAGATGCTTCTGCAACATCTATTTATGGTTCCAGAGCTGCGAATGGTGTTATTTATATCACAACAAAGAAAGGATCGCCTAATAAACCGGCCACAGTTACATTGCAAACACAATACGGTGTCTCTAATCTAGCAAATACAGAACCGTTTGAGACTTTCATGAATACTAAAGAGTTGACTGATTTTTGGGTGGCAACTGGGTATCAAACTAGAGCACAAGTAGACGCTTTGCTTGCCAAATATCCAAACGACACTAAATGGTACAAACATTATTACCAGGAAAACATACCATTGTATCAAGCTGACGTTTCCATTTCTGGAGGTGGCGGCAAGACAGCTTATTATCTCTCAGGTGGATATTTAAAACAGGAAGGCCTTGCTTACAGATCAGGTTATAAAAGATATACTTTGCGCTCCAATCTTAGTTCCACAGTAAATGATTGGTTAAAACTAGGTTTGAATTTATTTTTTGGAAGCGACGAACGGCAAACAAACCCATATGGATCAAATAGTACAAACAGAGGTCTGGCGTTATTAGCACAACCATTTTACTCTCCATTAGACTCCACTGGACAAGAAATTTATGGTTTGATTCCTGGTTGGGGAAGATATGCTCCTAAATATCTCGCAGACAAAATTCAGGGTCTTGATAACAACGTACAATTTAATCCTTCCGGCTTTATCCAATTAAATCCAGTTAAGGGTTTAACTTTAAAAACTCAGGCAGGTTTAGAGGCCTATGATTTAAGGTCCAGCGCAGTTCAACTACCATCCTATGCAGGTTCATTGAATAACGGAAACGCATCAGAGAGTTTTACAAGAGGCGTAACCAGAACAATTACAAACACTGGAGAGTATAAGTTCACTGTGCATTCAGATCATAATTTCACTGCTTTGCTTGGCCATGAATTCATTGAAAGCAAAACACCTGCTTTCAGTACTTCATCTACGGGACAAACTGATGATCGGCTAATTCTCTTATCAAATGGACCAAGCAACCGTACTTCAACATCTTCTAATACTGAATATTCATACTTGTCCTATTTCAGCCGATTGGAATACAATTTTAGAAACAGATATTTTATCGACGGATCACTACGTCAAGACCAATCTTCCCGTTTTGGTGAAGATAACCGTACGGCCAACTTTTGGTCCGCTGGTGTAATGTGGAAAGCGAAGCAAGAAAGGTTTTTTAGCAACTATGATTGGCTTAATGACTTGACTGTAAGAGCAAATACTGGTACTACTGGTAATTCCTCCATTGGCAACTATCAAAGCCTTCCACAGGTTGGCACAAATACCTATGATGCTGCTACTGGTTGGAACATTAGTGTTGCTGGTAACCCGCTATTATCATGGGAAACTCAACGTACAACGACCTTCGGCCTAAACTTTAGTTTGTTTAATCGGGCCCGTGTGGATGCGTCCTATTACATCCGCAAAACCGAGGATATGCTGATTGCAGTTCCATATCCTTATACTTCCGGCTTTTCTTCAATTACTTCCAATGTAGGCACATTGAAAAATTCTGGAATCGATCTTGACATTGAGGGAGATGTAATTAAGTCCAAAAACAGTTACCTGACTCCTTATTTAAAGTTTAACTATAATAAAAATGAAGTAACATCCTTATTCCAGGGTAAACAATATTGGATTATTCCAAATACAGGTGTGTCTTGGGCAATAGGTCAGCCTGTGTCTTTTTTCTATCCTATTTTTAAAGGAGTAAATTCACAAACAGGCCTGCCTGAATGGTATTTACCCAATTCTGATCCTAACAAAATCATTGAGACAAGAAAGGATCCTAATGCAGTAACCTCAACGTTTGTTCCAACACTTGAACAAAACACCGGAATTAAACGATATCCTCCGATAAATGGTGGATTCGGTTTAAATGGTGGGTTCAAAACCTTTTTCATGAGTGCGGATTTTACATTTTCCCAAGGGAAATATTTGATTAATAATGACCGTTATTTCTTTGAAAATCCAAATCAATTTCCTGGCTTTAATCAATCTAGAACAATTCTCAATTACTGGCAAAAAGCTGGAGACGTGGCTGAATTTCCCAAGTACGGTGTCCAGTTTACTCAATTCGATTCAAGGTTAATTGAAGATGCGTCTTTCATGAGATTAAAGGCGTTGACCGTAGGATACAATTTATCAAATAACATCTTGAACAAGGGGAAACTAGTAAAAGCAGCTCGATTTTATATAACTGGCAGAAACCTGTTGACATTCACAAAATATTCCGGTCCTGATCCTGAAGTTGACAGCAATTTGACTTTGGGAGCTAACCCCAATACAAAACAGGTTGCAGTCGGGCTTGAAGTGACATTCTAAAAAAGTTTACACAAAATGAAAATTATGAGACAATATAAAATAAAGTTTTTAGTGGGTTTTTTGGCCATACTAGTCTTTGTTTCCTGCAAAAAGCATTTGGACAAAACTCCTTATAATGCAATTGCATTATCTGAATCATTTCAAACAGTTAAAGATGCAAAGACCTGGAACAACGGAGTATATAGTTTTTTAAGAGGCAGGGTATATGGTATTTATACTTTTTCAACTGATGTTCAAGGAGACCAATTAAATGCAACTTTGGATTTTGGAAATAGAAATGGTTCCCCTCATCGTTGGGATTTTACTTCAGATGATTACACTCTAAGGGATGTTTGGGCAGGATACTATAGTGCTATTAATAACCTCAATATTCAAATTGCCGGATTCGCTAAGATTACACCCGCGAGTAATGAAGTACCAGAACTAAACAGATACAAAGGAGATGCTTATTTAGCCAGAGCTTATTATTATCACCAATTGGTTCAATTGTTCGCAAAACCTTTCGAACCGGCAACTGCAGCTTCTGATCCCGGTATTCCTTTGGTTCTTGAGTATGATGTCACTGCTCTTCCTGCTAGATCGACAGTAAAACAGGTGTACGATCAAATTTTAGGGGATCTTGGCCAGGCCAAAACTCTTTTGACGGGAGTTGCCGGCGCACAAGGCTCTACTCGTTTTACCAAGGATGCAGTGAGCGCACTTGAGGCCAGAGTAAAACTGAACATGAAGGATTGGGCAGGTGCAAAGGCAGCAGCAGATGCTGTAATTTCTACAGGTACTTATCCCTTGATCAGTACCCAAGCCGCGCTTACCGATTATTGGGCAAAGGATACAAAAACAGAAACAATTTTGCAGCTTCAGGCAATTGCGCCAAATGAATTAAGTAATGCTAATAATATTTATCTTGGTTATATACCCACTACAAAAAGATATGATCCTGATTTTATTCCGTCTCAATGGGTAGTCGATAAATATGCTGGCACTGACTTTAGAAAGGCAGCCTATTTTGCCCAGCTGCCTGTAACAATTCAAGGCACCAACTATGATAATGTTTGGTTGGTAAATAAATACCCAGGGAACTCAACCCTTTTTACAGGTGCTAACACCAATTATCAGCATTCGCCAAAGGTTTTCAGAATCGCCGAAATGTATTTGATTTCAGCAGAAGCCGGTGCTCGCTTAAGCGGGGCATCTGAAACCGATGCCTTGGCAAAATTAAATTCTCTACGCATAGCACGAGGATTGACTGCTTTAACTGGGTTAACTGGAAATGCCTTAATTGACGCAATCAAAGATGAAAGATTCCGCGAACTTGCATTTGAAGGATTCCGTTTGTTAGACTTAAAACGCTGGCATGAGCCTATGGTTAGGCACGATCCTCAAAATACAAATATGCTTGCTACTGGGGCCAATTATTACACTTTGAGTATTCCTGCAGATCATCCGAAATTTGTTTGGGGTATTCCATCCAACGATGTAACTGTAAACAAAAACTTACAACAAAATTCAGGCTGGTAAGAACAATATAAATTGAACAATTTGATTGAAGGCGTCATTAAGACGCCTTCTTTTTTTAATTAAATATAAATTCATTGTTTTTATAAGTTACTCTTCACGCTTCACAATCCAGTCTTCACGGTTCGCATTTTCATCTCCATCTCCTTGAAGCAAAAATGAACATCTTGTGGTCTTCGAATAAACTGACACATGAAGGCTGCTGTACATTTTTTCCCTCCGGAACCACATCTACATTTTAAGCTGAGCCTTCTTGCAATTAGACCAATCCATTAAGAAATTAAACTCAACAACAATGAGAAAATTGCTACTGCTCATCTTGTGTTCCCTGTTTTTTACGGCAACACTGATGGCACAAAACCGAACTGTTACCGGTAAAGTAACAGATAGCAAAGGAG
>Ga0070684_100004791_pt1 | contig 10337 bp, 7 predicted proteins | sample KBSC723LmetaG_FD_65653 | JGI IMG/M metagenome (GOLD analysis project Ga0070684, IMG submission 65653) | Corn rhizosphere microbial communities from Kellogg Biological Station, Michigan, USA - KBS C7.2-3L metaG | ecosystem: Host-associated > Plants > Roots > Rhizosphere ...
GCGCTGGCGCGCATCAACGTCGGATATATTTGTCTCAAGAAGCGGATCTTCGGCGAGGCCATCGAACACCTGTCGCGCGCCATCCGTCTCGACAACGACAAGAAAGCGACGCTCTACGCGCACTTCTATCTCGGCTTGGTGTATCTCGAGCGGGACATGTTCGAGGATGCGCAGACATTTTTTCAGAAAACGCTCACACTCGGTCCGAACCTGATCGAGGCGTATTACGAGCTCGGTCGTGCGTATTGGCTCAATGGGCGCCGGCAGCACGCCGTGGCGGCGTGGACGGCCGGCTTCGAGGCGAACAAGTTCAATCCGTGGGGAAAACGCTGCGCAGAGGTGCTCAAGACAGTGGAGGCGGGCGGAGCGCCGTAGGCGGGCACGGGCTGCGTGTGCGCCCGCTGTTGCGCGCGGTCGCGTGCGCGCTGGTTGCGCTCGTGGCGTTGCGCTCGACGCTCGGCGCGCAGGACGATGCGCCGGAACGCCTCGACCGCGGCCGGTTCACCGCGGTGTATTTCCCGAGCGATCAGACGTTGGCGCAATCGCTGGTGGATGCCGCGATTCGCAACGACACGTTTCCGGGGGTTCCGCGGCCGCGCCAGCACGTGTGGCTGGCGATCGCCCCGAATGCCAAGCGGTTTCGCGAGTGGATCGGCCCCGGCGCGCCGGAGTGGGGTGCGGCCATCACCTTTCCGGATTCGCGGCGCATCGTGATGCAGGGTCGCTTCGCCGGCGCGGACGCCGGTGATCCGCGCGAGGTGTTGCGCCACGAGCTCGCGCACTTGGCGCTGCACGAGTTTCTTGGCGATGCGCCGCCGCGCTGGTTCGACGAAGGCTATGCGAGCTACGCCGCGCACGAGTGGAGACGCGAGGACGCGCTGGCGGCGAACGTCGCGCTCGCGTTGAAAGGCACACCGACCTTCGACGAGTTGGACGCCGAGTTCACGGCCGGCTCGACGACGGCGCAGAACGCGTACGCGCTGGCGTATCGCGCCGTCGTCGATCTGGCCGCGCTCGACACGACGGCCGGGCTCGCGCGTTTTCTGCTCAGTTGGCGCGACACCGGATCGATGGACCGTGCCTTTCGCGCGACGTACGGGATGACGCTGGCCGGGTTCGAGCAGCGATGGCAGCAGCGGACGCGCAGGCGATATGGCGGGCTCGCGCTCGTGGGTGATTTCGCCATTGGCGGGCTGTTGCTTCTGGTGCTCGTCTTCCCGTTGTATGTGGCGAGGCGGCAACGCAACCGTCGGCGTCTCGCGGCACTGCTTGCGGCGGACGAGGCCGCCGAGCGGGCGGCGCGACGGAGTGCGATCGAGGCGTTGCTTCGCGGGGACGACGAGAGCGATTTGCGGGGTGGAGCGTCAGAGATTCCGCCGTCTTAATCACTCCGTAATGTCGCGCTCATCATCGCGTAACTTCGCGTCAGCACGTTGCTTGACACCATTCCAGGGAAGGTCTACACTACACCCCCTATGGCGGAGAACGGGGCGTCGTCTCGGACACGAGGCGTGATGTGGTGGGCGATCGCGGCGGTGGTGATCATAGCCGGGTTCGCCGATTTGGCACGGGGCGGAGAAACGATCGCCCCAATCTTGCTGGCGATTGGATATTGCATCCTCGTGCCGATCGCGATTGTGAAGTAGAATTTTCGGCGGCGTTTTAGGGCGAAAAAAGGGATTGAGTGGGCCGGCCGGACTCGCCGCGGCGAAAGTTGCTATGTACAGCCGTAATTGCCGGAGCGACCCGCCCGATCGTGCAGGTCGGGCGAATAGCTCAGTTGGTTAGAGCGCCTGCCTTACACGCAGGAAGTCGGGGGTTCGAGTCCCTCTTCGCCCATGTGTCTTCTTGAAATTGCGAACCCGAGTACACGTCGCGGGGTACTTAGTTCAACGTTTGGGAGGTTAAGACCGTGAAGTCAACGCAACGTCCGAGTGCCAAAGGCCTGGCCCTTCTCGCGCTGTCACTCGTGGGCACCCCGTTGCTCGCGCAGGTTGCGCGACAGCCGGAGCAGCGAGGCGGCGTGCCGAATGCCGACACACCGTACATTCTCGTCGCGACGTTCCGTAGCGCCGATCGCCAACTTGGCGTGGCCATGGCGGACGAGGTCCGGAAGCGACTGCAGAGCGAGCATTCGACCAAAGAGCTCTACGTCATCCCGAAGACGAACATCAACAATACGCTCGAGGCGTCGGGCTACCGTGCGGACTCGGCGCTCAACGCGTCCGATCTCATGGAGTTGGCCAAGCAGCTTCGCGGCGAGCAGGTGCTCGAAGGCGCCGTGGCCAAGACGGCGAGCGGAATCCACGTCGAGCCGCGCCTGTTGATGAAAACGGGTCAGCAGACGGTGATCCAGCCGCTGCCGGCCGTCGACGCCAAGGATCCGGGCGATGCGGCCAAGCAGATCGAACGCTCTCTCACCGAAGCCAGCAAAGCGATTCCATCGTACAAGCTGTGCACCAACGCGCTGCGCGCGGCGAAGTACGACGACGCGATCAAGGCGGCGCGTGCCGGCTTGACGGCGTATTCAAACTCTAATTTCGCGCGCCTCTGTTTGCTGTCGGCCTTCTCGGCTCAGAAAGCGCCGGCCGACTCGATCATCCCCGTGGCGCGGGCGATTGTCGCCGTCGATCCGGGCGCGCTCATCGCGCTGGCGAATCTGGCGGATGCGTATCTGCAGAAAGGCGACACCGCAAGAGCGATCGAGACCAACCTCGCGATCTTCAAGCTGGATCCGTCGAACGCCACCGTCGGTCAGTCCATCATCGCGCAGATCGCCCAATTCGGCTCGCCCGACAAAGCCCTGCCGATCATCGATTCGCTCCTCGTGCAGAATCCGGGCGATCCCCAGATGCTGCGCACCAAGTGGCTGCTCCAGTTGAAGGCTGGACACTTCAAGCAGGCCATCGCGACGGGTGAGGAATACGTGAAGGCCGATACGGCCGCGGCCAATCTCGATTATTTCCAGCGGCAGATCGGTGCCGCGCAGAGCGACAGCAACGCCGCCATGGTCCAGACGCTCGCCGCCAAGGCAGCACAGAAATTCCCCAACGACGCCAGCCTGCAACTCCTCCTTGCCCAGAACTATCGCAAGGCGGGACAGATGCAGCAGGCGCTGGCCGCCGCGCGCCGCGCGACGGAGATCGAACCGAAGAACGCGAACGCGTGGCTGTTCGCCATCGTGACCGCCAACGATCTGAACATGCCGGACACCGCGATGGCGCTCGCCCAAAAGGCCATCGCCGCCGGCTCCAGCAAAGAGCAGTTGGGTCAGGCGTTGCTCGGCCCCGTTGGCGCCGCCACGAAAAAGGCGCAGGATGCCAAAGGGCAGCCCGAGGAGCGTGCCGACTGGGAAGCTGCGTTGAAGACGGCGCAGACGGCCGACGCGATCGCCAGCACGCAGGCGACCCAGTTCTACATCGGCCTGGCCTCGTTCCAGGTCGGCCTCGACGCGATCAACAACGCACAGAAGCTCTCCAAGGAAAAAGGAAAGGATTCCAGGGAGAAAGCGTGCGGCGAAACGAAGATCGCCGAGGACATGACGGCGACGACGGCGATGTCAATGCCGCGTGGCGGCGGGTACAACAAGGAAGCAGCGGGCCAGATCATGGGCGCGCTCAACCAGATTCAAGCCGCCATCCCGCAGTTCAAGAAGGCGCTCTGCGGCAAGTAAGCAAGATTGGCGCTAAATGAAACCGCCCGGTGCTCAGCGCACCGGGCGGTTTTGCTTTCTACACCTCTGCTTCACCGGGCAGCGTCGCCACATGGACCCACAAGTCGCGCGCCCGCGCCCGATACACCAGCCGCTTCGCGTTCGACGACTCACCGTCCACGTTCACCACGACGGGCTCGCCCGCGTCGATCGTCACCGATCGCACTTGCACGTACTGCACGCCGTCCTCGCCGATGTGCTCGCCCTTCTTGACGCGCAGCACGATGCGCGCGAAATCGGTGCGCGACATGCTCTCGACGATGCAGAGGTCCAACAGCCCGTCCGTCGCCGACGCCATCGGCGTCACCATCGTTCCGCCACCGGACGCGCGCGTGAGCCCCACGGCGAACATCAGGAATTCTCCGGAATACTCGAACCCATCGCCCGCGAAGCGCGCCCGCTGCGGTTTCAAATCGGCCAGCTTCCGCATGCCGCTGATGAGGTAGGCGATTGCGCCAAGCGCCTCCTTCGCCTCGGGCGGCGTCTCCGCCGTTGCCTCGGCGCCGACACCCGCCGTCGACACATTGAGAAAGCGACGGCCGTTCAAAGACGCCGTGTCCAGTCGCCTTGGCTTGCGTTGCAGGATAACATCCATGGCATGATCGGCGTCTGCCGGTATTCCCACCTGTCGCGCAAAATCGTTGGCCGTTCCCACCGGAATGATCCCCAGCGGAACGTCGTATCCGTCCAACCCGTTCACCACTTCGTTCACCGTTCCGTCTCCGCCCACCGCGGCGACCACGTCGACGCCTCGGCGCGCGGCGTCCGCCGCCATCGCACTGGCGTCGCCCGATTCGTACGTCACCAGTGGTTCGACGAGATGGCCCTTCTGCCGCACCCAATCCACGAGATGCCGGACCTCCGGGTAGTCGGCACGCGACCCGTGGATGATCATCGCGATGTGTTTGGATCTCATGCCGCTCGATAGCGCATATCATGCGCCTGTGCTCGCCGGCGACGTCACCGAGCTCCTCCGTCGCGCGCGCCGGGTGCTCGACGGTACGCTCGGCGGCGGGGGCCATTCAATTGCGCTGCTCGAGGCCGGGGTCGAGAACGTCGTCGGAGTCGACCGAGACCCGCAAGCGCTCGCGGCCGCGATCGAGCGTCTCGCGCGCTTCTCCGACGCCGGCCGTTTCTCGGCGATCCAGTCGAACTACGCGGCGCTTGACACCGTGCCGGCACTCGAGGGGATTCTGTTCGACGGTATCTTGCTCGACCTGGGGATTTCGTCCCATCAAATCGATGACAGTGACCGTGGCTTCAGCTTTCGGCAGGGCGCGCACCTGGATATGCGAATGGGGACGGATGCCCCGATGGACGCCGCGACACTGCTCAACACCGAGGATGAGAGAACGTTGACGTCGATCTTCCGCGATTTCGGCGATGAATCTCGAGCGGGACGCCTGGCGCGCGAAGTCGTTCGTCGCCGCGGCAACGCGCCGTTCGAGACGAGCGACGATTTCGTCGGTGCGATTCGCGCCGTGCTCGGGCCGCGGAGTGGACCGGGAGACTTTGCGCGCCTGTTTCAAGCCATTCGCATTGCCGTGAACGACGAGCTGCCCGGTCTCGAGCGCGCGCTGCCGTCGCTCCGAGATCGTCTGCTTCCCGGCGGAACGATGGTCGTGATCGCCTATCACTCCGGCGAGGATCGCATCGTCAAGAACGCGTTTCGCGACTGGAGTGCGGCCTGTATCTGCCCGCCCAAGCAACCCGTCTGCACGTGCCGCGGCCGGCCGCTCGGCACCACCATCACCCGTCGCGCCATCCCGCCGTCGGCCGACGAGATCGCCCGCAACCCACGCGCTCGCAGCGCTCGGCTCCGCGCATGGCGAAGCGCCGAGTAAAGCCGGGGCGGCGTGGAATCATCGCCATGGTGCTCGTCGGTTTCGTCTTGGTGACCACGGGCGTCATTGCACGGAGAGTGTTCGGCGTCCAGCAGCAGCGGGACATCCGAAAGCTCCAGCAGAAGCGCAACGCACTCGAGGCGGACCGTGTCCGGCTGGAAACGGCGATCCGAGATGCCTCGAGCCGGGCGCGTCTTCAGCCGATCGCCGAGCAACGATTGAACATGCACATTCCCACCCCGGATCAGCAGGTGCTCATTCCGCGCACCGTGAGCAAGCCTCCGCGCACGACACATGATACGCTCTAGGCGCATCGGACTGGCGCACGCGACGCTGGCCGTGTTCGCGCTGGCCATCCTGATTCAATCGGCACGCGTGCAGCTGGCCCAAGGCAAGGCATGGCGTGCCCGCGCGGAGCGCCAGCAGTCGAGCGAACGCACGGTGCCGGCACCGCGCGGCGACATCCTCGACGCCACGCATCACGTGCTGGCGCAGAGTCGCGAGATGGTGCGGCTCGAGATCGCGCCGCGCGAAGTCAAAGAGCCGCGCAAGCTGCGCAAGGCGCTCAGCCAACTTCACATCGACGGGGCGACGATCGCGCGCGCGATCGACACGTCCGCGAAATACCTGACCATACCGGGTCGCTTCCTCGCGGTCGACGCCGCACCCGCTATCGCGTTGCGGGGCGTGCACTCGTACGCGTCGATCACTCGCGCCTACGCGGTCTCGCCCGGTACGCAGGGCATTCTCGGACATGTCGACGGCGATAACAAGCCGGTCGACGGCATCGAGCTCTCGCTCGATTCCATTCTCCGCGGCACGCCCGGCGCCGCGACGATCTTCAAAGATCCCAAAGGGCAGACGCGCGAGTCGCCCATCGCTCCCGGCACGGCGCCCACGCGTGGAAGCACCGTGGTGCTGACGATCAACGCCGACCTGCAACAAATCGCCGAGAAGGCGCTAGCCGACGCGGTCGCGCGCATGGGCGCCGAGGGCGGCGATATCGTCATTCTCGATCCGCACGACGGCGATGTACTGGCCATGGCGAGCCGGCGGCTGGATCCGCGCCAGACGGCGGCCACCGCCATCACCGAGCCGTTCGAGCCTGGATCGACGGCGAAGCCGTTCATGGCGGCCGGACTTCTCGAGCGCGGCCTCGTATCCGATCGCGACTCGGTCGACACCGGCGACGGCGTCTTCGCGATCAATGGTCGCGAGATCCACGACGAGCATCACATCGGCCGCGCGCCGCTCGCCGAAGTGCTGCGGTGGTCGAGCAACATCGGCATCGTGAAGTTCTCGCAGCGGTTGTCCGATCGCCAAGAGTTCGAGACGCTGCGCGACTTTGGATTTGGAACGCCGACGGGTCTGCCGTTTCCCACGGAGTCGGGCGGGACGCTGCGCATACCCAAACAGTGGTCGCTGCAATCAGCGAACTCGATGGCCATGGGCTACGAGATCGCGGTGACGCCGTTGCAGCTCGCGACAGCGTACGCGGCGTTCGCCAACGGCGGCGAGCTGGTCGAGCCAGCGTTGCTGGAAGAGGTGATTGGCCCCGACGGATCGGTGCGATATCACCACGAGCGGCGCGTCGTGCGTCGCGTGATGTCGCGACCCGTGGCCGAAAAGATTCGGCGCATGCTGCTCGACGTGGTCGACGAAGGGACCGCGTTGAAAGCAGCGCTCGACAACTATCTCCTTGCCGGTAAGACGGGCACGCCGCGTGGCGCGGTGCGTGGCCACTATGTGGCCGGCCGATACAACCCGAACTTCGTGGGTCTATTTCCCGGCGACGCGCCGCAGTACGTGATCGTCGTGAAGCTCACGGCGCCGCAGAACTCGATCTTTGCGGCGGAGACGGCCGCGCCGGTGACCAAAGCGATTCTGGAAGCGGCGCTCGCGGCGGGCAATGCAGCGCTCGACCGCGGCAAGCTCGCATCGAGTGTCCTCCCGTCGCGCAAAGACACCGCGCGGGGCATGACGATCGAACAAGCCGGCACGTCGGCAAAGCAGGTTGCCGCCGCACCGATCACCGACAGCACGAGTCCGCACGAAAACGTGCCGTTCGTGGTGACGCTTCCGCTACAGCCGCCGCCGCCGATGCCGCGGACGGTCCACGCGGTCCCCGACGTGCGGGGGCTGCCGCTGCGCGACGCGGTGCGCTCGTTGCACAGTGCAGGCTTTCGCGTCCAACTCGGACGAGGCAGCGCAAGCAGCTCGGCGGTGACGACTCCGGCCGCGGGCGAGCTGGCTCAAACGGGAACACTGGTTCGACTGCTCTTCGACTACTGAATGCTCGCCAAAATCGAAACGATCGCGAAGGCGCTCGACGCCGCCGGTCTGCTCGTCGAGTCGCGGGGTCAACTGCCGGCGGCGGTCGCCGGCGTCAGTGACGACAGCCGCGCGGTGCGCGATGGATTCTTGTTCGTCGCTGTGCGCGGATCGGAGCGGGACGGCCACGACTATCTCGACGCAGCGGCAAAGGCCGGCGCTACCGCCGCGATCGTACAGGATCCGTCTCGAACCTCGCTGCCCGCACTCGTCGTGAACGACGGACGACGCGCGGCCGCCGTCGTCGGTGCCGCGGCGTACGATTGGCCGGCGCGCCAACTCCAGCTTGTCGGCGTGACCGGAACGAATGGCAAGACGACGACCGTCAACATGCTGCGGCACCTGCTCGATTCGGGCGACGGCGCCAGCGCATCACTCGGGACGCTCGGCATCTTGATCGGCAGTGACGGCGCGCCGCTCGAAGGCGGTGGCGGCCTCACGACGCCGGGCCCAATCGAGTTACAACGCGTCTTTCGTGCGCTGGTCGATCGCGGCGTCCGCCGCGTCGCGATGGAAGTGTCGTCGCACTCGCTCGATCAGCGACGCGTGGAGGGCGTGTTCTTCGACGTCGCGACGTTTACCAACCTCACGCGCGATCACCTCGACTATCACGGCACCATGGAGGCGTACTTCGCGGCGAAGGCGCGCCTGCTCGAGCATTTGCTCCCCCACGGAGCGGTCGTCTACAACGCCGACGACGATGCGTGGTCGGCGCTCAAGACTGATCGTCGCCGGGTCGCGTTCAGTGAGCGGATGGCGAATGCCGAAGTGCACGCCGAAGACGTCCGCTATCACGCCCGCGGCAGCGAGTGGACCCTCGCACTCGGCGACGAGCGCGCGCGGGTGCAGCTGCCGCTGATCGGCGACTTCAATATCATCAACGCGCTCGGTGCCGCGGCGAGCGCGTTCGCGTTGGGGCTCTCATCGAAGCTGATTGCCGAACGCCTCACGACGATGCCGCAGGTCCCGGGACGTCTCGAGGTGCTGCGCGACGCGCCCACGGTGTTGCGCGATTACGCGCACACGCCCGATGCGCTCGAGCGCGCGCTCGACGCGGTTCGCCCATTCACGCCGGAACGATTGATCGTTGTTTTTGGATGCGGCGGCGATCGCGACAAGGGGAAGCGGCCGCAAATGGGCGCGATTGCCGCGGCCAAAGCGGACGTCGCGATCGTGACGAGCGACAATCCGCGCACGGAGGACCCGGAGGCGATCATGGACGACATCGAACGCGGCATGACATCGACGACACACGAACGTATCGAGGACCGCCGCGCCGCGATCGAACGCGCGCTCGAGATCGCGACACCGCGCGACGTGATCGTGCTGGCCGGCAAAGGCCACGAGACGTATCAGGTTCGCGGCACGACCAAGCTTCCGTTCGACGAGAAACTCATTGTCGCCGAGCTGTCGAGTCGCGCGGGGAGTCGCGCCGCGCGATGAGTGGCTCGTCTACCGCGCCCGTGGCCCAAACGACGTTTTGGTCCCTCGACCGAGTCGCGGACGCACTTGACGATTTGTCGCCGGTCAATCTTCCGCGCGGTTCGAACACGTTCGGGCGCGTCTGGACCGACACGCGCACGATCGAACGCGGCGACTTGTTCGTCGCCCTGATCGGCGAGCGTTTCGACGCCCACGACTTCTTGGCGGATGCGGTCGCACGCGGTGCGTCGGGGCTCGTGGTGTCGCGCGCGGAAGCGGCGCGCGGACTGGGCGTTCCGGTGTTCGAGGTCCGCGACACGCTCGTCGCACTCGGCGCGCTCGGACGCTATCGCCGGCGCGCGTGGGGAGCGGGCAAGACTGTCGTCGGCGTCGTCGGCACGAACGGAAAGACGAGCACGAAGGAGCTGATTCGCGCCGCCTTGGGCAGCGTGTTCCAGGTGCATGCGACGCGCGGAAATCTCAACAACCTGATCGGCGTTCCATTGACGCTGCTCTCGATCCCGGACGACGCCGATGTCGCGGTCGTCGAGATGGGGACCAACCAGCCGGGCGAAGTGCCCCGTTTGCGCGCGATCGTCGAGCCGGATATCACGGTCGTGACGTCCGTGGCCGAGGAGCACTTGGAAGGGCTGGGTGATCTGGCCGGTGTGCTGCGGGAGGAAATGGCGGCGGCCGATGGCGTGGCGGTGGCGGTCGTTCCGTCATCGCAGCCCGAGGTGATCGACACGGCGCGCGGCCGTGCTCGCCGAGTGGTGGCCGCGGGTCTCGAGTCGGGCGATCTGCTGCCGTCGAGTTGGGGGATCGAGGCCGACGGCTGCGGCCGGTTGACGCTCGACTCGGTCGACATTCGACTTCCGCTGCGGGGAGCGCACAACGTTCGAAACGCGATGCTCGCGCTTGCCGTCTCGGGCGAGCTCGGAGTCTCCGTGGCCGACGCCGCGCGGGGACTGGCCGCGATGCCCGTGCCTCCCATGCGCGTGAATTGGGAGCAATACCCCGCGGCGACG
>Ga0070684_100004792_pt1 | contig 10336 bp, 10 predicted proteins | sample KBSC723LmetaG_FD_65653 | JGI IMG/M metagenome (GOLD analysis project Ga0070684, IMG submission 65653) | Corn rhizosphere microbial communities from Kellogg Biological Station, Michigan, USA - KBS C7.2-3L metaG | ecosystem: Host-associated > Plants > Roots > Rhizosphere ...
GTTCGCAGGGCGGCCGAGCGCAGGGCTCGCGGCGACTTCGAGCGGCTCAAAGCGGTGCTGGAAGCGGGCGTCTGAACGACGACGGCCCGCCGCATCTCACCTCGAGATCTCACCCTCCACACCGCCCCAGTAGGCTCCCGACGGCGTGCGACACGCGGGTGTGGAGCAATCGGCGCGCAATCGGCACGCGCGGGCGCCCGACGCCGTCGCAATCGTCGCCGGCCTCGTCGTCGGCTGCTTCCTCACCTGGAACGTCTCGAACGTCGGGGCGGTCGCGGACCCGCTCGCGGAGGCGTACGGCACGTCGCTCGCGACGATCGGCCTGCTCACCACCGCGCTCTTTGTCACGCAGCTCGCCTCGCAGCTCCCGGCGGGTGTCTGGTCGGACCGCTTCGGGCCGCACCGCGTCGCGCTCGGCGCCTGCGGCGCGGCGGCGGTCGGGAACGCGCTGCTTCTGGTCGAGGCGAACGTCGCGCTCGGGCTCCTGGGGAGACTCGTCGTCGGCGCCGGGTCGGGCGCCGCCTTCGTCACGGGCCTCGACCTCGTCCGCGCGGGACGCGGCGGTCCCGTGGTGCGGGGGCTCTACGGCGCCGCGACGATGGCGGGCGGCGGCCTTGCCCTCGTCATCGTCCCGCCGCTGACGGACGCGACGAGCTGGCGCGCCCCGTACGCGACCGGGCTCGCGCTCGCGATCGCCGCGGCGATCCCGCTCTTCGGCGTGCGGACGCTCCGCACCGTGGGACGCGCGTCGCGGGGCGTCCTGCGCGACCCCGACCTGCTGCCCCTCGGCGTCCTCCAGGCGGCGACGTTCGGGCTCGCGGTCATCGCGGGCAACTGGGTCGTTCCCCTGCTCGAGCGCCGCGGCGCGGGCTCCGCCGTGGCGGGCGCACTCGGAAGCCTCGTCCTCCTCGCCGGGATCCTGACGCGACCGCTCGGCGGCGCCGTCGTCCACCGGTGGCCTGGCTGGCGGAGGCGGCTGGTCGGCCTCTCGCTCCTCGCCGTCGCCGGCGGCGCGCTCGTCCTCGCGCTGGGCGGGCCGCTCTGGCTGTCGGCGCTCGGGGCGCTCACGCTCGGGCTTGCCGCCGGTTTCCCGTTCGCCGTGATCTTCGAGACGGTGCAGCGGCTCCGCCCGGACGCACCGGGAGCGGCGGTCGCGCTCGTCAACGGCTGCGCCGTGCTCGCGATCCTCGTCGGGACACCCGTCGCGGGCCTCGCGTTCGATCTCCCCGGCGACGGAGCGGCGGCGTTCGCGGCGGTCGGCCTGCTCGCCGTTGTCGCGCTGCCGTTCGTCGCCCGCCTTCCTGCGCCGCCCGCGCCGCAGCGCCCGTCGTAGACTGGGCGGACGACGTCCGCCGCCGATCCCCGATTCGACCGCCGCGGGCTGCTGGAGCGTGCGGGACGGCTCGCGATCGCCGCCGGCACCCTGCCCGCCGTCGCACGCCGCCCGCGCAGCGGCCCGGATCTCGGTGCCCTTCGATCGCGTGTGACCGGCACGGTCGTGGCGCAGGGCGACCCCGGCTACGACGCCGCACGGCTCCTGTACAGCCCTCGCTTCGACGCCGTCCACCCGCTCGCGGTCGTCTACTGCGAGAGCGCGATCGACGTCTCGCGGACGATCCTCTGGGCGCGCGCGAACGGCGTCCCGCTCAGGGCCCGCAGCGGTGGTCACAGCTACGCCGGCTACTCGACGACCACGGGGGTCGTGATCGACGTCTCGCGCCTCGCCTCGATCACCGTCAACGCGGCGGCGGGGACGGTGGGGATCGGCGCCGGCGCACGCCTGATGGACGTCTACCGCGAGCTGGCGGCCCACGGCCTCGCAATTCCCGGTGGGTCCTGCCCGACCGTCGGCATCGCCGGGCTCGCGCTCGGAGGCGGCGTCGGCTTCTCGGGGCGGAAGCTGGGCCTGACCAGCGACAACGTCCGAAGCTTCACGATGGTGACGGCAGACGGCGTCGTGCGGCCGTGTAGCACCCAGCGGAACCCGAACCTCTTCTGGGCCGGACGCGGCGGAGGCGGCGGCAACTTCGGCGTCGCGACGCGCTTCACGCTCACGACCCATCCGGTCGGGGACGTGACCATCTACCGGGCCGGCTGGCCGTGGTCGGATGCGGCGCGCGTCGTCGACGCGTGGCAGCGCTGGGCGCCCGTTGCCCCTGACGACCTGTTCTCGCTGCTCGACCTCGAGTCGTCCGACGCCGGCAGGCTCCGCGTCGGCTCGAGCGGCCAGTTCTTCGGCACGGGGCCGCAGCTCCAGGCGCTGCTCGCGTCGTTCTTCGCCGCCGGGACGGCGCCGGACACGCTCGAGATCACCACGATGCCGTTTCTCGACGCGATGCTGCTCTGGGCCGGCTGCTCCGACGCGTTGCACTGTCGGCTCGGCGACGGGGTCGGCCGCTCGAGCTTCGCGGCGAAATCGGACTACGTCAACGGGCAACTGTCGGCCGCCGCGATCGCCGCGCTCGTCCAGGCGGTCGAGGCGCGAGCGGCGACCCCCGCGGGCGGCTCCGTGCTGTTCGACGCGTACGGCGGCGCAATCAACCGCGTGCCGAAGGCTGCCACCGCCTTCGTTCACCGCGACGCCTCGTTCTCGCTCCAGTACATCGCGGGCTGGAGCGCTGCAGACGGCGACGCGGGAGCGCAGGCGGCCACGAGCTGGCTTCGGAATGCGTACGCGGCGATGAGGCCGCACGTGTCCGGCTTCGCGTACCAGAACTACATCGACCGCGAGCTGCCGCGCTGGGGGCTCGCCTACTACGGCTCCAACTACGCGCGGCTCCGCCGGGTGAAGAAGCAGTACGACCCGCACAACATCTTCCGTTTCGCGCAGAGCATCGTGCCGGCGCTGCACTGAGCCTCGGTCGCTCTACAGTGCGTCGGTGACCGCCCCGGACTGGCCGCTTCGCACCGACCGTCTGCTGCTCCGTCCGTTCGAGGCCGACGACCTCGACGCGCTCCACGCGATCCACTCCGACGAAGCCGTCGTGCGCTGGCTCTACAACGACCCGCGGACTCTCAACGAGACGCGCGAGTTGCTGGAGCGGAAGATCGCCGGAGCGGCTCTGCACGCCGAAGGCGACTGGCTCGGCGCTGCGATGACGCTCCGCGACACCGGCGAGCTCGTCGGCGATCTCTCGCTGTTCTGGGCGAGCGAGACGCACCGCCAGGGCGAGCTCGGGTTCGTCGTCCACCCGCTCCACCAGGGACGCGGCTACGCCACGGAGGCCTCGAGACCAATGCTCGCCTTCGCCTTCGAGGAGCTCGGTCTCCACCGGGTCGTCGGGCGCCTCGAGCCACGCAACACCGGCTCCGCCCGCGTGCTGGAGAAGCTCGGCATGCGCCGCGAGGCGCATCTCGTCGAGAACGAATGGGTCAAAGGCGAATGGCAGAGTGAGCTCGTCTACGCTCTCCTCGCGAGGGAGTGGCGCGGCGGGTCCGCTGGCACGCGGGCGGACGACCGCCGATACTGACTGCTTCGCACACGACGGAGGTTCAGCACATGCCACTCACTTTCGGCGTCACCGTTCTCCCCGATCCGCCCGCGAGCCGGCTGGTCGAGCTGATGCAGCTCGGGGAGCAGAACGGCTTCGAGATCGGCTGGACATACGACTCGCACGTCCTCTGGCAGGAGTCGTTCGTCCAGCTGACGATGGCGATCCAGGCCACGTCGACGATGAAGTTCGGGCACCTCGTCACGAACCCGGGCACGCGAGAGCCGACCGTCCTCGCAAGCCTCTACGCGACGATGCACGACATCTCGGACGGCCGGATGGTGATGGGTATCGGCCGCGGCGACTCGGCGCGCCGCTACATCGGCCAGCAGCCGGTTCGCGTCGCGGAGTTCGAGCGCCGGCTGGCGATGATCAAGGACCTCATGAACGGCCGGGAGGTGCACTGGAACGACACCGATCTCCAGCTCAAGTGGGTGCGCCCGGAGCTGCCCGAGATCCCGATGTGGGTCGCCGGGTACGGCCCCAAGGCGCTCGGCGTCGCCGGTCGCGTCGGCGACGGCGTCGTCATCCAGCTGGCCGACCCGGAGATCATCCAGTGGATCATGGGCACCGCGCGCGCCGCGGCCGAGGAGGCGGGCCGGGACCCCGCGGCGCTCAAGTGCATCGTCTGCGCGCCGAGCCACGTCGGCCCGATCGAAGACGGCCGCGAGCAGACACGGTGGTTCCCCGCCATGGTCTCGAACCATGTCAAGGACCTGATCGAACGGTACGGGACCGACGGGTCGGTCGTGCCGAAGGCTCTCACCGACTACGTCGAGGCGCGCAAGTTCTACGACTACGACGAGCACTCGCGCGTGGGCGCGAAGCACGGCGAGTTCGTCACCGACGAGATCTGCGACCGCTTCTGCGTGATCGGCAACGTCGATCAGTGCAATCGGAAACTGCGCGAGCTCGAGCAGATCGGCGTCGATCAGTTCAACATCTACCTGATGACGCACGGCCAGGAGGAGACGCTAAGGGCCTACGGGGACGACATCCTTCCCGCATTCGCCTCGTCGCCTGTCTGACCGATTGCTACCCTGCGCGCCTCGATGAGTGCCGCCGCCCCCGTCGTCGACGCTGAAGATGTGACCCGCCGCTACGGCGCGGGTGAAACCGCCGTCGACGCGCTCCGTGGCGTCTCGCTGACCGTCAGCCAGGGCGAGCTCGTCGCGGTCATGGGCCCGTCGGGCTCGGGCAAGTCGACGCTGATGCACATCCTCGCCGGCCTCGACAAGCCGACGAGCGGCGACGTCGCGATCGCGGGCACGCAGATCGCGAAGCTCTCCGACACCGACCTGACGAAGCTCCGGCGGCGTGAGATCGGCTTCGTCTTCCAGTTCTTCAACCTGCTGCCGATGCTCACGGCGGAGGAGAACGTCCTGCTGCCGCTCTCGATCGCCGGCGAGAACGTGGACTCCGCGTGGCTCGGCGACCTGCTCGAGAAGACGGGCCTGCGCGACCGCAAGACCCATCGTCCGTCCGAGCTCTCCGGTGGCCAGCAGCAGCGCGTCGCCATCGCGCGGGCGCTCGTCTCGAAGCCTGCGATCGTGTTCGCCGACGAGCCGACCGGCAACCTCGACTCGAAGACGAGCGGGGAGATCCTCGACCTGATGCGCGACTCGGTCGACAGCTACGGCCAGACCACCGTCATGGTCACGCACGACTCGCGCGCCGCCGCCATCGCCGACCGCGTGCTCTTCCTCGCCGACGGCCTGATCGTCGAGGACCGCAAGGAGATCACGGCGGCGGAAGTCCTCGCCGTCATGCAGGGCCTGGACTCCTAGCCGTGTTCAGGGTGGTGCTGAAAGGCCTGGCGGGGCGGAAGCTGCGCGCAGCGCTCACGGCGCTCGCGATCATTCTCGGGGTCGCGATGGTGAGCGGCACGTACGTGCTCACCGACACGATCAAGGCCGGCTTCGACGCCGTCTTCACGAGTGTCTACAAGCGCACCGACGCCGTGATCACCGGCCGGAGCGCGGTCGGCGGCAACCAGACCGCGCCGCCGTCCTTCTCGGTCTCGCTCCTCCCGAAGGTGCGGGCGCTGCCGGGCGTCGAGGCCGCTGCGGGCGGGATCGGCGACCAGGCCCAGCTCGTCGGCCGAAACGGCAAGGTGATCTCCGTCGGCGGCGCGCCCGGGCTCGCGTTCAGCGTCGACCCGCACAGAAACCAGCGCTTCAACCCGCTCGAGCTCGTCTCGGGTCGATGGCCCGCGAACGGCAACGAAGTCGCGATCGACTCCGGCACCGCGTCGAAGAAGCACTATGCGGTCGGACAGACGATCGGCGTGATCGCCCGCGGCCCGGTGCACACGTACCGCATCACGGGGATCGCGAAGCTCGGCGGTGTCTCGTCGATCGGCGGCGCGACCATCTCCGTGTTCGATCCGGCGACGGCGGCGACGATCTTCCACAAGCAGGGTCTGTACGACGAGATCGACGTCGCGGCGAAGCCGGGCGTCTCGCCGACGGAGCTCGTCTCGCAGATCAGGACCGTGCTTCCCAGGGCGACACAGGTGCGTACCGGGCAGGCCCAGGCGCAGAAGTCGGGTCAGGACGTCGCGAGCTTCACGAGCGTCCTGCAGAAGTTCCTGCTCGCATTCGGCGGCATCGCGCTCTTCGTCGGCATCTTCGTGATCGCGAACACGCTCTCGATCACGATCGCCCAGCGCGCGCGGGAGTTCGGGACGCTTCGGACGCTCGGAGCGACGCGCCGGCAGGTTCTCACGTCGGTGATCCTCGAAGGCGGGATCATCGGCCTGCTCGCCTCCCTGATCGGCCTCTTCGCGGGGCTCGGCCTTGCGCGGGGGCTCAACTCGCTCTTCAAGTCGGCCGGCATCGACCTGCCGCAGGCGGGAACCGTGTTCGCGACCCGGACGATCGTGGTCTCGATCGTCGTCGGGACGGTCGTGACGCTGCTCGCGAGCCTCGCGCCCGCGATCCGCGCGACGCGGCTCGAGCCGATCGCGGCCGTGCGCGAAGGCGTCATGCCGCCGTCGCGGCTCGCCCGGTTCGGGTTGCCCGTTGCCCTCGTGACGTTCGCGGTCGGGCTCGCGCTCGTCCTCTTCGGCGCCTTCGACAAGAGCGCCTCGGGGTCGCTCCGCCTGCTCGGGGTCGGAGTCGGCGTGATCGCGATCTTCATCGGGACGGCGCTGCTCGCGCCGCGATTCGTACCGGGGCTCGCACGCGTGCTCGGGACGCCCGCGAGCCGCCTGGGCGGCGCGGCGGGCGCGCTCGCCCGCGACAACGCGATGCGCAACCCCGCCCGGACAGCCTCGACCGCGGCCGCGCTGATGATCGGGCTCGCGCTCGTGACGGCCGTCGGCGTGCTCGCGACCGGGCTGAAGGCCACGTTCGAGCACTCGGTGGACAAGCAGTTCAAGGGGAACTACGCGATCACCTCCGAGAACGGGTTCACTCCGACCGGGATCGCGTCCGAGGCGGTCGTCAAGCGCGTGCCCGGCGTCGTCGCCGTCTCCGGGGTGCGCGCCGGGCAGGCGCGGATCTTCGGCCACACGACGGGGGTCACGGGCGTCTCGCCCGACGTGGGCCGCGTGATCAACATCACCTGGAAGGAGGGCGGGCCCCAGGTCCCGGCCGAGCTCGGCGCCGACGGCGGGTTCGTCGACTCCGACTACGCGAAGAAGCACGACCTCTCGGTCGGCTCGCCCGTCACGCTCCTGACCCCCGCGGGGGAGCGGCTGCACCTGAAGATCGAAGGCATCTTCAAGACGCCGAAGGGCGGCTCGCCGTTCGGCACGGTGTCGATCTCGACGGCTCTCTTCGACCGCAGCTACCAGAACCCGCAGAACGTCTACGCGTTCGTGCTGATCAACGGCGGCGTCAACGACGCCAACACGGCGAAGCTGTCGCGCTCGCTCGCGAGCTTCCCGGACGCGAAGGTGCAGACCGAGTCGGAGTTCAAGAAGCAGCAGGAGAGCGGGATCAACATCCTGCTCAACCTGCTCTACGTCCTGCTCTCGCTCTCGATCGTCGTCAGCCTCTTCGGGATCGTGAACACGCTCGTCCTCACCGTCTTCGAGCGCACGCGCGAGATCGGGATGTTGCGGGCGGTGGGGATGACACGCCGTCAGACGCGGCGCATGATCCGCCACGAGAGCATCGTCACGGCGTTGATCGGCGCCGCCCTCGGCATCCCGCTCGGGGTCGGCCTCGCCCTGCTCGTCAGCCAGGCGATCGGCTTCTTCGCCTTCGCGATCCCGTGGGGCACGCTCGGCGTCTTCGTGATCGCCGCGATCGTGGTCGGCCTCCTGGCCGCGATCTTCCCGGCGCGTCGCGCGTCGCGGCTCAACGTGCTCGAAGCGCTCCAGTACGAATGAGCGACAGGCGCGAGGCGCTCGTCCGGCTGCTCCAGGCGCACGTCGCCGGATCGGACCGCGAGGAGGGCGACCGGTGCGCGATGTTGCGGCTGGCGCAGGAGCTCGACGACCCGCTCTCGCGCGAGGAGCCGTCGGCGCATTTCACGGCCTCGGCCTTCGTCGTCGACGCCGAGGTCCGTCGCGCCTGTCTCGTCGCGCACGCGAAGCTCGGACGGCTGCTGCAGCCCGGTGGCCACGTCGAGCCCGGCGACGGCTCGCTCGAGGCGGCCGCGCTGCGCGAGGCGCGTGAGGAGACGGCGCTCGAGCTCGAGCTGCATCCGGACGCGCCGCGCCCCTTCGACCTCGACGTGCACGAGATCCCGGCGCGGCCCGGCGAGCCGGCGCACCTGCACCTCGACGTCCGCTACCTGCTCGTCGGGACCGGCGAGCCGTGCGAGGGCGCCGCGTGGTACGCGCTCGCGGAGGGCGGCGACGAATCGGTCGGCCGGCTCGCGGCCAAGGCCGTCACGTATCGGACCGCGGGCCGAAGCCCGGCCCCGCGTTGAGCTCGAGCGGGCTCCGCGCCAGGCCGGCAGCCGGCTCCAGCACGTTGTAGCCGGACGGCGCGACGTCGTTCGGGGCGTCGGCGTGGAAGATCGAGGCGAGCGCCTGGATCTGTGCCCGTCCGGGGCCGAGCTCGAACTGGCCGCCGCCGTAGAGGGCGATGCCGTGCTCCGCGCACGCGTCGTAGAAATCGAAGAGCCGCTTCACGGAGCCGAAGCGCGACGGCTTGCTGTTCAGGCAGCGCGGCGGGAACGGCAGCGCTTCGACGTCGCTCCACTCGTGGATCGCCGCGTCCCAGGTGATGCGCTCGCGATGCGGCTCGAGCACCGCGGCCGTCGCCGGCACGAGGAACGGATCCTCGATCCATGCGTCCGGAAACGCGGCGACGACGCGCTCGTACAGGTCGGGGTCGGGCGGGGCGCCGAACTCACCCCGGAAGACGCCCTTGAAGTCGACCGTGTCGACGCGGCCGGCGGCGGCGAGCGTCGCGATCACCTCGTCGGTCCACTCCTTGCCCGGGTCGAGCTTGAAGCGCAGCTCGGGGTAGGACTCGAGCCAGCGTCCGACGTTCGCGACTCGCGTCGAGACGACGAAGCGCACGGGGTGCGGCTCGCGGCCGAGCGCGTCGGCGAGCGTCAGGCCCGCCTGGCGGAGCGCGAGGTCGAGCGCCGCCGACTCGAACGCCCAGCGGCGGTACTCGGTCTGGCCGGCCTGGAGGAGCGAGAACGAGTCGATCGTGTGCTCGCCTGCGAGCGGCAGCTCGCCTCCGTGCTCCTGGAAGCGCTCCTGCCGCTCCACCTCGTAGTCGACCTCCTCGCCGCGACCCTCCTCGCCCCGTCCGTGCAGCACGACGACGGTGCGCTTGAGCGTGAACCCGCGTGCGACCTCGCGCGCGAGCGGCTCGAGGCGGTAGCCGTCGATCCGAAGCGGCAGCGAGCGGATGCGGTCGTAGGTGCTCATCGTGCGAGGTGGCGCCGGAGCGCGTCCAGGCGATCGTCCCATTCCGCGCCCGCCGTCGTCAGCCGGTACCGCGTCTCGCGGCCACGGCGCACCCCTTCGACGAGGCCCGCGTCGGCGAGCGTCGCCAGATGCTTCGCGACCGCCTGCCGTGTCATCGGCAGCTCGCCGGTCAGCTCGGTGGCGGTCGCCGTGCCCTGCGTGGCCAGGTAGCCGATCACCTGCCGCCGGCTCGGATCTGCAAGGGCGCCGAAGACACGATTGAGCGGATCACTGTTCAGCGGCTCAGACACACGCGAACGCTGAGGCCTGCAGGTCGAGCGCGGTCGACCAGGCGGGTGAAGACTCGACGACCGTGAGCCGCGTCCCCTCGACGTCGTCCGCGAGCGTGAACTCGACGAGCCCCTCGTCCTCCCACTCGAAGGCGAGGCGCCGTTCGGGGTCGACCTCCGTCACGGTCGCGAGGCGCTCCTCGCCGTTCGACCAGCGGAAGCTCGCGCCGCCGCCCGGGCGCAGGTCGAAGTCGACCTCGTTGGCGAACCAGTCCTCGAGCCGCTCGGGCTCGGTGAGTGCCTCCCAGACCTCCTCGCGCGGGGCGGGGAGGACGATTTCCCTGCGGATCATATGCAACCTCCTGGTTGCGCTAGAGTGCAACCGACGAGTTGCACATTACCCGTGGAGGTGGTCGCTGTGGTGGTCGGTTCGGTTGTGCCGATGGTGGTCGAGCAGGACGGGCGCTGGGAGCGCTCGTTCGACATCTACTCGCGCCTGCTGCGCGAGCGCATCGTCTTCCTCGGCCAGGAGGTGACGGACGACATCGCCAACCTGATCGCGGCGCAGCTCCTGCACCTCGACGCACAGGATCCCGGCCGGGACATCTACCTCTACGTCAACTCTCCCGGCGGCTCCGCGTACGCCGGGATGGCGATCTACGACGCGATGCAGTACGTCAAGTCGGACGTCTCGACCGTGTGCCTCGGGATGGGGATGAGCGCGGCGGCGATGA
>Ga0070684_100004795_pt1 | contig 10332 bp, 13 predicted proteins | sample KBSC723LmetaG_FD_65653 | JGI IMG/M metagenome (GOLD analysis project Ga0070684, IMG submission 65653) | Corn rhizosphere microbial communities from Kellogg Biological Station, Michigan, USA - KBS C7.2-3L metaG | ecosystem: Host-associated > Plants > Roots > Rhizosphere ...
CGGGCCCGCTGCGAATAGTGTGCGGGAATTCGATCGGACAGGTTGATCATGACGCCACCTCCAGTTGCCGGAGCCGGGTACGACGATCGTTGAGCCGCCGCCACCATACTGTGACGTCGTACCACGATCAATGGAGTCAGCGGGTCCACCCATGCCGCACCTAGACCGCGCAATGTCGGCCCGTGGGGTCTCCAGCCACTACGCGGGCAGCGAGGCACGTCGCGCCGTCGAGCCGACCGCGCCCAGGTGAGGTCCGCATCAGGCCCGTAACCGCTCACCAGCGCCGAGTCCCACTGCGGACCGAGGCAGCGAGCCTCCTGCGGAGATCGATACGACCGATTGCCGCTGATCGATCTTCGGGCGCCCCACCCGGCCGCGGGCACGACGGACGGTCCCTCGTCGGGGTGGCGGAGGACGGGGAGGCACTCGGTTCAGGCGGCGTCTGTTCGCCGCTGAAGGCGCTCGTTGTGGTGCAGGGCCTCTTCGAGTTGGTCTTCGAGGATGATGATCCGGCAGGCGGCTTCCAGAGCGGTGCCCGCATCGACCATCTCCCGGGCCCGTGCGGCGAGACGCAACTGGTAGCGGGAGTAGCGGCGGTGCCCGCCGGCTGAGCGGAACGGGGTGAACAGCTTCGCCTCATCGAGGCGGCGCAGAAAGTCCTGCGATGCGCCCACGATCTCCGCGGCGCGGCCCATCGTGTAGGCGGGGTAGTCCTCGTCGCCGAACATGTCATCGGGTTGGGCCATACATACCTCCATGACGAGGGCCCCGACGCGCAAGCGCCGGGGCCCAGGGGTTACGGGTCGGAAAAACACCATCTACCGACGCGTACGTCGGGTTCTCGTATCCACACCTGCCGTCATTGACGGCGTCGGGTGCGAGGATCGCGTAAGCGTGACCGGAGACCACCTCTCGTTCGATGGAAACTGCGGTGTCCACCCCAGCGCTGAAGTGGCGAACTGGTGGCGGGCGATCCAATGGTGTTCGGCCCCCCCTTTCCTCTGCTTCCACACAGCTGTTTTGCTGCGACGCTGTCCGCCGGTGTCGAAGCCCCACGCGACTTCACGGCCTCCCACACGTACGGCGGACGGTTCTTCCCCGGCGGAGCCCTGAACAAGCTCTGGTCCCGCCTGATGCGCCCTGACCTGGACTTACGTCAGGGTCTTGTCTTGCTCACTACGGCGGTGAGAGGTCCTCACCGCTGTGCCGAGCGAGCCACGAACACATCCGGGCCCTGCTTAACGCTCGGTCTGGTCGTCTGCGTCTTCTGCGGATCTTTGCTGTCAACCCGCAAAACGTTAGCCGAACTCACCGAGGATGTCTAGTGCATGCGGCATAGACTTTCTCGGCGTCCGCCCGCAACCGCAGTACCGCATCGGGGACCGGTCCGGAAGACGGACAACGGCGCGACCGGACCATGCCCGACCACGGGCCCCGCAGCGGTCCGAACGCAACCGACCTTCGTGTCGAGTGGCAGCGCCGAGACCATCTACCGCTGGGACTGGGCGTGCACAACCGGGAGACCCTCGAGGGGCGCATCGAGCTCGCGGCGCCACCCCGACCGAGCAGGGGTTGATCACCAAGGATGCCGTGGACATCCCTGTTGGACCAGCGCCGAATCGTGGCCTGCCCACCTTCGTCAAGTCCGTCGCGACGCACCGCCCCACGGCCCGGGTCCAGCGCCCTCTCCAGCGCTCTGCAGAATGTCGACGGCGACTCCGACGTCGATGTCGCAGGCGGCGCGGCGACGGGCCGCCGCACCCGGGCCGGACACCGAGTCGTGGGAGGACGCCGTTCGGCGCTCGGTCGAGCCGGACGAGTTCGGCGTCGCCCCGAACCGCTGAACAGCGGCGCCAGAGCCAGCATGGACGGCCCACTCACCATCCGCCCCATGCCGTGGCGCTGGCTTATCGCCGACCATCGGTGGGTGACGCCCGCGATGTTGGTTCCCCCAATCACTGCCGGCCACGTCCCAGGCTGCCGCACTGTGTCGTTCGAGCAGATCGATCGCCGGTGATACATGGCTTCCCCGGCAGGCCAGAGCCAGGACCGAGCGACGACGAGCGATACGCCGCAAGTGCGGCGCGCCGCTCGGGACGCTCCACCTACGGCGCGCGACGTGTCGGGTCCCGAGTCCCAGGGTGCCTACCTCGTGAGTGTCCATTCACAGCGTGGTCGTGCCGATGGCCACTGTCGGTGTGCGTGTTGCGTACCGGGATTGGCGGTTGGGTATGCACGCAGGCGTGACGGGTGCCGTGTTGATCAGGCGGGTGTTGGCGGCGTGGCGGTGGTTGCGGCGTCGCAGGTGGCTGGATCACCTGGTTCGCGCCGGGGTCCGCTACGACGAGGCCGACGGTGGGCGCCTGGCGGCGGCGATCACCTATTACGCGTTCTTTGCCACGTTCGCCTTGACCCTGCTCGGCTTCGCGGTATTCGGGTTTGCGTTGGACAACCCGTCGGTGGCGGCCTCGGTGCAGCGTTACCTCACCCTGAACGTGCCGCGCCTGGACGTCGCGGCGTTGCGCCATGCCCGTGGCACGGTCGGGATCGTCGCATTCGTCGGGCTACCGGTCACCGGCTGGTTCTGGGTGGACGCATTGCGTTCATCGATCCGCAGAATCTGGCAGCTGCCCGAGTACCCCGGGGCCTTGCCGGCGCGGGTCGTCATCGACCTGCTCGTGCTGGTCGGGCTCGGGTTGCTGCTGGGCGCTTCGCTCGCGGTGGCGTTCGTGACCACAGCTGTGGCCGGCCGGCTGGTCACCACGGTCAGCGTGGATGCCGACCTGGCCCGGGGGCTGCTCGCCGCGGTCGGCGTCCTCGTGGGGGTCGCCGCGAACACGGTGCTGTCCATGGCGATGCTGACCGGGCTGCCGCGGCTTCGCATGCCGGTTCGCCGGGTGTTGGGTCCGGCGCTGCTGGTCGCGCTGGGGCTGGAGTTGCTCAAGACTCTGGGCCGGCTCTACGTGCAGCACACCGAGGCCAACCCGACCTACCAGGTCGTGGCCGGCGCCGTCGGGCTGCTGGTGTTCCTCAACGTGGTCAACCAGCTCGTCCTGTTCGCCGCCGCGCTGACCGCGACCAGTCACACCGGCCAGGTCAACGACCTCGCCGACCGGGCCACCCGCACCACCGGTCACCCACCTTCACCACAACTCCCACCGTCGAGTAGCCAGGACGGGTACCTGCCGACCACGGATCCGGGACAGCACACCACCCTGCCAGACGGTGTTACAGGTCGGCCGCTCGATCCGGCACTCGACCGCGGCCCGCGCCAGTAGGCCCATGCCGCCGGGCACGATCACGACCGCCCGGCCGCCGGTGACGGCTGACATCGCGATCCGCGACCCGCCCCCGAGGCGGCGACGAAAGTCGTCGACGCCACCGTCAACCAGGCGCGCGGCTTGCCGCTGTCGGCCAGGCGCCAGGCGACGCCCACGGCGAACACGATGGCGGCCAACACGAGCACGACCGGCGCCAGTCGAGAGACGGCGTTGGTGTGAGGGTTCGGAAGACGCCTGATAAAACGGTTCCGGGACATGTCTGACGCTCGTTGAGCCGCCCGTAACCGTCGTGGCTGTGCGCGAGGACGCTGACCCGTCGTGGCGGATCGAGCATCGGTACCGGACCGTGCTGGAGGCGTTGTCCGACGAATCGATGACGGGGCGGTGGCGGCCAAATATGGGGCGTCGAGCCGGCACTCTGTGAACTGGACATGCTGGTACCCGCGAGCGGCACGCTGTCCCTGGCCGGCAACCATCAGGTGTGGCTGGGGCCGGCCCTGTCTGGACGCACCGTCACAGTGTGGGCCGACCGGCACTCCGTCCGTGACAGTCTCGACGACGCCTGGATCAAGACCGTGCCTACCCGCCTGTAGGCCCTCCAACAAAATGTGGCGCCGCGGCTACGTCGAGGTCACCGGCTACCTCGACCACCGTGCACTCGCGACCTGGCCGGACCGAGAACCGCACGTCCACGAGTTTCTCCCCGCCTCAACGACCCGGTCCTACCCTAAACAGGCCGCCAAGATCCCGCCCGCCACCAACCACCGCCCGGGCAGTGTTTGCGCCTACCCCGCAATAGATAGCCGACGGTCATCGTGAGCAGACTCGAGCGCGGGCGCCGGCGGGCGGTCACAGCCCAGGAGAGTGCGCGGGTGATGCGGGTGGCCATGACAATGTCGCTACCCTGGTCAGCGACGCCTGCACGTAGGCAAACCATTCGGTATACCGACGCGCTGATGCCCGTTACAGCACAGCGCCGCGAGGTGCCACTTCCATGGCGGCGATGCCCCGGCCGTAGAGCACCACAAGCCGATCACCGTGTTTGGTTCGCAACACGCCCGAATCGTTGGCAAGCGTTGAAATGACCTGCTCGACGAGTTGGTCTTCATCGAGGACATCGGGTTCGTCGTACGTGAGGTCCATTCGCTCGCCGCCGATGAGCCGCACCCGCAGCACGATAGTCGCCATGCCGTAGAACCTAGACGAGGTGACTCGGCGGCCGCCATGACACGGCATCCCGATCTTGGAAATTCCGGAGTGGCCGTACATCAGATTGAATCGCCCTGTAATCTTGGAGACTCGGATTATTGCTCTCCGGCCGGGCCGCCAGGGCGTTGTGCTAATGGTAGTGGATGGCCTCGTACTCGGCCGGCGGTCGGTAACCGCAGGCCGAGTGGAGCCGGCATAATTGAACCAGTCGATGTATTCGAGGGTGGCCTCGACTGCCGGATCCACGCGGCAGGCCTCGAACGCACCGCTGACATCTTCCTCGCCGACCCGTCGAACGCGACCGTGCTCGTGCTGCGCTGCCAATGGAGGGCCACCGAAGACGAGTCCCCCGCGCGTACCGCCGGTCGACAAGTCGCCGGAGCCACGATCGCGGCTCTCGCCACCGGAAACGTGGTGACCGAATCGGCATCCTCGCCAAGGACCTGGCCACTCTCGCCACCGAACTGGACCGCTTGCGCCGCGCCGAATCCGTCCCCCGCGTCGACGCGGAAGCCGTTCGCGTCGTCCCGGTGGCGCAGGTGCGCTCCATTCGGTACCTGCCCGGCGACCAGCGTCTCGACGCGGCAATCACCGATCCCGTTGGCGGTACCGCGACGGTGTCGTCCGTCTACTCTGCGGCCAGCCCGGGCGCACTGGACGCTCGCCGATGCCTTGCCCGATGCACGCTACGTCTGCGGCGTAATACGCCGGGGCCGCGGCGGACTCGTCATCGCTCCCCTCGTCCTGGTCACCAGTCAGCACATAATGGTGCCCGTTCGCAATCACCCACCCGAGCGAGCCCAACTACCTGGCCCTGTTCTCCGGCTCGACCCAGGGCATCACCGACGACTCGTGCCCGCACACATTCTCCGGACAGAACCTGGGCCACCAACTCGCCAACGCGGCAAGTCATTCAAGGGCTACTCCGAGAGCATGCCATCCGACGGGTACAGCGGCTGCACCTCAGGCAACTATGCGCGCAAGCACAACCCGTGGGTCAACTTCAGCAACGTGCCCGCATCGAGCAACCTGCGCTCCGCCGACTCCCCCACCAACCTTCGGCAACCTGCCCACGGTGTCGATCGTCGTACCGAACCTGTGCGACATGCATGACTGCAGTGTCTCGACGGGTGACACGTGGCTGAAGAACCATCTCAGCGCGTACGCCACGTGGGCAAAGGCCAACAACAGTCTGCTTGTGGTCACGTTCGACGAGGACGACCACAGCGCGAGCAACCGCATCGCGACCGTGTTCTACGGCGCCCACGTGGCGACCGGAAGCTACAGCGAACACATCACGCACTACACGGTGCTGCGCACCCTGGAAACCCTCAACGGACTGGACTGCACCAGCAACTCCTGCTCGGTCAGCGCCATCTCGGACATCTGGAACTGATCGCGGTCTCCGCGGCACATCAGAGAAGCCGAGGACCGTCAGCATCTCGGCGAACCCGCGGCAGCCAGCAACCGTAACCGCCAACGGCTGAATCCGCCTGATCCTTCCTCAACTCCCTGGCCGGACAGTGCGGCCTGGCCACCAACTACAGTGCCCTCGCCGATGCCGCGCATGTCGTTCCCCACGCCGGTTGACCTTGCCAGCTCAACCTACTTGATGGTCAAGCCGTCGCACCACACGCCTTGGCGAGGCGCCAGCCTAGTCGGGCAGTCGTACTTGATCATATGAGTCTGCCTCGATGGTGGTACCTGCGGGCGCGGGCCTCGGTCAGTGCCGGCGCGGCCGGGGCGCGACCAGGCCGTGGTCGAAGGCGAAGACCACCGCGGCGGCGCGGTCACGCAGGGCCAGCTTGGCGAAGACGTGGCTGATGTGGGTCTTGACGGTACCCTCGCCGAGCACCAGGGTCGCCGCGATCTCGGCATTCGTCAGTCCCTGCCCGACCAGTTCCAGTACCTGACGTTCCCGCCCGGTCAACACGTCCAGCGCGGGATGCGGCGCGGCGGGCGGCTGGGCGCCCCGGTAGGTCGACAGCACCCGGCCGGTGACCGCCGGATCGAGCCAGGCGCCGCCCTCGGCGACCGTCCGCACGGCCCGCTGCAGGTCCTCCACCGGTACCCCCTTGAGCAGGAAGCCGCTCGCCCCGGCCCGCAGCGCGGCGGCCAGGATCTCGTCGTCGTCGAAGGTGGTGAGCACGAGTACCGGCGGCGCGTCCGGGTGGCGGCGCAGCTCGGCGGTGGCGCTCACCCCGTCGACCCCCGGCATCCGCACGTCCATCACCACCACGTCCGGGGCGAGCCGGCGGGCCTCCGCGGCCACCCCGCGCCCGTCGGCGCACTCGCCGACGATCTCGAAGCCGAACCGGGCCCGGAGGATCCCGCGCAGCCCGGCGCGGATGAGTTCCTGGTCGTCCACCAGTAGTACCCGGATCATCGGCCGGCCGCCCCGGCGCGCGCACCGGTCAGTGCGGAGGTGGGCAGCTCGGCGCGTACCCGCCAGCCGCCGCCACACGGGCCGGCAGCGCAGTTGCCGCCCAGCATCTCGGCCCGTTCCCGCATGCTCATCAGGCCCCCGCCGGTACCCGAGCCGGGCGGCCCGCCGCTGTCCACCACGAGTACCGTGCCCGCCTCGGACACCGACAGCGCGGCCCGTACCGGCGCCCCGGGCGCGTGCCGGGCGGCGTTGGTCAGCGCCTCCTGCAGGATCCGGTGCACAGCGAGGCCGGCGCCGGCAGTCAGCCGGGCCGGGTCGCCGGCGACCGTGAGGCTGACCTCCGCGCCGGCCGACCGGAACCGCTCCACCAGCGGGCCGAGCTGATCGGCACCGGGTAGCGGCGCGGCGATGCCGCCCCCGTCGTCGCGCAGCAGCCCGACCACCTGGCGCACCTCGGCGAGGCACTCCCGTCCGAGCCGCTCGGCGTCGGCCAGTGCCTGCACCGCGCCGGCCGGATTCTCCTCGACGGCCAACCGGGCGCTGGACACGTGCAGCAGCGAGACGGTCAGCGAGTGCGCGAGGACGTCGTGCAGCTCGCGGGCGATCCGGTTGCGCTCCTCGGCGCGTACCCGCTCGGCCAGCCCGGCCTGCGCGATCCGCAGCCGCTGCGCGAGATCCCGCTCCCGCCGGGCGAGCAGGCAGCAGAAGGTGGCGAAGGTGGTACCCGCGATCCACGCCGCCCAGCCGTGGTCGTCGACGGTCAGCAGCCACTCAAGCCCGAACCCGACCAGGGCCGCGGCGCAGAATGCCAGAGTCGTCCCGGTACCGGTGACAAGCGCGCACCAGCCGGCCAGCACGCAGATCGCGAACCAGCCGACGTCGGCGGGTCTGCCGCTGGCGATCATCCCGGTCCCGATCGCGGACAGCGCGGCGAAGACCGGCAGCAGCGCGGGGCGGTCCGGCGGCGCGACCAGCGCGGCCCCGGCGGCCATCAGCAGCCCGCCGGCCAGTACCCAGGGCGGCCGGTCGCCGGCCTGCAGCACGCCCATGACGGCGAACAGCGCGACCAGGCCCGGCGCCGCCCACCGCGTGAGGCGGGTGGGCGGCGCGGCGGCTGTCGCGGGACTACCGGGCATCCTGCGAGTCTGCCCCACGATCGCGTCCCGTCACAGCCTGGCCCGGCGCGCGGCGGCGACACCGGCCACAATGGACAGTCCGACGACGGCCATCAGCGTACCGGTCGCGTTGCCCAGGCCCAGCCACGGTTCGCGGATCGAGTTGGTCACCAGGGTCAGCGGCAGCACGTCGGCGATGTGCCGCAGCACCGAACCCATCACGTTCGGCGGTGGCCCACCGGCACCGAGCAGGAACGAGGGGAAGAACAGCAGGAGCCCTACGGCCTGCGCCGACCGCGCCGAGGGCAGCACCGAGCCGAGCAGCACACCGGCGCTGACGAAGCCGACCGAGCCGGCGAGCAACCCGAGCGCCACCCGCCAACCGTCGGCCACGTCCGGTACCCCGTAGACGGGGGCGGCCACCGCGAGCAGCAGGGCGCCGGCCAGCACGATCATCGCCAGGCCGAGGGCGAGTTGGGCGATGGCGAACGACCAGCGCGGGAAGCCGGCCGCGGCGAACCGGCGCAGCACGCCACGCTCCCGGTACGCGGCCATGTGTACCGGCAGCATGACCAGGCCGGTGGCCGCGATGACCACCGTCAGGTACGAGGCGACGTACCAGTGCGCCGGGTTCAGGTTCTCGAAGGCCGGATCGGGGTCGGTACCGAAGGACCCGCCGATGATCAGCATGGTGACGATCGGGAAGGCGAAGACAAACGTCAATGTCAACGGATCGCGGACCATCAGCAGCAGCTCGGCGCGGATCAGCCGGGCGACCGTGGAGCGCGGCCGCCAGCCGGTACGCCGGCGGTTCGTCTGGGTGGCCGTGGCAGTGGTCGTGGTCGTGCTCATCGGGCAGCTCCGCTCAGCTCACGGTCGGTGGTCGGATCGGTGGGGTCGGCGGTCGGGCCGGCGGTGGGTTCGGCCGCGGCGAGCAGGCCGAGCAGGGCCGACTCCAGGTTCGGCAGCGTGACGGTCAGGTCGTCCGGGATCTCGCCGCTGCGCACCAGTTCCGCACCGACCTGGGCGATGACCTGCCGCGCCCCGTGTACCCGCAGGCGGCCGCCGGCGTAGGACACGTCCTGCACGCCCGGCAGCCCCCGCAGGTCGGCGATGGCCTGCTCGACCTGGGCGGCCGGCCAGCCGAACTCCACCGTCGCCCAGCCGGCGTGCCGGGCGACGAGGAGGGCGGGCGGGCCCCCGTCCAGTACCCGCCCGCCCCGCATCGCGACAACCCGGTCGCACAGCGCCTCGGCCTCGTCCATCTCGTGGGTTACCAGCAGCACGGTGGTACCCGCGTCGCGGAGTTGACCGATGGCGGTCCATACATCCCGACGAGCGGCCGGATCCAGGCCCTGGGTCAGCTCGTCCAGGATCACCAGCCGGGGCCGGTTGAGCAGTGCGAGCACCAGGAACAGCCGCTGCCGCTCGCCGCCGCTGAGCCCCCCGAACGCGGACCGGCGCCGCTGCGCCAGGCCGAACTGGGCCAGCAGCTCGTCGCCGTCCCGGGCGCCGCGCCGAGCGAACAGGGCGATCGCCTCGCCGACCCGCAGCCGGTCGGGCAGCGCCGAGTCCTGCAGCTGGCTGCCCAGGCGAGGGCGCAGCTGGTCGGCCTGGCGCACCGGGTCCAGCCCCAGCACCCGCACCGTCCCGCCGTCGGGCCGGCGAAGGCCCTGGATGCACTCCACCGTGGTGGTCTTGCCGGCGCCGTTGGCGCCGATCAGGCCGACCACCTCGCCGGCCGGCACGTCCAGGTCCAACCCGTCGACCACCACCCGGTCGCCGTACACCTTGCGCAGTCGGCGCACTGTCACCACATCGGGTTCGCTCATGCCGCAATGCTGTCCCGCGAGCGGTACCCGGCACATCCGGCCACGGTCAGAACTTGTCCTGTACCCGTGGGGAGAGCCGACCGCCACCGAAATCTATCCGTCCGCGGTTGTCCCCCGGGTGAGTTCCGTTGCGGGACCACATCGGGGGATCGGCGCCGAGGGCGCACGGCCAGGTGCCGAAGGGGGGCGCACGAAATAAGGGACCCCGTCGGCGCCGAGGCCGTGCTAGCCGGGCCCCGCTTCCCTTGCAGTGTGGGCAACGCCGGGGGCACGTGTCGGTTCGACTCCTGCCGGCGACCCACGGGCAACCGCGGGCAACCTCCGCCAACGCTACTTGCCAATCGACGATCGCACACAGGGTGGAAGGGTCCCGGCCCCGCCGCTCGGCGAGGCCGGGTGCTGCGGCGCCGTGGTGGAAGCCTTCGACCGGTCGGCGCGGACCCGGCGCCGCTGGCCACGGTGCGGGACGCGTTGGCCGGCACCACCAGCGACTGACCGCGGCATTGAGC
>Ga0070684_100004797_pt1 | contig 10332 bp, 8 predicted proteins | sample KBSC723LmetaG_FD_65653 | JGI IMG/M metagenome (GOLD analysis project Ga0070684, IMG submission 65653) | Corn rhizosphere microbial communities from Kellogg Biological Station, Michigan, USA - KBS C7.2-3L metaG | ecosystem: Host-associated > Plants > Roots > Rhizosphere ...
CCAGATCGCGGGCGAGCGGCACGCCGGGCATGTCGGCAGGGATCTCGCCCAGCCGCTCACCGACGACGAGCTTGCGGTTGACCAGTTGCACGCGCAGTTCGTCGCCGTCGCAGAGCACGGCCCGGGTGGCCTCGGTGACCTCGGCCAGCCCGGCAAGCGGCCGCCCGCGCAGGGTGGCCAGCGCGTCGGCGAGCCGCACCGCCTCGATGATGTGCGCGCTGGAGATCGGCAGGCCCTCGCCGCGCAGCACCCCGGCCACGGCTGTCATCCACCGCTCGATCACCCGGTCGGGCGCCGTGAACAGGTGGTGGTACCAGCCCGGCGACGAGACGCCCGCGCCGTAGCCCTGCCAGGAGGCCAATCGTCCGTGCGTCCACGGCACCCAGGTCATACCGATGCGGGTCTTCGCCAGGCCCTTGAGCGTGCGGGCGTCGGCGGCGGCCGGCGGCAGCGGGTCGGTGAGCGCGGGCACGTGCCAGGCCCCGCACACCACGGCGACCCGGTCGTGCGTCCTGCGGGCGGTGCGCAGTGCCTGCCGCATGTGCGCCTCGCGCCGGTCCTCGTGCAGCTTCTCGCGCGGCGGCGGCTCGGGCGCGGCCTGCCGCACCACGCCCATGGCGGAGGCGATCGCCTCGAACGGCGCCATCGGGTCATCCGTCGACTCGGCGATCTGGTGCTCGACGACGTCCTCCCACCAGCGCTCGGGATCGTCGTACCCGGCGACCGCGGCGAGCGCACCGATCGGGTCCCGGCGCGCCAGGGCGTCGGGGTCGGCCGGGTCGGCGCCCGTGCCTTCCGGCACCGCGTCGCCGTCGGGCTCGGCCGCCGCGGGCGGCTCGCTCTGCGCGTCGGCTTTCTTGCGCGACGTGAACCGGACGCCCGCCGGCAGATCGCAGAAGCGGACCGGGACCTTGGCCTCGAGCGCCCAACGGATGGCCTGCCATTCGGGGGAGAAGTCGCCGAACGGCCAGAACGCCGCGCGCGCCGCCGGGTCACCGTGCTGCGGGTAGGCGAGCAGGGCGACCGGCGGGCGCAGGTCTTCGTGGCCGGCCCACTCGATCAGCTTGTCGGCCTCGGGCGGCCCCTCGATGAGCACGATGTCGGGCTGGTAGGCCTCCAGCGCCCGCCGCACCGCGCGCGCCGACCCCGGCCCGTGGTGCCTGACCCCGAGCAGCCTGGTGTCAGGCACCGGCCCTCGCGGCCCGGTAGAAGTCACGCCATCCGTCGCGCTCGCGCACCACCGTCTCCAGGTACTCCTGCCACACGACGGCGTCGGACACCGGGTCCTTCACCACCGCACCGACGATGCCGGCCGCCACGTCCGGCGCGCGCAGCACCCCGTCACCGAAGTGTGCCGCCAGCGCGATCCCGTTGACCAGCACGGAGATCGCCTCCGCGGTGGACATGGTGCCGCTGGGCGACTTGAGCTTGGTGCGCCCGTCTTCGGTGCTGCCGGAGCGCAGCTCCCGGAACACGGTGACGACGCGGCGGATCTCCTCGTACGCCGGCGGCAGGTCGGGCAGTTCCAGCGAGCGGCCGAGCGCGGTGACGCGGCGGGAAACGATGTCGACCTCCTGCTCGGCGTCGGCCGGCACCGGCAGGACGACGGTGTTGAACCGCCGCCGCAGCGCGCTGGACAGGTCGTTGACGCCGCGGTCGCGGTCGTTGGCCGTCGCGATGAGGTTGAAGCCCTTGCGGGCGGCCACCTCCGTGCCGAGCTCCGGGATCGGCAGCACCTTCTCGGAAAGCACGGTGATCAGCGAGTCCTGGACGTCGGACGGGATGCGGGTGAGCTCCTCGACGCGGGCGATCGTGCCCGTCGCCATCGCCTTGAGCACCGGGCTCTCGACCAGCGCTGCCCGGGTGGGGCCCTCGGCGAGCAGGCGGGCGTAGTTCCAGCCGTACCGGATCGCCTCCTCGGGAGTGCCGGCCGTGCCCTGCACCATGAGCGACGAGTCGCCGCTGATCGCGGCCGTGAGGTGCTCCGACACCCAGGTCTTCGCGGTGCCGGGGACGCCGAGCAGCAGCAGCGCCCGGTCGGTGGCGAGGGTGGCGACGGCCACCTCCATCAGCCGGCGCGGGCCGATGTATTTCGGCGAGATGCCGGCTGCCTCGTCGCCCATCAGATAGGTGACGACGGCCTGCGGCGAGAGCCGCCAGCCGGGCGGCTTCGGGCGCTCGTCGCCGGCGGCGAGCAGCTCCAGTTCGGTGGCGTACTCGTCTTCGGCGTGCCGCCGGACAATATCGGTCACTTGGCGAGCTCCTCGTGCATCTCTTGGCGGAAGCGCAACACATCGGTCAGCTGGTCGAGGGTGCCGAGGCGGGGGTCGGCCGGGCGGTCCTGCGCGAACGCCTCCCGCATCCGGTACACGGCGTCGACAGTGGACACACCGCCGGCGGAGCCGGCGAGGGCGGCCCCGCCGGCGGCGCCGGCGTGGCCGGCGAGGGCGGCCGCGCCGGCGTGGCCGGCCAGCGCGAGCGGCAGCCGGGTGCCGGCGAGTGTCACCAGGCCGGCGAGCCGCCAGGTGGACGCGCCGCCGCGCACCAGCACGGCGATCGCGGCCAGCGCGGCGTCGGCGAGGCCGGCCGGCCAGGGCCGCGGGCACAGTTCGAGCAGCCGCTCGACGCCGGCCGCCGTCGCCCGGCCCGGGTCGTTGCGCAGCACGTCGGCGGCCCGCTCGGCCCGCTGCTGCTCCGGCAGCGCCTCGTACAGCGCCTCCAGCAGCAGCCTGTCGTCGGGGCGCTGGGCCGCCGTCGCCTCCGGCCAGAGCCGGTCGACGAGCGCGGCCGCCCACTCGCCGTTGCCCTGCGCGGCGGCGGCCCGGCCCAGCCCCCGGCGCACCACCCCGGCCCACTCGTCGGGCAGCGGCAGCCGCAGCAGGTCGTCGGGAGTGCCCCAGGTGGCCATCGGCGTGCGGGCCAGCACCTCCTCCAGCCACCACGCGCGTTGCCCGACGCCGGCCGGCGCCCGCGGCGTCACCCCATCGCGCTGCATGCCCAGGTCGCACTGGCCGGGCGGTCGCACGTCGACGCGGTGCGCGCCGATCCGCAGGCAGGTCCGGGCCCGCCCGGCCATCCGGGCGCCGTAGCGGCTGTTCGGCAGCCTGGCCAGCAGGTCCAGCGCGGTGCCGCGCACCTCGCGACGCGGGTCGTCGAGCGCCCGTTCGAGCAGTTCCTGATCGGCGGTGGACAGCCCGATGTCGAGGGTGCCGAGCAGCGCGGACCTGTCGTCGGCGCCCTCCTCGTCCCAGGTGGACTCCAGCAGTTCGCGGCCGGCCGCCGGATCGCGGCGGCGAACGGCGGTGAGGTGGCCGATGCGCCGGCCGATCGGCGCGAGGTCCCAGGGCTCGGTGAGTTCCCGCTCGTCGGCCTCGCCGAGCAGGTACCGCCAGTCGGCGCGCTGGGCGGCGAGCCACCGGCCGCGCTCGCCGCCGGCCGCGAGCAGCGCGGGCCGCAGCCGCCGGTGCCGGCGGCCGAGGTCGAGCAGGGCCGGCAGCAGTTCGCCGGCGGCGAGCCGGCCGGCCTCCAGCCACTCGTCGACGAGTTCCAGCCGGGTCTCGGCACCCCGCCCGTCGATGCTGGTGAACGGATCGAGCAGGCCGGCCAGGCGGGCGGTTGCGGCCGCGGATGCCAGTGGCGCCTGGTCGGGGGGCGCGGGTTCCGGCAACGCGACGTCGTGAGCGGCGTCGACGCCGGCCCGCCTGCGCAGGCCCAGCGCGGCGGCGGAGTCCAGCAGGCCGACGGCCCCGCCGGCGGCCGGGCGTCGATCGGTGCCGACGAGAGCGGCGGCCACCACCTCCGACCACGTGGTCACAGCTCGACCACCCGACCGTCGACGAAGGCCGAGATCGGACGGATGCCGGCCGGACCGTACTCGCCCATGACCCGGCACGCCCGCCCGCCGGCGGCGGCGATCAGCGGCCAGTGCTCCCCGCGGACGGGCAGCGCCGTGCCGTCGGCCTCGACCAGGTGGGTGGTGGTGGGGTGGACCGCCGCCAGCAGCACCGGCCAGCGGTCCAACCACGGGTCGCCGGCCAGCGCGGCGGCCCAGGAGTCGAGCGCGCCGGCGATCGGGTCGGCCGGCGGTTCGGGCGCCTCGGGTCCGGCGCAGACCGTGCCGGCCCGGCCGGCCACCAGCGCCCGCAGCGGCGTGGCGCCGGGGTAGTAGCAGAGGTCGGCCTCCACGACGGTGCCGACCGTGAAGTCGATCGGGAGGCTCTGGCCGGGCCCGGCGAACGACAGGACCAGCGCCATCCGCCCGGTGCCGCAGCCGCGCAGCCACACCCGCCGGCTGCTCAGCTGGTCGTCGATCTCGTCGCGGATGCCGAGCACCGCCCACGCGTCGGGCACCGGTGGGGTGGCGAGCACCTCGTCGCGGCTCACCGGGATGCCCACCCGGCTGGCGACGGTGGCGGCGAGCGGCGGGGGCAACTCGTCGAGGCGGGCGTACCCGGCCGCCAGCAACCGCAGCAGGGCGAGCTCGGTGACCAGCCGCTCCGGGTCGCCGCTGACGGCTGCCCCGGCGAGCCGGCGCACCAGCCCGGCCGCGCCGCGGGCCTGCGCGTCGACGAGCCGGGCGGCCAGCGTGTCGAACGGTTCGTAGCCGACGGTGGTGAGCCCGGCGATGCCGCTGGCCACCTGGTCGGCAAGCCACCTGTCGAGTTCGGACATGCCGGCGGCGACGCGGTCGGCGCGGCGGGCGACGGTCTTCGGGTTGACCTCGCGCGGCTTCCCGGCCACCGCCTCCCGGCGGGCGGTGCGCGCCGCCTGCCGCAGCGACCAGTCGTGCACCCATGCCGGCGGCTCGGCCGCGGCGACCTTGCCCGCCGCCCAGCGCAGCAACAACGCGAGCACGTGCTTGCACGGGACCTTGCGGCTGGGGCAGGAACAGTGGTACGCCGGGTGCTCGCCCAGCGTGGCGATGCACTGGTACGGCGCCGACGCGCTGCCCCGGCTGCGGCCCCACACGAGATCGCTTTCCGCTCCCGAATCAGACCAGCGGGAGTCGCCGATCAGCAGTTGCGCGGCGCGCTGGGCGGGCACGTCGGGAGCGAGCGCGAGCACCCGCTCCGCGCTCCACGGTTCCGCTGCTTGGACGACGTCGATGTGGGACATCGCATCGCAGCGTAATGAAGACGTACGACACTTGCGTAAACCGGCTGCACCAGGGGTAAGGAGCCAGACATGACGCCCATTCGAACCGCAGCCCGCACACTGCTCGGCGCGCTGTTCGTCGGCAGCGGGTGGATGGCGCTTCGCCACCCGGACCGGCTCGTGCCGAAGGCGAAGCCGGTGACCGACCGCCTGTCGCCGGCACTGCAGGCGGCCAGCCTGCCCACCGAAGCGGAGACGCTCGTCAAGGTCAACGGCGCCGTCCAGTTGGCGGGGGGACTGCTGCTGGCCACCGGTCATCTGACCCGGCCGGCCGCGGCGGCGCTGGCCGTCTCCGTGGTCCCGTCGACGCTCGCGGCCCACCCGTTCTGGACCGAGGCCGACCCGCAACGCCGCGCCGACCAGCGGGTCCAGTTCGCCAAGAACCTGGGCCTCCTCGGCGGCCTGCTGTACGCGGCGGTGGATCGCGGCGGCCGGCCCAGCCTGGTCTGGCGCACCCGGTACGCGGCCCGCGACGCCCGCCGCAGCGCGAAGGCGCTCGGCGCGACGGCGGGGATGTCCGGTGCGCTCGCGGCGACCCGGGCCCGCGGCCTCGCGCGGCGCGCCGGTGGCGCGGTGGGCGAGTCGGTCGGCAATGCCGCCTGGCGGGCCAGCACGGCCGCGTCGGACGCGGGCCGGTCGGTCCGCCGCACGGCGCGGACCGCACGGCGCGAGGCCAGGCTGGCGGCGCGCGCCGTCCAAGTCGGCCGCCGCCTCCCGTTCTGACCTCTTTTACGATCTTGGCCGGTGCCGCCTCGCAGGGCGGCGCCGGCCAAGATTCACGTGAAACATCGCAGGTTGTTACGGGCAGTTGACCCACTCGTCGGTGCCGTCAGCGAACACCTGGTGCTTCCAGATCGGCAGCCGCTTCTTCGCCTCGTCGACGAGCCGTGCGCACGCGGCGAACGCCGCCGCCCGGTGCGCCGTCGATACCGCGGCGGCCAGCGCCACGTCGCCGATCGCCAGCGCGCCCACCCGGTGCGACACCGCCACCGCGATCACGTCAGGGTCGGCCGCGATCTCCGCCGCCACCTCGGCCAGCACCGCCGCGGCGGTGGGGTGCCCCTCGTACGTCAGCTCGCGCACCGACCGGCCGTCGTCGTGGTCGCGCACCACGCCGCAGAACGACACGACGGCGCCGGCCGCCGGATCGGCCACCGCGCGCTCGTGGGCGGCGACGTCGAGGGGATCGGTGGTCACGGCCGTCGTGACGATTGCGGTAGTCGTCATGGCAGGGCCACCAACGGGACGACGGAACCGGCGGTTCCGGTGGTGCCGGGCGCGATGACCGCGAACCCGACGGACTGGGCCAGCCCCCGCAGCATCGCGGAATTGTTGTGGGCCAGCGGGTAGGCGAGCCCGTCGACGGCGTCGCGGCGCACCAGGGCCAGGTGCGTGTAGCCGCCCCGGCCGGGAACGTCGGCGCCGAGCGTCACGGACCCGAGCGCCGGCAGCGGCCGCCCGGCGAGCCCGGCGAGCAGCGGCGCGACGAGCGACACGAGCGCGACGACGGCCGACTGCGGGTTGCCCGGCAGCCCGGCCACGAACCGGCCGCCCGGCAGGGCCGACACCAGCATCGGAAACCCGGGCCGCACCTCGACCGTGTTGACGACGTACTCGGCGTCCAGCTCCTTGAGCGCGGGGTGCAGGTGGTCGACCGGGCCGTGCATGGTGCCGCCCGTGGTGCACACGACGTCGGCACCGGTGTCCAGGGCGGCGCGTAGGGCGTCCACGTGCGCGTCGAGCGTGTCGGGCACCGGGACGACCGCCGGCTGTGCATCGGCGCCGAGCCGGCCGAGCCAGGCGGGGACCTGCGGCCCGAGCGCGTCGCGCACCTTGCCGCCGCCCGACGCGCCGTGCACGAGCAGTTCGTCGCCGAACACGACGGTGGCCACCCGCGGCGCCGGGCGGACGAGCAGCTCGTCGTGGCCGGCCGAGGCGGCCAGCCCCAGCACACCAGGGGTGATCGGGGTGCCGGCCGGCAGCAGCTCCTCGCCGGCGGCCGCTTCGTCGCCGGTCTCCCGCCACTCCGGCAGGTCGCGCGGCCGACCGTCGACGAGGCCGGCGCTGACCGTCGAGTCCTCGATCCGCAGGATCGCGGTGGTGCCGACCGGCACCATCGCGCCGGTGGCGATCTCGACGCAGGTGCCGTCGGCGGGCAGGTCCGGCGCGGGCGAGCCGGCCAGCACCCGCCCGGTGATCCGCCACGGACCCGCACCGCGCACGGCCCAGCCGTCGACGCTGGAGGTCGGGAAAGCCGGCATCGGCGCCCGGGCGGTCAACGGCTCGGCCAGCGTGCGGCCGTCGGCCTCGGCGACCGGCACCGCGACGGGCGGTCGGGCGGCGGCGGCTCCGGCGGCGTGCGCGGCCGCGCGGGCGGCGAGCCACGCCATCGGGCTGCTGGTTGTCACGCGCCCAAGACTATGCCGTCAGTGGTCGCCGCCGCGGAGCTGGTCCACCGCGTGCGCGAGGATCGGGCCGAGCACCTTCAGGCCGTCCTTCGCCCCGCCGCGCGAGCCCGGCAGGTTGACCACGAGCGTGCGCCCGGCCACGCCGGCCAGGCCGCGGGACAGCACCGACGTGGGCACCGCGGCACGGCTGACCGCCCGCAGCGCCTCGGCGATTCCGGGAATCTCGTAGTCCAGCACGTCGCGGGTCATCTGCGGAGTGGCGTCGGTCGGGTTGATTCCCGTCCCCCCGCTCGTGACAACCACGTCGAAGCCGGCGCCGACGGCGGCGCGCAACGCCTCGCGGACCGGCGGCCCGTCCGGAACCACGACCGGATCGCCGACCTCGCACCCGAGCTCGCGCAGGCCGGCCACGAGCAGCGGGCCGCTGGTGTCTTCGTAGACACCGGCCGAGGCGCGGTTGGACGCGACGATCACCCGCGCCTTCACGGCCGGACCCACAGGCCGGTCTTGCCGCCCTCCTTGCGGAGCACCCGGACGTCGCTCAGCGAGGCCGCCGGGTCGACCGCCTTGATCATGTCGATCATCGCGAGGCCGGCGGCCGCGACCGCGGTGAGCGCCTCCATCTCGACACCGGTGCGGTCGGCGGTACGCACGGTGGCCTCGATGTCGACGGCGCTGTCGCGCAGAGTGATATCTACCGATACGCCGTGCAATGAAATCGGATGACACAGCGGTATCAGATCCGGCGTGCGTTTCGCGCCCATGACGCCGGCGATGCGGGCGGTCGCGACGGCGTCGCCCTTGGGCAACGAGTCCCGCTGCAGCAACTCGATGACGGCCGTGGTAGTGGTCACCGTGCCGGCGGCGACTGCGCGCCGAATCGTGACGTCTTTTCCGGACACATCCACCATGCGCGCGGCGCCCTTGGCGTCCACATGGGTGAGTTGCGGTTCAGCCACCCGTCTCAGAGTACGCACATTCTGTGCGACACCTTCGACCAAGGTATCCGGCAAGAATACGCATTGACGAGATCCACGGTTCTTCTGCAGTTGCAAGATCGCGAACCACGCCCGGCTGGACGCGCCGCGTCGAGCGCGGGCGCCGTCGCGTGCGTTTGCCTCGTTCTCCTGCACGTGCATGGCGTGCAGCTGATCACGCGGCACGGGAATGCTCATCGAAGTGCGGTAACATTGCGTGACGAAACAATCGCCCTTCCGCTAACAATTACTATCCAAGTTAGCAAATGACGAATCGAGGGACATTCTTCCTGGACGCAGCGGTCGCTGACGACTAGGTTCCTCAGTGAAGGGCCAACTACCTCCGGAAACATCGGAGTCGCTAGCACAGGTCGATCAACATCAACCAGGAGGATGTCGTGCGCGACTGGATCTGGCACTAACCCAGAGTAATCAGGGCGTCGCAGGGCGGTCGTTCCGTGTATTGACAGCCACGTACTGTCTCGGGTCACGATGTTTCTGTGACGAACAGGCCGGCGTTCGATCGAGCACGGTGGTTGACACCTACCGTGTACTCGATTGCTACGTTGGCGGCGTTTGTTTTCATATTTGCCATATCGCGGATAGCTCCCTATTGGGACCCCGGATGGCAACCGATCTTTCTCGTGTTGTTTGTGGTCGCACTTCAATCCACAAACATCGTCAGTCGCATGAGGGCCACGCTTATCGGCGTGGTCCCTGCGTCTGTTGCGGTGTTGGCATGCGTGACCTACGCGTCCCCAGCGGAAGCCATCATCTACACGGGGATCGGCACACTCATCGCCAAATTGCTGATTGTCCGGCTGCCCAGCGTCAAAACCGTCTTCAACGCCTCCAAGGAAACGCTCGCGGCAGCGGCGGCGGGTGCCGCCGCGTATGGTGTCGGCTTCGTTCCTCTCAGCGAGGCAACAGCGGCCCGTAGTACCGCCACCGACATCGTGGCGCTGTCCGTGGCCGCCGGTGCGTACTCCCTCGTCGACGAGTTGATTTCCGTACCCGTCCTGTCACTCGCGAGCGGGCTGCCGCTGCGCCAGATCCTGCTGACCAACATTGACGTGCGGTACGGCATCAAGCTCGGCGGCCTGGCCGCGACGATCGGCTTGTACTTCGGCCTGCTGCGAAGCGACCTGCTGCTGCTGGGCCTGCCGGTTCTGGTCTACGGGTTGCACCTCACGTCGGCGATGCGGATCCGCACCCGCACCGAGCGGGAAACCTGGCAGCGCCTGGCGCGCGCCACCGACGAGTTCAACTCGGTCGACTTCGACGGTGTCCTGCGCACCGCGGTCATCCGTGCGGCAGAGCTGTTCTCCGTCGACGAGGTCGAGGTCGAGGTGTACGACCCGCCGCGGGTCGTGCGGGGCCACGCCCACGACGTCCTCTATGACGGCCCGCCCGGCAACTCGCCGCACTCGAAGTACCAGGCCATTCCGATCGACCTGGCGACGTCGGCGAACGAGGCTTCACTCGGTGAGCTTCGTCTGCTCCTGCGCGGCGGCGAGATCACGCTGTCCGAGCGGGAGACCTTCACCCTCGCGACGTTCGCCGCGGCGCTGTGCACAGCCGTGCGCAACGCGACCACGTTCGCCGAGACCCAGCGGCTGGCTGAGAGCCACGCACGCGCCGCGGCGCTCGACCCGCTGACCGAATTGCCCAACCGCCGCCGGCTGGCCGAGTACGGGGCGCAGGTGCTCGCGGCCCGGCCGCCCAACGGCGCCATCGCGCTCCTGCTCATCGACCTGAACCATTTCAAGGAGATCAACGACACGCTCGGCCAC
>Ga0070684_100004798_pt1 | contig 10331 bp, 6 predicted proteins | sample KBSC723LmetaG_FD_65653 | JGI IMG/M metagenome (GOLD analysis project Ga0070684, IMG submission 65653) | Corn rhizosphere microbial communities from Kellogg Biological Station, Michigan, USA - KBS C7.2-3L metaG | ecosystem: Host-associated > Plants > Roots > Rhizosphere ...
CATGCAATGGCTCACCCGCGAGCGCTATGTGATGCGTTCGTTTGCCGCCGCCGCCTACCTGGCCCTGGGCGATGCGGACTCGGCGCTCGCGGAGCTCACCGCCGCCAACGAAAGCCGCTGCCCATGGTTCTTCCAGATGATCGGCGATCCGCGGCTCCAGGAGCTCCATAACCGGGCCGAGTTCCAGCAGTTCGTCGCCATCCTCGAGCAGATGGAGGCCGAGGTCGGTGAGAAAGACGCCGCGGAAGACGCGATGGTGCCGGCAGCCGCCGCTAAGTAAACCGATAAAGCTGGTCAGCCATACCCGATTTCGGGTAGAGTTCTCAAGTCTGCCCCTTGCGCATTCCCGCGGTCTGGCGAGTCATTCGGCCGCATTGGCCGTCTGCCCGGCGGGGGGTGCAGACCGAACCGGCCGCCGACGTGCGGCCATTCCGAAAAGGATGGATTTCAATGCAGTTTCGCCGCTCGCTTTCTGTTTTGCCCGTCTTGCTTGCCCTGTTTACCGCGTTCTCGCCCGCCCAGGAAGCGGCGCAACCTGCCTACCAGAACACCAGTCTCACTCCCCAGGAGCGTGCGCACGATCTGGTCAGCAAGATGACCCTGGAGGAGAAGGCCCAGCAGCTTGATGATTGGGCCACCGCGATTCCGCGCCTCGGCGTGCCTGATTACCAGACCTGGAACGAGGCCCTGCACGGCGTCGCGCGCGCCGGCTACGCAACCGTGTTTCCCCAGGCCATCGGCATGGCCGCCACCTGGGACACCAACATCGTGCACGGCATGGGCAATGTCATTTCAGAGGAAGCGCGCTCCAAGTACAACCAGGCGCAGCGTGAAGGAAATCACCGCATCTTCTATGGCCTGACTTTCTGGTCGCCGAACATCAACATCTTCCGCGACCCGCGCTGGGGACGCGGCCAGGAAACCTACGGCGAAGATCCCTTCCTCACCGGCCGGCTCGGCATCGCGTTTATCGGCGGAGTGCAGGGCAGCGATCTCGAGCACCTTCGCGCCGTTGCCACCAGCAAGCACTTCGCGGTGCACTCCGGGCCCGAGAGTCTGCGCCACGGCTTTAACGTGAATCCCAGCAACCACGACCTCGAAGACACGTACCTGCCCGCCTTCCGCGCCACCGTCACTGAAGGCCATGTGCAGAGCGTGATGTGCGCCTACAACTCCATCGATGATTTCGCCGCCTGCACCAACCAGATGCTGCTCAAGGAACACCTCCGCGACGCGTGGGGATTCAAGGGCTTCGTCGTCTCCGACTGCGGCGCCATCGTCGACGTCTCTCAGGGACACAAGCAGCAGCCCGACATCGAACACGCCGCGGCCCAGTCACTGAAAGCCGGAACCGACCTCTCCTGCAGCATCTGGACGCCCGGCTTCAACACCCTCGCCAAAGCCGTCAAAGACGGCCTCGTCAGCGAGGACCTGGTCACCCAGGCAGCCGAACGCCTTTACACGGCGCGGTTCCAGCTTGGCCTGTTCGATCCCCAGGGTTCCAACCCGCTCGACAAGATCCCGTTCTCGACCACCGCCGACGAGAAGAACCGCGAGGTATCACTCAAAGCCGCCGAAGAAAGCATCGTGCTGCTCAAGAACTCAGGTGTGCTCCCCCTCAAGCAGCCGCTGCACCACATCGCCGTCATCGGGCCGACCGCCGATCTGTTGCCTTCCATCCTGGGCAATTACGTCGGCACGCCGCTTAACCCGGTTACGCCGCTCGACGGAATCAGCGCGCAATTCAAGTCCACACCGATTCTCTACGCGCAGGGCTCCACGCTCGCCGAGGGTGTTGGCGTGCCGGTGCCGCGCACGGCGTTCGGAATGAACAAGGGCCTCAAGACCGAATTCTTCGCCACGTCCGACTGGACCGGCCGTCCCGTCGCCACCCACACCGAGCCGCTCGTCCAGGCCGACTGGGAGAACGCGCAGCCTGTGCCGCAAATCGAAACCCACAACTATTCCGTCCGTTGGAGCGGCACCATCGCGGCTCCCGCGCCCGGCCATTATGCCTTCATCGTCGAACCGGCCGACAGCTTCCCCTACTCGCCCGCGGAGAGCTACAGCTTCGCGATCGACGGCAAGGTGCTCGGCGAAGGCACCCTGCGCAAGGGACACGACCTGTCGCAGATGGGCAACTTCCACGCCGCACCGGGCGCTTCGCCCACCGCTCCGCCGGTGGAGACGTTTGCCCAGAGCCCGCGGATCGAATTCGATTTCGCCGACACCAACCCGCACACGTTCACATTCGGGTATTCGCATTCGGCCGACCGCGCCGGCGGTGGCGTAACCCTGAAGTGGGAAGCGCCCGCCCAGGCACAGCTCGATGAAGCCGTCAGCCAGGCCAGGCAGGCCGATGTCGTCATTGCGATGGTGGGACTGTCCCCGCAACTCGAAGGCGAGGAGATGCCCATCAAGATCCCCGGCTTCAGCGGTGGAGACCGCACCAGCCTCGATCTGCCCGCACCGCAGCAGAAACTGCTCGAAGCCGTCGCCGCCACCGGCAAGCCGCTCATCGTCGTGCTGCAGAGCGGCAGCGCCGTGGCCCTCAATTGGGCAAACGAGCATGCCGCGGCCGTCCTCGAAGCCTGGTATCCGGGCGTCGCCGGCGGAACCGCCATTGCGCGCACCCTGGCCGGCGAAAACAATCCCGCGGGACGCCTCCCCGTCACGTTTTACGCCAGCACGGACGGACTGCCGCCCTTCACCGACTACAGCATGAAAGACCGCACCTACCGCTACTTCACTGGCAAGCCGCTGTGGGGCTTCGGCTACGGCCTGAGCTACTCCACGTTCAAGTACGGCGCGGTCAAACTCTCCACCGAAACGTTGAAAGCCGGCGAGCCGCTCACCGCTACCGTCACCGTCACCAACCAGGGCAAGATGGCCGGCGACGAAGTCGTGGAGGCCTACCTCAAGTCGCCGGCACCCGACGCCGCCATCCACTCGCTCGCCGGATTCGAGCGCATTCACCTGGCAGCGGGAGCAAGCAGGCAGGTCACGCTGAAAATCGATCCCCGGTCGATCTCTTCCGTCGACGAGAACGGCAACCGCTCCATCGTCGCAGGCAAGTACACTCTGACCCTCGGCGGCGCACAGCCCCAGGAAACACAATCCAAATCCGAGGCTTCGTTCACCGTCACAGGAACCGAGGCTCTACCGAAATAAACCGCACTCAGCGCCAGGCTTTGAAGGGGCACGACTTCACAGCTAGCTGAAAAATCCCGCGCCTGAGGCTTTGTGTCAGGGCACGACTTTAATCGTGCCGCCCAAGCCGCACATTTCATTGGGTTGGGCTTTAGCCCCTGCGCAACTTCGCGCCGCCCAAATGCATTTTTCAGCAAGCTGTTCAGTCGTGCCGCAAGCTACTCATTCTGATGACCCGGGCTTTAGCCCCTGCTTAGCTTCGCAGAGCACAAATGCCTTTTTCCGCAGCCTCTTCAGCCGCCGAGGGATGGTTTTTCAACCTCGGCGGCCGACGGACTCCGTCCACACCCGTGACAGCCGTCACAGAATCACCTCTCCCAACCCGTGCTATCGTAGCCCTGCTCGCGGAGAAATCCCCCGGGCATGCGATCTCAGAAAAGCAAATCCGCGCCAAAAATTTTTTTCTGGTTCTTGCGCGATTTTAGTAAGTTACATAAAACAAACGAGTTAGTTGAAACCAAAATATACATATGTATAAAAAATCTTGATTTTATACATTTTGACCACCCCCGCTAGATCCCTGTCTACTCACCACCCACTCCTGCGCATGCCACCAGAAATCCGATCCCGGCGCGCATCGTCCTAACCGTGACTAACATCACACGCCCTCGCACCCCTTCGGACCCATAATGGCTACTTAACCCACGGACAACGCCCGCACGCACATCGCTTGCCGCCGGGCGTGTCCTCCATTCCCGGGCCCGCTCACGGAGGCCGAAAGTGCAGCTTGGAATCCTCAAAGAGACCTTTCCCGAAACCCGGGTCGCCCTCCTGCCCGAAAGCCTCAAGTCTCTTCGCGCCCAGGGAGTGGACGTGCTCGTCGAAGCCGGAGCAGGCATCCACGCCGGCGCCTCTGACCAGGCCTACATCGATGCCGGCGCCTCAATCGCCGCGAGCCGCGCCTCCATCCTGGCCGACGCCGGCCTCCTTCCCGTCGTCAACGCGCCCAATGCCTCCGATCAGGCCGCGCTCAAGCCCGGAGCCGTCGTCGTCGGATTCCTGCGTCCCCTCGATGCGCCCACGGCCTTGTCCACCGCCGTCGAGCGAAACGTAACGCTCTTCAGCATGGAACTGGTTCCGCGCATCACCCGCGCGCAGTCCATGGATGCACTTTCCTCCATGGCGACCGTCGCCGGTTACAAAGCCGTGGTCACGGCCGCCGACCGCCTGCCGCGCATGTTCCCCATGCTCATGACCGCCGCGGGCACCGTGCCGCCGGCGCGCGTCTTCGTCATTGGCGCGGGAGTCGCCGGCCTGCAGGCCATCGCCACTGCCCGGCGCCTCGGTGCCGTCGTCGAAGCGTACGACGTTCGCGCCGCGGCCGGCGAACAGGTGCGGTCCCTCGGCGCCAAATTCCTCGACGTCGACCTGGGCGGCATCAACACTGAAGGCGGTGGCGGATACGCAGCCGAACTCACCGAAGAAGCCCTCGATCGCGGACGCGACCTGATCGTCAAAACCGCGGCCCATTCCGACGTCATCATCACCACCGCGCAAGTTCCCGGCCGCCCCGCGCCGCGCCTCATCCGGCGAGAAGCCGTCGAAGCCATGCGCCCCGGCTCTGTGCTGGTAGACCTCGCCGCTCCCGCGGGCGGCAACTGCGAACTCACTCAACCCGGACTGGAGCAGAACATCGGCGGCGTCATACTCCTTGCTCCCATGAATCTGCCCTCAGAGGTCCCGGTAGACGCCAGTCATCTCTACGCCCGCAACGTCGTCAATTTCCTCGGCCTCATTCTCAAGAACGGCAACCTGTCCATCGATCTCGCCGACGAAGTGCTCGCCGGGGCCTGCGTCGCGCACGAAGGTAAGCCGGTAAATCCACGCGTCGCCCGGTTGCTCGAAACCACAACCGCCACGCCCTGACTCCGCCAACTCCGCTAGCCCCGCTAGCTCCGCTGTGAGTAACTCATGAATCCAGCAGTATTGATCGCTTCGGTTTACGTCTTCGCTCTGGCCGCTTTCCTCGGCTACCAGGTCATCAGCCGTGTGCCGCCCCTGCTGCACACCCCTCTGATGTCGGCCACCAACGCCATCTCCGGCATCTCGCTCATCGGCTCCCTTGTGCTCGCCGGGGCCAAGGGCTACCCGCTGCCCGCGCACATCCTGGGATGCGTCGCCGTCACCACCGCCACCATCAACGTGGTGGGCGGCTTCGGTATCACCGACCGCATGCTCAAGATGTTTCGCAGCCGCACCGCGCCCGCGAAAAAGGAGGAGAAATGAGCCTCACCTCCTATTTCATGGAAGCCACATATCTCATCGCTTCCATTCTCTTCATCCTCTCGCTCAAGATGATGTCGCACCCTGACACCGCCCGGCGCGGCATGTTCCTCGCCGAAGGCGGCATGCTCGCGGCGATCATCGGAACGCTCATCGGCGCGCACATCGTCACCTGGACATGGATCCTCGCCGGCCTCACCATCGGCTCGATCGTCGGCGCATGGATGGCCGTCACCGTTCCCATGACTGCCATGCCCCAGCGGACCGCGCTTTCCCACGCATTCGGCGCACTCGCCGCCGCGCTCGTCGGCATCGGCGAGTTCATGGTCAACATCGGCGACCTCGGCCCCGTCAAGCGCGGCGCCCTCGGCTTTGAAATCATCCTCGGCGCCCTTACCACCACCGGCTCGCTCATCGCCGCCGGAAAGCTGCAAGGCATCATTCAGGGAAAACCCATCCAGTTTCGCGGCCAGAACATCCTCAACCTGGCTGTCCTCGCGGCCCTGGCCGGCTGCTTCTTCTACTTCTGGTTTCATCCCGAGGCAAGCGCGGTCTTCTACTCCATGCTCGGCATCGCATTTCTGTTCGGCGTCATGCTGGTCATTCCCATCGGCTCCGCAGACATGCCCGTCGTCATGTCGCTGCTGAACTCCTACGCCGGACTCGCCGCCGCCGCCACCGGATTCGTGCTCGGCAACAACGTCCTCATCATCGCCGGCACCCTCGACGGCTTCTCCGGATTCATCCTCTCCGTCCTCATGTGCAAGGCAATGAATCGCTCCATCACCAACGTCCTGTTTGGCGGATTCGGCGCTGCCGTCGCCGGCCCAACGGCCGCAACCGCCGGCGGAGTCATGCGCGAAATCTCAATCGACGATGCCGCTATGCAGCTCGCCTTCGCCAACCGCGTCATCTTCGTCCCTGGATACGGCCTCGCCACCGCCCAGGCCCAGCACGCCGTTCGCGAGCTCGCCGAACTGCTCGAGGACCGCGGCGTCACCGTCAAGTACGCCATCCACCCTGTCGCCGGCCGCATGCCGGGCCACATGAACGTGCTGCTTGCCGAAGCCAACGTGCCCTACTCCGCCCTCTATGAAATGGAGCAGGTCAACCCCGACTTTCCCTCCACCGACGTGGCCGTCGTCATCGGCGCCAACGACGTCGTTAACCCCGACGCGCGCGACAATCCCAAATCCATCATCGCCGGCATGCCTATCCTCGAAGTCGACCGCGCCAAAAGCGTCATCGTGCTCAAGCGCGGGCAGGGCCGTGGCTTCTCCGGCCTCGAAAATCCCCTCTTCTTCAAACCCTGCACCTCCATGCTCTACGGCGATGCCAAGACCAGCCTCAGCCACCTGGCCCAGGCGGTGCAGCGCGTCTGACTTCCTGCCCCGGTTGCGCCTGAATCGAGTCCCGTTTTGGAAACTCCGAGAGCGGCCCAAACTGGAGCTGGGACTCAGAATCCCGCCAATTTGGGGATTGTCCCACCATCTTCCTTGTGTTAGCTTCCTATCCAACGGAAATCCCCAATTCCTGGCAGCCGCACCGAGGAACCCCCATGTCCGGGAGAGCAACCCTCCCTGTCCAACCCGCTTTTGAAGCCCTCGAAGATTCCGACGAGCGCACCAACCCCGCGCGCTTCTGGATCATGACCGTGTTTGTGGCCGCATTCGCCACCACCAGCCTCTCTGCCTATGTCTGGCTTCGCCCCCCGAACCGCCACCTCGAGCCCACCCCTTACGATGGAATCATCAGCCAGTTGCGCTCTCAAATGACTGAAGAAGACGTGCTGGCAATCTACCGCAACGCAAAAGACGGCGTGCCCCGCGCCGACTATACCGCTTTCGACGAGACCACCACCACCGGCACCTACCGCGTGCTGGCTTTCAAGGTAGGGGCCGACGAACCCCTTGAAGTCCGCCTCGGAGGACCCACCGGCAATACCGTCGCCGAATGGTGCTATAAGGATCACTGCTACAACAACATCGATTAGCCCACGACTCCGGCCACGCGCGATCGCACGGCAGAATGCCCGGCAAGCATTGCCGCACCAAAAGAAATGGGCGGCAGGCTATGCCCGCCGCCGCCCTGTCCCTGGGTTTTCTTGAAGTGTTGCAGTTCCGCTTGACTCTCAAAACTTCCACCTCAGCCGCGCGCTTACTGCAGCAGCTTGGTGACCTCCTGCTGAATGCTGTTGGCCTGGGCCAGCGCCGCGATGCCCGTCTGGCTGAGTATCTCGAACTTCGATAGATTCGAAGTGGCCGAGGCGTAATCCGTCGCCTGGATCGCGTTTTGCGCCGCCGTCACGTTCTCCTTCTGCGTGGTCATGATCTGCGTCAGCGAGTTGAGCGTGTTGATCTGCGCCCCGATGTACCCGTCCAGCGACGCCACCGCGCTGATCGCCAGGTTGAGCTGGTTGAGCGCGCTCTGCGCCTTCGCTTGCGTCAGCAGGTCGGTGCCGAGCATCGATACGCCGGCCGAGTCCGAATAGCTCATCGTCGCTACGCCGCCCAGCCCGGTCGGGTCCGCCGTGAATCCAGCCGGAGCCGCCTGCCCGGTCGCCAGGTCCTCCACATCATTGCCGGCATGGCTCTGGATGCCGATGCCGTAGTAAGGCCCGCCCGCCGTAAAGGTCGCCACCGCGCCCGCATGCGTAATGTCGGTGATGGCCCCGGAGGTGATCGTCGCCTTCGAGCTCGCCGAAACAAACGTGGCCGTGGTGCCCACAACCGTTGTCGTAATTCCATAACCCGAGAGCATCGCGGTCAGGCTGGCAAAATTGTCCGCCACTCCGTCCAGCGTCACCGTGTGCACCGTGCCCGCGGAATCGGTAACCTGCATCGAGCCCGAAAGCACATCGCCGGCCAGCGCACCGCCGCCCGCCAGTGCCAGCGAGCCCAGCTTGCCCGGAGTCGTCCCGCTGCCCACCCCGGTCGAGATTCCCGACACGATAATGCCCGTATCGGTCGCCGCGCCGGCTCCCACGGCCTGGCTTCCTGCCTGCGACGCCGTGCCGAACGTGGCCGTCATTCCCAGGTTCGCGTCATTGATCGCGTTGATCAGGCCCTGCGCCGTATTCGCATATCCCGTCGCGCCGCCCACGCTGATGATCGCAGTCTGCACGGTCAGCGCGCCGCCCGCACCGGTCGCCAGGTACTTCACGTCCATGGTCGTGGTGGCGTTCGTCAGCGCGTCATTCAGAGTTGCCAGCGTGCCGCCATTCGACAGGTTGATGAACACGTTGCTCTGCCCGTTGCTGTACGACATCACTCCGTTGCTGTCGCCCACGCTGCCGGCCGAAAGATCCCGAATATAGAGCTTGTCGATCGACGAGCCCGACGTCGAAGAGTCGCCGGTGAAAATGTCCACCGACCGCCCCGAAAACACCTGCTGCTGGTTATAGGTGGTCGTCGAACCGATGTTCGTGATCTCCGCCAATATCGACTGGTACTCCTGGTTGGCCGCGTTCTCCTGCGTGCCGTTCAGCGTCCCGTTCGAGGCCTCAGTGGCCAGCGTGATTGCGCGGTTCAGAAGATTCGTCACCTGCGACAGGGCGCCGTCCGCCACCTGCAGCAGGCCCACGCCTTCCGTGGCATTGGTGGCCGATTGCGTGAGCGCCGTCTGGTTGGCCTGCAAACCGTTTACCAGCGAAAGGCCTGCGGCGTCGTCTGCGCCCGAGTTGATCCTCGAACCCGAAGAAAGCTGCTGCAGAACCGTCTGCAGGCTCGCATTCGTGTTGTTCAGATAGTGCTCAGCATACATCGCGGACAGATTATTCAAGACTCCGAGGGCCATTTGAGCTCACTCCTTTTCCTGATGCGCGGATGGCAGAAACTCTCTGCTGCTCGACCCGGGGCGACTGTGCCGCTAGGCCTTGCTGCATCCACCCCCTTCATCGGAGTCCTCCCGCATAACTTTAGTCATGGGCGATGATTTTTTTTAGAACACCCTGTCGAACCCCGAAACAGACCTGTCGCAATCCCGTCCACAAGGTGTCTCATCCCGCTCCACACGCTGCCCGAAATCGAAACACCGCGTGTTGCGATACTGGACAGCCGTCCCCCACGCGCCACCCCGCAATCGGCTCGGCCCCGCCATACCCTGAATCCGGCTTCGCAGGTCCGCAGACGAGTGACATTCCGATGACACTCCCGCCCACGCCTCGTCTTATACTCAGCTCTTTCGCACGCACTTTCGATAGCTGTCCAGCCGACCCGCACCGCGGCATACGACTCAACCGGCCGCAGCATGGGACACCTTAAGAAGTGCCACATTCGGCCGCCATCAAACCCGCTTTGGAGCTATCTTTGCGCCATGAACGGACACGGGCCATTTGATCGTTTGAATTAGAGGAGCGACCATGAAGACTGTCCTGCCCTTCCTCTTCCTCGTGGGCTCGGCCTGCGTCGCCGGGTGCGGTGGATCCAGTGGACATTCAGGCGGCGGTGGCGGCGGAACTTCAACCACCGTTACTGTTTCGTTCGCGTCGGGCGCGCCCACAGTCGTCGCCGCAAAGATCGGCACCGGCGCTTTCTCATCTCAATCGCTCACTGCGGGAAAACTCACCCTTTCCATTCCCAGCGGAACAACCGATTTCGCCGTCGCATACGTATGCTCTGCGCCGTCCGTGCTCGCAGTCGAACACATCTACGAGGCGACTCTCTCCGACGGAACGTCGTTTACTCTGCCGTGTGTCGTGCCTGAAGACCGCAGTCCAACGGGTGCTCTGACGGGAAATGTCGACATCGCGGCAATTTCCGATGCAAATCAACTCAGCCTTGCGGTGAGCAACGGCAGCCTGGCAAACACGTTCCATACCGCTGCCGATACCAACTTCAACCTCACCGTACCTGCCGGAACCGATCGCGTCGAAGTGCTCGCCTACGACGTCACCTCCC
>Ga0070684_100004801_pt1 | contig 10328 bp, 11 predicted proteins | sample KBSC723LmetaG_FD_65653 | JGI IMG/M metagenome (GOLD analysis project Ga0070684, IMG submission 65653) | Corn rhizosphere microbial communities from Kellogg Biological Station, Michigan, USA - KBS C7.2-3L metaG | ecosystem: Host-associated > Plants > Roots > Rhizosphere ...
GACGAACGGCGAAATCGTCGCCCTGGACCTCGCCACCGGCGCGCTCGAGTGGAAAGCGGAACTGAGCAGCCCCGCTTACGGGGCGACTACCTCGGTCGGCGATCTCGTCTTCGCCACCGACGCCGAAGGAACGATCAGCGCCTACAAAGCGAGCAACGGACAGGTGCTGTGGCGCGAAAAACTTCCGGCCGGGACGAACAGCGGTGTGATGGCGAACGGCAACATGCTGATCGCCCCCGCCGGACTTGCCGCGGCCGAAGGCCAGGTGGCGAAAATCGTCGCCTACCGCGCCGGCGAATAGATCGCCGACAAGACCTGCCGGCGGGTTAGGGGTCCCTGTGGGTACTCAGCTACCGGCGCCTCCCGGAACGGTGATCTCGCGCAGGCGGTGGCTGTCGACGTCGTAGACGAAGCCGCGCACACGATCGCGATGAGGCAGGAAGGGCGTCTGGCGTACGCGCAGGAGCGACTGGCGCACGTCGGCGTCGACGTCGACGAACGACTCGATCGCGAAGGCCGGGGCGGTGCCGGTCGCCTCCTGCAGCTCCGCGCGAAAGCCGTCGTCGCTGAGCTTCTGCATGCCGCAATCGGTGTGGTGGATCAGCATCACCTCGCGGGTGCCGAGGCGGCGCTGCGAGACCGCGAGCGAGCGGATCACGTCCTCGGTGATGACGCCCCCGGCGTTGCGCAGGACGTGCGCCTCGCCGTGGCCGAGGCCGAGGGCGGCGAAGACGTCCAGCCGCGAGTCCATGCAGGTGACGATCGCCAGCCGCCGCGCCGGTTCGACACTGATGTGCTCGGTGGGAAGCGAGGCCGCGAAGGCCTCGTTGTTGGCGAGCAGCTCGTCGATCGCGGTCATCTCGCCGACATTAGCTGAACCCGAGTGGGGCGCGGGATTCCCGAGCCCGGAGATACGACCTTGTCGCCGGGCGCGGATCAGGAGGAATATTCGTCGCGCCCCAGCAGCCTCGGGAGTGGCACTGCGTTGGAGGGGTTCCAGACGCTGGGCTGCCAATCCTGAGCTTCCAGGTGGCGCAGCACCACCCTGGCGATTGCGAGGTCCTGGCCGCTGAACCCTGTTGAGTCGTAGACGATGAGCGGCTCCTTGCGGGCGAAGAAGCTCGTTTCATTCTCGAGCAGGTCCGCCACGCCCATTATGCGTCCCCCTTGCAGCACCCCCCGATGACTCTTTTCGTCCATGTCGACCCGCAGCCGCCTCTTCGCGACCTCAAGCTCTCCCTCGTGCAGGCACTGCGATAGATCGTCCGCGACGAAGCGCGCCTTGTCGTAGATCCGGTAGCCGAGCTCACGCTTTCCCTGGAGGTCGGCGCCGACGGCCGCGATCGTGGTTCCGGCTCGAAGTGACTCCGTTGACCTGACTACCTCGGTGGTCCCGTATGTCGCTGTCACGATGGCATCGGACTCGAAGACACTCTTCCCATTGGCCGCGTCGATGCTCTTCACCTCGATGCCTCGGTCTTTGATCTCGGTTTCCCGCGAGAGAAGAGTTGTTACTTGGGCGACTGCGTCCGCGGCTTTTGCCGGCTCGACGTCGGTGAAGCAGATGCGCTGGATCGACGGGAGAAGAATTGCCAGCACGAGAGCGTGACACGCACCCTCGAGGCCGGCGCCTATGACACCGAGCGTCGCAGCGTGAGGAGTGGCGCGTCGAAGCACGACGGCTGTACTTGCCGCCGTACGCAGAGAGGTCAAGATCGCGGCGTCACATATGAGGCGTGCCTCATCCGTCGTCACGTCGGTGCAAACAAGGGTTCCGGTGACAGTCGGAATAAGCGTGTCCGCCAGCGACGGGTTTGACGAAATGACCTTGATGCAGGTGAAGTCTTGGGCCTGGCAACCCATGATCTCGAGCGTGTCGGGTGTTCGAATCCAGCCTGTTCTCTCGATCGATTCGAGTGTCGGATCACCGTAGGCACGTTCGATCTCCTCGACCAATTCCTTCAAGAACGTCGGCAAGTGGACACTCGCGAGGAGGCGCGAAACCTCCGAGTGTGAGAGGACGAACGAGTTAGCCACCGGTGGGGACCGTGGACTCGGCCGGCTCCGACCCGTTGCTCGCCGAGGTCAGCTCAAGATCGCTGGCGCGATGGAAAATGCCTTGGAGACTCCACCATAGGCGCTTTACTCGATCCGTGTGCATGCCTGAGGCGGTCCAGATATCTATGTTGTCGACTCGCTTCGAGGGGTCAACCGCGAATTCCGCCGCGTAAGCCTCCCGGTAGCCAGTTAGGGCGTTCGGATCCTTCTTGCGTACGACAACGAGATCGCGGCTGGGCTTGTCGGTCACCAGATGGTGGACCGCTATGTCGGCCCTTAACTGACGTTCCATCTCGTTCTGTGCCCGTGAGTCCTCCCGTGCGGCATCCGTATCGAAGACGAAGACGCGGTTGATCGTTACTCCTTGCGAGACCTTTTCTTGCTGCTGGAAAACGTATGCGTCAGCGCGCGCCCAAAACTCGGCATGGACGAGGCTTGAAGCCCAGAGCTCGTCACCGGGCTCGGTCATTTCGAGGAGAATGCTGGCGAGCGCCTCAGTGTCGGAGAAGGCATCCTCTCCGATTTCACGATGACCCTCTGCCGACATTCGCACGCTCTCGTTCGCGCGTTCAAGATCGCGCCTCGCCAGGCGGGCAAGCAGGGGATCGTCGAGGTCCAGTGTGCGGGAGAACTCTTTCGCAATGCGCCGCACCGAACGACCAAGGCCTTCGTCTCGCACAAGGATCTCGTGGATCTGCAGCGCATCCAGGGTCTCTGTACGAAGAGTTTCGGTTTGCTGCTGGGCAGCCGATATGTGGCGCTGGACGCGCTGCAGGTTTCGCGCATGCCGAACGGCGATATAGATCGCGCCGGAAGAGAGCAGAACGCCGATAACAGCGAGACCGGTGCCGGGAACGTCGACCGCAAGGGGAATCACAGTGAACATGACGCGCACTGTAGCCACCGGATCGGACTACTAATTAGGACTTTCTAATTGCTCACGCGACTGTGAGGACCGCGAGGGTGGTCACGGAGACCGCGACCGCGGCCAGCGCGATGCCGGTGGCGATGCGCCCGCCGCGGCCGAGCGCGTGGTCGCCCATCAGCTCGCGGTCGCGGCCGAGCGAGCGCATGAACGGCAGCAGGACGAGAAGCAGCACCGCGTTGAGCGCCTGCGAGAGGAAGAGGACCTGGATCAACGGCGCGCCTGGGATGAGGACGAGGACCGCCGCGACGGCGACGACGGCGCCGTAGCTGAGGTAGAAGGAGCGTGCTTCCTCGAAGCTGTCGTTGAGGTCGGCCTTGCGGCCCAGGGTCTCGGAGACCGAGTAGGCGGTGGAGAGCGGCACGATCGCCGCCGCAAGCAGGGCGGCGCCGAGGAAGCCGAGCCCGAACAGGGTCGCCGCGGTGTCGCCGGCAAGCGGTTCCAGCGCCTGCGCGGCATCGCGGGCATCGTTGATCTCGATGCCCTCGACGTGCAGGGTTGCGGCGCAGGCGACGACGACGAAGAAGCCGATCACGCCGGTGAGGAGCGCGCCGACGACGACGTCGGCGCGCTCGTAGACGAGTTCTTTCACGTGCAGGCGCTTGTCGACCGCGTAGGACTGGATGAAGGCCAGGCCCCAGGGCGCGAGCGTGGTCCCCAGCGTGGCGACGGCGACGAGCACCGCTTCGCGACCCCCCGGCATGCTGGGCACGACCAGCCCCTTCGCCGCCGCGCCCCAGTCCGGATGGGCAAGCACACCGGAGATGACGTAGGCGACGAAGACGGAGCTGAGAGCGAGGAGAAAGTGCTCGACGTGGCGGAAGCTCTCGCGCAGGACGAGCGCCGAGACGGCGACCGCGGCGACCGGCACGCTGAGGTAGCGGCTCGTGCCGCCGAGCAGTTCCATCCCGGCGGCCACGCCGGCGAACTCGGCGCAGAGCGTGCCCGTGTTGGCGATCAGGAGGGCGGTGAGCACGATCGCGGCGGCGCGACCGCCGTAGCGCTCGCGGACCAGGGTCAGCAGCCCCTTGCCGGTGACGATCCCGAGCCGCACGCCGAGCTCGTGGAAGATGACCAGCGCGGCGGTCGAGAGCGCCAGCACCCAGAGCAGCTCGTAGCCGTACTTGGCGCCGAGGATCGAGTAGGTGGTGATCCCGGCCGGGTCGTCGTCGGAGAGGCCGGCAAGCAGGCCGGGACCGACCACGGCGAGCAGGGTCGCCACGGCGCCGCCGCGGAGGAGCAGGTGGCGATGGTGGGCGAGGCGCCAGTGCGTGTGCCGGCCGGGTGTGCGGTGGGCGCGGTGGTCCGGTGCAGGCACGCGCCTAGCTTGACCGCCGCGCCCGATGCCCCGACCGTAAGAGCTTTCTCAGGCAGGATTTGCCGCGGCTTAGGGAACTCTCCTGAGCATGCGGCGCATGGACCAGGCAGACCGACTCGAGGCAAAGGGACTCGCCAGGGCGAAGATCCGCGCCAAGCGCCGCCGCACTCACTCGATCCGGCGCCGCACGATCCGAGGTTCGCTGGCACTCTTCGCGATCGTCTGGGCGGTCATCTTCTTGCAGCTCGTCAGCGGCAACGATCCGGCGCTGAGCAGCATCCCGCAGGCGCATCGCCGGCCGGCGGCCGCCGTGAAGCCGGAACCGGCGCGCGAACCCGAACCCGAAGCGGAAGCCGAAGCGGCGCTCGAAGCCGAACGCATGCCGGAAGAATTCGTCGAAGAACCGGAAGCCGAATCGGCCCCAGTTGAAGAAGTGCCGACCGAAATCGAACCGGAAGCGGAACCCGAACCCGAACCCGAACCCGAACCCGAACCGATCGTCACCTCCGCGTCGTGATCGCGAGCGCGGCGGTCTCGGCGGGGCCGCACATCTTCTGGATCACGAGCCGCGCCGCGGGCACGGCGGCGCTGGTCCTCTCCAGCCTCGCGGTCGGCGCGGGCATCCTGATCGGCGCCCGCGGCGGTGCCCTGAAGGGCTTCGGCGGCGACACCAAGGCGCTGCACGAGGCGCTCTCGCTGGCGACGCTGGCCGCGCTCGCGGTGCACGGGGTGGCGCTGCTCGGCGACCACTACCTGCACCCGTCGATCTTCGACATCTCGATTCCCTTCACCGGCGCCCACCGCCCGTTCTGGACCGGGATCGGAATCGTGGCCGGCTGGGGGTTCGCCGCGCTGGGGCTCTCCTATTACTCCCGCGGCTCGATCGGCCAGTCGCGCTGGCGCTCGCTGCACCGCTTCACCGCGCTCTTCTGGATCCTCGGCATCGCGCACTCGCTCGGCGCCGGGACCGACGCAGGCCAGCTCTGGTTCCTGCTCCTGCTCGCCGTGCCCGCGGCGCCGGCCCTGGTCCTGCTGATCGGCCGCCTGCGACGGGGCAGGTCTCAGCCTGCCCGGCCGCCCGGGCGCCCCGCCTACGGGAAGACCGCCTCGCTGGTCTCCTCATCGAGGATCGAGATCGCCACGGCGGGACAGGCCTCGGCCGCTTCGAGAATCAGCTCGTAGGAGCCGTTGCCGATCACGGCCGAGACCGTGACCAAAACGAGGGCGACGAGGCCCGAGGCACGGCTGGCGGCGCCAGCCGCAGGATCGCGGAGGCGGGCCGCGCTCATCGTCCCGGAGGCTGTTGGGGGATCCGGACTCGGGGGCGTGCTGCCAGCGGTCCGACGGCCTCGACCCGGCCGCTGTCGTGGACGAGGAAGCCGCCGCGGTCGCCGAGCACGGCGCGCCCGCCCTCGGGGCCCGAGAGCAGGGCCGCCTTGGCGAGCGTCTCGGCTTCCACCGCGGTGTCGCCCAGCGCGGTGGCGCCGATCAGGCCCGTCCAGGCGGGCTTGCCGGTGGCCGGGTCGAGCAGGTGATGGGAGTAGCTGCCGCTCTCGTCACGCCAGATGCGCACGTTGAGGCCGGAGGTGGCTACCCCGCCGGAGCCGAGCTTGAGCACGAAGGCCCGCTCTCCGGTCAGGGGATGCTCGACGAAGACCTCGTAGGGCGTTACCAGCGCGTCGGGACCGCCGATCCGGATGTCGCCGCCGCAATCGACGATGAAGCGGGAGTAGCCGCGCAGGCGCTCGGCGATCAGGTCGGCGGCAAGGCCCTTGCCGGTCCCACCGCTGTCGAAGCGGACACCGCGGGGGCGGCTGATCGTGCCGGCCGCATCGTCTACAGAGAAGCGGCGCCAGGCTTCCACCGGGTTGGCGCCGGCGGGGTGGCGGGGTGGCGCCGCTTCGAGCGCCGCCCCCAGGGACACACCCGGGATCCCCGCTCGAGAGGCGACGTAGCCCGCCGACTCGATCTCGCCGACCAGCGTCGGGTCGACGAGCCCGCCGCTCAACTCCGCCGCACGCAGGCCGGCCCTGACCGCCGTGCGCAGCAGCTCGGAGGCGGGGACGCTTTCCCGCTCGTCTCGGTTGAGCGCGCATAGCTCGCTCTCGGGCTTGAAGCGCGAGAGGGCTCGATCGAACTCGACCACGAAGCGGCGAGCGGCCTTGGCTGCCGCCGGCGCCGCGGCCGTCCCGGGACCCGGCTCTCCGATCAGCAGCCGCACGTGGGAGCCCATCGCGTCGAAGACGGCGTCGTGCTCAGCCATGTCAGGATGAGCCACCGAGGCCGGTGGAGAGCCACGGTGCGGCGAGCGAGTAGGTCGCCACGGCGAGCGCGACCCCCGCGAGGAGGGAGGTGCCGAGCAGCGCCAGCCGCTGGCCGGAGCCCGCGAGGGCGGCCTCACGACCGGCGCTACGGCGCCAGTCGGGCAGCGCCAGCCGCGACATCTCGAGCAGGTGGCCAAGCACGTGCACGGCCATCAGGCCGAACCAGATGATGAAGCTCGCCTTGTGGAGCAGCACGAGGTGGCCGGTGTCGGGACCCACCGCCAGCAGGGCGACGCCGGTGCCGAAGAGGGCCAGCGTGCTGAGCACGACGCCGGGCGCGAGCAGGCGCATCAGCCACGGCGGCGGTCCCTTTCGCACGTAGGCAGGCCTGCCGGTGTAGTAGCGGGCGAAGCGGTAGCCGGTGCTGGCGAGCTTGAGCAGGACGGGCGGGATCAGGAGCATGCCGACGAAGATGTGAGGGCCGATCAGCGAGCCGATGAAGGGAATGGTCGCCCCCTCGATCGCCAGCAGGAGGAGCAGCGCGGCGGCTGCAGCGGCGGTGAGGCGCGCGTTGCCCGCCACCCCGCCGCTGCGGCTGCGGGCGGCGCTGTCCGTGATCGGTCGGCTCTCGCTGTACATCGGCGGGCGATGCTCGGCGCGGACGCTTACGCCCGCCTAATCCCTGGATGAGAGGTCTCTCATACGGGTCTGAGCAGGCGTTTAGGGGGAGCGGCGAGATTGGTCGCGATGCGAAAGGCCCACGTATCTCCGGCGATGGCACTGCTACCGCTGCGACTCTTCCTCGGCATCACCTTCGTCTATGCCGGGATTCAGAAGCTGAGCGACCCCGGCTTCCTCCACGCCGGGGCCCCGACCTACATCGGCACCCAGCTGCACGGCTTCGCCGCCGGCACCCCCGGCGGCTTCGTCCTGCGCACGTTTGCCCTCCCACATCCGGAGCTGGCCGGCGTCGCCGTCGCCCTGACCGAGATCCTCGTCGGCCTCTTGGTCACCGCCGGCCTCTACACGAGGATCGCCGCCGCGGTCGGGCTCAGCCTCAACTTCCTGCTCTTCCTCACCGCGAGCTGGCACACGACGCCCTACTTCCTCGGTCCCGACCTCGTCTTCTCGTTCGCCTGGCTGCCCTTCGTCCTCGCCGGTGCCCAGGGGCAGCCCGGGCTCGACAACCTGACCGAGGCGCGGGTCCGCTCGATCGCGCGCCGCACGCGACTGCGTCCCCCGCGGCCGGGGGAGGCGATCGCCGAACCGGCTTCGACCCGGCGGGCGCTGCTCGCCGAGTTCGCCGGGATGGCGGTCGCGGTCGCCGGCATCTCCGCACTCGCCAAGGGCTCCTACAGCGTCGCGCGGACCCTCTCCGGGGGTGGCTCGGCCGGCAAACCCGCCGCCGGCGGGGCCGCGCAGCACGGGGGAGGTTCGCCCTCCGCTCATGGCGGCGGGTCCTCGCTGCCGCGGGGCGCGGTCAAGCTGGGACCCGGCGGCCGCCTGCCGAGCGGCGCGGCGGCCACATACAGCGACCCCTCGGACGGCTCGCCCGACATCCTGATCCGCGACGAAGAAGGCAACCTGAAGGCTTTCAGCGCCGTCTGCACGCACGCCGGTTGCACCGTGGGCTACGAAGGCGGCGTCATCGTCTGCCCCTGCCACGGCGGCGAGTACAGCGCCGAAACCGGAGAAGTCATCGCCGGCCCGCCACCGAGCGGCCTGACGCCGAAACGCGTGGTCGAATCGGGCGGCCAGATCTACGCCGTCCCCAGCTGACTTCGTCGTTAGTGCTGCATATGGATACCGAACGACAAAGTCAGCGGGCGGTGGGCTGAAAGCCGGGGAGCTCGAAGGCCAGGCGGGCGCCGCCGAGCGGCGACCCCTCGGCCCAGATGCGGCCACCGTGCAGCTCGACGATCTCGCGGGCGATCGCCAGGCCGAGGCCGCTGCCGCCCGAGCCACGGTCGCGGGAGGCCTCGCTGCGGTGGAAGCGCTCGAAGACGCGCTCCCGCTCGCTCTCGGGGATGCCCGGTCCGTCGTCGTCGATGCGGATGGTGAGCCGGGAGCCGCGCGCGGCGGCCGAGATCTCGACCCTGCCTTCCGGCCCGGCGTGGCGCTGCGCGTTGGCCAGCAGGTTGCGGACCACCTGGGTAAGCCGTTCGGGGTCGGCGCGCAGGATTCCAGCCGGCAGCCGGCCGAGGCCCACGGCGCCGAGCGTGCCGTCTTCGCCAAGACCCAGCAGGTAGGGCGTGATCGCGATCTCGCGGCGCTGAAGCGGCGCTTCCTCGTCGAGGCGGGCCAGCGTGAGCAGGTCGTCCACCAGCCGTTCGATCCTGGTCAGCTCGGTCATCACAACGCCTTCGACCCTTCGCACCTCGGCTGGGCTGGGATCCTCTTCGTGCGCCAGGACTTCGAGCTGTCCCCGGATCGCGGTCAGCGGAGGGCGCAGCTCGTGCGGGGCATCCGAGACGAACTGCCGCTGGCGCGAGAAGGAGCGATCGAGGCGGTCCAGCATGTGGTCGAAGGCCTCGGCCAGGGTGCGGGCCTCCACCGGCGCCGCGCGCTCGGCTCCGATCCGCGGCGAGAGGTCTCCGCCGTCGACCGTCGCGGCCGTTGCGGCCATGCGGCGCAATGGCGCGGCCGTCCGTGCCGCGACCAGGTAACCGCCGAGCAGCGCCGCGGCAAGCGCCAGGCCGCCGGCGAGGAAGAACGTCCTTTCGACCTCGGCCTGGGCATCCTCGACCGGGGAGAGCGGCCGTATCTCGCCCCGGTCGCGCCCCCCGGTGCCGGCGAGCGCGGCCCGCTCGCGCGCCTCCTCGCGCTTGATCACCGCGGACTCGTCGTTCATCTCGCGGCGCACGGCAACGAAGACGACGGCGAAGGCGGCGAGCACGATCGCCCCGATCGAGATCGCCAGCCTGCCGCGCAGGCCGAGCCGCGACCAGACCCGTCTCACTGGACAACCTCATGCTCGCGCCTCGATCGCCACGGACTCGAACCCCCGGCGATCACCGTGACGATCGGGGCGCTCACGGCCGCTCGACCAGGCGGTAGCCAACCGAGCGCACGGTTTCGATCGGCGCCGGAGAGTCGGGGAGAGAGAGGCGGCGGCGCAGGTAACCGATGTAGACCTGGACGACGTTGGTCCCGGGATCGTGGTCGTAACCCCAGACCGCGGCGAGGATCTCGCGATGCGTGCAGACCTTGCCCGCGTGGCGCATCAGGTGGGCGAGGAGCTCGGACTCGCGCTCGGAGAGGCGCACCGAGTGCCCATCGCGCTGGGCCTGCCGCGCGACCAGGTCCAGCCGCACTCCGGCGGCTTCGAGCTCGGTGGCCACCTCGGACGCCGGTTGCCGCAGGTGGGCGCGCACGCGCGCCGCCAGCTCCTCGAAGGAGAAGGGCTTGGTCACGTAGTCGGTGGCGCCGCGGTCGAGGCCCTCGACCCGATCGGCGACGGAGTCGCGCGCGGTCAGCAGGATCACCGGCAGCGAGGGCCTGGCGGCGCGGATGGCGGCGAGGACGTCGAGGCCGTCCCGGCCTGGCAGCATGCGGTCGAGGATGACGAGGTCGACGCCGGCCTCGAGCGCCAGGGACTCACCCGCGAGCCCGTCCGCGGCAGAGCGGACCGCGTGCCCTTCCGCCTCGAGGCCGCGGACGAGAAAGTCGGCGATCGATGCCTCGTCCTCGACGACCAGGATCCGCATAGGCGACGATGCTAGTCCGGCATTAGTGGCGAGGCCCCGCCTCGCAGCCCTGCGAG
>Ga0070684_100004803_pt1 | contig 10326 bp, 7 predicted proteins | sample KBSC723LmetaG_FD_65653 | JGI IMG/M metagenome (GOLD analysis project Ga0070684, IMG submission 65653) | Corn rhizosphere microbial communities from Kellogg Biological Station, Michigan, USA - KBS C7.2-3L metaG | ecosystem: Host-associated > Plants > Roots > Rhizosphere ...
TCGATCGCGGCGCGCACCTCGGGGGTCACGCGCGCGGCAAGCTCGTCCCACTCGGCGGCGGGCAGCTCGATCGCGTCGAGCTGGCGCTTGTCGAACTCGGCGGTCAGCGCGCGCAGGGCGCCGTCGCCCCCGGCGCGCACCTTCGCGATCGTCTTTCGCGCTGCCGCCTCGATGTCGGTGGTCAGCTCGCTGCTGCGGTTACAGAGGGCGTCCAGCTTGCGCTGGAAATCAGGATTGCCTTTTTCGAATACGCGGATCATGGCGCTTCAGCTTTGAAGTCCGCCAGAATAGCAGCCTCCCGGGGCTGCGTTCTACCGAGCTATTCCGCGAACGGATCGACCCACTTGCGCTTGGGGCTCGCCGGGGCGGGCTTCGCCTCGAACGGGTCGTCGGCCTCGAGATCGGCGGCGCGGGGGGACGTCGCCGGTGTGGGTCGTCGCTGCGCCACGGCGCGTCCAGACACGGCGCGCGGCGCCGGGGCGACAGCCTTCGCGAGCGCGGGTCGCGGCGCGGGACGCGCCGAAACGACCGGCGCGGAGACGACCGGGGCGGGGGCGGGCTCCAGCTCTTCCGCCGGCTTCGCGAGAGGCTCGACGATCATCGCGGCCGCCGCCGGTTGCGGCGCGGGCGCGAGCGGTGGCATCACCGCCCGGCGGCGCTCGATCTGGGCGATGCGATCCCCCGCCTGACGAGGCAGTCGATTCGCGGCCGTCGCGAGCGCCACGCCGCACGCGAACGTGAGCAGCGAGATCCCGATGATCAAATTCTTCCGTCCCGGCTCGGGCGCCGGCGTCGCCACCACCGCCGTCGCTTCGATCCGATCGACCGGGCGTCGCCCGTGGCGCCGATCGAAGTTGCGGCGCTCGATGATTCGCGCGGTCGGTCCCTCCCAGAACGCGGTCGGGATCGCCCCGACGTTCGTGCCGTTCACTTCGGCGCCGACGACCTGCATGCGGAACGACTCCCGCCCCAGAAATACGATACTGGCCTGACCTGTCTCCGAAGACTCGCTCACGGTGCTCCCTCCTATTCCGTGGCCACTCTAGGCCAACGGCCGTCAACACCGTGTATCAGTTCAGCGGTTGTTTAGAAAATTCTTCGGGTTTTTTAGCGTTTTCCGGAATCATCCCGATTCGTCCGCGACGCGAGCTGAAGCTCATCAGTCGTAGTCCTCGTTCAGCGCGCGCAGGAAAGCCGTCAAGGCCGTGACGTCGTCCGCGGTGATGGCAACGCGCAACAGCTCGGGGTCGCCGTTGCGGAGCGACGCCGCGCGGGCCGCCGCCGACGTCGTCACGTAGTGGCGCACCGCCGCGTCGAGATCGGCGGCGCCGCCGGTGTGGAAGTAGGGCGGCGATTGACCGAGGTCGCGCAGGCCCGCCGTCTTGAAGCGCGCGATCGCGAGCGGCAGCAGCTGCGCCACGTCGGTGACGCCGGTGGCGCGGCCCAGCGTCGCGATCAACGTCGCCTGCGAGCCGGGGATGGCGTCGTTGCCCAGCACGTTCCACACGCCGAGGTCGGTCCGGCCCGGGGCCGCCGCCGACGGCGCGGCGAGGAACGGCCCGATGCCCGTCGGGTAGAGCGCCGACGGCGGCAAGAACGTCGCGGGCGCCGCCTGCCGCTCGGCCAGGGTGGGGATCGCCAGCGCCGCGAACGCGCCCGCGTCGTGGACGCCGTCGTAGTCCGCCTGCGCGACGCCGTTGTTGTGGAAGGCGTAGTCGGTGAAGTGCGGGGGCGCGTGGCAGGCGATGCAGTTGCCGATCCCGCCGGCCGCGATCTCGTCGGCGGTCGGCGCCCCGGCGGCGGCCGGCTCGGCGAGGAAGATGCGCAGGCCCGCCAGCGCCTCCGCGTCGAACGCGAACGCCTGATCGTGATGCTCGAACGCGAGCACGCTGGGGTTGTCCAGCAACTTCGGCGCCGCCAGCGCCGCGCGCAGCCGCCGCGCGTAGTCGATCGCGCTCTCGCCGGGATCGGGCAGCCGTGGCAGGCCGTTCAGGATCAGGAAGCGATCGAACGGCGAGCCGATATAGCGCGTGTCGGCGTCCTGCTGGTAGGCGAGCGCGCGCATGTACGCGGCGACGACGGCGGCGGCGCCACGGACCACGTCCTCGTCGGTGGCGGCGTTGACGTCGATGTGCAGCACCTCGGGCAGCCGGCAGGTCTCGGGGATCTCGGGCGCCGTGCCCGCGAGGATCGTCGAGTAGGAGAGCCCGTAGCACGGGAGCGCGAGCGGATCGGTGCCGTCGTCCGCGCGAATGACCCCGGCGATGTGGGCGATCGCTTGCGCGCGCTCCGTCGCCAGCCAGCCGAAGTTGCGGCCCGTGTAGGTCCCGACGACCAGATCCTCGGCGCTGGGGAACTCGCCGTCGAAGTGGAGGAAGAAGTTGTCGTCGCGCGCCAGCGACGCGTTCACCAGCGGCGGCGAGTTGCGCGGCGTGTGCGTGCGGCCATCGCCACGATCGGGGATCGGGCTGTGCGTCGCGAAGTCGGCGTACGTGCGCGTGCCGGTGGTGTCCGGATCGGGCGACTCGTCGACCAGGTGGCAGACGCGGCAGCTCATCGATTTGCCCGCGAACGGACTGGGGCGCGGGCCGGCCGTCGTCTCCAGCATGTCCAGCGTCGGATCGCCGGCGACGAGCGGCCGGTTGGGATCACCGCCGCCGTTCGCCGCGAAGAACTGGGCGAAGCGCGTCTCGAGAAACAGGCGCTCGCCCACCACGACCGCCGGCGGATCGTCGGCCGGCGCGGGCGACGGCGCACGGCAGGCCGGCGCGGCCAGCAGCGCGAGCGCGAGGACCTTTGCCCCGCGCATCAGAACATCCAGGCGAGCGCGGCGGCGAGCTCGTTGTAGCCGGGGCCGGCGCCGAACCAGTGACGCCGGTAGTCGCCCTTCAGCGCGATCTGCGGGATCGGGCGGTAGACGAGGCCCGCCGTCCAGACGTAGCGGATCAGCGCCTCGTCGGGCGTCAGCCCGGCGGCGACGCTCGCCTGCGTGTTCGCGTAATCGAACCGACTGAACACCGTCACGCTTTGATCGGACGTCGGGCAGGCGAGGCGCATCAGGTCGTAGCCGGCCTCGAGGTAGCCACCCTGGCTGCGCTTCGCGACGGGAAGCGACGCCGTCGGCTCGTTGGCCGCGAGCGCCTGGTTCAGCGCGGCGGTCTCGCCGATGAACAGCATCGCGATCTCGGCGCGCGCGGTGAAGCCGCGGTAGCGCGTGCGCGCGTCGACCTCCCACAGACCGACGGGCACCTTGCCGACGGTCTGGCGCAGGCTGTTGCCCGACGTCGCGAAGTAGCCCGACATGCCGATGATGGTCGCGAGCATCGGCTCGTACGTCAGCCGCCCGACGGCGCCGAAGTCGCGCGCGGCCGCCAGCATCCCTTCCTGGTGTCCGTCGGCGACCGCGGCTTCGGCGGTGAAGCCGTTCGCGTTGAGGCCGTTGATCAAATACAGCTGATAGGCGAGCCCGGTCGTGAGCTCGCCGAAGATGCCGAAGCCGGGCTCGCGCCAGGTCGACGGGATGATCAGCGTGTCGACCTCGGGCCGGTCGACGCCGTTGAACGTCGGGGGCTCGTGATAGATGTTGATGATGCCGACCGGCATCAGGATCAGGCCGGCGCGCAGGTTCAGGCGGCGGCTCACCAGGCCGTCGACGTAGGCCTGCTCGATCTCGACCTCGCCGGCGTCATCGGCGGACGAGACGGCGTGCTCGACCTCGACCTCCGAGTAGAAGCGGATGCGGTCGGTGAAGTTGTGACCGACGAAGAGGACGAAGCGGCGCAGATCGACGACGGCGGGCGCGTTCGACGGCGCGTTCAGCGTCAGCTCGCCGTAGCCGCCCACGGCCGTTCCGTTGATCGCGGGCGCGCCGCCCAGCGGGTTCTCGATCGGCGTCTCGCGCGGCAGCGCCGTCGACGGCATGTCGCGCTCGGGCGGCAGCTCCATGATCGGGCCGGGCGCAGCGGGCGGCGGTTCGGGCGCGACAGGCGGTGGAGGCGGCGGCGGGTTCGAGGCGGGCGGTGGCGGTGGCGGCACGGGCGGCACCGGGTGCGCGGGCGGCGACGACGGCGCGGGCGCGACCACGCCCGGCGGCACCGGGATCTGGGCGGCGGCGGGGCCGGACGCCAGCGCGGCGGCCAGAGTCACCAGGGCCGGCGCGGCGACTCTCCTGAACTCGATTTTGAATTCCATTCTCAATTTCATTACCGATCCATTACCAAAACGCCCACCCTCCGGTCAACCGGGGTTCGTCCGGGAAAAAACTGGCGGCGCCGCCGTCGGGGCTCGACCATCGTTGGACCGTGCCGAACCCGCCGAGCCCGCCAGCGAAGGCGAAGTCGCTGAGGGACCTCCTATGGACGTCCACGACCAACTTCGGCGAGGGCCTCCCCTGGAGCTTCCTCCACCAGATGGCCCTGGAATTCCTGGTCCAGATCGGCGCCTCCCACACGGCGGGCTCGATGACGTCCGCGCTTCACACCGCGACGCCGCTCAAGTTCCTGTGGAGCCCGATCGTCGACCTGTTCGGCCGCCTGCGGACCTGGGTCTGGATGATGCAAATCATCCTCGGCCTCGGGATGTTCGTCGTCGCGAGCATCTCCAGCCACGGCAACTCTTGGCCGCTTTGGGTCGGCCTGGGAACGCTGGCGATCCTGCTCGCTACGCACGACATTGCCTGCGACGGCTTCTACCTGCAGGGGCTCGACCGAAATGGTCAGGCCCTCTACGCCGGCACCCGGATCGGCGCATTCCGCGTCGCCATGCTCGTCGGTTCTTGGTTCCTGGTGGTTCTGGCCGCCCGGCGGGGCTGGCAGATTGGATTCAGTGCCGCGGGGGCTCTGATGCTTCTGACGGCGGCGACGAACTTCTGGGTGATGCCGCACCCGCCCGAGCAGAAGGCCAAGGGGGCGACCCCGCATGCCGGCGCCGCCGCGAAAGCGAAGGCGTTCGGCGAGGCCTACAAGACCTTCCTGACGCAGCCGAATGCGGCGCTGGTCCTGGCGTTCCTCATCTTCTATCGGGTCGGCGACATCATGATGTTCGGGATGTCGAAGTTCTTCTTGCGCGACCTCGGCGTCGACACCGAACACCGCGGCTGGTTGAACGGCTTCAGCATCGGCGCGTCGATCCTGGGCGCGATCATCAGCGGCGCGATCATCTCGCGAAAGGGCCTGGAGCGCTGCCTGACGCCGATGGCGTTCTTGCAGAACCTGGCAATCCCCCTCTACTTCGGGCTGGCAATATTCAAGCCGAAGTTCGCGGGCATCGTTCCGATCGTTCTCATCGAGCAGTTCGTCGCCGGCGTCGGGCTGACGGCGTTCTCCGTGTTCCAGATGCGGCGCTGCCGCGCCGACTTCTCGGCCGCGCACTTCGCCTTCATCACCGCGATCGTGGGATTGGTCAGCACGCTGAGCGGAATCTTGGCGGGACCGCTCAGCACCTGGGTGGGCTGGCCGGTGTTCTTCATTCTCTGCTTCGTCGCCAGCATCCCGAGCCTGGTACTGGTCTTCTTCGTGCCGAAGGAGCCGATTGAAACGGCGCTCGCCGCGCGCTGAGGCGGCGTCTCCTTCGTTCCTGTTCGCGCATGGCGCGGGCGCGCCGTCGTCGTCGGACTGGATGCGCGCGTGGCGAAAGCGCCTCGGCACGCTGGGCGACGTGGTCGCGTTCGACTACCCGTACATGCGCGCCGGCCGCAAGACGCCGGACCGATTGCCGGCGTTGATCGATGCGCACCGCGCGGCGCTCACGAAGGTGCGGGCGCGCGCGAACGGCCCAGTCTTCCTGATCGGCAAGTCGATGGGCGGGCGGGTCGGCTGTCACCTCGCGCTCGAGGAGAAAGTCGCGGGCGTCATCTGCCTCGGTTATCCGCTGCAGTCGGGCGCGACGGGCGCGCTCCGCGACGAGGTCCTGCTCGCGCTGGGGACGCCGATCCTGTTCGTCCAGGGCAGCCGCGATTCCCTGTGTCCGCTCGACAAGCTGGCCGCTGTCCGCGCGCGCATGACGGCGCCGTCGACCTTGCTGGTCGTCGAGGGCGGCAACCACTCCCTCGAGGTGTCGGCCGCGGAGCGCAAGGCAACCGGGACCACCCAGGCCGACTCCGACGCGCGCGTGCTGGAGGCGATCGGCGCCTTCGTCGAGCGCGGTTAGCGGACTGGCTTCAATCTGTGCGTGTGGCAGGGCTCCGATTCGTCGGCGTGGCCCGGATGCAAACGCCGCCACCCGTCGCGCAGCGCGAGGTCGGTCTCGGCCGAGACACGATACTGCTCGTAGCGCGCGGCCGCGCGTTCGGCGGCGTCGGGCTGCCCCAGGTCGGCGAGCGCGAGCGACCGCTGGTAAAAGCCTTCCTCAGACTCGGGATCGATCGCCAGCAGGCCGTCCGCCGCCGTCAGCGCGCCCGCCGCATCACCGGTGAGGCCACGGGCCCGCGCGACCAGCGTCAGCGCGGTCCGATCGCCCGGCAGCCGCCGCGCCAGCCGTTCCGCGACGGGCCGCGCCGCCGAGAAGCGGTACGCGTCCAGCAGCGCGCGCGTCTCCAGCGCAAGCGCCGCCGGGTGATCGGCGACGCGCGCGCGCGCCTCGCCCGCGTACCGGATCACGTCGTCGGTCCGGCCCAATCGGTACGAGAGGCGCGCCAGGCCGATCAGCGGCTCAACGCGCGCCGGCCACTTCGCGCGGGCGGCCTCGAGCGGGTCGCGACCTTCCTCCGCGTGGTCCGCGGTCGCGTCCGCGAGCGCGATGCCCCAGTCGACCAGCGTCGCGGGATCTTCGGTGCGGGGCGCGCCCGTGACGATCTCGGCGGCGGCGATCTCGGCGATCGGCAGGTCCAGGCAGCGGGCGCGGGTGCTCGCTGGAAGGTCGGCGCACGCGAACGCCGCGTACGACGCGGTGAACTTTCGGTACAGCAGGCGCGCCCGGACGCGGGCCGTGCCCTTCGGCACCTCGTAGCGGACCACCTGCGGGTCCGACGGTGTCAGCGCCATGTCGAAGGCGACGCCGCGCTGGTGCTGCGGATCGCGTCGCAGCAGCGGCGCGCCGCGCCCGTCGACGGGCTGCGCGCGCACCAGGTGGGCCTCGCCGTCCACCGCGCCGTCGCGGCCGCGCGCGCCCGACATCGCGATCACCTTCCCGGCGGCGTCGAACGCCGTCACCTCCAGCCACACCTCGTTCGAATCCATCGTGCCGCCCGGGAAGCGATGACCGACGCCGCGCGCGCGCATCAGCGCGTCGACGCGCGCCGGCCCCGACCACAGCAGCGCCAGCGACGCGCGCCCGCGCAGGTTCTCCAGCGTGCGCCGCTCCTGGTCCGCGTCGCCGCGCAGGTGGGGCAGCGCCGTGTTCGCGCCCAGGAACCGGTGCGATCGGACCATGCCGTTCTTCGCGCCCGCGTCGCCCTGCACCGCCGGCTCGAGCGGCATGTGGCAGTCCTGACAGAGCTTCTCCTTGTCGGGGCGATACACCGAGCCGGCGCCGTTGCCGGACACCGCGCTGATGTGCCAGGCGTCGTAGTCGTTCTGGCCCCGCAGCCAGCGCTCACCCGCGGTGACGTCGACGCCGAGGCCGACCTTGTGGCAGGCCGCGCAGAACTGCGCCTGCGACATCAGCGACGGCCGCAGCCGCTGGCCGTGCAGGCCCTTCGCGGTCGGCACCGGGCGCAGGTCGGCCTCGTAGCGGCCGTTGCCCTCGCGGTCGACGTGAGCGATCGAATGGCAGACCAGACAGGTGACGCCCGCCTGCGCGGCGCGCGTGCCGCGATCGATCGCCGGGCGGTCCATCGCGCCGGTCGCGACCAGGAACGGCTCGTGGCAGTTGCCGCAGAAGCGGGACGCGACCGCGCCCTTCTCGTCGCGGAACGCGTCGGTGGCGACCCGGTAATAAGGATTGTTGAACGACGAGAAGCGGTGCGCGGACGACGCCCACTGCGCGGCGACGTCGCGGTGGCAGCCAATGCAGTCGCCGCTGCCGACGGGCGCGCCCGCGTAGAACCCGTTGCGCTTCACCTCGGCGGCGACCTCTTCGTTGCTGGGCCCTTCCTCGATGCCCAGCGCGACGCCGACGTCGCGGCCGTGCGGCTCGAAGTGGGGCAGCGCGCCCGGTGAAGATCCGCGTGCGACCAGCGCGACGCCCGCGGCGATCATCGCGGCGCTGACGCCGTAGATCCACCGCGCCTCGGCGCGGCCCCGACGGCCGGCGTTCATTTCTCGGCCGCCTTTCGCCGATGGGGCGGCTTGCCCGCGATGCCCAGCAGCGGCACCGGCGAGCGGACCTCCGCCGTCAGCACGACCTTCCCGCGCGGCGCGGTCGCGAGGCCCTTGGCTGCGGTCGGCTTGCTCAGTCCGAACGGATCGCCGGGCGGCCCGCCCCACTGGTCGAAGTGCGGGTCCTTGCAGGCGACCGGCTTGTCCCAGTAGTGGCGGATGATGTAGCGGCCCTGAAAGTTATTGATGCCGCCGTTCGCGGTCTGGCTCACGCTGGCGCCCTCGTCGCCGTTGGTGCCGTTCCAGTTCGCGCGCCCGCCCGTTGCCGGGGTCGCCTCGCGGAAGATCAGATCTTCAGAGAGCGTCTCCTTGCTGTAACGGGTGTGCAGGCGGGTCAGCACCCACGAGACGCCGCCGTAAAGCGGGGACGAGCGCACCGGCCCACCTTCGAGGACGTCGAGCCCCAGCGTCGACAGATCCTGGGGCGTGAGCGGCGGCGTGGGGCAGGGATCGCAGCCGCTGGTCTGCCAGGCGTACTCGGTAACGACGACCTTGCGGCCCATCTTCTCGACGGTGGCGTCGAACAGCTCGGCGAAGAAGGCGGGGAAGTTGTGGCGCACGCCGTCCGCGACCTCGAGGTTCGTCGGGATGAACGCGTTCGCGTAGTTCGCGACCTCGAAGCGCGACGTCGGGTGGATGACGTAGACGATCAGGTCCTGCTTGCCGCCCGCGTTCAGCAGGCCGAGGCGCACGGGCAGGCGCAGCTCGTTCGAATCGAACGAAAACCGCAGCGGCGACAGCTGCACCACGCCCTGCGCGTCGCGCTTCACTTTCTTGATGTCGACCTTGGCGACGAAGAACTTCGACTTGTCGCGCACGTAAGGCGCGAGCGCGGCGGCCGCGCCCTCCGGGATGCTGTACTTCTCCTGGCGCAGCCAGGTCTCGAGGCCCGACGACTCGCGCGCCGACAGGATGAGGATCTGATACTCGCCGGCGACGAACTGCGCTTCGACGGTCACACCCAGATCTTCGGCCTTGTGCTTCTTCCCCATCTTCCCGCCGCCGCCCGCGCCCGTCCCGACGAGGCCCAGGCCGCCGACTCCATAGGCCCCTTGCGGCGCGCACGGATCCTGCTCCCAGTATTCGACCAGTCGCGGCGCCGACAGCGAGTCGACGCGATCGAACACGTCGGCGGGCAGCGTCTTCACGTCGCCCTTCTGCAGCACGACCGGCACCGGCACGACCATCGCGAAGTTCTCGGGCGGGCCCTGGTAGTTGTTCGACATCGTCATGACCGTGCGGTTGCCCTTCCGCATCAGCACGACCTGCGACGCGTTGTTCGTCAGCTTCTGGTTGCTGCCCGCGACGAAGAAGCCACAGAACGCCTGCGCTCGTCCGGGGGCGGCCCCGACGACGGTTCCCACGATCGCGACGACTCCGAACCAGCGCAGCAGCGACATGTTCAGTTCCCTTTCTTCCGGCGGTGGGGTGGTTTGCTGGGGATTCCAAGCAGGGGCACCGCCGAGCGGACCTCTGCTTTCAGCACGACCTTCCCGCGCGGCGCGGTCGCGAGCCCCTTGGCCGCGGTCGGCGTCGGCCGCCCGTTGGGGTTGCCCGGCGGGCCGCCCCAGACGTCGTACGCGGGGTCCTTGCAGGTGACTGGCTTGTCCCAGTAGTGGCGGATGATGTAGCGGCCCTGGAAGTTGTTCACGCCGCCCCCGTCCGTCGCGACCGCGGCGCCCTCGTCGCCGTTGGTGCCGTTCCAGTTCGCGCGCCCGCCCATCGCGGGCTTCGCCTCGCGGAAGATCAGATCTTCGGACAGCGTCTCCTGGCTGTAGCGCGTGTGCAGGCGCGTGAGCACCCACGACGGACCGCCGCCGAAGAAGGGGCGGCCCATCGGGCGGCGGTTCGGCGGCCCACCGCCAGGCGGCGGCGCGGCGACGCCGATGCCCTCGAGCACGTCGAGGCCCAGCGTCGCCAGATCGGCAGCCGATAGCGGCGGCGTGGGGCAGGGATCGCAGCCCGTTGTCTGCCAGGCGTACTCGGTGACGACGACCTTGCGGCCCATCTTCTCGACGGTGGCGTCGAACAGCTCGGCGAAGAACGCGGGGAAGTTGTTGCGCACGCCGTC
>Ga0070684_100004806_pt1 | contig 10323 bp, 3 predicted proteins | sample KBSC723LmetaG_FD_65653 | JGI IMG/M metagenome (GOLD analysis project Ga0070684, IMG submission 65653) | Corn rhizosphere microbial communities from Kellogg Biological Station, Michigan, USA - KBS C7.2-3L metaG | ecosystem: Host-associated > Plants > Roots > Rhizosphere ...
CGTCGTGACCCGCGCGGCGCTGCAGCGGGGTGAAACTGCGGTGATTACTGGTATCGGGGGCGGCGTGGCACTGGCGGCGCTCACCATCGCGGTGAGCCTGGGATCGACGGTTTACGTCACATCAGGTACTGACCCGAAGATCGCGCTGGCGAAGCGGCATGGCGCGGTTGACGGCGTCACCTATCACGCCAGCACCTGGCCACGCACACTGCTCGACATCATCGGCCGCCGCCCGGACGTCATCATCGACGGGGCGGGCGGTGACACACTCGCGCATGCCCTCGATCTCGTGCGACCGGGCGGGCGCATTGTGACTTACGGAGCGACCTGCGGACCGGTCCCCAACGTAGAGGTACGCCGCATCTTCTGGAAACAAATCGACGTTCGCGGCAGCACGATGGGGACGGCTGAAGATTTCGGACGGATGGTTGAGTTGTACCGAAGCGGCCTTCGACCCGTCGTCGACAGCGTTGTGCCCCTTGACGAAGCGGCGATCGCGCACGCGCGCGTCGAAAGCGGCGAGCACTTCGGCAAGATCGTTCTGCGGGTCTGACGAGCCCGGACCAAGTCGACCGGTGCCTGTCTAACGTTTGACCGCGTCGGCGGCGAACCCAAACACCTCCTTCGTCGTCGGATCGCCGGGCACGCCGATCGCGTCGTTGAGCTCCTCGTGCGTAGTGTCCCGCCCGACCACCTTTGCGGAAATTCCTGCCGCCTGGAGAACTGACGCCATGCGCCGAGCCTGCGCGCTGGTATCGGCGTTGCCGGCGATGTGGAGGATGAGGAACGGCGGAATCCCCTTGTTCGCGGCGACGTGAGTCACGGCGGAGAAGTCGCGATGCTTCTCGGGATCATCGCCGAACTTCTGCCGATGTCCGTTGGTCGGCAACGGCAGGTGATGCACCCGGGCGCGCGTTTCGGCGACCTCGATGATTGCGGGGATGTCGAAGGTGTCCGCATCAACCGGCACGCACCCCTTGATGGCCGTCAACGAGAAGCCTTGCGCTTTCACATACTTCTCGTCCGTGCACATCAGCGCCGCAAGCTGGCCGCCCGCCGAGTGGCCCATCACCAGCAGCTTGTTCGGATCGCCGCCGTAGGTCGCGATGTTCTTATGGACCCAACCGAGGGACGTTGCCACGTCGCTCGTGAGTGTGCCCATGTCGACGGTGGGCAGGAGGCGGTAGTTGGTGGACACGAAGACGAAGCCGGCTTCAGTGAAGGCCTTTGGCTTGACGCCGATCATGCCCTTGTTGCCCGCCTGCCAGCCGCCGCCGTGAATCCAGAACACGACGGGTAGATTCTTTGCGCCGTCCGGCGCATACACATCCAGCACCTGTCGTTCGTGCGCGGTCGCGTACGGAATATCCCGCGTTGCTCGCTGGGCGTACGCGCCAGAGACACAAGCAATTGCGGTGAGAAGGAGGCACGTGAGGCGCTTCATGGGGTGCCATCCTACTTCACTCTATTTCAGCGTGAAGGAGATTTCGATCGATGGCTCGGTTCACGTCGTCAGAAAACGAGCGATCAGTTCAGTGACCGCCTCTGCCGCCGACCGCTCGCTGTGCGGGCTGTGTCCCGCACCCGGCAGGAGCGCGAGCTGCGCGGTCGGCAAGGAGGCACGAACCGCATCGAGTTCGCCGGGCTCAGTCCTCGGGTCCGCTTCTCCATGAATCAAGAGAACTGGCGTTCGAACGTCGCCCAGCCGGCCGTCGTAAAGGTCAGCCTGTTGATCGCCGGCCGACTCCGCCATCTGAAGCCAGGCGACGCCATTCATCGACAGCACCGACCGCCAGCGGCTTCCATGATCGGCCTCGAGCGCCTTCGAGACGCGGCCGCCGAATTGTTCGGGGCGATCGCGCATGGCCTCGAAGAATTCGCGCGATCGGGGCTTTCGCCGGAAGAAGTGCGTCGCCTCCGCGACGATCCGATCTACGCGATCGGGCGCGGTCAGCGCGATCTTGAAGGCAATCACGGCACCATCGCTGTGCCCCCACAACGAGACTCGCCCGAGCCCCAGCGCGTCGAGCACGGCCAACGTCTCTTCCGCCGCGCGCTGATGGAAGTCCATTGGTTGAATATTAATAGTGCCGGACCGGCCGTATCCCGTCCGATCGGGCACGATGACGCGATGCCGATCGAGGCCCGCAATCTGGCGATCGAACGGGTAGACCCCCGCGCCCCACCCGCCGTGGAGCACCACGAGGACGTTCGTTCGATCGGGATCGCGATAGTCGGCAGAATCCCGATAGCCGATGCGGACCGGTGATCGATCCGGGGCAAGCGGTGAGCGGGAAATCAGCAGATGCGGCATCTGACGGAACTGAGAACGGGTCTTATGGTAACCGTGAGTCGACCCGTCGACCCCGTCGGAGCGAGGGCGGTCGCATCAATCGGGTTGGCTGAGGCCGCAATTCGAGCGAGACCAAAGTCGAGGACCGCCGGCTGTTCGCGGTTCGCCCCGGCGGCATCAGGTCCTCGTATCAGGTTGCGCCCGACGGCAAACGTTTCCTCTTCAATCTCGCGCCGTCCGAACCGGCGGCGCCCACACCGATCACCGTCGTCGTCAATTGGGCGGCGGGACTGAACAAGTAGGACGCGTTCATCGTGCGCGGGCTCTTGTCACTCGTCCCAGTCCCTATCGACTCCGCGGCGGCACGATCGCGAACGTGACGTCGCTCACATCGCCATCGCCGGGGGTGTTGATCGGGCTGACGCGAATCAGTGCCTGATTCGTCGGCGTGTTGCCGACTGTCCATGAGTAGCGTCCTGAAAACTCGCCGGTGGCGCGAATCGCCGATGCGAGCCGCGTCCAGGTCGTTCCGCCGTCCGGGCTGAAATCGATATCAAAGTCCGAGTTTGCACCGTAGAAGTGCACCCACGTGATGGGATGCACCGAGCCGACCACCCAGGAGACTGCGGTGTTAGGCGCCGTGACCTCAATGCCCGGGACAATGGTGAAGTCGGCGTCGCTGTCATCGCTCGCCGTCAGCCCGCCGCCACTCCAGGTGACGCGGAGGCGCGCGTGTATGGTGACGGGCCCGGTGACTCGCCAATTCGCTCTCATCTGCCCGCTGAGCGAGATAAACAGGTCTGAGGCCACGATGGGCAGCTCCTGCCACGTCACGCCGCTGTCGCGGCTGACGTAGAACCGGTACCCCGAGGTTGCGATGCCGAGGTTGGTCGACCAGTCGATCGAGTACACCGGCCCGATCTGCGCCGCGGCAAGCGGCAGTACAGTTACCTTGGGAGCTTCCAACGTGATGCGAAAGCTGACCTCGCCTTGGTCCGGCCGCCCGGCCGGACTGACCCGTATCAATGCCTGCGTGGTCAGGACAGCCGGCAGGCGCACGGTCGCGCGGCCCAGTGTTGCCGTGTCGGCCGGCACACCCCGCGCGGCCGAGACCCACGTCGCCCCGCCATCGGTGCTCGTATCGATATCAAAGGTCTGCGTCGCACCGTAGTCGTGTGTCCACGTCACCAGTTGGCTCCCCCCGGCGCCCAACGGCGCCAGCCCCGACGGCGTGGTGATATGGATGCGCGAGGCGATCGTGAAGTCGGCGTCGCTGTCATCGCTCGCCGTCAGCGCGCCGCCGCTCCAGGTGACGCGGAGGCGGGCGTGAGTGGTCGCGGGTCCGGTGACTTGCCATCGCGCGCTCATCTGTACGGGGCCCGCCATACTGAAGCTGGAGGGCATGGGCAGCTCCTGCCACGTCCCGCCGCTGTCGCCGCTGACGAAGAACCGATACCCCGCGGTCGCGAGGCCCAGGTTGCCCGACCAAGTGATCGAGTCCAGGCGCCCGATCTGAGTGGCGTCATGGGGAAGGACGGTCACGTGGGGCGCCACGAGCGTGATGGGCCAGCTCACGTCGCCCTGGTCTGGCCGCCCGGCCGGACTGACCCGTATCAATGCCTGCGACGTCAGCACTTCCGGCATGCGCACGAGGGTCCGATCCGACGTCGGCGTCGGCGCCGGCACACCCCGCGCGGCCGAGACCCACGTCGCCCCGCCATCGGCGCTCGTATCGATATCAAACTTCTGCGCGGGACCGTAATCGTGCGTCCAGGTGACCGGCAGGACCACTCCCGCGCCCCACGTCTGCGGCGCCGACGGCGTGGTGATCCGGATGCGCGAGGCGATGGTGAAGGTTGCGTCGCTGTCGTCCCCAACGGGAGCTCCACCCGGCCCCAGCCGCGACCAGCGCACGCGGATCCGCGCTCGGACTGTGACGGGCCCGTCGACGCGCCAGTTGTATTGACCGCTCGTTGCACCGGTGTTGGCGACCGCAGAGGCGATCGTGGTCCACGACGATCCGCCGTCACGCGACAGCTCGATCGATACACTCTCGCCGGTGCCAAGATTGTGAGTCCACATGATTGTCTGTAACGAGTCCACCACCCAGTTCTGGAAACCATTTGGTGACGTGACGACAATCTGCGGCGCTTCTATCGCGAACAGCGTGTTGCCAATGTCGAAGACGGAGCCGTCGCTCGACGTGATCTTGATCAGCGCGTTCGGCGTTGGTGGACCAGTCACCACCCACTCGAACTGGCCGCTCGTCGCGGTGGTACTCTGCGCCTGGGCCCCGAGCGTCTCCCAGTTGAATCCACTGTCGCGCGACAGTTCGATCCGTACAAGAGAGGCCGTGCCGAGGTTGTGAGTCCAGGTAATCAGCTGCTTCGTACCGATCGCCCAGTGCACGTCACTGTTCGGGCTGGTCACGCGAATGAGTGGTTTGGCGCCGACCGAGAACGCACCCGACGTGTCGATAGCCGTGGTTGATTGGCCATGGGCCACGACGCGGACACGGGCAATTCGCAACGGCGCGGGAGGCATCCACACGCAACTCGTCGCGGAAGCCGGCAGGTTCGCACAGCCGCTGAGCGGTTGGAACAAATCGATTGCGGTTGTGGACAGCTCGACGTCGAAGGACGTCGGCTGGCCGGTAACACGCCATTGGATGGTCGTCGGTACGTCGGTAAACAGGCGAGCACCTTCCACCGGCGCGAGCAGCGTCACCGTGAGCGGTGCGGTCGCATCCGGAATGCTTGCCGTGTCCGCGACGACGATGTTCTCTGAGATCAGCGGCAGCATCACCGACGGACGCGGTGCCGAGGCGTCCGCGACGATAACGTCTTCAGAAATCAATGGCAGGATCAGAGACCGCTGCATCGTCGAAACATCCGCGACGCCGACGCTTTCTGCCAGATACAGGTCCGCGGAGCCTGAAAGCGTTACCGAGTTATTGGTAGGGTCAGACTCCGCCGCGGGTGAGGACACATCGAAGGTCGTCGAGAACGCTCCAAGGAGCGCGGCACGCACATCGATGATGGTCGTTCTCTTGGCTCCGGCAGCGATCGAGCCAAGCGCACACGTCAAGGTTGTGCCACTCGCGCTGCACGATGCAGGCGATGATCCGATGAACTGCATTCCCTGTGGCAGAGTCACGACGAGTTGCACCGGGTCGACCGCAACCGACCCAAGATTCAACGCGGCCACCGTGTACTGCAGCGAATCGAGCGCGTGGACCTGGCTCGCAGAAGCCGTGGCAGTGATGGCCAGGTCCCCGCCGCCAACCGAGACGACCACCGTGTCGGTCGTGCTCGCGCCGTGGTTGTCAGTGACCCGCAGCGTAATGGTGTGCGAACCGGCCCCGAGCGAGACGGTGAGCTGAGCGCCTGTGCCCAGGGCCGTTGTGCCTTCCGACCACTCGAACGTCAACGGATCGTTGTCGGGATCTGACGAGGCCGATCCGTCGAGGTGGACCGGGTTGGTAGCGCCAGGCTGATCGACCCCGGCATTTGCGATCGGCGGATGGTTCGTCGTCGAGAGGGACGGACCGAACTTGCGGACCCTTAGGAGAAAGATATCGCTGGTGATGACCCCGCCGTCTCGCGGGTCGATGGTCAAGCCGGATAGTGGGAACGCCGTCGACAACGCGTATCCCTCAGCAGCGAGTTGGTTGGGCTGCGACAACGCTGTCAACGGAAACGTAAAACCGGCAATCGTTGTGATGCGCTCGTCCGGGCTGCCGTCGACGACGCCGTCGGCTCCGGGAGAAATACGGCGGATCTTCTGCGCGTTCAGATCACTGAACAAGACGTCGCCGGACGGCAGGACGACGATGCCGACGCCGAGGATGGCAGCCTGTAGCGGATGCAACTGGTCGCCAGCGAACGGAGGTCTGAACGGATCGAACCCGAGGCCGGCGACGATCTGGGTGTGGCCCTCAAAGATCCGGACAAGCTGAAAGTTGGCGAAGGCGTACAGGTCGTTGTGATTGCCGAACGCGAACCCACCATACAAGCCCGTGGATAGCGGTTCGGCCCCCTGCACAGCCGCGGGTGTCCCGTTGCCCGCGATCGTTGAAATGATTTCGTCGTCGCGCCCTTTGATTCGGCCGTCTCCGGGACTCCTGGCGATTCGCCGAATGACGGTTCCGGTGTTGCTGCCCTGCGGCCACGCGGCCAGGTGCACCAGAAACAGGTCGCCGGTCGCGTCGAACTTGATGAGGCCGGTGGCGGCGAGTTGTGCATTGCGCGCCGCTCCGCCATCGCCGGTATAGCCACAGCTCGATGCCTGATCGCCGGTCCAGTGTCCCGCGACGGTGGTGATGATCCTGGTCGCGAAGTCGATTCGCCGGACGATGCAGTTCGAGGGTTCGGCGAGAAAGAGATTGCCATCGGCATCCACCGCGACGCTGGTGACCTGAAAGATTCCCGTGTCCGTCGCGAGGACGTTCTCGCGAATATCGCCGAACGGCGGCTGATATCCATTACCGGCGTACGTGGTGATGACGCCCGTGGACAACTTCACCGCGCGGACCGCGAAGCCATCGGCGATGTACATCACATCGTGTTGAAGATCGAACGCGACATTCGAGGGCTCACGCAGCGCCGCTGACACCGCCGGGCCTCCGTCGCCATTCACCACGCCACCACCGGGCGGGAACTGAGGCCCGGAGCCATTGCCCGCGAGGGTCGTGACCCGGGTGGCTTCATTGGCAGGCGTGAAGAGCGCGAACGTCCCCAGCTGGGCCGGCGAGTGCGCGATCGCGCAGATCTGGTGGGTCGCCTGATCGACGTCCTGAGTGACATCGACCCAGTCGTCGGGCGTCGTGCCGTTCAAGCGATACAAGCGCGGCGTCGACACGTCCCTCGCGAAGCTCATGCCGGTGTAGTCGATGCACAGCCGGATATCGCTGTTGGCGCCGGCCATCGTCACGGTGGTCGCGACGTCGTAGTAGTAGGGCGAGCTGCCCGACTGCAGGCCGGTTGGCGGTCGTGGATTCTGATCGGTCCGCGTCTGGAAATCGATGAACCCCGGACCATCGATCGTGCCGATGAAGGTCATCGTCAGCTTGCCAACTGTCTCGAGCGTGTTCGCCTGGCCGGTGAGACTGCGCGCATCGATCACGTCAATAGGGACTCCGGTTGCGGCCGGCCCGATGTTGTTCGCGCGTGTGACGGTGACGTCGAATGCTGTGGCCGCCGAGAGTTTGCCGGAGTCGACAGCTGTGCACGTGACGTGTGTGACACCGACCGGAAACACCCCGTTCGGCAACTGGCTGCAGGTGATCTTGATTGTGCCGTCGGCATCCTCCGCGTCGAACGCGGCGACGGTCCAGGGGACTAACGTCCCCGCGAGGCTGACGGCCTCGCCAGTGAACGGTCCTGATGCGGCGATCCGTGGCGGTGTGTTGCCATTACCAGGCGGATCCAGATTTGGCAAGTTCTCGACGGCGACGTCCCAGACTCCCGGCGTGCTCGTCACTGTCGTCGAAGCCTTGTAAACCATCCCCTTCGAGTCCGCCGCGATCTTCAGCATTGGTGCGTCAGCGCGTGTGTTCTCCGGCAGGCTCACGCTCAGCTCTGACGCGCGAAGCTGTCCGCTCTTGTAGAAGACATCGAGAAGGCCACGATGCGAGATTGCGGATCCCGAGGACTCGGTGAGCACGCTGGTGACCGCCGCAGCGCCTGACGGCAGGATCCGTAGATCGTTCAGCGCATGGATGTTCGTGAAGAGAGGGGCGTCCCCGGTCGTCGCTCGACCAGGCGTCGTTTGTAACGCGTACGCGAGCTGAGAAGGCAAGTGGTCGACGTCGAGGTTGAAACGCGCGAGCTCGACGCCGTCACCGGCCGGCGCGTCATAGCCGCGGAATGGTTCGTACGGCTTGCGTGGAGTTTCGGGTAAGTCGCTCTCGATGATCCCGTCCATCGCCACGTATACAGACTGACCGTTGTAGCGCAGCAACTGCTTGCTCATAGCTGAAATCCGCCAGAGGTAGCTCGCGTAACGGAGCGACTGGGGACCAGTGAGCGCCGTGTCGATCGCCATGAGATACGCGCACGATTTGCCGATCCCGCACGTATTCCGAAAGGCATTCGTCGTGGGGGTCAGCGACCCGCGGTCCAACCCGGTCACGTATGCACGGCCTGACCCGTCGATGGCAAGGCCCCACTGCCCGCTCGTTCCACCGACATCGTCAGGAGTCAGGAACGTTCCGTACTGAACGCCTCCTCCGGAGTCGAGCTTCGTGAAGATCGTCTGGTATTGGTGGGCACCTTGCGCGGCACTTGTGGTGGAGCAGACGGGTGCCGGATTCGACGTGCCCGCGCTGGGGTCGTCGTTGAAGCCGTTCAACTCGGGCCCCGGTTGGCCGGTCGTGTAGTTGACGACACGGCACAGTCCAATTAGATAGACGCTGCCCGTGATGTCGACTTCCATCGCTGCGACCCGGTTGGCCAACTGGTTATAGTTGTCGGCCTGCATCCTCTGCACAACCGGTGCGCCGAATCTGTCCTCGATGGTGAGGACGGTCGCCACGTTGAGGTTGGGCACGAGAGGACGCTCGTACCCGGCGAAATACACCGTACCGAACGGTGACATCGCCATCGCGCTGCAGAGCGTCGTGTCGGTGAACAACAACGTGTACATCGTTGCGCCCGACGGCGAGAGCTTGGTCAGATAACAGCTTGGATTCGGGAATGTGTTGGACCCCACACGCTGTGCGATGAGCCCTGCCGCATTCGTGGTCTCGGCCAGCACGTAGGTCTGGAAATCGGCGTTCACTTCGATGCCGGCGGTGGTGTCGTCGCCGTTGGAGTGGAGAATGACAACGGGGTCGATCACCACTGGAAGCGCTTGGTCGTAGGCTGACAGGTCGAAACCGATTTCCGGTCCGTTCGCGGTCCGCTCGACGACATAACGGGCCGCGATCGCGGTACGACCGCCGTTTCGCTCCTGGTAGACGAGCGGCTGCTGGACGCGGATTGTTTCGTTGCCGATGTGGGCCGAGAGATCACCGTTTTCGAGCACGTCGAGCGAGTCAGCGCCGTCGAGCGCGAATCGAACGACTGCCGGATCAGCATGAGGTCCCACCGCGACGTCGAATTCAAGCTGCCGTTCGTTGCCGTAATACACGACGTCGACGCCTGGATAGAGATCCGAATAGGTGACGCGATGAAATTGCGGAATGCGCGTTGCGGGTCCGTGTGCGTGCGCGGGCGAAAAATACAGTGGTTCGGCTGCCGGGTCGGTGGCGGTGATCGCAGCCTGATCGTTGGCGCCAAGAAACCGTAGCCGCAGCGTCCGATTCTCGGCCGAGCCGTTTCCGACGGCCACGATGGCTTCGTTTGTTGTGAGCGCCAGCGACTGCCCGGCCCCGCGCGCGACGAATCGGACCTGCGCACCGGCCTGACCCAGATTCCTGGCAAACAACAAAGCCGGCGATCCACTCGAAGATCGGACGCCTGGAATTGCGTCGGATCCCGACGGGGCCGTCCCCTCGGGCCTGGCGACGAGCGCAACGATCGCCAGCCCAATGAAGCCGAGAGTGCGTAGCCTTCCCGACATAGCATCACCTCGTTGAAGTGGGATCGAGGTGCGTCTACGTGGACGGGCGGAAGGAGATGTCGACGGTTACTTGAATGATTTGGCCTGCGGCCACGGGAATCGGCGAATTCAACGTACGGGACGAAAAGGTGTTCTGATTCGGGGAGCTCAACCGACAAGCCGTCGGCGAGACAGTCGCGTCGGAGCAGGACCGAAGTACGGTGGCGACGCTTCCGATGGCTTGGAGTGGCGGGACGGATCCGCCCAGCGGCAATGTGAACCCGTCGTTTCGCAATTCTGCGGTCAGCCGAAGGGCAGTCGCGGCTCCGTCAGCAACGGGCGATACCGATGCTGCTCCAAAGGCAATGGCGCCTCCGGGCGTTCCCGACAGGGAAATTAGCCAACCGGCGGGAATCTCGGTGCCAGCCAGGACGTTGACCAGCACGTTCCCACCGGACGGAAGTAATTCGTTGTGAAATTCCGTGTGC